>Ga0209958_1001566_pt1 | contig 16271 bp, 11 predicted proteins | sample ThiBio_inoc_plan_FD_183942 | JGI IMG/M metagenome (GOLD analysis project Ga0209958, IMG submission 183942) | Wastewater bioreactor microbial communities from Cape Town, South Africa - Thiocy_inoc_plan (SPAdes) | ecosystem: Engineered > Bioremediation > Thiocyanate > Unclassified | place: South... | reverse complement strand
CGCCGCGCAAAAAGCCGCCGGCGTGCCCGACGTCCAGCTCCACGTGATCGAGGACGGCCAGAAGAAGCCGCTCGACACCGCGCGCCTGGCCGCGCTGCTGGCCGACGCCTGCAGCGGGCTGGGCGATAACGTCCGTGCCGAGCCGATCATGCACAGCGTGCTGCGCGACCTCTACGACGGCGTGCCGATGATGGAGGTGGAAAAGGCGCTGGTGCTGGCCGCCCGTTCGATGATCGAGCAGGATCCGGGCTATTCCTTCGTCAGCGCACGCTTGCTGCTCAACTCGATCCGTCACGAAGTGCTGGGCGAGGCGGTGACGCAGGCGCAGATGGACGCCCGCTACGCCGAATATTTCCCCGCCTACATCAAGCAGGGCATCGGCGCCGAACTGCTCGACGAGAAGCTCGGCCAGTTCGACCTCGCGCGCCTCGCCGCCGTGCTCGACGCCGGGCGCGACTACCAGTTCGGCTACCTCGGCCTGCAGACCCTGTACGACCGCTATTTCCTGCACATCGAGGAATCGCGCATCGAACTGCCACAGGCCTTCTTCATGCGCGTCGCGATGGGCCTGGCGATCAACGAAATCGACCGCGAGGCGCGCGCGATCGAGTTCTACCAGGTGCTGTCGTCGTTCGACTTCATGAGCTCGACGCCGACGCTGTTCAACGCCGGCACCCGGCATTCGCAGCTGTCGTCGTGCTACCTCACCACCGTCACCGACGACCTCGACGGCATCTACCAGGCGATCAAGGAAAACGCCATGCTGCAGAAGTACGCCGGCGGGCTGGGCAACGACTGGACCCCGGTGCGCGCGATGGGCGCCCGTATCAAGGGCACCAACGGCAAGTCGCAGGGGGTGGTGCCTTTCCTCAAGGTCGTCAACGACACCGCCGTCGCGGTCAATCAGGGCGGCAAGCGCAAGGGCGCGGTGTGCGCCTATCTCGAAACCTGGCATCTCGACATCGAGGAATTCCTCGACCTGCGCAAGAACACCGGCGACGACCGCCGCCGCACCCACGACATGAACACCGCGAACTGGATTCCGGACCTGTTCATGCAGCGCGTGATGGACAATGGCGACTGGACGCTGTTCTCGCCCAACGACGTGCCCGACCTGCACGACCTCTACGGCCGCAAGTTCGCCGAGGCGTATGGCGAATACGAGCGCCGCGCCGACCGCGGCGAGATCAAGGTGTTCAAGCGCATTCCCGCCGTGCAGATGTGGCGCAAGATGCTGTCGATGCTGTTCGAAACCGGCCATCCCTGGATCACCTTCAAGGACCCCTGCAACATCCGCAGCCCGCAGCAGCACGTCGGCGTCGTCCACAGCTCCAACCTGTGCACCGAGATCACGCTCAACACCGGCGACACTGAAATCGCCGTGTGCAACCTCGGCTCGGTCAACCTCGTCAATCATCTGAAACTCGATGTTGAATCAGGGCAGCCCAAGCTCGATCTGGACAAGCTGAAGGCCACCATCCACACCGCGATGCGCATGCTCGACAACGTCGTCGACGTCAACTACTACGCCGTCGGCAAGGCGCGCAATTCCAACCTCAAGCACCGCCCGGTCGGCCTCGGCATCATGGGCTTCCAGGACGCGCTGCAGGAACTGCGGGTGCCCTATGCGTCGAACGAGGCGGTCGAATTCGCCGACCGTTCGATGGAGGCCGTGTCCTACTATGCCTTCTGGGCGTCGACCGAACTGGCACAGGAGCGCGGCCGCTATTCCAGCTACGAAGGCAGCCTGTGGAGCCGCGGCATCCTGCCGCAGGATTCGCTGAAACTGCTGGCCGAGGAGCGCGGCGGTCACCTGGAAGTGGACAGCTCCAGCACGCTCGACTGGGACAGCCTGCGTGCCCGCATCGCCGAGCACGGCATGCGCAACTCCAACTGCCTGGCGATCGCGCCGACCGCGACCATCGCCAACATCGTCGGCGTGTCGGCGTCGATCGAGCCGACGTATCAGAACATCTACGTCAAATCCAACCTGTCGGGCGAATTCACCGTCGCCAACAAATACCTGGTCGCCGACCTGAAGAAGCTCGGCCTGTGGGACGAGGTCATGGTCGCCGACATCAAGTACTTCGACGGTTCGCTGGCGAAGATCGACCGCATCCCGGCCGACATCCGCACCCTCTACGCCACCGCATTCGAGATGGAAACCCACTGGCTGGTGGAATGCGCCAGCCGCCGCCAGAAGTGGATCGACCAGGCGCAGAGCCTCAACATCTACATGGCGGGTGCGTCAGGCAAGAAGCTCGACGAGACCTACAAGCTGGCATGGATCCGCGGCCTCAAGACAACCTATTACCTGCGCACGCTGGGCGCGACCTCGGCCGAGAAATCCACCGGCAAGGGCGGTGAGCTCAATGCGGTGTCGGCGGGCGGCGGCACGGGCGTCATGGGCAGCAGCGCGATCAACGCGGCGGCGGCCAACCTGCCGGAGCCGGAGATCGAAGGTCGTGCGTGCACCATGCGCCCCGGGGATCCGGGGTTCGAGGAGTGCGAGGCGTGCCAGTAAAGGGGTAGGAGGATAACCAGCGACTTGCCCGCTTGCGGGCTTAGTCGAATGGTTAGGGGCTTTATCAGGGGGAGCAGCAAAGAGGAGGCAAGCCTGGTCAATGGATGCGGTCGCGGTGTGTGACGGTTCGTTGGCCGGGGGGAGCCCGGCGGCTCGTCACTTTCTTTGTCTCGCCGCTGCTTTGATGGGAGTACATGCCAAGGCATGGACTCCGAAGTAACCAAAGAAAGGCGACCCCGCTGCGCCACCCCTTCGGGGCAGGCCTCGACTGAACCGACCCATCGGGGCGGCTGCGCAACTCGCCCTGCGGGCTCAGACAGGGCTCGCCGAATTCCCCCGCCGGCTCGATCCAGTCGAGGTGGCGCAGAAGGGGAACCTGGAGGCTGAGGTGACGAAGCTGGTTTTAGGTTGACCGTTCGCCCTGAGCCTGTCGGAGGGAGCCGGCCAAAGGCCGGTTGGAAACGAGGCGGGGAACACCCGCCAACAGATTTAAAGTAGTGTGGGCCCAGCCCACTTTGGGACAACCAAAGGAGATCAAGAACGATGCTGAACTTTGAAGAAGACTTCACCCCCGCCGCCCAGCCCCTGGACGTGCCGTCCTTCCTGCGCAAGGAATCCGCGCCGGCCGGGGCTGACGTTGCCGATGCCCCCGCCGCGCCGCAAGCGCGCCGCGTGCAGGCCGCCGACAAGCGCGTCATCAACGGCGCGACGGACGTGAACCAGCTCGTCCCCTTCAAGTACAAATGGGCGTGGGAAAAATATCTCGCCGGCTGTGCCAACCACTGGATGCCGCAGGAAGTGAACATGAGCCGCGACATCGCGCAGTGGAAGGACCCGACTGCCTTGAGCGAGGACGAGCGCCGCCTGGTCAAGCGCAACCTCGGCTTCTTCGTCACCGCCGACTCCCTGGCCGCCAACAACATCGTGCTCGGCACCTACCGCCACATCACCGCGCCCGAGTGCCGGCAATATCTTTTGCGCCAGGCCTTCGAAGAGGCCATCCACACCCACGCCTACCAGTACATCGTCGAATCGCTGGGCCTGGACGAAGGCGAGATCTTCAACGCCTATCACGAAGTGGAAAGCATCCGCGACAAGGACAACTTCCTCATCCCCTTCATCGACACGCTGACCAACCCCGAATTCAGGACCGGTACCCCCGAGGCCGACCAGAAGCTCTTGAAGTCGCTGATCGTCTTCGCCTGCATCATGGAAGGCATCTTCTTCTACGTCGGCTTCGTGCAGATCCTCGCCCTGGGCCGCCAGAACAAGATGACCGGCGCCGCCGAGCAGTACCAGTACATCCTGCGCGACGAGTCGATGCACTGCAACTTCGGTATCGACCTCATCAACACCATCAAGCTGGAAAACCCGCACCTGTGGACCAGCGAGTTCAAGGCCGAAATCCGCGGCCTGATCCAGAAGGGCGTCGAGCTCGAATACCGCTACGCCGAGGACACCATGCCGCGCGGCGTGCTGGGGCTGAATTCCGCGCAGTTCAAGGAATACCTGCGCTTCATCGCCAACCGCCGCTGCCAGCAGATCGGGCTCGACGAAATGTTCCCCGGCGTCACCAATCCCTTCCCCTGGATGGCCGAGATGATCGACCTGAAGAAGGAGAAGAATTTCTTCGAGACCCGTGTTACCGAATATCAGACGGGTGGAGCGTTGAGCTGGGATTGATTCGACCGGGCAGAGTGTGGTCTTCAGAAAGGGTAACAAGATGGATATCGATCGGGGCGATGGCTATTCGCCTTGAGGAGCTGGAGCTATTGGCTGTTTGATGGCCACTTCCTCAGAATAAATGGGGTCGACACGATTAAATGCTGGTGCTGGGGGATTAATTCGAGTCAGGCGTCTTTAGACGCAAATCAGCTTCTTCCGCACCAGCCTCAGAAAGCAAGCCAGATTAGCCCCGTCAAGGAATCCCAAAGGCCAACCGGTTCACTGAGACAGGTGAGAATGGCGTATCCGTAACGGACACAATAGGCAACGCTAAGACCGCCCAGGAAGGCCAGCGCGAGCATCAATCCGGCTCTCAGGAACACAGGTGGGTTCCGGTAGCTCTTGTATTCGGATCGTTTCCTGAACTTCTCGGTTTGAATGATTGCGGCTGCAACAGCGCATAGCCCGGTGACGAATGCGATCGAGCCCAGTACGCCGCCCAGCATCTTGTAGCCCAGCAGATGCGGATCGGCGTTGCCGCTGTTTAGTGCGTTGAAGACGGCGGCAATGACGCCGAGGCAGAAGGTGATCAGACCAGCCAGAAAGTGGATGGTCGTCCGGTACGGGTCGTCATTCGATTTGTTGATTTTTGCGATCACAGTGCTCACGGCTTTCGCCACTTGCGCCTGGGTCGCTGCCAAAGCCAGGTGCGCTTCGATCATTTTCGGTAGCTGGGCTTCAAGATGGCTTTCAAGTTCAGCTCTCAAGTTCTCGTCCATGTACCCCCCTCACAAATTGGCCGTTGTCAGATCAACAATAGGGGACAGGCCGCGATTTACCAGCGAAGAGCCAATAGGTCAGACACGATATTTAAGGCAATGCTGAACAAGTAGCGCCATTAGCCTGGCGCACAGACCGGTCAAAGCGATGGCGCGAATTTATCGAAACACGCCTTTCTTGCGGCCATTTCATGGTGTTTTCCACCCTGATTGCCCTGGTTTCCCGCTTCACGGGCGCACCTGTGGCAGCAAGTGCCCTCGACACAGGTAAATATTGGCCAGCGCCAAGGCCGTGAAGGCACGGGTAGCGTTCTTCTGCAAACCGCGATAGCGCACCTTGGTAAACCCCCACAGGGCTTCGCCCAGGTCGTGTGCATTGAGCAGACGGCGGAACTTGAGCAGGGTGGTGGCGTCCGGAACAGGCTCGCGACCCAGGTCGATCCCGACGAAGCGGCGCAGGCTGGCGCTGTCGTAGAGGCCTCTTCGCAGGCCAGGTCGGCAAGGTTGAACCAGTGCTGGGTGAAGTGGATGCGCAGCATCCGGCCCAGCCCAATGGGCGAGCGCCCATTGCCTGCCCTGGGATAGTGCGGGGCGATTTTTTCGCACCGCGCTTTCCACGGAACGAGCGCTTTCATCTATCTGAGAAATTCGTCGCGCCGCGTGGGCTTGCGGTACGCGGCAAAGCCCGTTTCTTGATCGGCGGCCATCGCCAAGGTTTGTTGTTTCATCATGTCCCGCAGTTTACCGGGGGCCGATTCAGTAGGGGGGGTGTTCAGCGTTGCCTTAATTGGGCGGGTGCGCTGCTGTCCGGAGAAAATTATGTTCTTGTGAATAACGACGAGCAGGCAAAAGTTCAGGAAATACGGGTTACTTCTTCTCTACCGGTCAAGGCGCTTGATCCGCGCTTCCAGGGCAGGATGGCCGGCGCTGGCAAGGTGGCGCCGGCCGGGGGTCACTTGCCGGTGATGCGCTTGGCGAACGACGCCGCATAGGCCGGTGAACGAAACGTCAGGATCGGATCGTTGCTCGGCTCGATGCCGTCTGCCATGACCAGCGGGTCGAAATTGATCTTCTCGCATGCCTCGCCCTTCTGCTGCGCAGCGCGGCTGATTGTCAGCGTGCCGGCCTTGATTTCCTGGCGGTCCTTGGGCCACAGCACGGTGGGGTTGTCCTCCGTATCGCCCGGTTTGCCGATCGTCACCATCATGTCCCAGCGCACCGGACCGCGCCGCGTCCGCTCGATCAGACGCTGCTCAAGGAAATTCGGTGGTGAGGACTTGAGCTCGGCGTCGGACAGGCGCTTCTCGCCGTCCTGCGGTACGAAGCGCCAGCGCACCAGCGTGGTCTTGTTGTCGCGGTTGACGAGCTTGAACGTGTGGATGCCGAAGAAGGCGCTGCTGGCGTAGCTCGGCGGCGGGTTGTGGGTGGCCAGGAATTCCGCCTGCGCATGGTTGTCCGGATGGCTTGCCTGGAAGGCCTTGACCTTCTCCGGGTCGGGCTTGCCGGTTGCCGGGTCGGGTTTCGTGGCGACGATCATGTCGAAGAAGGTCCGCGGCTCCGCCGCGCCGAACATGGGCGTGTTGATCATCGTGATGTGCTGCAGCCTATCGTCCGGCAGCCTGAACTCCAACGCCATGCCGCGCGCGTTCTTCGCGGTGTCCGGCACGTTGGGGTTGCCGCCGGCGACCGAAAAGCGTGCCACCACCGGCACGGGTTTTCCGGAAAACAGGGCCGAGCGCGAGTAGGCCGCGGCTGCGCGCGTGCCGACGAACTCGCCGGCGGCGCAGGTGCCCTTGGTGTGGTTGCGGCGCTCGCCCGGCGTCACGCCGAAGGTGGCCTCGAGGGCGGAGACCGTCTGTTCCGGCGTGACAGGGCTGGCTTGCGCCGCCACGGCCAGGGGCGCCGAGGCAGCCAGGACTCCGCCCAGCAGACGGGCCGGCAGGTTGTGTCTGGAGAGATCCATCTTCATTCCTTTCGTGCGAAGAGGTTGAGGGATCATCAGCCGATATCGCCCGCATGACACGGCCGCGCAGCTGATCCTACCGCGACCGGCCGGCTGCTTCCGGAGTTCACCGTATCGCTTGCAGGGAGGCAAACAGGGTCACCCATTAGCCGGTCGTAGTCAAGCGCGAACACTTCTCTCGCCCGCTTGTTGAAAGCGGGCTTTTTCTTGCTTTGCATTCCGTCTCGCTGCTCAGGCCGAACCTGTTTCCTCGATGCTGGCTGCGGCCGAATCGCGCCTGTCGCCCATATGGATCAAGCGGTGTGCGGTGAACGGCATCCGCTCCGGCGGAATCCCGCCCCAGAGAAACCTTGGTGCCGCCGAGGTGTCCGGGCAGCGATCACAGATCCGTGGCTCGCGTTTCCGTGTCCAGTCCCCATTCGGCTTGCCCGGCAGACGACCCGGTACAACACACAGGCGGCGACGGCAGGCCTCCACTCAGACCACTTGGCTCGTATCGCAAGAACCGCAAGGCGTCACGCGCTCATGACAAGCACCTTTATCGTCATCGTCACCTGGTCGAAAATGCTTTCCTGCATATCAAGCAACGGCGGGGGATTGCCGCGCGCCATGCCAAGAGGCTTTCTTCATTTCCCGCCGCCGCCCAGGTCCGTTGCCTTGCGCTTTGGCTTCATGTCTCGTGACGGCACTGTCTAGAAACTGAACAGCGGGCCAAGGAACAGATACACACTGCTTTCGCTTCGGTCGTTTCGACCATAGCCCAGATAAATCGGACCGATCGGCGTGTCCATACCGATAAAGGCGCTGCTCGCGAAAACGGTATTGTCGAAACTTATGTCGCGGGTGTCCTGCCAGACGTTGCCCAGTTCCAGGCTTCCTCCCGCGTACGTCTTGAAAAGCCGGATGTCGTTGATCCGACGCATGTAGATCAAGCGCGCCAGGCCGGCTTGCTGGCCGCTCAGCCGGTCCTGGTCGAAACCGGACAGGCCGAGGAAACCGCCCAGCCGATAGAGACTCTGGATAGGCGCATCGTCATCCAGAGTGGTATTCAGGCTCAGGCTGCCGAACAGCGTATTGCGCCCCCAGGTGAAGACCTGTGAGTAGCCAAGGGATACCTGGTCGAAATCGGCATCGGCGCCGAAGCTTTCGCGCGAAATTCGCCACTCCGCTTTTCCGGCATGACCTTTGGTCGGGAAATACACGCTGTCCAGCGTGTCATCGGTGAGGCGCACAAAGAACTCTCCGGTCTCGAATTTCCGGGTGGGAACGGGTGTGCCGATCCCGATATCGATGTCGCCAGACCCGCGGCGATAGCCGAGCCGTACTTCACCCCAGGTGCCGAACTGCCTGCCCGCACCCAGTTCCACGGCATACCCCGTCGCACGCGCTTCGGCGATGTTGTTGCCCTCACTGTCGAACAGATTGAAGTTCCGGGTCTGGTAGCCGAGCCTTCCCGAAACGAAGTAACGCGCAGCGGGATCGAGGGGCTGGAATATCTCGCCAAAGAGGGCGGGTTCATCGCCGATCTGGCCGCCGATTCGCCATTCCCCGTTGAGCGCGTTGATCTGCGTGCGAGTATAGGTCAGGCCCAGGCGAAATGCCTCACTGCCTTCGAAATTACTGGAGGTGATCATGCCGGTCTGAAGGTAGCCTGGCCCCCAGGGTTTCTCCCTGACCTGGATGACGACGCCATTCCTGCCGTTTTCCTCCACCAGTTCGTATCGGACCGATTCGAATATTTCCAGGCCGTAGATCTGCTGGATGTCGCGTTCAAGCTGGGGGATGTTGAGGGGCTCGCTCGGCTTGAGCGTGATCTGGCTTGCGATGACCTTATCGCTGATTCCGGACTGGTTGTCGATCCGGATAAAAGCGACGGCCCCGACTTCGGCCTTGCCGTGCCCTCTTGTGGCCAGGTGACGCGTGTAATCATGCTGGTTGATCGAATACCGGCGCAGCGATTCCGTGGCTCGCCGTGCGGCCTGTTCGCCGATCGGCATCGCCTCGGCGATGCGATCGAAACTGCCGGCGCCGATGTCGCCCAGGTTGGATGTGATGAGGACATCCCGGGAGCCGAGGCTCCTGAGCTGTTCCTGGGAATTGAGTGCAAACAGGAAATTGATCAACTGCACGGCCACGTCCAGAGCCCCGGTGATGTGTTCCCGCGTGAGCATGTCGCTGCCCAGGTCCGATACGATCACGATATCCGCGCCCATCGCCCTCGCCACGCTGACGGGCACGTTGTTGCTGATGCCGCCATCCACCAGCAGCCTGCCGTCGATCTCGACCGGATCGAAGGCGCCGGGCACGGCCATGCTCGCGCGCAGCGAGCGGGCGAGGTTGCCGGATTTCAGCACGACTTCCTTGCCGGTTTCGAGGTCGGTGGCGACGGCGCGATAGGGAATGGGAAGCCGGTCGAAATCCTTGATCTGGCTCACTGGCGCGGTCAGGCGGTTCAACTGCAGATCGAATTTCTGGCCATGGACATAGGCGAGGGGCAGCTTGAGCTTGCCGTCGCCGAAGCCGGGTTTGGCCTTGAAGACATACAGCGAGTCATCCTGCTTGCGGCGGAACGAGAGATCCTCGCGATTGGGCGAGTCGATGAACACGCCGTCCCAGTCGATGCCATTGATTTCCCGCTCGATCTCCCGTGGGCTCATGCCGGAGGCATAGAGGCCACCGATGATGGACCCCATGCTGGTGCCCGCCACGAAATCAATCGGTATTCGCAGCTCTTCCAGCACCTTGAGCACCCCCACGTGGGCTGCGCCTTTGGCACCGCCGCCTGCCAGCACCAGGCCGATCTTCGGCCGTGGCGTGTCGCCGGGCTGCGCGGCGGGCTGGGACTGGACCGGGCCGGCCAGCGTTGTCAGCCAGACGCAGGCGAAGAAAAGAGGGGCAAGTCTGGTGGCGGTTGGCGTGCGTCGCGGGCGGCCCGTGCGCCGATGCGGTTTCATGTGCTTAATCTCCTATGGCTGTGGCGTAAATGGGGGCGGACTGATATTTAAACCAATCAAACAATAAGGGGCGGGACAGACCACGGTTTTGCGTGACGGATTTTTGGGTACGGTTAAGACCGTGGCCTGTCCCCCGCTTCGGTGCCGGTGGTGCGCGTGCAGCAGCCTCCAACTCCCGGGCGCACCCGCGCTCAGACGTATGCTAAAAAGAAAAGCAGCAAGGCGTCGAGGCTTCAACCCGTGTGTGCCCGTTATCCGGGTGGCGTACCGCGTGAAGTGCGACGCACCGAACGGGAGTACGTGATTTCTCAGGAGGATTCGATCTCCAGCCAGATCGTGCTCGCCATCCCTCAGGCAGAAATTCACTCCGAAGGACACAGAAATGGCTCGCGTCAGCACCTATCTCAATTTTCCTCGCTCGACCGAAGAGGCTTTCCTGTTTTACAAGTCTGTCTTCGGCACGGAGTTCACCGCGTCAATCGCCCGCTTCAAGGATATTCCTCCCGCGCCTGACCAACCGCCTTTGGCTGAAACCGACCAGAACCTCGTGATGCACGTCGAATTGCCCATTCTGGGCGGGCACACTCTTATGGGGACCGATGCGCCGGAGTCCATGGGTTTTACCGTAATGCCAGGCAACAATGTCTACATCAACCTTGAGCCCGACACGCGCGTCGATACCGAGCGCCTGTTCAATGCGCTTGCGGCCGGCGGCAGGATCGAGATGCCGTTACAGGAGATGTTCTGGGGCGGCTATTTCGGCAGCCTTGCCGACCGTTTCGGCATACGTTGGATGTTCAACTGCGCCAGCAAAATCTGACCGGTTTCCATCGAGGCAGCGTACCCATGAAACCCGCTGTCCTAATGATGCGAAGACTCCTGGAGAGCAATCCTGGCATTCGCAAGCGGCATGACTCCGATGGAGGAAACGGCCATGAACACCGAAACACGCACGACACCCAGCCTCGACCAGATCCGTGACCAGCAGCGCGAAACCTGGGACAAATTCTCTGCGGGCTGGAAGAAGTGGGACGCAACGGTCATCGGCTGGATTGCCCCGTTCGGCGAGGCCATGATCCGGCATGCCAGGCTGCGCGAGGATTCCGATGTGCTCGATATCGCTGCCGGCACCGGCGAACCGGGACTCACGGCGGCGGCACGGGTGCCGCGCGGCCGGGTGACGGTGACCGATCTCGCCGGGCACATGCTGGAAGTGGCCGCCGAGAAGGCCGCGCTGCGCGGCTTGCGCAATGTCGAGACGCGGGTCTGCGACGCCGGTGCGCTGCCTTTCGCCGATGCCAGCGCCGACGCCGTGCTGTGCCGCTTCGGCTTCATGTTCTTTCCCGACGTCGCTGCCGCCGCGCGCGAATTCGCACGGGTGGCGAGGCCGGGCGCACGCGTCTGCGCTGCGGTATGGGGCGAGGCGGAGAAGAATCCGTGGGCAACCGGCATCATGGGAACGATTGCCCGGCATGTCGACCTACCCGCGCCGCCGCCGGGGGCGCCGGGACTGTTCCGCTGCGCGCCTCCGGGCTACATGCGTGCGCTATTCGCCGAGGCGGGCTTGCGCGACATCGTCGAAGAGGCGGTGAGCTGCGACATGGTCATCGATACGCCGGAACGCTACTGGGAATTCATGACCGACATCGCTGCGCCGGTGGTGGCCGGGCTTGCCAGGGCGGACGCGCGTGCGCGCGCGCAGATCCGCGCCGAGGTGCTCGGCCTGACACGCCAGTTTCTGCGCGATGGGTCGGTCCGGATGCCATCGGCGGGCACGGTGGTCGTCGGCACGCGTTAGCGTCCCCGCTGGGGGCAGGTGTTGCGAAAATCACATTTCGCGGCCAAAGCCGCGGGCTTGCAACGAAGCGCGCTCAAGAATAAATGGGGTCATATTCACGCGACTCCCCAACTCCCAATTCCGAGTTTCGGCGGATCGCGTTACAGAAAGCCTCTCACCCCGATGTCGGCCAGGCAACGTCCAATCCCAATACCCGGCTGGCTTTGGCGAGGCGATTGTCAAAGCAGCTGAATGCCACTCCGCCCGGCGCAACGGACAGAATCTCGCAGGCAGCGGCGAGCTGGACGCTGTCGTAGCCGCGCAGCGCGAAGGTCTCGGCGAATTCTCCCGCGCGTTCGACCACAGGCTGGGTGACTTCGACGACGAAAAAGTGCGGCCAGTCGCGTGCCAGGGCTTGGCGTGCGGCGATGATGGCGGCTTCGTCGGCGGGCACTTCGCGTGCGCGGCGCGCCAGTGCCGCGCACGCCTCGGCCCAGGCAATGCGGCAAACCGCCACCGTTTCGGCGCGGGCAGCCGCGGCGTGGACGGCCGGGCTGTCGGCTTCGACGATATAGAGTTTGACCAGCGCGGGGGTGTCGAGGAACAGGATCACCTGCGCGTTATCCTCGATCTTCCAGCACGATGCGGGAGACTGGATTTCCGCCCTTGTTCAGCACGATGTGCGCGCCCTGCGGCTTGTTGCCATCCCATTGCGCAGTGCCTCGGGCGATCAATTCGCCCAACGCCGGCGTGCCGGATTCGGGAACGCCGGTCACACGCGCAACGACGCGACGGTGGGAGGTGATTTCCAGCGTAGTGCCTTGGCGGGCCTGAGCCAGATAGTGGGATAGATGCGCCTTCAGTTCGCGGATGGATACGTGCATTTGTGGTCTCTTAATGTGTATTTTTATTTGAAATGTAGTCCCATTCTGGGGCGCGATCAATTTCCAGTCTGGTGAGACTGATCGACTGGTGCTTGAGGCAGCCTGCTTCTTCGCCGTCCGCCGACAAGCTTTGACTCTTCTCCGGGGATACAAGGTCAGGCATTACCGCTGGCCGTCATGCCCTCTCCACAGCCGACCGCAGCCCCCCGTGCTACCCTCCACTCCACCATGCGACTTCCCCGACTCCGACAACGTCTGCGCGACCTCGGCGCCGCGCCCTGCCACGAGGGGCGCGTGCTGCGCGCCTGGGCGCAGGGACGCTCGCTCGACACCAAGCGGCGGCGCGCCGAGGACTTTCTGCCGCTGGCGCTGCGCGATGAGCTGCCCGGCCTTTTCGACGCGCTGCGCGGACTGGCGCGGGTGCATTCCGAGCATCCCGGCGACGACGGCTCGGCGCGCCTGCTGGTGGCGCTGGCCGACGGCCAGACGGTGGAAACCGTGCTGCTGCCACGCGACGGCGTGTGCGTGTCGACCCAGGTCGGCTGCGCGGTGGGCTGCGTGTTCTGCATGACCGGCCGCGCCGGTTTGCTACGCCAGCTTTCCAGCGCGGAAATCGTCGCCCAGGTGGTGCTGGCCAGGCGCCGCCGCCCGGTGAAGAAGGTGGTGTTCATGGGCATGGGCGAGCCGGCGCACAACCTGGACAACGTGCTGGAGGCGATCGAGCTTTTGGGAGTCGAGGGCGGCATCGGCCACAAGAACCTGGTCTTTTCCACCGTCGGCGACCGGCGCGTGTTCGAGCGCCTGCCGCAGTCCGCGGTGAAGCCGGCGCTGGCGCTCTCGCTGCACACCACCGACCATGAACTGCGCCGCCGCCTGCTGCCGAAGGCGCCCGACATCGCGCCGGCCGAACTGGTCGAGCTGGGCGAGGCCTATGCGCGCCGCACCGGCTACCCGATCCAGTACCAGTGGACGCTGCTCGAAGGCATCAACGACAGCGAGGCCGAACTGGAAGGCATCGCCCGATTGCTGGCCGGCAAGTACGCGGTGATGAACCTGATTCCCTACAACCGCGTCGACGGCGTCGACGGCTTCGACTACCGTCGCCCGAGCTGGGAGCGCGCCGCCGCGATGGCGCGCCGCCTGCATGTGCGGGGCGTCCTGACCAAGCTGCGCCACTCCGCGGGGCAGGACGTGGAGGGCGGCTGCGGACAGTTGCGCGCGCGGGCGCTGGGCGTGGCAACGCCCAGCATCGTTCAAGTATGAGTGCCAACACCATCCGCGCCCGGGTGGCTTTCTCGTTCAAAGGCGAGACCTACGACCTCGATTCCGTCATCGACCTGGATGGCCGTCTCGGCGAGCCGGGCGAGGCGCCCAATTTCCATCAGTTGCTGGCCAGGGCGGCCGGGATCGATCCCTACTCGTATCTGTACGAAGTGCTGGAGTCGCACGAGATCGCGTTCTCGGATGCGACGGGCGTGGCGGCGCAAAGCTGCCGCGAAGGCCGGTTCGACTGGGCCCGGTTCGCGCATGACTGCCACGAGGAGCGCGACTGGCAACGGGTCAGGACTGTCGCGCAGCAGACGCTGGGCGCACGCGACCTGGACGCCGAGCCGGAACTGAAGGCCGCCCTGCTGGCTGTCTATCGGGCCGGAAAGGCGGGCGCATAAGCCGAACGGAAGGAGACGGGCCGCGCCTTTTCGGCAAGCCCTCGTTTATCCACCGCGATTTCTATACTGGAAATCGGTCAGGGAGCAGCGGGATGGATGGAGGGACGGAAAATGGCAAAATGGATATTCGAACCAGGACACTCCGCCGCGGAGTTTGCGGTGCGGCACATGATGGTGTCGCACATGCGCGGGCTGTTCAAGAATGTGCATGGCAGCCTCGACTTCGCGCCGGACAGCCCGGCGGACGCCGCCGCGGTCGAGGCCACGATCAAGGCGGCGGGCATCTGGACGGGCGACGATGAGCGCGACGCGCACCTGCGCGGCCCGGATTTTTTGAATGTGGCGACGCATCCGGACATCGTCTTCCGCAGCCGCGAGGTGCGCTGCGTGGGCGAGGCCGATTTCAGGGTCGCGGGCGATCTCACCCTCTGCGGAGTGAGCCGTCCGGTCGTGCTGGCCGCGCATTTTCTGGGCCGCTGGCAATGTCCCTACTGGGAGGGCGACAGGGATCTGGGGCCGACGCGGCGCATCGGCTTCGTCGCCACCGCGGCGATCAACCGCCACGACTTCGGCGTGGGCTGGAACGCGCCCCTGGAGCGCGGCGGCATGGTCGTCGGCGACGAGGTCGCGATCACCCTGGACGTCGAGGCCATCCTCGAATCCGACATGCAGCGGATAACCGGGATGCTGGGGGAACGCTGAGCCGGATCGATGCGGCGGGATCAGGCGTCCGCCATCCGGCAAGACGGGTGTGGCCGGCATGGCCCCTGTCCTCCCGCTCGAAACCCGCGATGGGGGCGTTTCAACGGGATCGGGTCTTGCCGTTCGGGACGCCGGGTTCAGCCCTTCAGCTTCGAAAACGCCGCCGCCATGGCGCCGTCCATCGCGGGCGCCCGGTTCGGTTTTCCGCCCGCCTGCTTGCCCTGGCCGCGAGGGTCGCGCGGCGGCCGCTGCGCCGCTTGGGGCTTCTCGGCCGCCGCTCCTGCCGCATCCCTCAGTCGCATCGTCAGCGCGATGCGCTTGCGCTTCTCGTCCACTTCCAGCACTTTCACCTTCACGATCTGTCCGGCCTTGACCACGCTGTGCGGATCCTTGACGAAGCTGTCGGCGAGGGCGGAGATGTGGACCAGGCCGTCCTGGTGCACGCCGATGTCGACGAAGGCGCCGAACGCCGCCACGTTGGTGACGACCCCTTCCAGGATCATGTCGGGCTTCAGGTCGGCGAGTTTTTCCACGCCGTCCCTGAAGCTTGCCGTGGTGAATTCGGGGCGTGGGTCGCGGCCGGGTTTTTCGAGTTCCCTGAGGATGTCGCTGACGGTGGGGAGGCCGAATTTCTCATCCGTGTATTTCGCCGGGTTGAGCGATTTCAGGAGCTTGCCGTTGCCGATCACGGCCTTGATGTCCTGCTTGATGTCGGCGAGGATCGTTTGCACCAGCGGGTAGGACTCGGGATGGACGGCGGAGGCGTCGAGCGGGTCGGCGCCGTCCATGATGCGCAGGAAGCCCGCCGCCTGCTCGAAGGTCTTCTCGCCCAGGCGCGGCACCTCGCGCAGTTCGGCACGGCTGGCGAAGCGGCCTTTGCCATCGCGGTAGGCGACGATGGCCTGCGCCACGCTGCCGGAGAGGCCGGAGACGCGCGCAAGCAGCGGCACCGACGCCGTGTTCACATCGACGCCGACGGCGTTGACGCAGTCCTCCACCACCGCATCGAGCGAACGCGCCAGCTGGAACTGGCTGACGTCGTGCTGGTACTGGCCGACGCCGATCGACTTCGGATCGATCTTCACCAGTTCGGCCAGCGGGTCCTGCAGGCGGCGCGCGATCGATACCGCGCCGCGCAGCGAGACGTCCATGTCGGGCAATTCGCGCGAGGCGAATTCGGACGCGGAATACACCGACGCGCCCGCCTCGGACACCACCACGCTGGTCAGCTTCAATTCGGGGCGCAGCCGGATCAGGTCGCGCGCCAGCTTGTCGGTTTCTCTTGATGCGGTGCCGTTGCCGATGGCGATCACCGCCACGCGGTGCTTTTCGGCGAGTTTCGCCAGCGTGTGCAGC
>Ga0209958_1001560_pt1 | contig 16352 bp, 9 predicted proteins | sample ThiBio_inoc_plan_FD_183942 | JGI IMG/M metagenome (GOLD analysis project Ga0209958, IMG submission 183942) | Wastewater bioreactor microbial communities from Cape Town, South Africa - Thiocy_inoc_plan (SPAdes) | ecosystem: Engineered > Bioremediation > Thiocyanate > Unclassified | place: South... | reverse complement strand
ATAGTCAACAGGAGTAATTAAGAGGAGGTAGTTGGGATGATTCAGAACAAAACAGTGCCTACCGGCGATAGCGTCGAACAATTCCTCAACTCGCTTGAGAGCGAACAAAAACGAAAAGATAGCTTTCAACTTACAAAGCCCATTAAAACTTAAAGTAAAGCAACGATCAAAGATCTTGAGTAAATGCAAAAGAGACTTGAATCTGTCAAAAAAGCTAAAAAATTTGTAGGTAGAGACCCAAATCCAAAAAGAACTTAATTCATTCCAAAGAAGACAACAATTACAACTTAAAGAAGAATTCATAAAACAGTTTCAGATGCACATCTCACCACTGAAAATGGTAGATTGAAAGGCCTCGATATTTTGAAGTAAAAATAATTGGCTGCTAAATCAAAAGTTACAAAAAAGTTTTCAGTAGCAGATTCACTCAAACCAATTCCATAATCTGAAGGTGTTCTCATACCTACCAAAATGGTAAATATTCAATAAAAATAAAAACTTTTGAAATAATTTGACAAGATTAAAGAGTCTATAAAAAATACTGATATTTCAGCTGATAACATTGCAACAATTAGAACAATGCTCAAAACCATGTAAGGATTAATCAATTGAGATCTTAAAATTACTAATCTCAGTAAGATCCTAAACAAAAGAACTTTTTATTTTTTTTTGATATTGCTTGATATTTATTCTTTTACAGTTAAATTTTTTCCTCAGTAAAAGTGAATATAAGAGATTAAATAATGTCGTATTAAGTGTTTTTAGTAAGTTAACTTAAAAATAATTATAAACTTGCTTTTTAAGAAAATGCTTTAGTAGGAACCTCTTGAAAAACCGACAAAAACTCTTGTTCGAATCCCATAAATTAAGAGGTACTCAAAGCCCATTTATTCTTTTACTCTCAGCCCTACTGATTCATTTTTCTACACTTTTTAGGATCCATTTGAATACTTAAGAAATGAGAATCATGACATCAAGCCTTAACTGTAAAGCAATTTTTATTTCTTAGTGAGTTGAAGCCTGATAAATCTGACTTTACTCGCGTTTTTTCTAATTAGGAAGTATACTTAACCATTCAAGAACCTTCGATTTCTATGTCTTAGAAACCTAATAAAAGATTAATTTATCAAAACTAACTGAAAAAACTGATCTAATCATTAGAAAATTAAGAGAATCTAAGACCTAATGATAAAAAGGATTTTTTGTTCAATACCAAAAATATTCTGAGAAACATTTGTAACGCCCAAAACCAATTTATATTATTTCATCATTCTGCCCAAACAATTATTGAATCTCATTTATAGAATCCTTAAAAATTCAAAAAATGGGTCAATAGCCTTCGATTTCATACATTTTAAGAATATCAAAAAGTATGGAACTAATAAAACAAAGGAGTTTTTTACAAGCTTTATAAAAAACTTTGCCTAAAATTTTACATAGAAAATGCTATTCCCTACCTTATGAATAGCAGAATTAAAAATGAGAAAACTAAATAATCTCATATCAAATATTTGCATAGATTTTTGTAAGGACTGTAAAATCCAACTTAGTTTTTCTATTTCAAGAAAAAAGATAAGGAGAAATAATTATGATCAAATATTATTTGGTTCTATTTGGCAATAAAATGATAATTTTACAATTTTTTAATTAACTATGAATCGAATTTTATACTAAAAGTGTAAAAAATTTTAATTAGAAAATAACAACAATTCAATGAATGAAGAAAATGATAAATAATAGAAAAATCAAAAAAGAGAGTATGTATTTAAAAAATTCATTTACAGCACTTTTTTTAAGGGCGATTTTATCGATTATTGAGTCTTTTTTATTTTTAAGGTCTTCTCATTTTACTATTAAGGATAAGGGTTTGGCAAATTTCTACGAACATTTTTTCTACGCCTTCTCCTGACTTAGCAGACAAAAAGTAAGCCGGAAGATTTACAGTTTGAATGAATGAGGTTACTTGAGCGTCAGATATCTCTGATCTCAAATCTGATTTATTGCCTACGATAACTATAAGAACATCATTATCGGTATTAGCCTTAACTTATTGAAGCCAGAATTATTATATTTATTGGAATGAACCTGGATCTGTTACATCATAGACGATGATTACGGCTTGAGAGTCTGGATTAAAATAATTATACTTCTGTAGTAGGCGCTTGTTATTGTTCTGAATCTTTACTGTCCGGCTGTATCCCAAATTTGCAGTTTACATACTTTGTCATCAACTTAAAGCATTCTGAATCTGAAATCAACCCCAATGGTAGTCAAGTAGTTATCAATAAAATTGTTATCGCAAAATCTCAGAAACAGGGATGACTTACCGACCCCTTGGTTTCCAACAAGCACTATTTTGAAGATATAATCTTGTTCTTTGATCATGTTGATTCCAGAGCAATTTTTATTTCAAACTTTTTAATAAATCTATCCCAACTATATACACCTTTATTCTTATTAACTATTATTATTCTTTTTAATTTTACCAAAATAACCACCTTTTATAAAAGATAAAAAAAGATTTCATCAAATATCGAATAAAAAAATGTCGTTTCCTACATTATTTAGATTAAAAAGAACATGAATATAGAAAGAAATAGAAATGATTTTCAGAAAATATCAATAATGTGATTTTTTTGTTCTTAAGAAAGATCTCACAAAGTGATTGTCTTCTTAAATATCTCAGCTACGTTTTTGAAGTAGTTATTGCTGAGGCCAATGTTAATAACACGCTCTTATAAATTGCTGCGTTGATTAACGCTATCAAGAAGGTTACCAATTTCCATCTTAAGCTCTTATTATCTGATTTTGCCCTTTTCATAATTATCCTTGAGAAGATCATTTTCTCTGGCTAAATCGTCAATTTGAGATTGCAATTAAGATCTTTCTTTAGCAAATTGTTGTTAAATTGTAGTTTTTTGTCTTGATGAAGTTTAGAGCCATCTTTCTTTCTCGACATTCATCAAAGCTTGAGTATCCAAATAAGTTTTTTCAATGTTTTCAACTTAAACTTGAACCTTTGATTGAAGTTGGTGAGTTTTTGATCGTGTTTAATCAAGTTATCCTTGTAAGGCAGCGATTTTCATGTTTTTATCTGAGAGTTTGTTCAAGTAATCTTCTTCTTGAGATTTATTTTTGTTTTTAGCATCTTGCAAAGATAATTCAGTTTGATGAATTCTCTCTTTAAGATCAGCTCTTTCTTAGTTCCAAGTTTGAGTTTCTCTTTAAAGGTGTTAGAGCCATCTTTGATGTTCGGCTTTTTGATTCTCAATTTCTTCTCCAAGTTTAGAAACTTAACGTTTATGGAAACCCATCATTTTTTAAATTCTAAGATTTAAAGCTTAGATTTCTTTATTTTTATTAGCAATTTGAGTTTCGAGTGATCGTTTCTCAGCCATCATTTTTTTCATATCGACAGCTTTAGTTTGAAGAGTTTGTGTATGTTAGATTTGAGTCATTGAGATTTTAGAAGTTTGACTTTCAACTTGTTTTTCATGGAGCATAATAAGATCTTGAAGTTGTTGATGCTCTCTTTCATATTTAATTTTGAACTCATTTAATCTGTTGTCATACTCTTTTCTTAATTCCAATTTTGAATGAACTTCTCTTGCCAATTATTATCTGACATCTCGAAGTAACATTCTCAAGTTATCAGTTTCTCTGTTGTGAGTGGCATTAGTGTTTTGAAGCTTGGATCTTAATGCCTCAATATCAGCCTCGTAAAGTTGAGAAATTTTAATCTTCATTAACTCAATTTATCTTTCATAATGAAGGACAAGATCTTCAATTTTTCTTTTCAGTTCATTATTGTTTGCGATAATGTCTGCCAATCTTTTTTATTCGTTTTACTTCAATTGCCTGTTAATTTCAAGAAGTCGCCTAATCTCTTGTTCTTTAGCCTCGATAACTTCTTTGAGACTGTTAATTTAGTTGGTATAGAACTCTTGAAGATTTCTTTCGCTTTCTGAATGATTTTATCTTTCTTGTTGAAGTTGAGTTTAATAGAATGTGGTAAGATCTTTGATTCTTTGGTTGTTTTTGACATCATTTTCCTTCAATTAAACTCTCATTTTTCCTTTTTATCCGATTAATCTATTCAAGTCGTTTTCATTTTCCTTTCCTGTTTTTTTAAGTCTTCCTGCAAGATCATCAACTTAATTTTTTCTTTATTAGAGTTCATAGCTTAATCTTTTAAGTTTTGTTTCATGAAGATTTTTAAGTTCCTCTTCATTCTTTCTATGAGCTCTAATAAGATTGTTTTTAGCATTTTCATTTTCTGTTTTAATCATGTTAAGTTCATGTTATTTTTGGTTTTCCAACTTTTTAATTTCGTTTCTTAAGAAAGAAATCTAAATAAAATAAAAAGTACTTCTCCATTAAGTCTTTCATTTTCAAGCTTAGATTCTCTTCTAAGATTTTCTACTTCGAAGTTCTTTTATTCGATTTAATCTTTAAGTTTTCTTATGTTCAATTATTGAAGTTCGTTATTGCCATATTGTGATCTTTTAAGTGTTTGAATTTGATTCATGGCCTCGTTTTCGTATTTATTTTTTAGTTGACTGATTTCTATCTGCTTCATATTTTCCATATCAACCATCTGATCATGAAGTCTATTGATCTAAAATCAGAAAAAATTTACCTCAGCTACCAGTTTATCGATTTGAAGTTGATGTTCTTGGTCTTTAATGTTAAGGTGATCAAAAACTTTCTTTTTTTCAGCCTCGGCAATATTGGAGTTTGTGTATTAATGATCAAGCTTTTGTTTCAAAAGACGAATGTCTTCATTTTTTTATTGGAGCAGTTTAATGAGATTTTAGTTCTCATCAACGAAATGAGTATTTTGAGCCAACAAAAGTTCGATTTTATCTTCGAGATCGTTGATTCTTTAATTTTTTCTCATTTGTAACATCAGCTATTCATTGACAGCCAAAATTTCACTTTACAATGCTTTAGCACGTGTTCTCCAATACTCAGCTTCAGGAGATTCTGGAATTCTATCAGGTGAGTAGTTAGATGGATCACGACCAGGACTTCTGTTTCTGACATTACTTTCATAAGGTGAAGACGAATAGTCTCCTCGAGCTCGAATGTTGTTAATGGGACTGTTTCTCATTTTTTTCAAATTTATCGTTAAAAAAATTAAATTTATATCTTAGGAATCTTTTATTTTTCCATCGAATTATTAATCTATCCTGATAATTGCAATAAGAAATTTATTCAGAATACTTTAACAATAACTATAGATCCTTATGAAATAAAAAATTTTTGTATCGAAAAAATCGGGGTTATATAGAGTTTAAATAGCTCAATCAAAGAGACCTCCCATACCTCCGTCTTCTTCTTCTTCCTTTGGTGGTGGTGGGACTTCCTTCTTTCCTTTCTTGTCATCCTTCTTGGCTTATTATTTGGCTGGTTGAGCGGCAACTGGAGCTGGGGCTGATTCTGAAGCAGCTGATCCACCGAAGTTGAAGAAGTTAGCGATGTTTTGTCCTTCAACGGCCTTGGCGAAGAGTTTTGGCCAATATGATTCGATGTTAAGTCCAGCGGCGTTGACTAAGGTGGCGAGCTTTTCAGCTATTGATTAAAAAATAAGATACCAGTGATGTCTTGTCCGTCGTCGTAGAGGATAAGGGCAGCGTAGGTACAAGCGAGTTGAGCGTTGGTGGCCATTTTTATATTTGGTGATTTAATTAATATTTATTATTTAATTTTTTTTATTCATTTTACCTAATTCATCTCTATTCAAAGTATTCTTATATTTTTACTAATAAAAATTTTCTCATTGATAAACAAAATTTATAATCATTAAAGTCCATTTGTACAACTCTTTGATACTTTTGATTCAAAACTTTTACATTGCGATTGCCTTTTTATGGTAGCCCACTGCTATTTGAAAATACTTGACAAAATCAAAGTTCTCATTGTATTTTTCTGTGAAAACTTATCTTAAGTTGTTGTAAATGTCCTTAATTAAAACTTAACTTTTCTGAGAAGATATGTAAGATTATTAAGGGGCCTGTAGAATTCTTCGACTTTTTACTAAAGAACTCGCAATCTCTTCGAACCAAAACTATAGTGGGTTCAAATATTGACTAAATGGAGGAATCCAAATGATTTAAACATCATATCTTTTACGAGATTTTAACAAAATATTTTTATACCTGAAAAGTCTAATATCCATTGCAATATATTTTGGCTATGATGTTTCTGCTAATACATTACTGAAAAGAGTCTTGCAGACTTCACCAAAAACTTCTTCTTTATAAATTTGCTTTTGAAATTTCCATGTACCTTAACCGCTTCTTTAAGTTAAAGCGACAAGCGTAAAGCTTTCATCTATAGTTGGCTCTATCAAATACTAATCTTTCGTCCATCCTTATGTTCTAAACATAAAGGAATTAAAGTTCATAATGCCAAGAAAAAATACTTGATGCTTTGTTTGGGTTAATATCGAATTTATTTTTTCACAAAATTTCTTGCGTCTTTCTAAATTTTACTTATGATTTCTTGACTATGGAAATTTAATTACACAACGACTTACATACCCTTACTGTTAAATTAATTCTGTGATTTACTGTTCCGGGAAAAATCTATTGTTTTTTAGGAACTTTGCAATCTTTTCAATTAATTAAGCTTTAGTAAGTAAAGGATTTTTATTGAGAACTTTTTATAGAATGTATCTTTTTCTTACAAAATGTTGGATTTGAGATTTACTTGCTTGATTTGTTATGTAGGATTTTTGAAGATAAATAGAGACATCAGGATCGATTGAAAATTGCCTTTTTAATTGTAAAAAAGCTGGTTCGTCTAAGTTAAATTCTCGAGCCAAGTCCCTCAATGAATATTTTCCCTAAAGTCCTTTGTCAACCATTCTCATTATGTGAAGAAAGTGTTTCTTAAGTTTATTTAAATCCTCTTAACTAAGGGTTTTTTTCATACAGTCTATCCATTCATTTCTTTCACCTGTATTGTAATTAAGCTCAGTATAGGGATTAGATTAATTGAAGGTTTATTTCAACATTTTTTTCTTGAGGCTTAGCATTTCTTCTTTTGTGAGGATTTTCCCATGCTTTTATTAAACAATTTTTTATATGAAACGAATATCTGAAGGTTAAAGCTTTATCTGCATGTTATTGTTAATTTGTGGGGGCTTTTTATTGTATTAATTTCTTGAAGACTAAACCATTTATTTTTTTATTTGCTCCCTTTTTGGAGTCTCAACTTTTGTCTTATTTGATTTTTTTATGTTCATTTACTTTTTTTTCTCTTGGTCTTAGTACTCGCCTTCAGAATAAAATTCATTCTAAATATATTATTATTTTGTTTTCTTTGCTTTGATTTTCATTTTATAAATACAAGCTAAAGCTGCTGAAAATTTATATGATCTGCATATCTATTTTTCTGAGTTTTTTGGTCTTCTAAAATGATCTATGAAAATGATCTTTTTTTTCTATATAATTAAAAAGATTTTTTTCAAAATGATATAAAATATATGATTTGTGAAATATTTTATAAAGGTTCCGAAATTTGTATAAGTCTTTGTGTAAATAAGTTAAAATATAGAAATGGAATAAATAGAATTTCATAGTTTTTGGATCATAGAAAAATTAAAATTGAAGTAAATCCTTTATAAAAAGTTAAGGCATGACCGATATTTGATGATGATATATTTTGAAAAAAAAGAAGAAATAGAAAGAAAGAAGAAATTTGAAGATTTACATTTTTTAAAAAACAGTCCAGACTTTATATAAATTAAAGTCATTCTATTTTTAGAAGAATTAACATTTACAAATTAGTAAAAACACAGAAAAAAAAATGTAAGTAAGAACATTAGCCAGAAGCAATACAATGAGCTCATTGAACAAGAAGTTGACAACTAAAACATAGTTAAAGCAAGTCCCATCCAAAAAATTACTCGAGGCAAGAGACTTGAACAAGATGGATTCCTCATCATAGATTGAGAAATTCATTTTCAGCTAACACCCAGGAGCTAAGTTATTGAGAGGATCTCAACCCAATACAAACGAATTTAGAAAGTTCACAACACTTCTTTATCGTGGATTGTATTATTCAGTCAACAACTTGAAAGGTCCTTCTGAATAATACTTGAAAAAGAAGAAAGTCAAACTTCCAGAACCAAAAGATCCAAAAAAGAAATTCCTTGTTCTTGACCTCGATGAGACTCTTATTCATTCCGTCTTTACTAATGATAAGACTGATGTCAAGTTCACATACAAAGGTGATGAGTTCAAGTTCAATGTCAGACCTTATTGTTTAGAATTTTTGTAAGCCATGAGCGAAATTTTCAACGTTTATGTCTTTACGGCTGGAACTCAAGATTATGCTTAACCAATCGTTAACTATTTGAACCAAAAGAAGAAAACTATTTTAGGAGTTTTACACAGAAAAAATTGCATGTAAACTCACAATGGATTTTTCATCAAAGATTTGAGAATCATTGCAAACAAATAATTGAAAGATATAGTTATTATCGATAACTTGGTTCACTCATTCGGACTTCAATTAGAAAATGGTATCCCAATTTTGGAGTTTTTGGACAACAAGAACGATAAAGAATTGAAAGGAATTGAGCCAATGCTCAAATAATTGTCTCAAGTTGACGATGTCAGAACTTATTTGAGAGAAAAACTTCAATTGAGAGAAGTCTTATAAACCAACGAAGGTGATTACTTAGCAATTGAGAACTTCAAAACCAAAAGCTGATCTCACCAATCCTAATATACAGGGTACAATTAATTAATGATAATTTACTTTTACTTTATATTGACTACTATTAATTTTTTATCTTTAATCTAATTTCTTTTTTACAAAATTAAAAAATGAGGCTTTCTGAAAAAAACATGAAAACTAATTAGATTTCGCAAAATAAATCGAACCATTTTGACAAGATAAGAAAAGAAAATAGAATCATTTTTCAATAAGTTTTATCCTGAGCATTCTAATTAGCTATTCATACATCTTAATGATCCTTTACTTTTCTTAAATTTGTTTTTAGAGGGTCATTCTTAAGTCTTATATAGTTGTTGATATCTTAAGCTATTTTTTACTAGAATGAGATTTGGAAGCTAATTTAATTTACAATTATGCGATAATTTAATCTTTTTTCTTGAGTTTCTCCAATAGATTGGAGTACTCTTATAAAGTTTTATTGAATCGGTCTTCAGTGCTTTATAGAATCACTTTGCATTGTCCTTTTTGAGACATTAGTTATTATTGCAATTTTTACATCTATAATTGGTAGTGTTCTTGCATGGCCTGGAATTAGGTAGATAGCTCTTCGATGATTTTTATAGTTTGTTAGGCATCGCCTTAGGGATGGGATTGAGCTGCTTGCTTTTTTTGTTTTTCGAGTTATAATTATTGTTGAAGTGCAATGACTTGATGTGCGAGTGCTTAAATTTACTATTGATTGATATTGGGAATGTTTTAATTGTTGGCTTGATGATGATTGCTTAGTTATTAAATTATTTCTGTAAGTTGGGTATTTTGTTATATCAGCTCCTAAATACTTTGTTTAAGTTGCTCATTTTATCGGATTAAATCTTCAATATTCATTGAGTGATCAAATGACTTTTGAGGGAATCTATTGTTTGTATAGGATGTTGTTTTTGACATTTTTATTTCCTTTTTATTAATCCGAATAATTTATTGTATCGGGCTGAATTCTTTTAGCTTTATTATAAATCCTTTTTTATTTATCTTCTTATTAACTTTTCATTAAACTTTTTTCATCATTTTAAATTAGATAGTTTTTATAAGGTATCTTTTTTAACACTTTTTTTATTAATTTTAGCAAATTTATCTGTTACTCATAGACTCTGCCTATGTGATTAATTCATCTAATTCCTTCTAATGTGGATGGACCTCAACATTAACGTTTTAACATACTGTATTTCAATAAAATTGATCAGAAAGCTCGAAATATTGTCGAGAAAATTTTTTTATAAATAGTAATAAAAATTGAATCAGTAAATTTTACGTTAAGGTAAAATTTTAGTGTTTTAGCATCAAATTGATGCTATTTTTAAATACTAAACATTTTTTGTTTTATCAGCATTGAAGAATCAATGTAGTCTTTAATTTTCTTCTCGTATGTATTTTTGACTATTTAGGAATATCCTGATTTTATTTGCCACTTATAGACATTTTATTTATTTTTGCTTGATTTCTTTGTTTTTATCTTTGAAGGTCTAATATTTGTTAAGGATGGCCACAAATAATGCCTTTTTACTGGAACCAAACCAAAATGTATTTTTATATGACAGAATTTGCTATAAAACCATTTTACAATGGAGTTTAAGTCTTTATCTATTTTTCGCTCGAATAGTTTTTTAATGATTTTTATTAATTGCTGTATGAAGTTTATTGTGATATTTTTGAATTCAGAGTCAGTTCATGCAATAAATTCATCTGGAGCTAACAAATAAAATAAATTTTATTTTTATACAGACTTTTATTTATCTATTTTTATTAGTTTATGTAACGTAAGTTAATACGAAACGCCGCCGTTTTTTCAACAAGTTTAATTTACTAGTTAAATTATGCTTTTTCTTCTTCAAAGCAAAATTAATGTTTTGACCGGGTGAAATTTTAAATTTCTATATTTAAATATTTAGAAGGTTTTTAGATACAGGTATATAAGGTAACTTAAATTATCGCATTTGTTAAAAATATGAACGTTAATTGAAAAAAACTTTGAAATCAGAGGAATAAGCTGAAAAAACAATAAAAATATTTTCTTTGTATTTTTTAAGAAGATAATCATAAGCAATTTGAAAGAGAAGCTTTTTAATGATAATTTAAGGTTCATAGATTGTATTATAAACAGTCAAAATTAAAAAAAATGAAAAATCTATAACTTACATTCAACGGTAAGTACCGTACTGTCCATCGAATCGGACTGACTCAAAAATCATAAATATATAAAGCCATCAACCTTACTAATGAATAATAAATTGCGATCAAACTCTAACCTTATAAATAATCTGATCAGTCATCTGAGTTGTAAAAATAGGCCAAGATATATCGATTAGTTAAAGGGGGAACAGGAATACCTAATCTTTATTGGTATGGAGTTGAGCATAATTATCGCGCCTTAGTCACTGATGTATATGGTCCATCTTTAGAACATTTACTTAAATATTGTAATGGAAAATTTACACTTAAGACTTCACTTTTTATACTGGATCAATTGATCGATAGAATTCAATGGATTCATTCTAAAAACCTTGTATACAATGACATTGATTCTGAAAACTTTTTAGTCGGACTGGGAAAAAAAGCAGATAAGATATTTGTCGTAGATTTTGGGAACTGCCGAAAATTTGTAGATGAGTAAAACAACCATTATTTTATTGGTAAGTAAAACAATCCTTCTAAAAGCAATCTAAGATTCAAAAGTATTCATTCGCATATTGGAAAAAGTAAAAAATATTTTTATTAAAGGAACTTCAAGAAGAGATGATTTATAATCGTTAGGATATCTCATCATATACTTTTTAAAAGGAAGCCTCCCTTGGGACAGTAAAAATGAAGAACAGTCACAATAACATAAATAACTTGATGTAAAATAGAAGAAGGCTTCAATATCCATCCAAAATTTATGTGAGGGATTACCAGGTATATTTTTATTAATTTTCAGAGTAATTTTAAAAATACTTTAATTATGTCAAAACTCTTTAGTTTTAAGAGGAGCCTGACTATGTTTGGATCAAAAGATTGTTTAAGGATCTGTTCGAAAATTCTGGATTTGTTAATAATAATGTTATGGATTGGGCTGAAAAGCATCAGTATTGATATTTTGAAGTTTTTAAATTCCAATAGTCATTTCTTAGAAAGAAATTTACAAATTACCTTTGTTGATAGTCGATTTAAGTTGATATTTTTGATATTAAAGTTTTTATCTTTGAAAGATATTTTTAAGGATGCAAAATCTTTTATAAACTTTAAGATAAAGCTTAAATTTTTTAATATTAATATTTAATAAATCTTTCTTAAAACACCACACATGTCATCAAATCAAGAACTCCGTAAGCCTACATTCGTTAAGGTCAAAGAACTTGAAAGAGCTAGAAGCGGCTACAACGTTTACGTTAAAGTCATTTCTGCTGACATCAAGGATATCGAAACCAGAGATGGTCAAAAAATCAGAATGGTTGACGCCGTTGTTGGAGATTAAACTGGTATCTCTAAAGCATTCTTCAAAGGATAAAACGCCACTCACGTCGAAAAAGGTGCCGTTATTGCCATCAGAAATGGTCTTAAAAAATACATTAAGAATTTCATTTCTTTAGAACTCGATATCTTCGGACGTGTCACCAAAGAAAGCGTTGAAATTAACGTAAATGAAAGTTACAACATTTCTGAGCATGAGCACAAACTCCCCGAAAGAAAACCAAGAAGTGGACCAAGAAATGTTTAACAAAGAAGAGACAACAGACCAGCTGGAAGATATAACAACAGACCACCAAGAAGATATGATGACAGACCACCAAGAAGAGAAGGAGGTCAAGGTGAGAGACCAGTTAGAGGAGAAAGAGAAGGAAGAAGAGAAGTTAGATAAGGTAGATAAGGAAGAACTGAAGGAAGAACTGAAGGAAGAACTTAAGAAAGAAGAGAAAGACAATACAATGACCGTCCTCAAAGAAGAGATAATAATAGATCTTATGACAGAGATTTCGACAGAAGAAGAGACAACGGCGATAGACCTCAAAGAAGAGAACAACAAAGATATGAACCAAGAAGAGAAGAATACAGAGAAAGAGCTCCAATTCAATGGACTAAAATCGATGAAATTAGTCCAGGAGATGACAGACTCAATCTTATTGTCAAGGTATATTATTTTTTTAATCAAGGTCCTCGCTGAAGAACTCGTCAAAGGTAGAAACAGAGACATGATCAGATGTACACTTGGAGATGAAACTGGTCTCGTTAAAGCCTTCCTTAACGACTCACCCGCCCTTAGAGTTGGAAAATCAGTTGCTTTGTTTGATTGTGAAGCTAGAGTAGTTAAAGAACACATCGAAGTCCAATGTAGAGGAAGAATCGATGCCGCCAGAAGGGAAGTTGAAAAAGTCAATGACAAGTGGAATCTTTCTGATAAATCTTGGGTCCCAGTCAACTAATGATTCTGTATAAAACCTTGACACCGATTTAAAATAAATTTATTTTTTTAAAGATTTAATATTGATAAATTTATAATACATGATGATTTCACAAATGTAATAAAAACAAAAATGTAAAATGAATATCGCTGATAAAAAATTTAAGGAAGTTTATTGATTAAAAAATAGAAATTAGAAATTTTGAAGAAAAAATTTGCTTTCAATAAAAAAATATTGATTTTTCATAGAGAATGTATATCTTGGTAAATTAGGTCTAAAAATATTATGTAGGATTGTATTTGATGATTATTTGCTTGATCGAGGATTTTTTAATGTCTTTATTAGTGAGATGAGATTAGGTCAGGTTATTATCGAGGATTAATAAGTCTAAAATGGATGATTAGAGGCTTAATGTTGACTAATTTATTTTCTTGCCTACATTTTGGCAATAATCTTGATAATTTTCAGAGGAATTTTTACTTTTTTTAGTTTTCAACCATTTCAATAATGAGTGTTTAAAAGGGCTGAAAACAAATGGAATTTTTTTGAACTAATGTGTTTTTTGTTATTTGAGCTTAACTTTATGAATTTCTTTTCATTTATAGATTAAATCGTTAAATGTGGAAGTCATTTCAAATTAAAGATTTGTTTTTGCGCTGAGAGTCGATTTTGCATCTTTATATCAAATACCGATTGAGATTTATAAATATAAAATACAGAACAATTACAAAAAGAAAAATGCCATCTAGATTAACAATTCAAGGATCCCATCTTCCATCAAAAATTGTCAAAGTATCAGCTGATGAGATGATCGCAATCATGCGCAGAAAATCTGCCAAATCTTTTGTCCCTGCTGTACTACATAACAATGAGGCCGGAATACCCATCCTCTCCAATGTTCTCTGAACTTACTTTTTTACTTGATATTTTAATACACTACTTATTTTTTTCATCATTTTTCTCTTTTTTTGATACTTTTACTCATAATAATTGACCTGAAGTTCAGATTAGCAAATATGAATTTAGAGTCTCCTTTTGCTTCAATGGATGTTTTACAAAAGCTTATAAAGTTTGAAGAGCTCAAATAGTCGAGTTGATATCAATGAAGTTAAAAAACATGAAAAATAAAAAAAAGAAAAAAAATAGTCGGTTAGGAAATTTTAAAAAGGAAGCGGAATTTATTTAATCTGTATATAAACAAAATAATAAAAATCAACAAACTTAATCTATTTCATTGATTTATTCATTGAAATAATAATTGAAAATGGAAAATCACAAGGTTGAAGGGTGAAGTAATCTTTTGTTACATCGTTTTATTAAAAAAGAAATTTTATGAAATTTATTTATTTTCGGCTGGGAAATTTTTAAATATTTAGAAACGCTATTTTAATTATTAAACAAAACAAATTTTATCTTCACTCTACTTCCATTAAAAATGACATCAATAAAATTATGTGAGTATTTCAAATAAAATTGTTCATGTAATTTAATCGGCCTATCAGGTAAACAAAATTTGTCATTTATTTCATAAACTTCATTTTTTTTCTGTTTAAATAGATTTATTTTTTTGTGAAAAAAATTTAATTTATTTGATTATAAAAAAAAGTTCGATTAACTTGTAAAAATCAATTCAATCAAGTAAACTGGTGACTTTTTTGACCTGCAGATATTAACTGTCTTTTAGCTTCTCATAACTTTATTTTAGAAGAAGTTCCCCATCATTAACGACGGCGCCTTCTTCTTTTGCAAGAGCTTCAAGGACATCTTAATCTTCAGCACAGTTGACTCCAAGTAAATTGAAAGACATTTTGCTACCAAAAGTTTTACAGGCCATTACTAAAAATTTAACTCTTACCTTATCGATATAATGATTGATCAGTTTTTGGCAAGTTTAATCCTGGTTATTGTAAAATGTGAATACAGCGTGGTAGTTTCCTATAACAAGAAATTTTTTAAGTCTTTAATAACAAAAATATTTACTTGAGAGTTTATTGGATATGTGGGTCTTAAAGGACTTCAGGAGGAATTTGTGTCAACATATACGAAAGCTATTTATACCTTTATTGTAAGATCATGCATATAAAATGGTAGCCTATAAATTTGGTTCTGTCAGCTTTTTTGTTATACAATCCCTATCGATATAATTACCAAAGGTTAGTTTGACATTGCTTCATTTGAATGGTGTCATCTTCGAAAAGACTCATTCTGAAGTTTTATTCATAAACTTAAACTGTAAAACTGTTGCGAATATTTTGTACTGTTAAGTCCTGACGGATTGAACGGAACTGGCTTATGATGAGATCGTAGGCTACGTTCTTTTTGTACTCAGCCTTGTAATGATTGAATGCTTTTCTTAGAATAGTTTCAGGTCTTACTGTCTATGGGTCGGGACGGTGAGTGATACGCAAATATGGTTTGTCGATTTTCGTGCATCGACCCACGATTTTGTAATCCATTTCTTATTACTAAGCTTATTCTTAGACCTGGACATGCTTTACTGGTTTTATTTTGTTAAATTATGTAAAACGTTTCGCAACTGTTCTCAAATCTTCCTACTTTCCTACTCTCACAATGGATGCTAATTATTGATTTGTGATTTTAGGTGTTTATTTTTTAGTTTGAGCAGTAGGTTTTTTTAAGGTCTGAGGCAGTGGTTTTACTTCATACACTTTCTATGGTAGTCTGCTCTACACAACTTGCAATGGTTGAACAGGAGGAGCTACTATAGAAGGTTTAGAAGGTTGAATAGAAGTTTTGATTTAATTAATAGGTTGGATTGGAGCTTGACTTTTATACTTTTCACTGAGTTTTTCATATCGTTTATTATGCATTTAAAGCCTAATGTCTTACTCATTTTTGAACCTAAACATCGAATTTTGACTGAGTTGGTTATTATTCATATTTATCGAAGGTTTAATTTATTATTTTTGTTGCATGGTTTGGAATCTATGAGAGGGCTAATTAGGTTTAACTTAACTTAAATTACTTGGTTTTTGGATTTTATCGAGGAGGGACTGGTTATGCATCATGGAAGGAATCATTATCGTCTATTTTTGGATTGTTTTAGGTGGAATCATAGAAGGACCTGTAAGAGTAGAGGGCGATGAAAATGAAGTCGCATATTGTTGTGGAATGATTCGAGGGCGTTGACTAGTATCTGTTGTTTGGACAATATTAGGTAAAGGATAATTGTCCCAGTTAGTATCATGAAGATTATTTTTGTTCTTT
>Ga0209958_1001553_pt1 | contig 16482 bp, 8 predicted proteins | sample ThiBio_inoc_plan_FD_183942 | JGI IMG/M metagenome (GOLD analysis project Ga0209958, IMG submission 183942) | Wastewater bioreactor microbial communities from Cape Town, South Africa - Thiocy_inoc_plan (SPAdes) | ecosystem: Engineered > Bioremediation > Thiocyanate > Unclassified | place: South... | reverse complement strand
GTCCCTTTCAGGCCGGCCTGGTCGATCAGCGTGCCGGCGGAGACGTCGGGCGAGGGGTTCTTGAAGACGCAGCCGGCCGACTGGTGGCCGTACGGCTGGTTCTCCTTCTTGACGATCCAGATCCGGCGCATCCGGCGGACGACCGCCTCGGGGTCTTCGGCCGAGAGTTCGAACTCGGCGGAGAGGATCACCGGCTCGTCCAGGTTGGATTCGCGGCCGACGAAGCTGAGGTCGTCCCGCTCGCGCACCTGCACCTCGTACGACGCGTCGAGGACGGTCGCGCGGCCGACGAACGGGCCGATGGCCCCCTGGCGGCTGCCGGCGTTGCCCCGCAGGGCGCCGCCGACGGTGCCGGGGATGCCGGTGAGGACCTCCAACCCGGCCAGCCCGGCGCGGGCGGCCTGGGAGATCAGGGCGGTCAGCGGCACGGCCGCCCCCGCGAGGATCCGCTCGCCCTCGATCTTCACGTCGGAGAAGAACGGGCTCTCCATGTGGACGACCAGGCCGGCGACCCCCTCGTCGCGGACGAGGACGTTGGTCCCGCCGCCCAGCAGCTTGAAGGGGACCTCCGCCTCGACCGCGCGTCGGAGCAGCCCGCGGAGGTCGTCGACCGTCCGAGGCTTGGCGAAATAGGCGGCCGGCCCGCCGAGGCGGAACCACGTCAGCGGGGCCAGGGGCTGGTCCTCGGCGACGAACTCCCGGAATTCCTGGAAAGGATGCTGCAAGCGACCGACCCCGACTGGCGACCTGACGTTCCCGATGACGAACCGGCGCATGGTAGCCGCAAGCCGTGGGAGCGTCAAGCGCGCGGGACGGCGGCCGCCTCGGCCGACTCCTCGGCGGCCCGGGACGCCTTCGCAGCGGGCTCCCCACGCCTCGCGGCCCTCCCCGGCACGGCCGGCGTGCGCGACTTCCGGTAGGCGTCCAGCGTCCGCTCGCCGTCGAGCCGCCAGCCGTTCCGGTCGTCGCCCGCGAGGATCAGCGGCAGCTCGATGGATCCGCTCATCGTCATGCTCGCGGAGACGTCCGGCACGGCCACGCCCATGCGGCCGACCGGCTGGTCGGCCCGGATCGACGCGACGACCCCGGAGAGGCCGGGCCCCGGGGCCTCGGGGCTGCGGGCGACCTCGACGGACGGCGACGCCGCCTGGAGGACGTCGGCGTGGTCGCGGAACTCCGGCAGGAGGGCCTCGGACAGCTCCGCCGCCTCGTCGGCGGTCCCCTCCACCGTCAGAGACCGCAGGGCCGCGACGTCGTTCTTCACCAGCGCCCGCGCGATCCGGACCGTCTGCTCGTCCAGGGTCGCGGCCTTCCCGCCCCTCGTCAGCCTCCATCCCAGCAGGACCGCCGCGGCCAGCCCGAAGACGGCCAGGATCAAGGGGGCCGCGGACTTCAGCCTCCCCACCACCACGTCGATCTCGTGGTCGACGACGTCCAGCTCATGCCCCGGCTGTTCGTGGTGGACGGCCGCATGGTCCCCCGGGGGGGGGCCGGCGACGATCTTGCCCGCCGGCGTCAGGTGGAAGCTCTTCAGGCAACGCTTGCAGAGCATCCGGACGTTCACCTTGTCGTTCGGGATCCGGCCTTCCGCCCCGCAGGCGGGGCAATGCATGGAGATCATGACCACGATCCTCCTCTGTCCTCGGCCCGACGCCGTCGTGCATCCGTTGGAGATTTCGCGCGGCCTCCCCATTTATTACGATACGAGTGGCGATGCCGTTGTGCCTTCACAACAAAACATTCGGGATTCTTGGAAAACGAAATATGTCGTCGATCGCGAATTCCGATCCGAGGCGCGCATGAAGGCCGTCGGATTCCTCGCCCGCAACGCCGCCGCCTGCTGGACCTTGGCGCTCGCGGCGGCCGTCCTGGCCGGCCTCCCGGCCGGGATCGAGCCGGTCGGCGGCGACCCCGACCGCATGTACCGGCCGATCAAGGCCGAGCTGGCCCGGTCGCTGACCGAGGGACGCTCGCCCTTCTGGTCCGACCGCCTGGGCCTCGGATATCCGATGGTCGCCGAGAGCCACGCGGCGGCCTTCTATCCCCCCAACCAGGTCTTGTATCGCGTCCTGAGCGCGCCGGCCGCCTATCGACTATCGATGTTCCTTCACTACCTGCTGATGGCCGGGGCGACCTTCGCCTACGGCCGGTCGCTGGGCCTGACGCCTCACGGCGCGGGGCTGGCGGCCTTGAGCTTCACGTTCTGCGGGTTCCAGTCGATCCATTCCAGCCACGAGTGGGCCTACCACGCCCTGGCCTACCTGCCGATCTGCCTGCTGTTCGCCGGTCGGATCCTGGACGGCGGCGGAGTCGCGTGGGCCGCGGCCCTCGGCGTCGCGTTCGGGCTCCAGTTGACGCTCGGCCACTTCCAGGTCCAGTCCTGGACGGCCGGGCTGGTCGTCGCGACGGCCCTTTGGAGGATTGCGGGGTCCCCTCGGCTGGCGCGCCGGCTCCCGCTGATCCTCGCGGGGCTGGCGTGGGGCGCGGCGATCGCGGCGGTGCAGCTCGGGCCGACGTGGGAGCTGGCGCGTTTCGTCGGCTACGACGACCGGCCTTATCTGGAGTTGGCCTTCTACGGCTTCCCCCCCGCGCACTGGGCGGAGCTGGTCGTCCCCGGCTGGCTGCGAGGCATCCCCGGCGGCCCGGAGGCCGGCTACTGGTACGGCCAGGGGACGACGGGCTACGAGGCGTGCCTGTACGTCGGGACGGTCCCGCTGATCTTCGCGTTCATCGGCCTGCTGTCGAAGCCCGACGCGGGCTCGCGGTTCTGGGCCGGCGCCGCCCTGGCGACGTTCCTCCTGGCGGTCCTGCCGTCGGTCTCGCTGCCGGCGTTCGAGTGGGTCACGTCGATCCCCGGCCTGGGGCTGTTCCGTGCCCCCGGACGATTCCTCTCCCTGACGAGCCTCGGCCTGGCGCTGCTGGCGGGGAAGGGGATGGACCGGGCCGGGAGCCGGACGATGGCCTGGGTCGCGCTGGGGGTCGCGCTGGCCTTCGCCGTCGGGGGGATGGCGTGGGTCGTCTCGTGGTCGTGGCGGCCGGACCACGTCCGCGAGCTGGGGGGCGACCGGCTGCTGATCCGCCTGGCGATCGCCGCGGGCGTCTGGCTGGCGTCGGCGGCCCTGGCCGCGGCCTGGCTGCGCGGGCGGTTGCCCGGGCAGGTGCTCCTGGTCGCGACGGCCTGCGAGCTGGGCGCGCTGTATTACACGTCGACGACCGAATGGGGATGGGCCGTCGCGATCCCCGAGGCCAGCCCGACCCTGTCGAAGCTCGCCGCGGAGCCCGGCGTGGGCAAGGTGGCGGGGATGCTCAGCGACATCCCGCTGCGGATCGGGGCGGGGGTGATCTTCCCCTACACGGGCTTCCCGCCGCTCCCGCCCCACGTCCCGTTCGTCGGCTTCGCGGATCGCGAGGCCCGGTTCCGCCTGGGGTTCGGCGAATTGAGCTATCATCAGCGTCGTTTCGGCGTGACGCACGGAATCTGGGACGTCCCGATCGACGCGCCGAACGCCGAACTCGTCGCCGAGGGCCCCGACGAGGCGCTCGACCGCCTCGCCTCGCGGCCCGCCGGCTCGGCGCCGCATTCGAAATGGCGGCTGTACCGCTTCAAGGAAGCCCGCGCCCCGGTCGTCGCGGTCGCGCGGACGCGGACCGTAACGTCGGGCCCCGACGGTCGACAATTCGTCCAGGCGTACGACTTCCGGATTCCTCCGTTCAGGAAGTTCGACCCCCGCACGACTCCCTTCGAGATGAGCGCGCGTCCGGCGGAATGGACCCCGGACGCGACCCGCGCCGAGATCGCCTCGTGGGACGGGAGCACGGCCGTCCTCGAACACGACGGCCCTTGCCACGTCCTCGTCAACCGTACCGTCTACCCCGGCTGGACGTATCGCGTCGACGACGGCCCTCCGACGCCCGTGCTGAGAGGGAGCCTGAGCACGATCGACGGCGGCGGGGCGTGGGCCGACCAGGACGGCGTCCAGGCCGCGTTCGTGCCGGGCGCGGGGACCCATCGCGTCACGTTCTCGTACCGGCCGACGAACCTGACGACCTTCGCGGCCCTCAGCATCGGGGGCCTGGCCCTGGCGCTCGGCGTCGTGGCATGGTCGGGCCTGCATCGGCCGTCAGCGCCGGCCGAACAGCATCCCCAGGGCGAGGACGACGGCCCCGGCTAGCATCGCCTGCGTGGGGGCCGAGAACCGCGGGTCGAGCCACGCGCTGGTCAGCCCGAGCGCCGGGCCGAACAGCGCGACCGCGGCGGCGAGGTAGGCGGCCAGGCCGACCCCCAGCGAACGGAACGCGACCGAGGCGAGCAGCAGCAGCCCGGCCGCGCCGACGTTCGCCGCGGGGATGGACCGGAACGGCCCCGGCACCCACGGATCGCCGAGCGGTCGCGCGACCTGCGTGGCGTCGACGGGGATGTCGACGCGGACGTCGCGGAGTACGCCCGCGTCGGCGTTCTCGGCGGCGGCCTTCGCGGCCCGGCCGATCTGGGCGGCGGCGTCGGCCACCTGGTCGGCCGTGACGACCTCGTGGCTGTGCATCCAGTAGGCGAACACCGCCAGCAGCAGCCCGCCCAGGACCAGCCGCGGGAGTCGGCCGAACACGCGCGACGCCAGCGCTTCCAGCCGCTGTGCCAGCGGGCCGGGGCCCTCGGGGCGGCCTTGCAGGATCTTGTCGGGTTCCTCGACGGCGTTGCGGAGGTGTTGCGCGATCGTCGGCCCGACCGGACCCGGGGCGCGTCGGCCGCCCCGGAGCGCGGACTGCTCGTCGCGCCACTCGGACGCCGCGGCGATCAGGGCGCGGGAGACGCGCCACGAGAGCCGCCGCGCCGTCATCAGGTTCAGCCCCTCGGCCTCGAAGCGGGCCTCCTCGACGTCCTGGAACAGCCGGCGGAGCCGGGCGTCGCGGCGCATCTGGACGAGGCCCGCCAGGAGCCGTTCCAGCCGGCCCGACCACCACCGGCGGCCCTCGCCCGACGGGGCCGTCGGGTCGTCGAGCGCCCGCAGCCGCTCGGCCGCCAGGGCCCGCTCGCCGAAGACCGCGCCGAACAGCGGCTCCCACCCCGGGCCCGCGGCGACGATCAGCTCGTCCCGCAGCCCGCGCTCGTCCACGCCCGACCGCCGCAGCCGCCGCAGCGGGTCGCGGACCTTCGCCACGGCCGCCTCGCGATCGACGAGGTACGGCCGCTCGACGTAATGGTGGAACCCGCCGATCAGCCCGCCGACGCAGATCGTCAGGAAGATCATCGAGCCGAGGAACCCGCCGTACGAGGCCATGCCCAGCAGGAAAAGCGCCCCGAGGCCCGTGACGATCCACGACCGGATCCCGCCGCCGAGGAACAGCTCCCGGAGCAGGTCCACGAGCCCGGAAGGCCGGAGGGATTTCGAAGCCGTCGCCAGCGCGCCGGCCGTCAGCAGGCCGAAGCCCCCCGCGACCACCAGCGGCCGGAACGCCCGCATCGCCAGCAGGAGGAGCAGCAGCGCCAGCCACGCCCCGCCGGCGGCCACGAGGATCCGGCTCCGCAGCCGGGCCGCGGGGGCGTCGTGCAGGAGCGCCGCCGCCTCGCCGACCGCCGCGCGATACTCCTCCTCGTCCGGGGTCGCCCGGTCTCCCCGCAGCCCGAGCGCGGCTTCGAGCACATCGACGACGACGTCCATGCTCGGGTAGCGTTCCTCGGGCGTCCTGCGGGTCATGGTCAGGATGGCGTCGTTCAGCGCGGGGGGGATCTGGGGGGCGAACTCGCGGGGAGGGACGATCTCCTCCTCCTGGTGCCCGGCGATCAGCTCGGCGGCCGTGGCCTTCGCGAACGGCGGCCGGCCGGCGACGAGGTGGTAGAACGTGCAGCCCAGCGCGTAGACGTCGGCCCGGCCGTCGATGAGGAGGGCGTCGCGGGCCTGTTCCGGGGCCATGTACACGGGAGAGCCGACCGCCGCGCGGCGGATCGGGGCGGCCTTGGCGGGCGCGTCCTCGGCCGCGGTCCGGCCCTTGCCGCGCGGGCCCTTCGACGAGGCCCGCTCGCGGGCGCTCTCGGCCGCGGCGAGCGACGGCGTCGTCTCCAGGCCGAGGTCGTCCACGGCCACCAGGCCGTCGGGCGTGAGCCGGAGGTTCTCGGGCTTCACGTCGCGGTGCCAGATCCCCTGGGCGTGCGCGACGGCCAGCCCCCGCGCCGCCTGGAGGATCCACGCGGCGGCCGTGCGGGGCTCGACCTTCCCGCGCCGGGCCAGCTCCTCGGCCAGCGACGCGCCGGGGACGTATTCCATCGCCGTGAAGGTGCCCGAGCCGTCGCGGCCGATGTCGACGATCGGGATCAGGTGCGGGCTGGAGAGCTGGGCCGTCGCCAGGGCCTCGCGCAGGAACCGCTCGACGAAGATCGCGTCGCGGCCACGATCGGCCGACACGACCTTGAGCACGACCCGGCTCGCGAGCGACAGCGGCCGCGCCAGCAGCGACTTCCCGCGCGGGCCGTGTCCCAGCAGCTTCAGGACCAGGCAGCCCCCCACCAGGCGCGGCGTCCCGCGCGGCAGGCGGCTATAGCCGGGCTCGGGCTCTCGGGCGTCGAGCGTGGTCGGGATCGCCTCCAGCGACGGGGCCGACGCCTCCGCCGCCGCGCCCCCGGCCGGCTCGACCATCGGCTCGACAGCCTCCCCGTCCGGGATCGTCAGCGCGAACGGCTTCTTGCAGCTCGGGCAGGTCGGCGCGAACCGGCCGGGCATGACGTCCACGATCCGGATCGGATGCCGGCACGACGGGCAATGGATCACCAACGCGGGAAACCTCCGATGACCGGTCCGAATTCTTGGAAACCCCGTGCGGCGCGGGTCGTGGGGTTCCGAGGTCGCCGTCGCGATCGGTGCCTTCTCCCCTTGAGAGAGAAGGATGCTTGGCGTCGGACTGGCCGAGTCTCGCGCGCCCGTCGTGCCCCCCGAACTCCGACGACCCTCACCCGCCGCTGCGCGGCACCCTCTCCCGGCGGGAGAGGGGACGTCGTGCAACTCCACCTCGAACTTGCGTCACCCCCACGGCCCCTCGATCGTCCGGTTCTCGCGCGACGACTTCAAGGCCGCCTCCAGGATCCGCACCACGTCGCGGGCCTGCTCGGCCGTCACCGCGAGGGGCTCGCCGCGCGTCAGGTGGGCGGCGACGTTCGCGTAGTAGCCGTCCCAGTGCGAGCGGACCGAGGGGAGCTGGCGGCGTAGCGTCTCGGGATCCTTCGTGGCGGGGTCGGGGTCGACGGCCGTGGAGAGGAGGCCCTGCTGGCTCTCGGTCTCGTCGGCCGCGTCGACGTCCCCGGCGCGGAGGGCCTCCTCCTGCGGGTCGACGCCGTACTTGACGTAGCCGCCCTGCGCGCCCACCACCCACCAGCGCGGGCGGTCGATGCGGCAGATCCGGCTGGTCTCGGCCTGGAAGACGGCGCCGTCGAACTCCAGGAGGATCCGGCCGTGGCCGCCGATGTCCACGCCCTCCCACGGGCTTTCGAACAGCCACGACGTCACGCGGCGGCAGGGGCCCAGGCCGAGTTGCAGCGCGTGGTCGACCATGTGCGCGCCCCAGTCGTGGAGGATCGTCCCCGACGCCCCCAGCTCCCCGCGCCAGCCTTGCGGCGCCTTGAACCGGCAGACGGCGCTCTCGATCAGCAGCGGCCGGCCGATGGTGCCGTCTTCGAACAGCTTGCGGATCGTGGAGAAATCCCAGTCCCAGCGCCGGTTGTGGAAGACCGAGAGCATACGGCCCGAGCGGTCCCGCGCCGCGATCATGCGGCCGGCCTCGGCCGAGGTCAGGGCCATCACCTTGTCCACCACGCAGTGCCGGCCCGCTTCGAGCGTGCGCACCGCCTGCTCGGCATGGACGTCGTGCGGCGTGGCCAGGACGACCAGCTCCACGACCGGATCGGCTAGGGCATCGTCCAGGCTCGCGAACGTCCGGACGCCCTGCTCGGCCTCGGCGCGGGCGCGGACGTCGGGCTTGCGCGCGACGACGCCGTGAAGCGCCAGGTCGGACTGCCGGCGGATCAAAGGGCAATGCAGCTCGCGGCCCGCCATGCCGTAGCCGACGACCACCGTTCGTAACATGTCGCGACGTCTCGGGGGGGGCACGTCGTCCCGGGCCCCTCGGCCCGGCCGCGGACGGCGGTCCCGACGCTCCCAGTATCGCCGCAATCCGGGCGGGGGGCGAGCCGGATGCGCGCGACGGGGCCCGGATCGCGCGACGATCCGGGCCCCGCAGCCTCAGGAGGGGCGACGACGCCCCCGCACGGCGGCCGTCGCGCCGAGGGCCGCGGCCGTGCCGAGCATCACGACCGTCGACGGCTCCGGGACCGCCTGGCCCTCGATCCGGAACGCCGTGTTCACGTTCGAGCCCGACCGCGTCCAGTCGCGCGTCGAGTTCTGCCGGAACCACCGCGGGTTGACGGCGGCCGAGGTGGACGACCACAGGATCGCGAACCGCGGGTCATCGATCGCGTCGTCGTTGAAGACGGAGAAGTAGTACGTCGAGCCCGCCTGAACGACCGCCGGCGCGGCGAGCGTCGCGGTGAACTCGAAGATCGAGACCCCTTCGACCACCGCCGCGAGCGTCCGGGTCACGGCGCCGAGTTCCGCCCGATACCACGGCGAGACGTCCGGGCCGCTCGCCCCGGCGTAAAGCTCGACGAGGAAATTCGACGTGTCCGCCTCGGGGGCCGTCAGGCCGCTGAACCGGCCCCACCAGGTGACGGACGTGATGGCGAACGGGCCGGAGCCCGCCACCGCGAAGTCGTCCGCCGACCACTGCGGCTGCGCGGCGTCCGAGGTCGTGGCGAAGGTGTCGCCCAGGTCCGGCGCGTTCTCGAACAGGACCCCGCCCCGCGCCCTCCCCGTCGCCAGGGCCGCCGCCAGCAGCATCGCCACGACCGCCGTCCAACCGTCGCGCAACTTCATGAATCCTCCTCGACTCGTCGCCCATCGCCGCCCGGTCACGTCGTTCGGGGGCCCGGAAAGAGAGGAGCCGACGGGCCGACGCGCGTTCCCGGCGAGCGACGCGAGATCCCGACCACGCAATCGGTTCGATCAACTAAGGAATTCAACCTACATCTGCCGGAGCCTAGTCCTGACAAGCAGTTCCGTCGCGGCGATCAATGAAAATCGATTTGACGACGGCGGGGATTTCCGCGATAATTCGGGTGTCGCGTGCGAACCTCTCCCGGTCGGCCGCAGTCGCCTGGCCACCTTCGCCGCCGCTCCCCGGAAGACCGTTCGCGAGGGCCCTCTCGGGCTCGACGAGGAGGGTGCGCGCCGGGCGTGCGGGACTTGGACCGCTCCGAAGATCGTCGCATTTCATGGTCGCCGGACCTGGGAAGGGAGACGTTATGGTCGCGCTGCATCGGGACGAGCCCCGGATCCTCGGGCCGCTGCCCGGCCCCAAGAGCGAGGCCTGGCTTGAGCGGGACGACCGCGTGATGTCGCCGTCGTACACGCGGACATACCCGCTGGTCGTCCGCCGGGCGAAGGGGGCGATGATCGAGGACATGGACGGGAATCGCTTCCTCGACTTCACGGCGGGGATCGCCGTGACGAACGTCGGCCATTCCCACCCGAAGGTCGTGGAAGCGATCCGGAAGCAGGCCGGGCGGCTGGTCCATATGTCGGGGACCGACTTCTACTACGCGCCGCAGATCGAGCTGGCGGAGCGGCTGGCGGGGATCGCGCCCGGGTCGACGCCCAAGCGCGTCTTCTACACCAACAGCGGGGCCGAGTCGATCGAGGCGGCCCTGAAGCTGTCGCGGAAGCACACGCACCGGCCGCGAGTCATCGCGTTCCTGCGGGCGTTCCACGGCCGGACCTACGGGGCGATGTCGCTGTCGGCCTCCAAGCCGCTGCACCGCCAGGGCTTCGCGCCGCTGGTGGCCGACATCCACCACGCGGTCTACAACGACCTGGAGAGCGTGGAGCGGCTCCTCAAGACGATCTGCTCGCCCGAGGAGACGGCGGCGATCTTCGTCGAGCCGATCCAGGGGGAGGGGGGGTACATCGTCCCCGACGCCGACTTCCTGCCCGGCCTGCGGAAGCTCTGCGACCGCCACGGCATCCTGCTGGTGGCCGACGAGATCCAGACGGGGTTCGGCCGGACCGGGAAGATGTTCGCCTGCGAGCACTGGGGCGTCGAGCCCGACATCCTCTGCCTGGCGAAGGGGATCGCCAACGGCCTGCCGCTGGGCGCGATCGTCGCCAGGGCCGACGTGATGGACTGGCCGCCGGGGAGCCATGCCTCCACCTTCGGCGGCAACCCCGTCGCCTGCGCCGCGGCCTTGGCGTCGATCGACCTGATTGAGGCGAAGTACGCCCGCAACGCCGTCGCCCGGGGCGCGCAGCTCGTCGAGGGCCTCAAGGCGATGGCGGCGTCGAATCCCATCATCCGTGAGGTCCGCGGCAAGGGGCTGATGGTCGGCATGGAGATCCAGGACGAGGCCGGGACCCCCGCGCCGGTCCTGCGCGACCAGGTCGTCGACGCGGCGTTCTACCGCGGCCTGCTGCTGCTGCCGTGCGGGCCCAGCACCGTGCGGTTCTGCCCCCCCTTGTGCCTGACGAGGCGGCAGGTTGAAATCGGGCTGGAGCTCGTGGGCGCCGCGCTGGCGGACGTCCGGGCGACCGACGAGGCGGGCGTCTGACCGCGACGAGGAGCATCGCAATGGCGACGGCGACGGAGCACGCGAAGGCCGCGTTCGAGTGGCGGCGGTGGCCCGAGACGGAATCCCTGATCGACGACCTGACCCGACAGGCCCTCGACCGCCACGCCTTCGCGCGCGGGCTGGCCGAGCGGATGATCCCCGAGACGGGCACGATCTTCCAGAACTGGCTCGACCACTTCGTCGTCGCCGCCCCGCCGTCGTTCGCCAACCGCCTGGCGACGCTGGGCTACGAGCGCACCGCCGATACGCACGGGGTCGGCGTCCCGGTCTACGCGCATCCGGGGGGCGTGTTCCCCCGGATCGCCGTGACGCCCGGCAAGGGCGAGGCCGCCGTGCGCGACGCGGGGATCAAGGTCGAGTCGGTCGCCGCCTTCTCCGGCGCGCACGACCTCGGCCTGCGCCCCCACGGCTACCCGATGGGCCCGCTCCGCACGATCCGCGTCCCGGGCGAGGGCGCGGACCTCGTCGTCGTGGAGCGCCGGGCCTATCTCGGATTCGAGAACTTCCCGACCGAGGCCGCGCGCGAGGGCCGCATGAAGCCCCACGCCGCCCGCGAGGCCCTCGCCGCCCGCGACCTCTGGCTTGGCCGCAAGCGCCGGTTCGACGACGACGCCGAGGGCTTCGCCGTCACCGAGGCCCTGGTCGACGACGTCATCGAGACGGCCGGCTCGCGCGACCTGGCCTGCCACCTGATCTTCGAGGTCGAGCGCGACTACTGGCAGTCGCGCAACCGCGCCGCGCAGGTCCAGAAGGCCCGCCAGGACCGCCTGGGGCTGGGCTGGGCGAACCACGACCACCACACGTTCCGGTCCTCCCGGCGCTTCTTCCCGAACCTCATCCGGATCTTCGCGAAGCTGGGCTTCTTCCTCCGCGAAAGCTTCCACGCCGGCGAGCACGCCGGATGGGGCGCGCAGGTGCTCGAACACCCGACCACCGGCATCGTCATCTTCGCCGACCTCGACCTCGCCCCCGAGGAGGCCGAGCAGGACTTCGCCCACCAGGCCCTCGCCGACCTGCCGAGGCCCGGGACCGTTGGCCTCTGGGTCGCGCTCCACGGCGAATCCATCCTCGAAGCCGGCATGCACCACCTGGAGGCCCAGTTCGAATTCGACGCCCTCCGCGACGGACTGAAGGCCCAGGCGGGCATCGAGACGATGAAGCCGTTCTCCGACTTCCCGTTCCTCCGCCAGGCGTTCACCGCCGGCGAGCGCTGGGCCGTCTCCCCCGCGCGGGCCGACCGCGCCCTGGCCGCCGGCTGGATCACGGAGGAGCAGCGCGACAAGTTCGTCCGCGAGGGGGCCATCGGCAGCCATCTGGAGAACCTCCAGCGCCGCGAGGGCTACAAGGGCTTCAACCAGCAGGCCGTCAGCGCCATCATCGCCGCGACCGACCCCCGCCTGCATTGACGGGCGATCGTCGCGGCGGGCCGTCGTCGAGGATCACTCGACGGTCATCACGCCGTTCATGACCATCCAGTGCCCCGGGAAGCTGCACAGGAACGGGTAGCGGCCGGGGGCGGCGGGGGCCTTGAAATGGATGGTCGCCTCGGCCCGGGGGTCGACGACGTCGACGTAGTTGAGGACGTCGTCCGACTTCGGGATGTAGTTTCGGGCGGCGGCGTCGGGCTCGGCGATGATCTTGTTGACGAGGTCGCCCACCGTCGCCAGCGATCCGGGGCGGAGCAGGACCCAGTTGTGGGGGACGACGTCCGGGTTCACGAACGTCAGGGCGATCGTCTCGCCGGCCTTCACCTTGAACGCGGGCGTCGCGTAGGTTAGGTTCTTGCCCGCCGCGATCTCGACCTTGCGGGCGTTCGGCAGCTTCTTCGCCCAGGGGTTCGGGGCCTTCTTGAACTTGAGCGCGGCCATGTCGGCGAGCCGAGGATGGGCGGCGACCACCTTGGCCGTCGGCCGGTAGCCCGGGAAGTCGGCGAACGCCGGCGCGAGCTTGTGGACCGTGGCGAACAGCTCCTGCGGCCAGCCGTCGCCCAGGTCCAGGCGGAGGTGGAGCGTGTCGACGGGCTGGACGTCCGGGATCTCCAGGAACAGCGTCCGGCCGTCGCCGACGACGTGGACGCCGCGGATCGGCAGGACGTCGTGGCCGACCGTGCCGGGGTGCTTCGTGGAGTATTCCAGCGAGCCGTAGCCGCCGCTGTAGCGATAATTCCAAGCCTGCGCGAAGCATGCCCCCGTTTTGGCGGCGGCGGAGGGATCGATCGGCAGATTGAAGCCCAGCACCACGCCGTTCTCGACGACGCGGATCGACCGCGGGGCCTGGATCGGGTCGCCCGTGTACCGCAGGCGCTGGAAGCAGCCGTCGAGCGTCGAGTACGTCCCCCATCCCGACTGGCCGACGACGTAGAGCTGGCCGTCGACCGGGTTGAACCGGCCGCGGTGGATGCCCGAGAGGTAGTCGCCGGGGATCGGCCACACCGCCCCCTGCGCCTGGCCGTCCACCACGTCGCGGAGCAGCAGGAACGCCCCGGCGGCCCCGAACGACAGGTGGATCCGATTCCCCTGGAACGGGCCCCACCGATCGCTCGTCACCTCGACCTGCTCGGAGCTGGAGTTGTCGATCCCGCGCGGGAGGTAGACGAGCGGCAGGTCGGGGAGCTTGTCGCCCTTCGGCCCGGTGTAGCCGTAGTGGCCGCCGGGCGTGACGTCGCACACCTGCGACGTCGGCACCCATTCGCCCTCGGACTGCGGGGCCGAGAGGATGCCGGAGCGCGTGAGCCCCACGCCGTCGGGGTTGCGGAAGCCGGTGGCGAGGACCGTCGGCGGCCCGCCGTCGGGCGGGACCCGAATGATCCCCTGCGCGCCCGAGGCCGTGTAGAAGTTCCCGGCCGCGTCGCGCTGGAGGCCGCAGATGAAGTCGTGGCCGGCGGGCGAGGTCGTGTAGGCGTTGTTCACGCAGCGGTAGAAGTCGGCCTCGCCGTCGCCGTCCAGGTCCTTCAGCTCGGTGATCTGGTCGCGGCCCAGGACGTAGATCGCGCCGTCGGCGACGACCACGCCCTGCGGCTGGTGCAGGCCCGAGGCGAACCGCCGCCACGAGACGTTCGCCAGCGAGTCGTCCAGCCCGGAGACCCGCCAGACGTCCCCCTCCATCGTGGCCACGATCGCCGTGCCGTCGGCCAGGAAGTCGAGCCCGCCGAAGAACATCAGCGACTTCCACGGGTTGTCGGTCGGCGGCTCGATCACGTCGATCGCGAACGGTCGCGTCTCCGACCGCTTGCCATGGGTGACGAGCGTCTGCGGCCACTGCGAGGGGCCGCCGCGGACGAGGTCGCGCAGACGGTGCGTCGCCGCGGGGCCGGCCTCGCGGACGAACGTCCCCGCCTCGTCGACCCACGGCGCGTCCAGCCACTCCTCGCCGTCGATCGCGTAGGAGAAGATCACCCGCTTGCCGTGGCGGTGGAAGCCGTGATAGGTGAACGGTTTGGTCGGCGCCGCGCCTTCGGGCTTCGGCCGGAGCTGACCGTTGAGGATCAGGCCCTCCATGAAGCCGTGGCGGACGCTGGAGAACTTGACGAACCCGCCCGTCCACAGCGCCGGGTACGTCAGCGTCTGCGGGTCGAAGCAGGCGGACAGCTCGCCCTTGTCCCCGAGGCGGAGGCAGACGGCCTTGGGGATGGTCTCGCCCCCGGCGCGGAAGACCCCGGCCAGGACCGAGCCGAGGTCGGACTCGTTCCACCGGCCGTCGGCCCAGGTGGATTCGTTCTGGTTGCCCCAGTGGCCCTGCTTGCCGCCGTCGAGGCCGGGGTACATCGGCAGGAGCGGCGGCGGGCTGGGCTGGCGGCGGAAGAAGTCCGCCTCCTTGGCGTAGAAGTCGAACGTGCGGTGTCGGTTCACATGGTCGTCGGCGCTCGCGTAGAACTCGGGCCGGAGCGGCTTGCCGTCGTACTCGAACTCGGCCGGCGCGTGGGCGTGGACGGGCGGGGTCAGCGTTGGGGTGGTCGCCCCCTCGGCCCCCAGGGTCAGCAGGAACGCGAACAGGTCGGCCCGCTCGCGGGGCGACATCGTGGAGGCCAGGCCCTCGGGCATGAGCGTGCCCAGGGGCTTGGCCTCATCGATGGCGTCCTTCGGCAGGGTCACGACCTCGCCGAACGCCACGTCGCGGACCTGCACGGCCTCGGCCGTCTCGCCGACCTTGTAGCCCTGGACGATCCGGCCGTCGTCGAGGGCGTAGCCGAACGCCTCGTATTCGGGCTTCACCTTCAGCCGAGGCCAGAGGACGGACGCGGCGATCTCCTCGGGCGTCGCGGATTTCGTGATCGTCGTCAGCTCGGGCCCGATCTCGCCCCCTTGCTCGCCGACCTTGTGGCAGGAGTAGCAGGTGAAGCGGACGTCGGTGAAGACGGCCGCCCCCCGCGCCGGGTCGCCGTCCTTGCGGGCGGCGTCCAGCACGGCGGCGACTTCCTGCGCCTGGGCGGGCGAAAGCCCCGCCGAGCCGGCGGGGCGGGGGGGGACCGGCGTGCGGGGCGTGGGTTTCGGGCCCGGTGCCGCGCCGTCGAGCTGCGGGACCAGCCAGTCGAGGCCGTCGAGGTTGTCGCGCAGCCTCTCCTCGGCGTCATCCTGGGTGTGGCCGAGGATCCCGATGCGGCCCTTGTAGCCGCTCTCCCGGATGATGCGCAGGAGCTTCAGGTCCTCCTCGCCCTGGCCCAGGGGCAGGATCTTGCGGCCGACCCTGTCGCCGCCGACGTCCATGCCGTTGATGTTCAGGGCCATCAGGTGCGGCATCATCGTCTTCAGGAGCGCCGGCAGGCGGTCGAGGTGGTCGTGGCCGTGGTGGAGGTTGTAGACCAGGCCGACGTTGTCGATCCCGTCCTTCTTCAGGCGCTCGATGATGGCGATCTGGTTCTCGGGCTCGCCGAACCAGCCGCCGTGATTGTAGAGGCCGACCGTGCAGCCGATCTCGGCCGCGGCGCGGGCCAGGGACGCGACGCGGGCCGCGCCTTCGGAGACCCGACGCTCCTGCTCGGCCCCTTCGGCCTTGTCGGGGCCGAAGTCGGTCAGGACCCAGAGTTGTGCCTTGATGTGATGGCGCTTGAGGAGGTCGAGGATCCGCTTCGAGTCGTCGTTCAGCTCGGCCGGCCCCCAGAAGGCGGTCAGCTCGACGCCGTGCCGCTTGAGGGCGTCGACCTCGGCGTCGAACGTCGGGACGTGCTCGGCGCGCCAGTCGTAGGCGAAGTGCTTGAACCCCAGCTTCTCCAGCATCGCCGCGCGGGCTTCCGGGTCGCGGTTCTTCGAGTCGAACGGGACGATGCACCAGGCCGTCAGGTTGTCGCGGGCGAAGAGGCCGGCGTCGACCTTCTCGGACTTCGGCGCGTCGTCGCGACGGACCTGCGCGCAGATCAGGTCGGTCGTCAGCAGCGCGACGATCCCGACGAAGGTGGCCCAGGCGAGCCAGTGCTTGGGTCGGGCGGGAGGATTCGGCATGGGCGGGCCCTTCGATGGAGCGGTGGGGCGGACCGGCGGACGGCGAGGTCCGGACCCGTCAGGTTATCGCCACTCGCGACGAGGGGCAATCGTCGCGCGAGCCGTAGGACCCACGTTTCCAGAACACGGATCCACCGCGGCCCGGAGAGTCTATCCCCTCTCCCGCCGGGAGAGGGCGGCCGCGCAGCGGCGGGTGAGGGTCGTCGGACTTCGGCGGGTATGTCGGCGCGCGATATCCGGGAGAGACGACGCCGAGCATCCTTCTCCCCTTGAGGTGCTCTGTCGAAAAGAGCCCTGCGAGGATCAGGCGGCGGGGGCCGGCTCGGGGCCCGGGGAGGCGCGGGCGGCGGCCTTCTCTCGCCGCTCGGCGTCCCCCACGAGCAG
>Ga0209958_1001552_pt1 | contig 16505 bp, 16 predicted proteins | sample ThiBio_inoc_plan_FD_183942 | JGI IMG/M metagenome (GOLD analysis project Ga0209958, IMG submission 183942) | Wastewater bioreactor microbial communities from Cape Town, South Africa - Thiocy_inoc_plan (SPAdes) | ecosystem: Engineered > Bioremediation > Thiocyanate > Unclassified | place: South... | reverse complement strand
CATGAGGCTGCGCACGCGCGGCGCGATCTGGTCGCGTTCCTCGGCCAGCACGGCGTCCATCTTCATCTTGCCCACCACCTCGCGCACGGCGGTCTCGGCGGCCTTGAGCACGGCCAGGTCGGGGTCGCGGCTTTCGAACAGGAAGGCGCGCGCGTCACTCAGGCGGTACTGCACGACGAACTTGATGTCGACGATGTTCTCGTCCTCGGTGAGCATGGACGACTCGCGCAGGCCCGTCGCCGGCACGATGTTGTCGCGCCCCACGTCGACCGAGCGCAGCTGCGTCACGAACACCGTCTCATGCCGCTGCACGGGGTATGGCAGGCGCCAGTTGAAACCGGCCCCCACGGTGCTGTGGTAACGGCCGAACTGGGTGATGACGGCCTGCTGGCCTTCCTGCACGATGAAGAAGCCCGTGCCCAGCCAGATGAGCACCGCGATGCCGGCGATGAGGCCCACGCCCACGCCGGCCGCCTTGGGGTTGGGGTTGAAACCCTGGCCGCCGCCGTTGCCGCCGCCCGTGGGGCCACCGGGGCCGCCGGGCCGGCGGTTGCCCAGCAAGCCACCGAGCTTGCGGTTGAAGTCGCGCCAGAGTTCGTCCAGGTCGGGCGGGCCCTGGTTGGGGCCCTGCCCGCGCGGACGCTGCGGCGATCGCGAATCGTCCTCGCGGCCGTTTTGCTCACCGTCCTCGCGACCCCAGCGCGGGTCGTTGAGGTTGAACACGCCCAGCCAGCGGCGCCAGCCACGCGGACGGGCCGGCGCGGCGTCGCGCGCGGCCTGCGGGGTCCCAAGGTTCACATCCATGCTCGGTGTTGTTCCTGTTATCGACTCGGAGTTCACATTGTGCCCAATCAAACCAGCGGGTCGGCCGCTTCGGCGGGCCGCATGGGGTCTTGTTCGGCCGGCGCGCCGTGGCGGCGCGCCACCTCGGCCGCCAGCCAGGACCGCAGTTCGGGCAGACCTTCGCCCGAAAGCGCGCTCACGAAGACGCGCGGCACGCTCTGCCCATCGACCTCCATCGCGTCCAGCGCACGCAGGGGCCGGTTCGCCGGGTCCATGGCGTCGATCTTGTTGAAAACCAGCAACTGCGGCACCTCGGCCGCCCCGATCTCACCGAGCACACGCTGCACGGCGGCGATCTGCTCGGGGTGGTCGGGGTTGGAGGCGTCGACGACATGCAACAGCAGGTCGGCGTCGGCGGCTTCCTGCAAGGTCGCGGCGAAAGCCTCCACCAGGCCGTGCGGCAGCTCGCGGATGAAGCCCACGGTGTCGGACAGCGACACCGTGCGCCCGGCCTCGCCCAGGTAGAGCTGACGGGTGGTGGTGTCCAGCGTGGCGAAGAGCTGGTCAGCCGCATAGGTGCGGGCCTTCACCAGGGCGTTGAAGATCGAGCTCTTGCCGGCGTTGGTGTACCCCACCAGGGAGATGGTGAAGGCCTCGCGGCGCTGGCGCTGGCGGCGCTGCGTGGCGCGCTGCTTCTTGACCTTCTCCAGGCGCTCTTTGGTGCGCTTGATGGCCTCGCCGATCATGCGGCGGTCGAGCTCGATCTGCGTCTCGCCCGGGCCGCCGCGCATGCCGATGCCGCCGCTCTGGCGCTCCAGGTGCGACCAGCGCCGCACCAGCCGGGTTGACAAGTACTGCAGCCGCGCGAGTTCGACCTGCAGCTTGCCCTCGTGGCTGCGCGCGCGCTGCGCGAAGATTTCCAGGATCAGCAGGGTGCGGTCGTTGACCGGACAGCCCATGTGGCGCTCGAGGTTGCGCTGCTGGGCCGGGCTCAGCGCCTGATCGAACAGCACCTCGCTGGCGCCGGTGGACTGCACCAGCATCTTGATCTCGTCGGCCTTGCCCGAGCCCACGAACAGGGCCGGATCGGGCGCACGGCGCTTGCAGCTGACGCGGTCGGCCACGCGGTAACCCGCGGTCTCGGCCAGCTGGCCCAGCTCCTGCAGGTCGGCATCGAAATGGGGAAGCCCGAAATCAACCCCCACCAGGATGACCGATGGTGTGGCGTTCGGGAGAGAGGCGGTGGGAGATGTCAAATCGGTGGGGCAACGCGCCCTGCGTTGCCCACCCGGCCGTCAGGACGTGCCTGGCGGCTCGGGTTGCGCGTGTCTCGCAGCGGCGGACTCAGGCGGCGTTGGAATCGTCGGGGTTGTTGGCCGAGAACTGCACGGGACGACCGGGAACGATGGTCGAGATGGCGTGCTTGTAGACCATTTGCGTCACGGTGTTGCGCAACAGCACGACGTACTGGTCGAAGGACTCGATCTGGCCCTGCAGCTTGATGCCGTTGACCAGGTAGATCGAGACGGGGACATGTTCCCGGCGCAATTGGTTCAGGAACGGGTCTTGCAAGAGCTGGCCTTTGTTGTTGCTCACGATATGCTCCGTGTTCGGCTGGTTTTGGAGGGTGGAAACATACCACACGGGCATGCCCTGCGCCTCACCGGGCCATTATTTGCGCCTCGGTCATTCGGCTTTGAAGGGGTTGCTCGAGGTTCTGAACTCGATGCGCAGCGGGGTGCCGACGAGGTCGAAGGCCTTGCGAAAGCGCCCCTCCAGGAAGCGCCGGTAGGCGTCGGGCACCCGGTCCAGCGAGTTGCCGTGGATGACGATCACCGGGGGGTTCATGCCGCCCTGGTGGGCGTAGCGCATCTTGGGCCGGGCCTGGCCACCGCGTGACGGCGCCTGGAAGGCCACCGCCTCCTGCAGCAGGCGGGTCAGCACCGGGGTGGGCATCTTGCGCATGGCCGAGGCGTGCGCCTGGGCAATGGAGGCCCACAGCGGCGCCAGGCCCTGGCGCTTTTTCGCCGAAATGCGGTGCAGCGCGGCGAACTTCAGGAACGCCAGGCGGTTTTCGATCTGGCGCTCCAGCTGCTCGCGCTGGTAGCTGTCGATCGCGTCCCATTTGTTGATGGCCACCACCACGGCGCGGCCACTCTCCAGGATGTAGCCCGCGATGTGGGCGTCCTGGTCGGTCACGCCTTGGGTGGCGTCGAGCAGCAACAGCACGACGTTGGCGTTCTCGATGGCCTGGAGCGTCTTGATGACGGAGAACTTCTCGATCGCCTCGAACACGCGGCCCTTGCGGCGCAGGCCGGCCGTGTCGACCAGCTCGAAGCGTTGGCCATTGCGCTCGAAGGGCACGCTGATGGCGTCGCGCGTGGTGCCGGGCATGTCGAAAGCGACCAGGCGCTCCTCGCCGAGCCAGGCGTTGATCAGCGTGGATTTGCCGACGTTGGGGCGGCCCGCCACGGTCAGGCGGATGGTGCCGGTGTTGTCCTCGGCCTCGCCTTCCTCGTCCTCGGCCAGGCCGGGGACTTGGTCGAGGGCGGTCTCGATCATGGAGCGAACGCCCTGCCCGTGCGCGCCCGACACGGGCAGCACTTCGCCCAGGCCGAGTTCGAAGAACTCCACCAGCTGGGTGCCCTGGGTCATGCCCTCGGCCTTGTTGGCCACCAGCACGCAGGGCTTGCCCAGGCGGCGCAGGTAGTTGGCGATGTCGTGGTCCTGCGCGCTCAGGCCGGCGCGCGCGTCGACCACGAAGAGCACCACGTCGCTTTCGGCCACGGCTTGGCGCGTCTGCTGCGCCATTTCGCGGTAGATGCTGCCCTCGCCGGCGTCGGGCTCGAAGCCGCCGGTGTCGACGACGATGTACTCGCGTTTGCCCAGGCGGCCATTGCCGTAGTGGCGGTCGCGCGTGAGGCCGGCCAGGTCGGCCACGATGGCGTCGCGAGTGCCCGTGAGGCGGTTGAACAAGGTGGACTTGCCCACATTGGGGCGGCCCACGAGCGCGACGACGGGTTTCATGGAGGGCGAACGGGCCTTATTGCGGGCGCCAGGCGTACAGGCCGCCGCGCGCTGTCATGACCACCAGCGCGTCGCCGGCCAGCACGGGCGGCGACACGATGGCCGAGCCGTCGGTGCTCAGACGGGCCATTTCACTGCCGTCCTCGCGCGACAGCACGTGCACCAGGCCGGTGCCGTCGCCCAGCGCAATCACGCGGCCCAGGGCCAGCGGGGCGCTGAGTTGGCGGTACTTCAGGCGCTCGGAACTCCAGGCCTGTTCACCGCTGTCGCGCCGCCAGGCCAGGAGGGTGCCGTTGCTTTCGGTACCGAACAGCAGGCGGTCGTCGCCGTGCACGCCCACCACGCCCTGCGCCGGCTTGGTCCAGATCACGGAGCCGCGCACGCCGTCCAGGCAACCCACCGCGGCGCTGTAGGCGCGCACGCAGATGTTGGTGCCGATGCGGCTGACGGGCGCCAGCACGTCGACCAGGCGCTCGACCTCGTTGGTGCCGCGCGCCGTGGCCACGGGCGCTTCCCAGCGCACCGTGCCGTTGTCGGGGTTGAGGCCGACCAGGCGGCCGGACACGCCGGCCACCAGGGTGTCGCCCACGGCCGCGAGCGCGCCCGGCTGGTTCAGCGTGAGCGGGTCGCCCGAGCGGGTCTGGTTCCACAGGCGCGCCCCGTTGGCGGCGTCGAAGGCCACCACGCTGCGATCGGCGGTGAGCACGAACACCCGGCCGCCGGCCACCAGCGGCGGCGTGAAGGAACGCGCCGGCAGGCGCACGCGCCAGCGCGTCTCGCCGTCGACGATGGCCACCAGCACATTGGCGGCGGTGACGACGGCGGCGGTCTGGCCGTCGCTGCCCACGCCCGTGGCCAGGCGGGTGCGCAGGTCCACGCGCCAGGCGTCGGCGCCGGTGTTGGCGTCGATGGCGGCCACCACGCCGGTGGCGCCGGCCGCGAACACGTGGCCGGCCGCGTGCACGGGCACGAAGCCCGAGCCGCCCTCGCCCACGTTGGCGGTCCAGATCTGGCGCGTGCCCATCAGCTGGGTGGCGGGGCCCAGGTCCGCTGGCTGCGGCTTCTTGGGCCCGGAGGAGCAGGCCGCGAGCGTGAGCGCGGCCGCGAGGCACAGGCTGGCGGTGCGCAGGCGCTTCATGGCTTGGCTCCCGCGTCCACGGCCACGCCCAGCGAGGCCAGCTTCACCGCCACCAGGCGGCGCACCTCATTGCCGGCATCCAGCGCCTTCCAGGCGGCCTCGTACTGGGCCTTGGCCTCCTCGGTCTTGCCCTGGGCCAGCAGCACGTCGCCACGGCGGTCGGCCAGCAGCGGCTCGAAGGGCGCCGGCACCTTGGCCTGCAGCACCTGCAGGGCGGCGTCGGGCTTGTCGGCCTGCAGCTCCACCGAGGCCAGGCGCAGGCGGGCGACGGCCTGCAGCCCCTCGTCCTTGCTCTCGTTCAACACGGCCTGCAGGGCCTCGCGCGCCTTGTCGAGCTGGCCGCCGTCGAACAGCGCCTTGCCGGCCAGCAGGCCGGCCTGGGCGGAGAAGGTGGTGCGGGCGAAATCGGCGCGCATGTCGGCCAGCACGCGGCCCACGCGGTCCAGGTCCTTGGACTGCACGGCGCGGTCGACCTCTTCATAGAGCACCGCCGCCTTGGCCGCCTGGTTGCGCTGCCACCAGTTCCAGCCGTTGTAGGCGGCGAAGCCGCCGAACACCACGATGAGCAGCCAGCTGATGGCGTTGCCGTACTTGGCCCAGAAGTGTTTGATCTGGTCGAGCTGTTCCTGCTCTTCGAGGTCGAGGTGTTTGGCCATTGGACTCGTCGTTCGCGAAAGTGCTGGATTGTAGGTAGGCGGGCGACCCGCTCAGTGCGCGCGAAGGCGGGCAGCGATGGCGCCGGGATCGGCCAGGGGCAGCATCACCTGCCCCGCCGCCTGCTCGCGCTCGCCGCGCAGGGGCTTGAGCGCCACCTGGCCCAAGGCGATTTCCTCGGCACCGAAGATGAGCGCGAAGCGCGCGCCGCTGGCGTCGGCCTTCTTGAACTGCGATTTCATGCTGCCCATGCCCTCGGCGCCGGCGGCGTGCATCTGCACGCGGGCGCCGGCCTGGCGCAGAGCGCGCAGCAGCGGCATGACGCGCGGCAGCTCGGCGGCGTCGGGCACCACGGCGTAGGCGTCGGGCACCGGCGCTTCGGGCAGGCGGCCCTGCTCTTTCAGCAGCTCCAGGATGCGCTCCATGCCCAGGGCCCAGCCCACGGCGGGCGTGGGCTTGCCGCCGATCTGCTCGAACAGGCCGTCGTAGCGGCCGCCCGCGCACACCGTGCCCTGCGAGCCGAGCTGGGTGGTGACGAACTCGAACACCGTGAGGTTGTAGTAGTCCATGCCGCGCACCAGGCGCGGATTGACGCGGTACGCGATGCCGTGCGCCTCCAGCAGGGCCTTCACGCGCCCGAAGTGCGCGAGCGATTCGGCCCCCAGGTGGTCCATGAGCTTGGGCGCCGCGTTCACCAGCGCCTGCATGGCGGGGTTCTTGGTGTCGAGGATGCGCAGCGGGTTGCTGTGCAGGCGGCGCCTGGCGTCCTCGTCGAGCTGTTCGGCGTGCGATTCCAGGTAGGCGATCAGCGCCTGGCGGTGCGCCAGGCGTTCGGCGGGTTGGCCCAGGCTGTTGATCTCGAGCTCGATGCCCGTGAGGCCCAGCCTGGCCCACAGGTCGCAGGCCAGCACGATGAGTTCGACGTCGACGTCGGGGCCGGCGAAGCCCAGGGCCTCGGCGCCGAACTGATGGAATTGCCGGTAGCGACCACGCTGCGGGCGCTCGTGCCGGAACATCGGGCCCATGTAGTACAGGCGCTTGGGGCCGTCGTAGAGCATGGAATGCTCCAGCGCGGCGCGCACCACGCCGGCGGTGTTCTCAGGCCGCAGCGTGAGGTGCTCGCCGTTGAGCCGGTCCTCGAAGGAGTACATCTCCTTCTCGACGATGTCGGTCACCTCGCCCAGGCCCCGCACGAACAGCGCCGTGGGCTCCACGATGGGCGTGCGCAGGTTGCGGTAGCCGTAGCCCGCCATGAGCGCGCGCAGCGTGTCTTCCAGCCACTCCCAGTGCGCCGACTGCGGAGGGGCGATGTCGTTCATGCCTTTGACGGCAACCAGTTTCTCGGCCATGGAAAAAGGGGCGGTCAGGCGTGCAACACGCCGAACCGCTTCTCGATGTAGTTTTCGACGATGGTCTGGAACTCGCGCGCGATGCCCTCACCGCGCAGCGTGACGGCCTTCTGGCCGTCGATGAACACCGGCGCGGCCGGCGCCTCGCCGGTGCCGGGCAGGCTGATGCCGATGTCGGCGTGCTTGCTTTCGCCCGGTCCGTTGACGATGCAGCCCATGACCGCGACCTTCAGGCCCTCGACACCCGGGTAGCGCTCGCGCCAGACCGGCATGGAGGCGCGCAGGTAGTCGTCGATCTGCTTGGCCAGTTCCTGGAAGGTGGTGCTGGTGGTGCGGCCGCAGCCGGGACAAGCGGTGACGCTGGGCACGAAGCTGCGCAGGTCCAGGGCCTGCAGGATCTCCAGGGCGACCACCACCTCCTGTGTGCGCGCCTCGCCGGGCTGCGGCGTGAGCGAGATGCGAATGGTGTCGCCAATGCCCTGCTGCAGCAGCACCGACAGCGCGGCGGTGGAGGCCACCGCGCCCTTGGTGCCCATGCCGGCCTCGGTGAGGCCCAGGTGCAGGGGGTAGTCGCAGCGCTGCGCCAGCGCCTGGTAGACGGCGATCAGGTCCTGCACCGCGCTGACCTTGCAGGACAGCACGATGTTCTCGCCCGGCAGGCCGATGGCCTCGGCGCGCTCGGCGGACGAGATGGCCGAGGTGATGAGCGCCTCGTACATCACCTGCTTGGCGTCCCAGGGCTGGGCGCGCGCGTGGTTCTCGTCCATCAGGCGCGCGAGCAGGTCCTGGTCGAGGCTGCCCCAGTTCACGCCGATGCGGATGTGCTTGCCGTGGCGCGCGGCGATCTCGACCATCTGCGCGAACTGGCGGTCGCCCTTCTCGCCGCGCCCCACGTTGCCGGGGTTGATGCGGTACTTGGACAAGGCCTCGGCGCAGGCCGGGTGGTCGCTGAGCAGGCGGTGGCCGTTGTAGTGGAAGTCGCCGATCAGGGGCACGCTGATGCCCATGCGGTCGAGCTGCTCGCGGATGTGCGGCACGGCCTTCGCGGCCTCGTCGTTGTTGACGGTGATGCGCACGAGCTCGGAGCCGGCCTGGGCCAGCTCCTTCACCTGGATGGCGGTGGCGATGGCGTCGGCCGTGTCGGTGTTGGTCATCGACTGCACGCGCACCGGGGCGTCGCCGCCGATGGACACGCCGTGATCGCCCCAGCGCACCACGCCCTGGCGGGTGCGCCGGCGCGGGGCTTCGGGCAGGGGAATCGGGCCGTCGGACATGCGGGAACTCACTTGGCGTCGAAGCGCGCGACGTCGTTGCGCGCGACGCTGGCGACGTCGTAGGCGCGGCCGCGCAGCTTGACCTGCACCGCGCTGGCCTTGCCGATGGTCACCGCGTATGGCGGCGCGGCCGAGAACTCGACGCGCTCGCCGCGCTGCAGCAGCCGCTGCAGCACCACGGTGCCGGTGCCGTTCACCACCTCGGCCCAGGACTCGCCACTGGCCTCGATCTGCAGCACGGCGCCGCCCGGGGGCGTGGCCACGGCCGGCGCCTCGGGGGTGACGGTGGGTGCCGCGGCACTGGTGGGTGCGGTGGGCGCCGCGCCCGCGGCCGCAGGCGAAGGGGTGGGCGGCGCGGCCGCCCCGGTGTCGGCCGGGCCGGTGGTTTCCTCGCCCGCGGGCGCGCTGGGCGCGCCTGGCGTGGCCTCGGACGGCTGGAAGATCGGCAGCCCTGGCGCGGCGGCGGGGGCCGCGGGCGCGGCGGCCTCCTGGGCGGTGTCGGGCGCGCCCTGCACCACGTCCGCGGGTTCCATGTCGGGCAGGAACATGACCACCAGCGCCGCCAGCAGCAGGGCGATGGCGCCCAGCAGCGCGGGGCGCGACAGCCAGGTCAGCGGGCTGGCGGCGGGCGCCTCGCTCGCGGGCTTGAAGGGCGCGTTGATGGTGCTGTCGCTGTCGCGCAGCGCGGGCTTGGGGTTCAGCGGGATCTGCTCCAGCACCGGCGCCGGGTCGATCCGCAGCTGGCGGCAGGCGCTGGAGGCCAGGGCGCGCGCGAAGGTCAGGTCGGGCAGTTCCTCGTAGCGGCCGGCCTCCAGGGCCTCCAGCTTGCGCACAGGCACCTTGAGCGCGGCGGCCAGCGCCGCGATGTGCAGTCCCGCGGCCTCGCGGGCCTCGCTCAAACGCACCGGCCGGCTCGCCGCCGGTGCCGATTCGAGGGTCTGCTCCCCCAACTCACTCATTGAATGCCCCCCGTTGGTACGCCGCCCACTGGGGCGACTGTGGAAAACGCCGGCCCAGCTGCTGGGCGAGCTGCGCCGCCGCCACGTCGTTGTTGAGCTGGCGCTCGACCTTCACGCCAAGCCACAGCGTTTCGGCGTTGGCGAGCTCGGAGTTGTTGACGCGGCGGATGATGAACTGCGCCCCCTGGTTATCGCCCCGGCGGTGCTTGAGACTGGCCAGGTTGTAGGCGGCGATCGGGTTGCTCGGGTCGAACTCGTAGGCGCGCGCGAGCGTGGCCTCGGCGTCCTGCAGCTTGCCCGCGCGGATCTGGCAGACGCCCTGAACCAGCCAGGTGCGCGAGCGCCCGCCGTAGGTCGGCACGGCCAGGGCCTGGTTGAACATCTCGTCGGCCTGCACATAGCGGGCCTGCTCGCAGGCGAACAAGCCGTAGCTGTGCAGGGCCTGCGCGTCGCGCGGGTTGATCTGCAGCGCGCGGCGGAAGCTCTCCTCGGCCAGCGCCACGTCGTTCAGGCGCATATAGACCAGGCCGCGCAGGATGTAGGCCGGCGCGTAGTTCGGGTCGGCCTGCAGCGACAGCTTGATCTCGTCGAGCGCGACGGTGGTCTGGCCCTGCTCGTAGTAGCTGGCGGCCAGCTCGTAGCGGATGCGCGCGCGGCGCACCGCCGGCGGCTCGTCGGACGCGGTGATGGGCTCCACGCCCGGCGTGGGCGAGGCCGACACGCGCGGCGCCTGCGAGGAGGCGCAACCGGCCAACCACGCCAGCGCCAGCACCATGGATAAAAGCCACAGGGTTTGAACGGTTCGGCTGCGCGGCGGTCGGTTCGCGACGGAGGTCATGCCTGCCTTTCCTTTTCCTTGGTCATCAAACGGATGGGCTGCACCGATTCGCGGCGGCGCGCCATGCGGCGCGCGGCGTCGGTGCGGTCCAGCACGTCGCCGGCGAGCTGGCCGCAGGCGGCGTCGATGTCGTCGCCGCGCGTCTTGCGGATCGTGGTGACGATGCCGCCTTCGTTGAGCGCCTGGCCAAAGCGCTGCACCGCGGCGCGCGGCGAGCAGCGCAGGCCCGAATCGGGGAAGGGGTTGAAGGGAATGAGGTTGAGCTTGGCCGGCACGCCACGGCCGGCGTGCCCGCGCAGCAGCGTGAGCAGGGCCTGCGCGTGCTCGGGCTGGTCGTTCACACCGTCGAGCATGCAGTACTCGAAGGTGATGAAGTCGCGCGGCGCGGCCGGCAGGTAGCGCAGGCAGGCGTCGAGCAACTCGGCGATGGGGTATTTGCGGTTCAGCGGCACCAGGTCGTCGCGCAGCGGATCGAAGGGCGCGTGCAGCGACACGGCCAAAGCCACCGGGCAGTCCTGCGCCAGGCGGTCGATCATGGGCACCACGCCCGAGGTGGAGACCGTCACGCGCCGGCGCGACAGGCCATAGGCGTGGTCGTCGAGCATGGTCTTGAGCGCGGGCACCAGCGCGTGGTAGTTCTGCAGCGGCTCTCCCATGCCCATCATGACCACGTTGGTGATCACGCGTTCCCCGGGGCGGTTGAGAAACACGCGCAGGAAGAACTCGGCGTGCCAGAGCTGGGCCAGGATCTCGCCGGTGGTGAGGTTGCGCGAGAAGCCCTGGTGCCCGGTGGAGCAGAAGCGGCAGCCCACGGCGCAGCCTGCCTGCGAGGACACGCACAGCGTGCCGCGGTCGTCCTCGGGGATGAACACGGTCTCGACGGCGTTGCCGTCACCGACGTCGAACAGCCACTTGATGGTGCCGTCGGTCGAGTCCTGGCGCGAGAGCACGCGCAGGCCTTCGACGCGCGCCACGCCGGGCAGCTTCTCGCGCAGGCTGCGCGCGAGGTCGGTCATCTGGGAGAAATCGGACGCACCGCGCTGGTGGATCCAGCGAAACAGCTGGACGGCGCGGAAGCGCTTTTCGCCCAGGCCTTCGCAGAAGGCGGCCAGCCCCTCGAGATCGAAGTCGAGCAGGTTGACCGTCATGACATGGTCAACGCGAGTAGACGTTCATGCCGGGGAAGAAGAAACCCACTTCCACGGCGGCCGTCTCGGGCGCGTCGGAGCCGTGCACCGCGTTGGCGTCGATGCTGTCGGCGAAATCGGCGCGGATGGTGCCGGCGGCGGCCTTCTTCGGGTCGGTGGCGCCCATCAGGTCGCGGTTCTTGAGGATGGCGCCCTCGCCTTCGAGCACCTGGATCATCACCGGGCCGCTGATCATGAACTCGACCAGGTCCTTGAAGAAGGGGCGCGCGCTGTGCACGGCGTAGAACTGCTCGGCTTCGCGGCGCGACAGGTGGGCCATCTTGGCGGCCACGACCTTCAGGCCGGCGGCCTCGAAACGGGCGTAAATCTGGCCGATGACGTTCTTGGCGACGGCGTCGGGTTTGATGATCGAGAGGGTGCGTTCGATGGCCATGGGTTTCCTGAAGTTTTGAGAGCGATCGGAGCAGCGGACCCGTGGTCCGCAAAGCCCGCCATTCTACATGGCGGAAGTGTCAACCCCTGGGGCGGCGCCCCTGTGGACGGGGGGGTTTGCCGATGCCTTTGCCCGGGGCTTTGCCGCCCTGGCGGCGCTGGCGCTGCACCGCGTCGTGGCCGATGTAGCCCTGGCTGGTCTTCATGGGATCGGGCTGGCCGCCGGCGCTTCGACCGCGGGCCGCGGCGCCCTCGGCGCGGCGCGGCGCGGACGGCTTGGGCGGCGGCGATTTGGGGCCCGGCCCCTGGCGACGGCGCGCGCTGGCTGGGGCCGGGGCGTCGCCGCGCGGGCCCCGGGGCGGGGCATCGGCCAGGCCGGCCGCCTGGCCCAGGCGCTGCACGTCGCGCTCGCCCAGTTCGATCCAGGCCCCGCGCGGCAGGCCGCGCGGCAGCACCACGGCCCCGTAGCGGATGCGGATGAGCCGGCTCACGGCATGGCCCACGGCCTCGAACAGGCGGCGCACCTCGCGGTTGCGGCCTTCGCCGATGGTGACGCGGTACCAGCAGTTGGCGCCCTCGCCGCCCCCGTCCTCGATGGACTGGAACTGCGCCATGCCGTCTTCCAGCTGGACGCCGTCCAGCAGCCGCTGCCGCTCTTCGTTGGAGATGGCGCCGAGCACGCGCACGGCGTACTCGCGCTGCAGGCCGAAGCGCGGGTGCATCAGGCGGTTGGCCAGTTCGCCGGCGTTGGTGAACAGCAGCAGGCCCTCGGTGTTGAGGTCGAGCCGCCCCACCGACTGCCATTTGCCCTGGTGCAGGCGCGGCAGGCGGCGGAACACCGTGGGGCGGTTCTGCGGGTCATCGTGGGTGACGACCTCGCCAGCCGGCTTGTGGTAAGCCAGCACGCGCGGTGCTGGCGGCTGCAGGCGCACGCGCAGGGGCTTGCCATCCAGGCGGATCTGGTCGCCGTGCTGGATGCGTTGGCCGACGTGGGCGGGCTCGCCGTTGACCGAGAGGCGGCCCTGCACGATGAGCTGCTCCATCTCGAGCCGCGAGCCCAGGCCGGCCTGGGCCAGCACCTTGTGCAGCTTGGGCGATTCGGCCTCGGGCGCGAGCACGCGCTTGGCCGGCTCGGTGGGCGCCTCGGGGGCGTGCGACTGGGCCTCGTCGAAGGCGCCGCTGACGACCTCGTCGAAGCGCAGGGCGTCGGCGTCGGCCGCGGGTGCGTCCGCGCGCCGGGGGCGCTCGGTGCGCGGCTTGCCGACGCGCGCCGCTTCGGAGCGCGGCTGGCTGGCGCGCGGCCGATCGGACCGGGGCTTGCCGGCGGCGCTGGGCCGATCAGGCCGGGGTTTGCGTGGGGTGGCCGGGCTCATCGGGATCGTCCTCGGGGGCGGGTTCGTCGGCCGCGGGCGGTTCGCCCTCGGCCAGGGTGGCGGTGTCGTCGGCCGAGGGTTCGGCGGGCGGCTCGGCCGGTGTTTCGGCGGCAGGCTCGGCCGCGGCATCGCCAGCGGCCTCGCCGCCCTCGCCCGCCTCGGCCGGCAGCTGCGCCGCCAGGCTCTCGAAATCGAGCGAGCCCAGCGAGGACTCCTGCACCCCGCTGGCCTCCAGCGGCGGCAGCTGGTCGAGCGAGCTCAGGCCCAGGTCGTCGAGGAACTGGCGGGTGGTGGCGAACAGCGCCGGACGGCCCACCGTCTCGCGGTGGCCGATCACCTCGACCCAGCCGCGGTCCTCCAGCTGCTTGAGGATCAGCGAGTTGATGGTGACGCCTCGGATGTCCTCCATGTCGCCGCGCGTCACGGGCTGGCGGTAGGCGATGATGGCCAGCGTCTCCAGCGTAGCGCGCGAGTAGCGCGGCGGCTTCTCGGGGTGCAGGCGGTCCAGGTAGTGGCGCATCTCGGGCCGGCTCTGGAAGCGCCAGCCGCTGGCCACGGGCACCAATTCCACGCCGCGCCCGGTCCATTCGAGCTGCAGCTCGCCCAGCAGGGTCTTGAGGGTGTCATTGGCGAGTTCGCCGTCGAACAGCACCGAGAGTTCGCGCAGCGTCATCGGCTGCGCGGCACAGATGAGGGCCGTCTCGAGGACACGCTTGGCATCCGTGGTGTTCATGATGGTCTTGGTCGCTCGGCGCCGGGGCCGCGAAGAATGGGCTCTGGGTGGGCGGGGCCGGGGAAGAGGTCCCGGGCATGGGCCGCGGCACGGGCCGCGAAAGAAGCGTCCGCCGATGCGGGCGGATCAGTCGATCAGGCCCTGGCCGGCAGGGGGCGGATTGTACCGGAGCCCCCCGGCGGCCAAGGCGGCCGACAGGTCCTCGGGCGGGTCGCGCCAGAAGGCCAGCGGCGCCCCGGAAACCGGGTGCGACAGGCGCAGGGACGCCGCGTGCAGCGCCTGGCGCTGCAGGCCCCAGAGCGGCCGGCCGCCGTACAGCGTGTCGCCCACCAGCGGATGGCCCAGCCAGGCCATGTGCACGCGGATCTGGTGCGTGCGCCCGGTGTGCAGCTTGCAGGCCACCAGCATGGCCTCAGCGCAGCGGTCGAGGGCAAGGAAATCGCTCTGCGCCGGCTTGCCCGCGCCCTCGCCCACCACCGCCATGCGCAGGCGGTTGCGGGGGTCGCGACCGATGGGCTCGTGCACCGTGCGCAGGCCCTCGTGGCGCCAGGCGCCGTGCGCGATGGCCAGGTACTGGCGCCCCACCTCGCGGGCCGCGATGGCGCTCACCAGCGCCTGCATGGCGGGGCGCGACTTGGCGACCATCATCAGACCCGAGGTGTCCTTGTCGAGCCGGTGCACGATGCCCGCGCGCGGCAGCGCGGCGGCGCCCGCGTGGTGCGCGAGCAGGCCGTTGAGCAGCGTGCCGCCCCAGTGCCCGGCCGCCGGGTGCACCACCAGGCCGGCGGGCTTGTCGATGACCAGCAGGTGCTCGTCCTCGAACACCAGGTCCAGCGCCATGGGCTCGGCCACGAAGGCGCGCGCCTGCGGCGTGGGCCGCAACGTGACCACCACCGTGTCGCCCGCCGACACGCGCGTGGCGGCCTTGGTGCAGGCGCGCTCGCGCCAGAGCACGCCGCCGTCGGCCAGCAGCTGCTGCAGGTAGGAGCGGGAGAACTCGGGCACCAGCGCGGCCAGCGCACGGTCCAACCGCCAGCCGTGTAGCCCGGCGGGGACCTCGTGGCGGCGCTGCTCGGCCTGTTCGTCCCAGGGCTCGCCCTCGGGCGCCACACCCCCGGCCGATATACTGTCCGCTTCGTTCAACGAGTCCTGTTCCAGCGCCATGCCCTTGAAGTTGAGCCGTGGATTATCGGCCCCGTCCCTGGCCGCCGTCGCCCTGGCGCTGCTGCTGCAGGGCTGCAGCACGACCCCGGTCGATGAGACCATTGGCTGGAGCCCCAACCGCCTCTACAGCGAGGCCACGGACGAGCGCGACGCCGGCAACTACGCGCGCGCCGTCACCCTGTTCGAAAAGCTCGAAGGCCGCGCCGCCGGTACGCCGCTGGCGCAGCAGGCCCAGCTCGACAAGGCCTACACCCAGTACCGCGGCGACGAGCCCGCGCAGGCCCTGGCCACGCTGGACCGCTTCATGCGCCTGCACCCGGCCAGCCCCGCGTTCGACTACGCGCTCTACCTCAAAGGCCTGGTCAACTTCAACGACAACCTGGGTCTCTTCGGCTCGCTGGCGCGCCAGGACCTGTCCGAGCGCGACCAGAAGGCGGCCAAGGAATCCTACGAAGCCTTCCGAGAGCTGAGCACGCGCTTTCCCCAGTCGCGCTACACGCCGGACGCGGTGGCGCGCATGCGCTACATCGTGAACTCGCTCGCGCAGTACGAGGTGCACGTAGCGCGCTATTACTTCGGCCGGGGCGCCTACCTGGCGGCCATCAACCGCGCGCAGTCGGCGCTGACCGATTACACCGACGCACCCGCGCTCGAAGAGGCGCTGTACATCCTCGTGCAGTCCTACGACGCCCTGGGCATGACCCAGCTGCGCGACGACGCCGCGCGCGTGATGCGCGCGAGCTACCCGAACAGCGAGTACGTCGAGCACGGCTTCAAGAAGTCGAGCGATCCGTGGTGGAAGCTCTGGTGAGCGCCGCCAGTTCGCCCAGCCACGCGTCCACCTCCCCCTCCGTGTCCAGCCAGCGGCTGGGCGGCAGCGCCGCCAGCAGCGCCGGTCCGTAGGCGCGCCGGCGCAGGCGCACGTCGCCGATCACGATCAGGCCCCGATCGCCCGCGCGGCGGATCAGGCGCCCCACCCCCTGCCGCAAGGCCATCGCCGCGTCGGCCAGTTGCACCTCGCTGAACGGGTCGGCGCCCAGCGCCTGCGCGCGCGCCAGGCGCTGCCGCAGCCAGGGGTCGTCGGGCGGCGCAAACGGCAGCTTGTCGATCACCAGCAGCTGCAGGGCCTCGCCCGGCACGTCGATGCCCTGCCACAGCGCGCCGCTGGCCACCACCACCGTGGGCGCCGCACCGCCCGCGCGGCGCAGGGCCTCCAGCGCGGCGTGCGTGGGGCGCCCGCCAGCCCGGCCGGGCGCGCGCCTGCAGGGCCTGCGCGATCCGCTGCGCCGCGCGCCGCGTGGTGGCCAGCACCAGGCAGCGGCCGCCCAGCCGCGCGATCCAGGGAACGATGCGCTCGGCCAGGGCCTGCGCGTGCGTGGCCTCGGCGGGCTCGGGCAGGTCATCGGGCACGAACAGCGCGGCGGCGCTGGGGTCTTGGTCCCCCGCCACCAGGCGCAGCGCGCGCGGCGACCAGGCGGCATCCACCGCCAGGGCCTGGCGGTGCCAGCCCAGGGCGTCGTCCAGGCCCAGCGTGGCCGAGGCGTGCACCACGCAGCGCGCGCCCAGCGGCGCCGCGGTGGCCAGGGCCAGCGCGGCCGCGTCCTGGCCCTGCGTCGCCGGCCGCAGGCAGGTC
>Ga0209958_1001545_pt1 | contig 16608 bp, 6 predicted proteins | sample ThiBio_inoc_plan_FD_183942 | JGI IMG/M metagenome (GOLD analysis project Ga0209958, IMG submission 183942) | Wastewater bioreactor microbial communities from Cape Town, South Africa - Thiocy_inoc_plan (SPAdes) | ecosystem: Engineered > Bioremediation > Thiocyanate > Unclassified | place: South... | reverse complement strand
GACGGTGAAGATATCGCGCGGTCGGCATGCCCTCCGAACTCCCACGGCCCTCACCCGCCGCTGCGCGGCCGCCCTCTCCCGGCGGGAGAGGGTCGGCCGCGTCATCGCATGGCTGTCGCTCACTCCGGCGGGGGGAGTTGGAAGCCGGGCGGGAGTCCGCCGGCGCCGCCGGGGAAGCCGCCGGGGCCGGGGATGGTGGCGGCCTTGGGCTTGGGATCGGTGACGAGCGCCGCGCGATCGAGGTTGATCGAGCGGAAGCTGTCGCCGGGGGTGACGTAGTACCAGGCGGCGAAGCGGTCGGTCAGCTCCTTCGCGCGCTTCTCGCCGTCGGCGAGCTTCTTGTCGTAGTCGGCCTTCTCGCGCTCGAACTTCTCTTGCTTCGCCTTCACCTCGGCCGGATCCGGGGCGATGACGTCGGCGGGGAGTTCGCCCTCGGCGGGCGCGGCCTCGGGCTGACTCTCGTCCTTGGGGGCCGGGACGAGCGACTTGTCGAAGGCCGCGGTGACCATCAGGTAGCGGTTGTCGCCGGCCGGCTCGGACTTCTTCTCGCCCTTCTCGGCGGGGGCCTCGTCGGCCTTCTTCTCGGCCTCGTCGGAGTCGCCGCGCGTCAGCTCGTCGCCGACGCCGACGGCCACCTCGCCGTAGCGCAGGGTGTAGACGACGCCGTCGTCGCAGTAGACGCGGACGTCCCCCTGGTTGGACAGGAGCTGGCCGTCGCGGGTCATGTAGAAGCCCTTGCCCTGGAGCGAGGCCACGGCCGACGTCGACAGGGTGATCTTCTGGTCGTCGGTCTTCTTCAGGTCGCGGGTGAGCCCGGCGGGCTTGGCCCGGACGCCGACGATCTTCAGGTCGGCCAGCGCGTTCGTCAGGGTGCGCAGCTTGTCCTCGTCGAGCGCCTTCCCCTCGGGGACGCCGCCGGACAGGGTCCACGGGTCGGCGGCGCCCTTGCGCTCGACGTCGACGACCTCGCCCTTCTGGTAGCCCTGTTCGAGGTTCACCTTGTAGCCGTCGAACTCGACCTTGCGGACCTTGGCCGCTTCCAGCTTCAGGAGGTTGGTCTCGATCCAGTCGGCGAACTTGGTCGAGGGCTCGGCCTTCAGGGCGACGCCGTAGATCCGCTTCTGGTCGGGGAGGCGGACGTAGTACTGGCCGGAGCGGTCCTTGATGGGCTCGCCGATGATGAAGTCGGCGAGGACCTTCTCGGAGGCGTCGCGGAGGGTGATCCGCTTGCCGCGGCCCTTCAGGGCGGTGGACTTGGTGTCCAGCGGGTCGATGACGCCCATCTTCTCCTGGTCGTCGGGCGCGTCGGAGCGGATGGTGTCCTTGGTCAGGTCCATGAGCGCCGCGGCCGTCTTGGAGAGGCGGTCGCGGGCGTCGGCGGGGTAGTTGTAGTGCGAGGGGATGACCCAGCGGTTGTTCTCGAACTTCACCTGGAACCGCGAGGCGGTGGCGGTGGAGGGGTCGAAGTCGACGACCTCCAGGTCGGTGCAGGCCAGGGGGTCCTTGAACTCGGGGAAGAACGCCTGGCCCTGGTCGTTGAACGCCTCGGTCCGCACGGCGCGGTCGCGGGTCGCGACCATCGCCAGGCTGGTCAGCGCCAGGGCGACGGCCGCGAAGATCCCGGTCTTCGATAGCTCGCTCATCGTCGGTCCTCTACGGATCGGCTGCTGTCTTCGTGTGGATATCGATGTGTGACGACGACGGGCCGGCTCAGGAGGCCAGCCGCTTGGGGCTGGCGCCGAGGTTCTCGCGGCGGAGCCGGCCGAGCAGGACCAAAAGGCCCAGGATCATCGGCGGCAGGGGGGGGATGCCGGCGGCGAGCCAGCGCACCCGGTTCTCGATGGCGCGGGTCTTGCGCTCGGACTCGGCGCGGCCCTCGCGGATCCGGTTGAGCTTCTCGTCCTCGATCTTCTGCTTCTCGACGTCGAGCCGGCGCTGGGCGACCTCCTGGAGGTTGGCCAGCATGATCTCCTTGGTGCGCTCGTCCAGCTCGGTGCGGGAGCGGACCTGCTCGACCTGCTTGTCGAACGCCTTCTGGGCGTCGTCGAGCTTCCCCTTGGCGGCGTCTTCGGCGAGCTTGGTCTCGGCCTGGAGGTCCTGGAGGAAGGCACCGGTCTGGGACTCGATGGCGGTCAGCGTGCGGTGCAAAGGCCGCTTCTTGCGGAGCGCCACGAACGACTCGTCGCCGGCCAGGACGTCGACGCAGTTGAGGACGAAGGTGACGTTGTCGAAGTCGAGGTTCTCGATCTTGCGGCGGCGGATCTCGAAGAACTGCTCGGAGACCATGTCGAGGTCGGCGATGGCGACGACGTTGATCGTCGCCGGCTTCTCGTCGGCCTTCGTCTCATCCTTCTTCTCGCCGTCCTTGGGCTCCTCGGGCTTCTTGTCGGCCGGCGCGGCGCCCTTGACGCGGGCGGCGAGCGTGTACGCCTGGCCGCTCGTGAAGTGGCGGCGGCGGGGGTTGATGCCGCTGACGCCCATGAACCCCTGCTGCACGGCCTCGGACCACTCGATCACGCCCCCCTTGTCGCTGGTGCGGAGCAGGGGGGTGAACTCGGGCCCCGCGCCGCCGTTGCGGGCGCGGAGCAGGCCGGGGAACAGGGCGACGACCTCCTGGAGCCCCGACGTCGCGGCCTGGTCGGGGTTGAAGGCGTCCTTGGCGTAGGGGTCGTGGCCGACGAAGACGACCTCCATCGGCATGTCGGCGAGCTGCGGGTGGGGGTTGTACGGGTTCCAGACGATGTCGGTCGTCGGCCACTCGACGTTGATGAGCTGAAGCAGGCCGGTCAGGTCCCCCTTCTGCTCCGGGGGCTGGCCGCCGCCGAACGGCCCGCCGGCGGGCTGCTTGGGGACCTCGGGGGCGATCTGCGGGTTGTCGACCGGGAACGGATCCATCAGGAGGAGCGTCGCCCCGCCCTGCTTCACGAACGCGGTCAGGTTGTCGATCTGCGGCTGCGTCAGCGACGACGGCTGGGCCACCAGCAGGACCCCCAGGTCGCTCGCGATCGGCGCGTCGGGCGAGACCGAGCTGACCTCGTATTGCTTCTTCAGCTCGGTGACGATCGACCACTCCGGCGTCTGGCCGAACGAGCGCTGGTCGAAGCCCCCCATCAGCTTGGCGTCGGTGGTCAGGATCCCCACCTTCTTCCGGCCGCTGCGCGAGACGACCTGGATGGACCGCGTCAGCTCGTACTCGACGGGGAGGCCGCGGTCGAAGAACGGGATGACGACCTCCTCCAGCCCCGACGTGAACGCGACGCCCAGGAAGATCTCCGTGGAGCTTTGCTTGGCCTGCTCGGTGGAGAAGACCCGCCGGGGGATGATGCCGAACCGCTTCTCGGCGTCGCGGGCGGCGGTCGAGAAGGTCTCGGTCGGGATCAGGTTGAGTTGGATCCGGCCGCCGCTGCCGGCCTGGAACTCCTTCAGCAGGCCGAGCAGGTCGGCCTTGGTCTCGACGTACTCGCGCGGGACCTCGGGGCTGTAATACGCCTCGATCAGCACGGCGCGGTCGGCGGGGATCTTGGAGATCAGGTCGCGGGTCTCGGCCGAGAGCGTGTGCAGGCGCTCGGTGCTGGCGTCGGCCCGGACGCCCAGGCGGTCGACCAGGACGTTCGTGCTGAACAGGGCGAGCAGGACCGACGCGAACCGGACGGCCGCGTGGGCGCCGCGGCCCTTGCTGGCCTCGCCGCCGGCCCAGTGGCGGCGGCCCAGCAGCAGCATGTTCAGGTACAGCATGGCCGCGGCGAGCGACACGAAGTAGAAGACGCCCGAGAACGGGATCACGCCCGTGCCGAAGTCCTGGAACATCGCCGGCGCCGACCAGCCTTCGAGCTGCCGCCGCAGGTTCGTCCCGGTCGGCGAGCCCAGCGCCCCGATGAAGATCGGCACGGCGCAGAAGAGCGCCCCCAGGATGAACGCCACCGTCACGTTGGACGACAGCAGCGACGCCACCATCCCCACCGCGATCAGCATGGCCCCCATCAGCCAGTAGCCGAGGTACGTGGAGAACATCACCCCCAGGTCGGGCTTGCCCAGGTACGACAGCACCAGCAGGTGGCTCGTCGAGAAGAGCAGGGCGACCGTGTAGATCCCCAGCGCCGCCAGGTACTTGCCCAGGACGACGTCGAGGTCATGCGCGGGGAGGGTCAGCAGCAGCTCATCGGTCCCCTGCCGGCGCTCGTCGGCCCAGAGGCTCATGGTGACGGCGGGGATGAAGAACAGGAGCAGGTACGGCATGTACCGGTTGAGCTGGTCGAGGTTGGCCAGGTTGTTCGTGAAGAACTCGTCCTGCCAGAACGCGACCGTCGAGCTGATGAGCACGAACAGCGTGATGAAGACGTAGCCGGCCGGGTTGCTGAAGTAGCTCTGGAGGTTCCGCTTGAACACCGCCGCGATGACGTGCGGGCGGAACGGGCGGAGCCCCGGCGCGGACGGCTTGCCGGGATTGGTCTGGGGCGTGGCCACCTCGGTACACCTCTTCTCGGTTCGTCGATGGGTCGGGTTCGGGTCCGTCGGCCGGGGGCGGCGGTCGCGCCGCCCGCGCCGGCGTCAGACGGGCTGGGCCGTGAGCTTGTAGAAGGCGTCTTCCAGCGTGCCGGCCTGCTTCGCCAGCTCGGCGGGCGCGCCGTCGAAGACGATCTTGCCGTCGTGGATGAACAGGACGCGGCCGGAGATCGGCTCGACCTCCTGGAGGATGTGGGTGGAGACCAGGACGGTCTTGGTCTGGCCCAGTTCGCGGATCAGGGCGCGGACGCCGCGGATCTGGTTGGGGTCCAGGCCGCTGGTCGGCTCGTCGAGGATCAGGACCTCCGGGTCGTGGAGGATCGCCTGGGCCATCGACACGCGCTGGCGATATCCCTTCGACAGCTTGCCGATGGGCTTGTGGGCGACCGAGCCGAGCGAGCACTGCTCGACGACGGCGTCGAGCCGGTCCCTCAGCCTCGCCCCGGACAGGCCGCGGGCGGAGCCGAAGAACTGGAGCAGGCCCAGCGGCGTCATGTCGGTGTAGAGGGGGCCGTTCTCGGGGAGGTAGCCCAGGCGCTCGGCGGCGGCGATCCGGTCGGACTGGACGTCGATCCCGGCGATGCGGGCCTCGCCGCGGGTGGGCGCCATGAAGCCGGTCAGGAGCTTCATGGTGGTGGACTTGCCCGCCCCGTTGGGGCCGAGGAACGCGACCACCTGCCCCTTGGGGATCGAGAACGTGACGTCGCGGACCGCCAGGAACGACCCGAACTGCTTGCAAAGCCCGTCGGCTTCGATCATGACCGGCGTAGACATGCCGATGCGTCCCTCTCTGGCCTTGTCGATCGATGGCGTCGCGGCGGTCGCGCGGGGGGCGCGTCGCGCCGATGCGGGGCGGCCGACGGCCCGCGAGGCCGCCTCGCCCGCGCGAAAACCGGTCGCACGGTGGGACCGCGCAGACGCCGCGTCGCTACGGCGTCGTTACGTCGATCCTGCGGAAGAGGTTCATTATGCGCGGCCCGCCGGCGCGAAGCAACGCCGCCGAAGCGAGGGCGGGTCAGTCGCCCGGAGCGTCCGGCCGGGAGCGATCGTAGAACTCGCGGAGCTTCCGGCGGAGCAGCCGCTTGTCCGGGAGCATGGTGCGGTATTCCGCGACCAGGGCGGGAGATGCGGCCCGGTTCAGGGCGTACTCGACGACGTCCTGATCCTTCGTCGCGCAGAGGAGCACGCCGATCGACGGCCGCTCGTGCTCCTTCTTGACGTCGCGGTCGAGCGCCTCCAGGTAGAATTCCAGCTTCCCCAGGTGCTCGGGCTGGAACTCATCGATCTTCAACTCGAAAGCGACCAGGCAGTTCAGGGCCCGGTTGAAGAACAGCAGGTCCACCGCGAAGTCCCGGCCGCCGACCTGGAGCGGATACTGGCTCCCTACGAAGCAGAAGTCCCGCCCGAGTTCGAGCAGGAACTCCTTCAATTGTTCGATGAGCCCGGCCTCCAGGTCCGATTCCGAGTGTCCCGTCGGCAACTCCAGGAAATCGAAAAGGTAGGAATCCTTGAACAGCCCGGCGGCGTCCGGATGGACCTCGGCGACCGCCGGGGACGAGGCGACCGGCGAGAGCACCGTTCGCTCGAAGAGAGCCCCGGCGAGTTGGCGTTCCAACTCGCGGCTGCTCCAGCGTTCGCGTAAGCTCACTCGAAGGTAGAACTCCCGCTCCTCGACGCTGCGACATCGGCCCAGGATGGTCAGGTTGTGGGTCCAACTCAATTCTGTCACCAGTGCTGACAGAATTGGCCGATCCCGATAGGCTTGATGGAACTGCATCATCCGCCAGAGGTTGCGCGAGGAATAGCCTCGGGCGTTCGGCTGCCGGCGTCGGATGTAGGCGGCCAGCGAATCCACCGTCCCCTGGCCCCGGCCTTCCGCGGCCACCTTCCGGCCGATGTATTCGCCGATGCTCCAGTAAAGCTCGACGACGGCCTTGTTGACCGCGGCGAAGCCGCGCATCCGCGCCGCATCGATCAGGCCGACGACGTGGTCGAAGTCGGCGGCCTCACCGTCGCCCTGCCCCGCGGGCCTGGATTTGATCGGGGTCGACGCAGGTTTCGGGGGTGTCGTACGCTTCCTCGCCATGAGCATGGTATACCAACGACCACGCGGCCGGACCAGCCCCGCGACCGGAATCCACTCATTGACCCGCCCGCCCACGCTACGATATTTTCCGCATCGGTCACGCCTTGATTCCCGCCGCGTAACGTAAGAATTCAAGGGAACGACGGGATCGGGGCTGCGCCGCACATCCTCGGCCGTCCGATCGCACCACCCGCCCGTTCGGCTCCTCGGGAGGGCCAACCATGCCCCTGCTTGGCGTAAGGGTCGGCGCGCGTCCGCAAGGATTCCCCGCGAGGGCGGCGTTGTCGGCCGGGATCGTGGCCGTCGCCGCGGCGTGGGCCCTGGCGGGGGACGGGCCCGCGGCCGGGCCGTCTGCGCCGAGCCGGGGCTCGACCGACGCCGCCGCGAACTTCCTGGACCCGATGCTCAAGGCCGCGTGGCAGGAGGCCGGGCTCAAGCCCGCGGCGCCCGCGAAGGACGAGGAGTTCCTGCGCCGCGTCTACCTGGACGTCCTGGGCCGGATCCCGACCGTCGCCGAGGCCCGCGACTTCCTGGCGGCGAAGGGGGCGGATAAGCGGGCCCGGCTGGTCGACCACCTGCTGGAGCACGTCGACTACCCCAAGAACTTCGCGACCGAGTGGACGAACCTCCTCCTCGGCCGCGGCCGGCAGGAGCGGAACGTCGACCGCGAGGCCCTGGCCGCCTGGCTCCGCAAGCAGTTCTCCGCCAACCGGCCGTGGAACGACGTGGTGTACGACCTGGTGACGGCCACCGGCTCCAACAAGGAGAACGGCGCGGTCAACTACACGATCGCCCACCTGGAGACCGAGGCCGTCCCGCTGACCTCGCGGACGACCCGGCTGTTCCTGGGCCGACAACTCCAGTGCGTCCAGTGCCACGACCACCCCCAGAACGACTGGAAGCAGGCCGATTTCTGGGGGATCAACGCCTTCTTCCGCGGCCTGAAGGTCGAGGAGAAGCGGGAGGCCGACGCCGCCGGCCTGGAGCGGGTCGACCACGTCGAGCTGTCCGACGTCCCCACCGGCGCGTTCGCCCGCTACGACCGCCGCAACGGCATGATGGGCGTCGCGTTCCCGAAGTTCATCGACGGCCGCAAGGTGGAGAATCCCGACGCGGCCCTCCGCCGCGTGGAGTTGGGCAAGCTGATCGTCGACCCCGCCGCGGACATGCTCCCCCAGGCGATGGTCAACCGGACGTGGGCCCACTTCATGGGCAAGGGGTTCGTCAACCCGATCGACGACATCGGCCCCCACAACCCCGCCGTGCTGGAAGACGTCTTCAACAAGCTGACCACCGAGTTCAAGGAGAGCGGCGGCGACGTCAAGCAGCTCGTCCGCTGGATCACCTCCTCGGCCGCATACCAGGCGTCGAGCATCCGGCCGTCGACGAAGGCGAAGCCCGACGACGACCTGTTCAGCGTGATGATGCTGCGCCCGATGTCGCCCGAGCAGCTGTTCGACTCGCTGCTGACCGCCACGGCGGCCCACCGCCCCGGCAGCGGCCGGGACGACGCCAAGCGCGACGCCTGGATGCGGCAGTTCCTGTTCACCTTCGGCAACGACGAGGGGGACGAGGCGACGAGCTTCCAGGGGACCATCCCGCAGTCGCTCATGATGATGAACGGCGAGCTGATGCGCGACGCCCTCTCCGGCAAGCCCGGGAGCTTCCTGGCCGACGCGATCGACCAGGCCGGGCGGTCGCGACGGCCGCCGGCCGCCTTCATGGTCGACCAGCTCTACATGGCCGCCCTCAGCCGCCGCCCCACGAACTCGGAGGCGACTTCGGCCGTACAGCACCTGGAGTCCTACCCCGACGCCCTGCCGTTCCTCCAGGACCTCTTCTGGGCACTACTCAACTCGAACGAGTTCATCCTCATCCACTGACACGGACCGCCGCCCGGCCGCGCTGGAGACTTCGCCCATGACGCCTCCGATCATCACCCCGCGGGGGATGCACCGCCGCCACTTCCTGGGGCACCTGGCGGCGACCACGCTGGGCGTCCCCGCCGCCTACTTCTTCGCGAACCTGCGCGCCAGCGCCGCGGCCCCCAACAAGAAGAAGCCCAAGAGCTGCATCGTCCTGTGGATGTCGGGCGGCCCCAGCCACCTGGACATCTGGGACCTCAAGCCCGACAGCGAGAAGAACGGCGGCCCGTTCAAGCCGATCGCGACCTCCGCGCCCGGGGTCATGATCAGCGAGCACATGCCCAAGACCGCCCAGCAGATGCACCACCTGAACGTCCTCCGCTCGCTGGACTCCAAGGAGGGGAACCACGAGCGCGGGACGTACTTGATGCACACCGGCTACGTCCCCAACCCGACCGTCGTCCACCCCGGATGGGGCTCGACGGCCGCGTTCGAGATCGGCGGCCGGATGCAGGACTTCGACCTGCCGCACTGCGTCTCCATCAACACGCCGGGGCAGGGGGCGGGCTTCCTGGGGATGTCGTACACGCCGTTCATGGTCCAGGACCCGAACGGCTCGATCGCCAACCTCGCCCCGCCGCCGGGCGTCGACGAGCTGCGGATGGACCGCCGCCTCCAGATGCTCAGCCGGGTGGAGAACGACTTCATCAAGCAGCGCGGCGCGGCCCCGGCGGTCGACCACAAGGCGGTCTACGCCAAGACGATCCGGATGATGAACTCGAAATACAAGGACATTTTCAAGCTCGATTCCGAGCCCCCCGCGATGCGCGAGCTGTACGGCAAGCACTCGTTCGGCTCGGGCTGCCTGCTGGCGCGCCGGCTGGTCGAGCAGGGGGTGACCTACGTCGAGGTGGCCATGGGGGGCTGGGACACCCACGCCGACAACTTCGAGGCCCTCTCCACCCGCCTCCTCCCCGAGCTGGACCAGGGGATGGCGGCCCTGACCGCCGACCTCGCCAGCCGCGGCCTGCTCGACAGCACGCTGATCGTCTGGATGGGCGAGTTCGGCCGGACCCCGCGGATCAACCAGAACGCCGGCCGCGACCACTGGCCGCGGAGCTGGTCGGTGGTGATGGGCGGCGGCGGCATGAAGTCGGGCCAGGCGATCGGCGCGACCGACAAGGACGGCGTCGACGTCTCCGACCGCCCCATCGGCGTCATGGACATGATCGCCACGATGACCAAGGCGATGGACATCGGCGTCGACACCCAGTACACCACCCCCCGCGGCCGCCCCATGAAGGTCGTCGACGGCGGCAAGCCCATCGCCGAGCTGGTGGGCTGACGGGCGACGCGCCTCAGATCCACGCCCCCGGCCGCCCCCCGCGGGGGGTCGGCGGGCGGGTGGACCAGCCGGCGACGAGGGCCGCCCCCGCGGCCGCCAGGGCCAGCGGCCCGCCGGCGACCGCGGCGAGCGAGAGGCACGCGGCGGCGATCAGGCTTTGGGCGCCGACCTGTCGCGCCGAGGTCAGGCCGGCCAGGCCCAGGCCCAGCAGGAGGGCCAGCAGCAGCAGGGAGCGGGCCCGGCTCTCGCTGACGCCTTCATAGCCCTCGGCCCGATCCGTCGCGACCTCCAGCCGGGCGGGGGGGGCGGCCAGGCCGGGCGAGGCCCCGGCGAAGAACGCGGGCCGGCCGATCCGGCGGATCCGCTCGCGGTCGGACGGCTCCGGGGCGACCGCGGCGAAGGGCGGGGCTTCCTGGCCTTCGACCGGCAGCCCGAGCGACCCGCGGGCCCACGCGATCGGCTCCTCCATGCCGGTCGACCGGAGCGACTCGGCGAGCTGGCCCCGCGCCGCCTTGACGACCTCCAGGTCCCTCGCCGCGCGGTCGCGGCGGGCGCGATCGACGCTGCGGGAGCCCGCGACGAGGGCGTGCTCGGCCTCGCGCAAGGTCGCCTCATGGTCGATCAGCAGCGCGACGAGCCGGGCCCGGTCGCGGCCGGACCCGCGGTCCATCTCGGAGACCAGGTCGAGGGCCCGCGCGGCGATGCGGTCGGCCCGGTCCAGCTCGATGCGCTCGGGCCCGACCGCCTCCAGGCCGCCGAGCGTCGACCGGACGGCCGTCTCGGCCGGCGCGTAGACGCTCACCAGCGCCGGCGTGCGGCCCTCCCCCGCGCGAGGCAGGGCCGGCCCCCGCGCGCCGGCCGACGGCGGGTCGGCCTCCCAGACGACGCTGACGAGGCGCGAGGGGGAGTCGCCCAGGGGGACGGCCCAGCGGGATTCGGCGTCCAGGAGCGGCTCCACCGCCGCGCCGTCGACGGCCGCGCGGATCAGCCGCGCCCCCTCCGGCGGGGCCACGATCAGGAAGCGGCCGGTGCGCGGCTCGGCCTGGTAGTCGGCCAGGCCCAGGGCGGAGCCGTCCGGCCGGACCACCACGGCGACGTCCGCCGACCTCACCCCGGCCGACGCGTCCTTGCCGGCCGGCCCCGTCGGCTCGCCCGGCGGCGCCTGGACCGTCAGCGTCCAGCCCTCCTTGTCCACGTGGTACGCCCGCGGGGCCAGGCCGATCGCCCCCCCGAACTCCTCGTCCTGGAACCGCGCCGCGTAGGGGGTCGGCCGCAGCCCCGCGGTCCCCGAGGTCGCCGGCAGCGTCGGCGTGGCGAACACCAGCGCGAGCGAGGCGTCGACGACCCCCAGGCCCAGCGGGGCGACCACCGGGAACGCCACCTCCTGGCCCGGCGCGATCGGCAGCCGCGAGCGCAGGACCAGCCGCCGCGAGCCCCACACCGGGCGTCCGGGCGTGATCGTCCAGTCGGTCGACCCCTCGCGGGACTCGGCCACCAGCGGCAGGTCCCGCCCCCCCGACTGGATCCGCCCTCGCGCCGCCCACTCGGGCGGGAGCCGGAGCTGGATGACGTCGAGCGGCCCGCCCACGACCTCGTATCGCAGGACCGCCACCCATTCCGCCGAATCCGGGTGGATGGTGAGCTGGCTGCCGATGGTCACGTTCGAGCGCGGCGGCTGCGGGGCCCACGACAGCTCGCCCACCTGCTTCGGGTCGTCGATGCGGTAGGCCCGGCGGATCCAGGGGCCGCCGGGGGGGGCGTCCCCCTCCGCGGGCCCCGACAGCGGCGACGCCCCGCCGGCGGCCGTCGCCAGCTCGACCGTCCCTCGCGAGAAGACCTCCAGCGTCCCGGCCGACCCCGGCCCCTCGGCCGGGTCGACCCAGGGGAGCCGGGCGCGATGCCGCCTGGGGCCGGGGCCCGGGGCGAGCTTCGAGACCGGGATCCAGCCCCGGATGCGGACCGTCCGGCGCGACTTCTGGTCGATCCGGTCGAACCGCGCGCGCAGCGGCCCGCCGGGCTCGCGGCTCCAGTCGGTCAGGCCGGGGGACTCCACGTCCAGGACGATCAGCTCGTCCGGCACGGCCAGGTCCGCCCGGTCCAGCAGGCCGCCGATCTCGGACAGCTCCAGGTCGCATCGCCAGTCGACCCGCCCGGCTTCGATCGCGACCCGGACGGCGGGCCGGCGCCGGTATCGGACGGGGGTCGGGCCGGTGAGGAACTCGACCGGATCCCGGCCGTTGTAGCGGACGGTGCCCGCGAACGTGAGCCGATCGTCCGGCAGCGCCCCCCAGGCGCGGACGAACGTCTCGTCCTCCACGGCCTCGCCGTCCCGGGCGGGCTCCAGGCGCCCCGACCACCCCCCGGGCCTTCGCGCCGCCAGGAGTCCCGCCTCGCGGTCGACCCCCAGCGGCTCGACGCGCGGGAAGCGGCGGACGACCGCCCCCGGCTCGCCGGCCGCCGCGCCGCGGCCGAGGGGCCGCCAGAAATCCAGGACGATCGTCGAACGGTCGGGGAGCGGCGGGTCGACGTGCGCGATCCACTCGGGATTCTGGGCGGTCCCGCCCCACGACGCGTCGACCAGGCCGGGGATCTGCACCGATCGCGGGACCAGCCCCGGCTCCAGGCCGACCGCGATCGTGGAGGTCCGCCGCCGCGTGCGATAGGTCAGCCGGGCGCGGACGCGCTCGCCGGCCGGGTCCAGGTCCCAGAGCATCAGGCCCTCGACCGTCGCCGACGGCTGGTTCGCGGCCGGCTCGGGGGCCGCCCAGCAGACGCTCAGGCGGTCGACCGGCCCCACCAGGGCCTCGATCGGCCGGCCCTCGACGGCGACCACCCTCCCCCGGGCCGTGAGGTGTTGGACCGGCGGCGAACCCTCCGGCTGCTCCAGCGCGAGCTTCGCGAACGGGGCGCGGTTGACCTTCAGCTCCAGCGATTCCAGCCCCCCCTCGCGGGCCGGCGTCGCCGCGCACCGGAGCGACAGCCGCGTCGCGTTCGCCGGGACGGCCACGGCCGCCGAGCCCCCGCCCGGCTCGACGATCACCGGGGATCGGGCCCCGTCGACGGTCGCCTCGATGTCGTGGACATCCCCCACCGAGAACACGAACCGCGAGGGGGCGGCGGCGGGCCGGAGCGAATATTCGCTGACGATCGCCAGGTCCGGCCCGGTCGACCTCTCCACCCGATGCTCCGCCCCGACGACGATCGGCCCCCCGTCCCGGCCCGCCCCCGTCCCCGGGGGCCGCGCCCGCTCCTGCAAGCGTTCGTAGTCCTGCTGGCGGAGGATGGCGCGCGAGGGGGGGGCCTCGGGGTCGAACTCGCCGTCGTAGGGGAGGAGCACGACGATCGGCGCGTCGGGGCCGGGGGCCTGCGAGCCGACCGCCCGCGACAGGCCGACCGCCGCCAGGACGCCCACGCCGATCCGGAGCCCGCGCCGGCCGACGAGCGTCGAGCCGGCGAGCGCGAGGGGCGGGGCCGCGGCCCGCGGCCCTCGGATCGTCGCCCGGAGCAGCCGCCCGAGGCGCACCAGCAGCGTCCCGAAGGCCCCCACGAACGCGCCCGCGGTCGGCTCGGGCGTCAGGACGGCCCACCAGTCGTGGAGCACGACGGCCGCGATCATCACCAGCAGCGGGGCGATCAGCCCGCGGCGCGGCGGCGCGGCCCTGCGCAGGCCGACCGCGAAGACCGCCAGCGCCGCCGCCCAGCCGAAGGCGGCCCGCGCGGCCACGTCGATCGTGGTCACGGCGTCGCCGGGCCCGGGCCACGACGTCGCGGACAGCCGCCACGTCGACCTCCCCGGTGCCGCCGACCGCCGGTCGGCCGGCCCTTCGGCCGACGGCTCGCCGCGCCAGCGGGCCGCGGATTGGAAGCGGTCGGCCGCATCCTCGCCCCACAGCAGCGCCTCGGCGACCGCCGCCCGCCAGGTCGCGGGGCCCGACGGCGACGTCGCGGCGCGGCGCGACGTGACCACCAGGACGTCGTCGACCATCGTCATGGTCAGGCCGCGGCGCTGGAGCGTCTGGACCGACCGCGACGCCGAGCGGCCGATCGTCGCGCTCGCCCCGCAGCGGGCCCGCGGGTCGACCCCCTCGTCCGCCAGCGCCGAGCGGTCGATCACCAGCGGCGACGGCCCGGCGTCCCAGCGCGTGAACAGGCCGGCGAACGTCAGGTCCTCCGACGGCGCCTCCCCGAGCAGCTCGTCGAGCCGCCGCACGGCCTCCTCGCGCGGGGTCCGCACGGCCGAGCGCTCGCCGGGCCAGCGCCAGCGGGCCAGGCCCAGGGCTTCGAACGGCCAGGCCGGCCGGGGCTCGGCCGCCTCGACCGTGAAGCCGGGGCCGGGGTCGTCGACCCGCTCGCCGGACGGCAAGGACAGCTCCCACGAGAACGACAGGCAAGGGACGCCGAAGTCCGGCAGGGCGGGGCGGAGCCGCCGGGCGTCGGCCGCCGCGGGGGGCTCGACGCGATAGTCCAGCTCGACGGCCCGCGTCCACTCGCCGGGGCCGGCCGGCAGCGGGAGCGTCGTCGCGTCGCCGTCGACCGCCGGGGACGCCCGGCGGCCGTCCACCCGCGCCGCGGCGAGCCGCGCGCCGGGCGGCATCCGGAACGTCAGGGCGTCGGTCTGGTCGGCCGCCACCAGCAGCCGCAGCCGATTCAGCGACCCGCCCCCCGGGAACGACTGCGTGGCCAGCCGCGCCTCCCGGACCAGGCCGGGGAGCGGGGCGGCCTTCAGCGCCTCGGTCTCCAGCGTCAGCCGGGCCCCGGCCGCGTACGTCATCGCGCGCGCCGGCCGGCCCGACGTCGCCTCGCCGTCGGGCCCGGGTGCCAGCCGCCCGGCGAGCGCCGGCTCGACCCGGTTGAGGCCCTCCCCCTCGACGAGCGCCCGCATGGCCCGGGGCGTCTCGACGACCGCGACGCACACCGGCGACAGCGAGGCCGGCAGGGCCGCGAGCGGCACCCGGCCCCGGCCCTCCCAGGGGAGCGACGCGCGGAACTCCACCGCGACCCGGCCGTCGGCCGACGGCCCGGCCGGCAGCTCCAGCGCCGCGCCCCCGTCCGGGAACCCCGCGCGCCGGCGCTGCGGGTCGGGGAGGATCGCCGGGGCGATCGCGCCCCCCGTCGCCGCGTCGACGAACGACCACCCCGCCAGGGCGTCGGCCTCGACGTCGAACCAGGCCCGGACCGCCGGCCCGGCCGACGGCCCGGAGACCTCGGCGCGACCCGCGATCTCCAGCCTTCGCCCGGACTCGTCGACCCGCGCCCGGAGGTGGAGCCTCCCCGTCGGCGTCGGCTCCGCGAGCCGCACCTCCACCGGGGCCGACGCCTCCGCGGCCGTCCACCGCCAGGCGAGGAGCGTCCGCAGGTCCCCGGGCGGCGACGTGGGGGGCAGCCCCGGGACGTGGGCCGGGTCGATCCACGCCAGCCCCCTCGTCTCCGCCGGCGCGGCCTCGACCCGGGCCGAGGCCAGCGCGAGCCACGCCTCGTCCGCGATCCGGCGTCCCAGCGGCCGGACCCGGGGGAGGGACGTCGTGCGGGGGAACCGCGGCGACCCCGTCGCCGTCGCGCCGATGCGGGCCGTCCGGCCCGCCGGGGCGGCGTCCGACGGCGGCACCGTCAGCCGGAGGACGCTCGGCCCGTCGGCCGGGGCCGACTGGTTCCACGGGGGCGTCCCCTCCGAGCCGACGACCTCGACGCGGTCGACGATCCAGCCCGGGGGGATCTCGATCGCCTGCTCCGGTGCCGCGCCCGCCGCCCCCAGGCCGTCGATCTCGCATTCCAGGCGGGTCGACGCCTCCCGCAGCGTCAGCCGGCCCCGGACGGTCGCCGCCGGCTCCGCGGCCGGCGGCCGGAACGTCAGCTCGGCCACCGACCCGGGCGCGGCGGCCTCGAACACGAAGGCCCCGGCCTCGGCGGGCTCGTCGGCCGGCGTCGGGATCCGGCGGCCGTCGATCTCGCGGCAGTCGCGGACGACGCGACCGCCGTCCAGCAGGACCGTCGTCACGCCCCCGGTCCAGGCCAGGGGGGGGAGCGGCCGGATCGCCGGGACCGTCCACGCCCCCTCCACGGGGGCGCGGGCGTGGGCCAGGAACCGGACGCCCGCCGGGCCCGTCCCGGTCGCCGCCAGCGACACCACGGCGCGCCGGGGCGAGCCCTCCTTGAGCCGATATTCGCGGACGGAGGGGCCCTCCACGCCCAGCAGGTCCAGGCCCGGATCCAGCTCGACGGTGAACGAGTCGGCCCCGGGCTCGTCCCCCTGGATCGTCCAGTCCATCGTGAAGTTGGCGGAGCGGTCCGGCTCGCCCGGCGTCGCCCGCAGGTCGATCCGGGTCGGGCCGGCGACCCAGATCCGCGACGGGTTGCCGGACTCGCGCGCCTCGGCCAGGTTGGTCAGGCGGAGGTCGGCCGGTCCGAAGCGGCCCGAGAACCGCCACACCTCGCGCCCCGGGCCGTCGGGGACGGCCCCCTCGCGACGCCCGGTCGCGCCCGAGGGCTCCCAGCCCTCGGGGACGTCCAGCGAGAGGGTCGTCGCGTCGTCGCCCGGCAGGGCCAGGGCGAAGATCCGCCCCCGCGAATCGGGCCGCGACCGCAGCTCCCACTCCAGGGCCACCGTCGCCTCGCCGGTCGAGTCGCCCGGCCTCGGCTCGACGAGGACGAACGCCTCGCCCGACGTCGAAGCCGCCGCGACCGCGCCGGCGTCGGGGCCCTTCAGGATGGCCGGCGACCACGGCTCGATGGGGACCCGCGACTCCCCCGCCGAGAGCGACAGGACCAGCTCCGACCGGCCGGTCAGCAGGCCGGGGCTGAAGCGAGCCGAG
>Ga0209958_1001543_pt1 | contig 16659 bp, 25 predicted proteins | sample ThiBio_inoc_plan_FD_183942 | JGI IMG/M metagenome (GOLD analysis project Ga0209958, IMG submission 183942) | Wastewater bioreactor microbial communities from Cape Town, South Africa - Thiocy_inoc_plan (SPAdes) | ecosystem: Engineered > Bioremediation > Thiocyanate > Unclassified | place: South... | reverse complement strand
GCAGCAGTTGATCGGATCGTACTGCGAAACAGGGAAGAACTCCGACGAGCTGGCGCATGAATGTCACATTTAAGGGCAACACACGCTGCCCAACGCGACGTGTACCGGATTTAAGGGCAACGCGACAGGCGCGATTTCCACCAGCCCCCCGATGGACGCCGCGACGATGATCGCGCCGACCAGCCCCATCGACAGCTTTTCCAGGTTGTAATGCAGGCGCAGGACCATCGGGCTACTCCGCCGGTTGCACCGCCAGCGGGCGGTCATGGGCCAGATCGCGTGTGCGGGACTCGCGCAGCGTGGCGCGGCAGTTCAGCGCACAAAGCACCGCGCCCCCCAGGAACATCGCCCCGCCGAGGGTCCGCAGCAGGTAATAGGGCGCCATCGCCTGCACCGATTGCAGGAAGCTGTAGGAGAGCGCCCCGTTCGCATCATAGGCCCGCCACATCAGCCCCTGCGTGATGCCCGCGTTCCACATCGCCACGACGTAGACGAGGGTTCCCAGCACGGCGAGCCAGAAGTGCCACTCTATCGCGCGGGGCCAGGCCATCGCCTCGCGCCCGGCCAGTTGCGGCACCAGGGTGTAGATCGCGCCGAAGATGATCATGGCGACCCAGCCCAGCGTGCCGGAATGGACGTGCCCCACGGTCCAGTCGGTGTAATGCGAAAGCGAGTTCACCGGGCGGATCGCGAGGAACGAGCCTTCGAACGTGGACAGGCCGTAGAACACGGCGGCCACGAACATGAAGCGCAGCGTGGCGTCGTCGCGCACCTTGGCCCAGGCACCGTTCAGCGTGGCGATGGCATTGCCGGCCGAGGCCCAGCTGGGCACCAGCAGCATGACCGAGAAAGTCATCCCCAGCGTCTGCACCCAGTAGGGCAGGGCGGTGTAGTGCAGGTGGTGCGAGCCGACCCAGATGTAGAAGAACACGATCCCCCAGAAGGACAGGATCGACAGGCGGTAGGACCAGATCGGCCGGCCCGACCGGACGGGCAGGAAGTAATACAGCATCCCCAGGAAGCCCGCCGTCAGGAAGAAGGCCACCGCGTTGTGGCCGTACCACCACTGGATCATCGCATCCTGCACGCCCGACCAGACGGTATAGCTTTTCGCCCCGGCCCAGCTGACCGGCAGGGCGATGTTGTTGACGATGTGCAGCATCGCCACGACCAGGATGAAGGCCATGTAATACCAGTTGGCGACGTAGATATGCGGCTCGGCCCGGCGGGCGAGGGTGCGGAGGTAAAGCGCGAAGTAGATCACCCAGACCACGACCAGCCACAGGTCGGCATACCATTCCGCCTCGGCATATTCCTTGGACTGGGTCGCGCCCATCAGATAGCCGGTGACCGCCCAGGCACAGAACAGGTTATAGCCGATCAGGATGACCCAGGGGCTGACCGCATCGGCCAGCCGGGCGCGCGAGGTGCGTTGCACCACCCAGAACGAGGTCGCGATCAGCGCATTGCCGCCGAAGCCGAAGATGATGCCGGTGGTGTGGACCGGGCGCAGGCGGCCGAAGCTGGTCGCAGGCCAGGGCGGTGTCGCCTCTGGCCAATAGAGCAATGCCGCGACCCAGACGCCCGCGACCATGCCGATCATCGCCCAGGTCAGCGTCATCCAGATGCCGAAACGGGTTGGGCCATCGTCGTAGCGGCTGGCCCGGTCAAGGCCAGCAGGTGCCACATCGTAAAGCGCCCCGCCCAGCCGGAATACCAGGCCCAGCCCAAGCGCCAGCGCCATGGCTCCATGGACCGCCATCACCCCGTGCCGCGCCGCCGCAGCAATCGTCAGCCCCCCCAACGCCAGCAGGACGGCAAGGCCAATGCCGATCCGCCGTTCCACCGTGGTGAGCGAGGCCTGCATGGTCAGACAAACTCCTCTTCCAGCCGCAGGTCTGGGCGCAGTGCAATGTCTGCCAGCGTCGAGCGGTCGAGATCGGCCAGGACAGCCGCCTCGGCCGCGCGCAACCGCGCCTTCAGGCGGCAGCGGCCGTCGATGGTGCAATCTCCGCCACCGGCCACGAAGCATTCGACAAGCGGCTGCCCTTCCTCGAGCAGGCGGATGATGGACCCCAGCCGGATCTCGCCAGCAGGGCGGGCCAGCATCGCCCCGCCGCCGCCACCGCGCCGGGTGGTGACATAGCCGGCGTGGGCCAGTTTCTGGATGATCTTCGTCAGGTGGTGCCGCGACAACCCGAACTCCTCGGCCAGGTCCGCAGTCGAGAATCCCCGGTCCGGCGCGCCAGCCATCCGCATCAGCATCCGCAGTCCGAAATCGGTGAACGAGGTAAGGCGCATGGCTGTCCCTGAATAAGTATTTACAGTACCAATTAGCAGGCCTAGACAGGAAAGCAAGCCAAACCGGAGTCCCGGACATGACTTTCAACCCTCCATCCATTCCTTCGGCCCGACCGGCGGTCACTGCCGCGTTGATGCAGGAGACCGGCCTTGACGAAGGCATCCTGCGCAATCTGGTCCATCGCTTCTACGACCGGGTTCGCGCCGACGAGGTGCTCGGTCCGGTCTTCGCGGCCCGCATCACTGACTGGCCCACGCATCTGGAGCGGATGGTCGCCTTCTGGTCCTCGGTCGCGCTTATGACCGGGCGCTACCACGGCGCTCCGGTCCCAGCGCACGCGACGCTGCCCGTCACCTGGGCGCATTTCGACCGCTGGCTGGACCTGTTCCGCCAGACCGCGACCGAGGTTTGTCCGCCCGCCGGGGCGGCGCATGTGATCGAACGCGCGGAACGCATAGCGCGGTCGCTGCACATGGCGGTGGAAGATTCCGCCTGCGGCGCCGGGATGACGCCGTCGCTTCGCTGAAAGGAAGGAGTCCCCTCATGACCCAAAGCCTGCACACTGATGATCCCGCCGCGCTGACCCGTCACATCGAGTCCCGGTTCCACGCCCGCCACCGCGAGCAGTTGCCCGCATTGGCCGCTCTGGCCGAAAAGGTCGAGACAGTGCATTTCGGCGACGACCATGTGCCCGAGGGTCTGGCCGACCTCTTGCAGCGCATGATCGGCGCGCTTGAGGTCCACATGAAGAAGGAAGAACTGATCCTGTTCCCGGCCATCCGCAAGGGCGGCGGCCCGGGGATCGGCACGCCGATTGCGGTGATGCGTGCCGACCATGACGACCACGCCCAGGACGTGGCCGAGATCCGCCGCTTGACTGGCGACCTTGGCCTGCCCGAGGGGGCCTGCCGCAGCTGGACCGCGCTCTATGTTGGCCTCGGCGAATTTGTCTCTGATCTGGAAGAGCATATCCGGCTGGAGAACGACGTGCTGTTCCCACCTTTCGAGACGGAGGCCGCCCATGTCTGATCCGTCGCTGCCACGCGCCACGCGCGAGATGGTGGAACGCCGCCGTAACTTGGCGCCCGGGGCCGAAGATGCCTTCCGCGCCTTTTCCAAGGCCGTCTTTGCCGAAGGCGCGTTGGACAAGCGCACCAAGCAGCTGATTGCCGTGGCGGTTGCCCATGTCACGCAATGCCCCTGGTGCATCGAGGGCCATGTAAAGGCCGCACGGAGCGAGGGTGCCAGCCCCGAGCAGATCATGGAGGCGATCTGGATCGCCGCCGAGATGCGGGCAGGGGCCAGCTATGCCCATGCGCTGAAGGCCATGCAAGCCATGGGCGACGGGGCGGACTGATGCCTGCGGTTCCGCCCATCCCCGGCGCCGCCGCCGACCGGATTCGGGTCAAACGCATCTACCGGGCGGCACGGGTGTCGGACGGCAATCGCGTACTCGTCGACCGGCTTTGGCCGCGTGGCATGTCGAAAGACCGCGCCCGCCTGCATTCCTGGTGCCGCGAGATCGCGCCCAGCGATGAGTTGCGTCGCTGGTACCACGCCCACCCCGACCAATGGGAGGACTTTGTGGCCCGCTATCGCCATGAACTGACCCTGAAGGACGATCTCGCCCGTGATCTGGCCAGCATGGCCGTCGATGGTGTGCTGACCCTGCTGTTCGCCTCAAGCGCCGAGACGCGCAACAACGCCACCGTGTTGCGTGACCACCTGCGACAACATCTTGCGAACAAGGGGATCCCAATGCCCGGCCCTGACCAGAGACCCGCCCTGCGCACCCCCCTTTGTGATCTCTTGGGATGCGAGGTACCCGTACTCTTGGCAGGCATGGGCGGGGTCGCCCGTGCCGAACTGGCGGCGGCCGTCGCCCGCGCCGGGGGCTATGCCATGCTGGGGATGGTGCGTGAAGATCCGGACCTGATTGAGGCCGAGATCACCGCCTATCGCGCGGCGACCGACCGGCCCTTTGCTGTCAACGTGATCCCGTCTGCAACCGATCCGGCGCTGTTGCAAGCCCAGATCTCGCGATGCCTTGATCTGGGGGTGCGGGCCTTCACCTTCTTCTGGGATATTCGGCCAGAGGTCATCGCGCAAGTCAAGCGCGAGGGATGCCTCGTGCTGCATCAGGTGGGCACCCTTGCCGCCGCCCGCGAGGCAGAGGCGGCCGGCGCCGACGTCATCATCACGCAGGGGATCGAGGCCGGTGGCCACGTCCATGGCCGCACCGGCGCCTTCGCCCTGGCCGAGGCGGTGCTGGACGGCACCCGGCTTCCCGTCGTGGTGTCCGGCGGCATCACGACCGGCCACGGGCTCGCCGCCGCGCTGATGCTGGGCGCGCAGGGTGTGCAATGTGGCACGGCCTTTCTGGCAACCAATGAATCCTGGGCGCATGACTACCACAAGCAGCGCGTGGCGGCGGCGGGCGCCGACGATACCGTGCTGACCGATATTTTCGTGTTGAACTGGCCCAAGGGCGCGGCGGTGCGGGTGCTGGGCAACAGCGTCACCGCCGGACTGGACGGGCAACTGATGGGCCACGATCCCGCCACGCTGCCGCGCGTGGTGATTGCCCATGACAGCGGTCAGCCGCTGCTACGCTACAGCACCGACTCTCCGATGCGGCACACCTCTGGTGCGCTGGAGGAGATGGCGCTGTACGCCGGGCAGGGTGTCGGCACGATCCGCAACGTGGTGCCGGCGGCCGAGCGGCTGCGCCAGATCGTCGATCAGGCGCGGGATTGCCTGGCCCGGCCGGGCCCGCGGCCATGACCTCCGACCCTGAAGCCCCGGGCCGCTATGCCTCGCCGCCCTGCATGGCGGCCGAGGTCGACCCGGCCTATTTCGATCCGCTGGCTGTCGACCCCGAACAGGCGCGCGACGTCGTGCGCTGGCGCCGCGCCGAACGCACGCGGCTGCGGGCCGAGCGCGACGCCCTGTCCGTGGCCGATCGGCAGGCCGCCGGGGCGGCGATTGTCGGCCATCTGGCCGACCTGCTGCGAAAAAGGTTCGGCACGATGCGGGGGCGGGTGTTCTCGGGCTACTGGCCGATCAAGGGCGAGCCGGACCTGCGCCCGCTGCTGGCGGCCCTGGACGCCGAAGGTGCCCTGGTCGCCCTGCCGCTGGTCGAGGTGAAGGCCGCGCCGCTCGTGTTCCGGCGCTGGACGCGCGAGACCCGGATGGTGCGTGGCGACTGGAACATTCCCGTCCCGCCGCCCGAAGCCGAAGCGGTGACGCCCGAAATCGCGCTGGCCCCGGTGGTGGGTTGGACGGCCGAGGGTTTTCGTTTGGGCTATGGCGGCGGCTATTTCGACCGCACGCTGGCGGCCTTGTCGCCGCGCCCCTTCACCATCGGCATCGGCTTTCAGTCGGCCCGTCTGGCGACGATCTACCCCCAGCCGCACGACATCGCGCTGGATGCCGTCGTGACCGAGGCAGGCATCGCCGTCCCACCGTACGGGTGGTAAGGTATGAATACGTGCCCCTACCGGAACCGGTTCCCGACAGCTGGGCAGATTGCGGCGGCATATCGCAATGGGTCGAACTGGCAGATCGCTGCCGTTGACCATCACCTTCTGTCGCCTGGGATGGCGACTAATCCTCCATTCCTTGCCGGAGGCTGCGACCACCTCGTCTGAAGCACTTAGCTTGAGCACGCGAGACTCGGTGCCTCGCGTGCGCGCGCCTCACTCTGCGGTCAATCACGGGTCGATGGCGGTCTCACCTCTAAAACTTCCAGTTGCCGTGTTTCGTCATCCCGCGTGACCCACGAGATCGTCGCTCCCGGACTGAGGCCAAGCAGGGCAACACCTACCGGGGTGAGGACAGAGATCCGCCCTTCCTCGATGTTGGCATTCTCGGGATAGACCACAGCCACTGTATGCTCGCGCGCCATGTCCAGATCACGGTAGGTCACAACACTTCCGATCGTTATGACATCATCACGCATCTTGTTCGGAGCAACCAGCTTCGCACGCGCGATCTCGTCGATCAGGCGCTCGCCAACCTCAGGTGAGCGCCTCATCACGGAGGCAGCCAGCGCCTCGAGGCGGCCGACCAAAGTCTTGTCCAGATGGATCTTTGGCAGCCGCGTTGATGCAGAGTTTGAAACCTTTGTCATGTTCGTATCTTTCTGGGTTGTCCTGTTTTGGGGAAGATTGATGGCCCCCGATGTTTTGCTTCTTGGGAGGAGCTCAAGCTTGAGGTCTGTCGACGTCAAGCAGATGTATGCGGCGGAAAGTCCCGTCTGCCTGAAGGAATGGAATCCGAGTGTCGACTTTCATGCCGATCAAGGTTGCACCCAACAGAGACCCGACATGAATGCCGATGTCTTCCTCGGCAAATTCGTCGTAATGGAAAAGTCGTCCCGTCTGTCGCTCCTCGTCATCGATTGCATAGGTGACACGTGAGCCTCCAGTGGCGGCCTTGGGATTGATCTTGCCGTCGTCCAGAACCGTCGCGTACAGCAACTTCATGCCGAGTAGTCTGGCCAGCATCTCGAATGCGCCGGTGCCGATCATGTCCGCACGCTGAATGTGATCAAACAAGGCACGACGATCTGCTTTCGTCAGCACACAGGTAGCGGCATGCTGGCAGAGGTCTGCATACCCAAATGTGTCGCCTATCAGGCGTCTTTCGCTGGTCATAGTCATGCTTGCTCCTCAGGCGGAGATGCCGCCGTGGTTTCAAATCAGTTCAGGTTGTTGTGAGAAACCCGGAGCAGCGACTGCGCGTGTACGCGCTCAAACCGCCCCGGGCAGGGGGCGGTTTTGCAGAAAAATCCGAGAGATGTTCGAAACGAAAATCATCTAGTTACCGTGTAAGTGATGGCTGGAGAAGTCAACTGGTGGCTTGCGTTTCGGATTTTGGCATGGATTCTGGTTCCAGGTTCGCGCCCCGCTCGGCAATCACCACTTCCTCAGCAGCAGAAGCCGGATGTCGTTCTGCACAGGCGAAGAAGCCGTGCCAGACATACTCCCCGGTCTGCCCTTTCTGTTTCTCAGGACCAAAAAGGTTGGGGAAGACATCTTCGAAGTCCGCTTTGCAAAGCATCATTCCTCGCCTCCATTGGGTCAATTTGGGAGAAGCTCCGCGCGCCCTGTGGCGCGCAGTTCATCTTCAACCGAGCCTTATGCGGCCCTGCGCAGATCGGCGTGGGAAATGTCATGCGACATGGGTGCAGGCTCGGGTGCAATCGGCGTCATCCGCAGTTCCGCACTGCTCAGGCCATCCACGAAGTCTTCGATTTCCCCACGGCTGAGGCCGATATCCTGAAGGATCCGATCGTCGAGACGGTGAAGCACCGCCTTCATCTTTCGCCTTTGCCAGCTGCGGATGGCGCTGTTCCACCATCGCGAGACGATGGTTCCCCAGGGCGACTTGTCGATTGCAAGAATGGCGCTTCGGCCCGATTGGGGTTTGTATTGGACAGACATTGCGTTCTCCATATGTGACGTCCACTGAATTTCTCTCCACATGCGGAACCTGGCTGGTCGCACATGCGCCAACCCGGTTCTGATCAGTGGAGAGAGGCTGGATTCATCAACCCCGAGGCGTCACCAAGCACGTGTGCTCGTGCCGCCCGGGGCTACCGGCGGTTCAGTAGAATCCCTGCTGCGCGCAGGAACCTCATATGGAAGCTGAACATCGTCATGGAACCCATATGGTCGCTGCGCTCGAGGATTTCAATCTCGCCACAGCCGGTCCGGTGGCGTGACCGGCGCAAACGCGCCGATCAGGCGGAATTCCTGAAACAATGCCTTATGGGGAACAACGTATGGCCGCCGCATCGGTTGACTTGTCTGGGACGGCTACATACCGTTGATGGATGGTGTCGCAAGCAAACCACTATCGGTTTCCTCTGCTGAACCGCCCTTGTCCCCGGGCGGTCTAGGCGTTTGCGCGCCTGCTGAACCTCCCGGGGCCTCCTCGCATTCCGAGAAATCTTGCGGCCACGCGTCGCCCGAGGAGAAATCATGGCCAGAAGCAGCAACCTCCAACCCGAAGTCCATCCGTTTGCCACCACCGCCCGGGTACGGCCGCGGAGCAGGGCGGTCCTGCCTGTGGCGGACTATGATCTTCTTCTTGAATATCTCGAAATCTGTGAACGCGACAGGGGACCGAACTGGGCCTTGCTTGCCTATGTCCTGCAGAACCGGATCGTGAACACCAAACCATCCCACCGGCCAGTGGACCGAGATATAGTGGTCAGTGGGAGCAAGGTCACATACTCGGTGAGTGGGGCATCGGTTGAAGTTGGCCTGCTCGTGCACCAGCCGAACGCTGGACCCCGGCAACGAGGAAGCATTCCGGTCTCGACACTATTGGGTGCGACGCTTATCGGCATGCGTATTGGGCAGCGCGCGCCGCTTCTGTGCGAAGACGGTTCGGTAAAGTCGCTTGTGGTCGTTGACACGGTCACGCCCAATCCGACGTCGGGACCAAACCTTTGCCCGGAGTTGCAGGAAAGTAGATCGTGATGGAATTTCTGGTGCTGATTTCTGCCGCCTTTGGTGCGGGGGTGCCGAACACGATTGCGGGTGGGGGCACCTTTCTCACCTTCCCGGCGCTGGTCTTCACTGGCATGCCGCCGGTCATGGCAAATGCCACGAGCACAGTGGCCGTCTTTCCGGGGTATTTGGGGGGCGCGCTGGGTTTTCGGCAAGAGCTGGGCGGTTTTGATCGCCGCCGGCTGCTGCGGCTTGCCGGTATCACCCTTGCGGGAGGGCTGGTCGGCTCGGGGTTACTGCTGGTTTCGTCAAACGAGGCCTTTGCCGTTGTGGTCCCCTTCCTGCTGCTGGGCGCGACCATGGCATTTCTGTTTGGGGACCTTGTTCGATCATGGGCCGCAGCAAGAGCACGGGATGTTACGGCAGACGGCGCATTGGGTTTGTTTGCGGTGGCGCTTTACGGCGGCTATTTCAACGGCGGTCTTGGCATCATTCTGCTGGCGCTGTTCTCGCTTTGGGGGATGGCGGACCTTGACCGCATGAACGCCCTGAAATCGGGGTTGAGCTTTCTGTTGTCGGCCATCTCGGTGGCGGTGTTCGCGGTGGCGGGTCTGGTAGCCTGGCCGCAGGCTGCTATCATGATGCTGGCTGCGACTGCTGGCGGCTATGCTGGGGCCCCCCTGGCGCGCGCCCTGCCAAAACCGGTCGTCCGTGGGGTCATCGCCACGGTGGGCTTTGGGATGAGCGCGATCTTCTTCTGGCGCCTGATAGCTGCGGGTTGACGGCGTGCGTCGCGCTTCGATGGCCCCTTGGCGCCATGCCGGAATGGCGGCGCTCTCCGTGAGGGCGCCTTTCAGACATGTTGGGCGAATGAATTCCCTGTTCAACATTTCGGCTGTCTTCCCCCTCCTGTGCGGGTTCAGTTCAAACAATGTCTGAGGGTTGCCCGATCGCCTGAGGCCTCGGGCAACCCCGGAAAGTGATGAACCCCTGATCGCCCCCCGCCGCAGCGCGCGGGGTCCCTTTCTGTACAGGACCTGACATGACTTCGTGGACCATACTTGCCCGCGCCGGGACGGCGTCGGGAGACGACATTATTTTGCGCCAGCGCGGCGACGTCTTCGAAATTTGCTATAACGGCATCCAGCTGATGTCGAACCTGAACCATCAGTCCGAGGACCAGCTTGCGCTGCGGTCGCTGCGCCGGATGAACTTTGCGGCGCGACGGATCCTGATCGGTGGCCTTGGCCTTGGCTTCACGCTGCGTGCGGTGCTTGACCTTGCCCCACCCGATGCCGAAGTGACTGTCTGCGAACTGATCCCTGAGATCGTCGAATGGAACCAGGGTCCACTAGCCCATCTGGCTGGCCATGTGCTGGACGATCCGCGGACAAGGGTTCTGATCGGCGATGTGCAGGCGCATCTGGCAGCGATCGACACGGCATATGACCTGATCCTGATGGATACTGACAATGGGCCCGAGTCCCTTGTCCGGGAGGCGAACACGGGGCTCTATGAGGATTGCGGTCTCGGCGCGGTGGCAAGGTCCCTCGGTCCGAAGGGCGTGGTTGCGTTCTGGTCGGCCACCACGTCTCTACGGTTTGAGCACAGGTTGTCGGCCCAGCCGTGGTTCTGGCTGCGCGACGACATTCCGCTGATTCCGGGCCGTGTCGATGCCATGCACCACATCTACAGCTGCAGCTTCAGTGCCGCGGCGCTCGGGCAGCGCGAGGCTGCCTGAGCATCGCGACACCAGCCCGCTTATGCGGACGCGCTGTCGAACAGTCGCGGAAACGGAAGGCGCGACAGGGGCGAGATAGGTCATCTGGAAACTCCGGAATGAGGGACAGGGACAGGCCCGGACACCCTCTCTCGGGCACCCTCAGGCCTGATCTTCCCCTGCCCCCCTCTTCCTCTCGAACCAGTGCGTCGTAGACGCTTCAGTTGATTTTTTGTTCCCTTTATGTTCTATATTGAAAGCCAAGCCAGAAAGGGAGTTTCCCGATGGACAGTACCACTCACGCCCTGCCCGCAACGCCGAAGCAGATCGCTTATGCGCGGTCGCTCGCCCTCCGCAACCAGACCCTCCTGCCCTAGGAGGTTCAGCAAGACCGCCGGTCGCTCAGCGCCTGGATCGAGGCGCAGGCCCAGTTGAGGCCAGTGTCGGACATGGACCGGCTGCCGACCTCAAAGCAGGTGGCCTTCGCGGAGAAGCTCGCCCGCACCAAGCGCCGCGCCGTCCCGGACGAATGCTTCCGCGACAAGGGGCTCATGTCGAAGTGGATCGACGGGAACAGGTGAAGGCACAGTTGACGTCTGGCCAACTCAATCATTGTCCGGGAGTCGATAGATCCGGCATAGGCCTGTGGCATCCACCTCGATCACCCGATTGACCATGTGATCGGCCGGGACTTCATCGGCGCGAGCCGCCTCGATCTCCAGAAATGCGATTGCCGCCTCAAGAAGCTGCAAGCAACGATCCCGCGATACACAAGGCAGGATCAGAAGGCCTGGGTGCAGTTCTTCCCGCCCGACCAGACCGCGGAAGTCTCGGGCATTCTCGGTAACGATGATCCGGTCTTCCGCGATTGCATTGCGCAGAACAACATGGTCCGGATCGCCACGCCGACCGATATCGCGCGGATGTACAGCGGCGTGACGCCCAGTTTCGTTGAGCCGCGCCGCCACCTGAGGCGAAATGCATTCATCGATGAAGAACTGCATCCCTTAGTGCCGGACGGCGGCGTCCGGCACCCATGGCCGCCCGGACGGGCGTCCGCGAAGCGGGTGGGTCTTGGCATAGGTCGCTGCCGCCAGAAAAGCGGCTTCCGGAATGCCGGGGTAATCCTCCACCAGGTCCGCGACCGTGTCTCCCCCTTCGAGACGCCCGAGGACAGAATAGACCGTCAGGCGGGTTCCACGGATGACCGGCGTTCCGCCCAGGATGTCATCCTCGGCGACAAGATACGCATCACGGGCAGCGCGGTAAGCATATGCCAGACGCGTCCGCGTCCCGGCCATCCCCTCCAGATCGAGGGTGATGGTTTCGTTGAGGCGCACTTCAGCCAGCCGAGCTTCGGCGGCAAGACGGTTGCGACTGACGATGGTCCAGATGCGCCGCTTGCGTTTCACGGGAAGATCCCGCAGCCATTCGTCATTGATTGCCGACAGAAATGGAACCGCAGCCAGCGGCAAACGGCGGGTCAACCGGCGAGTCAGAACATCGGTCACCCTCTCGGCATGCAGGATTCCGGACTCTACCGATTTCTCGATGAGTTTGGTCGACACCCCCGCAAGATGGGCCGCTTCGTTGATGGTCAGTTCTGCCGGCATAATGTTTCCCCATTCAGGGAAGATATATAGATGCGTTCCCGGCCAGAAGCAAGGTTCTGGCCGGGATGCGTGGCGGTCACGGCTTGGTCGCACCTCTCACCCGAACCGGCGCCCGGCTTCGGTGAAGGTATACTCGTTGACGATGATCCCCTCCTCGATGGCCTCGTCCGAGGTCAGGTGATCGTTTTCGACCTCAAGCTGGCGGTAGAGCCAGCGGGCCAGATCGCGCAGCGCCTCGGTCACGATCTCCTCGGCGTCCTCGGTCGGTGGCTGCCCGGTCGGGCTGTCGCGCGTGAGGTCAACGGCCATGGTGCATTCGTGGTAGTAGCGGCCACGGTGGCTGGCCTCGGCGGCGAGCTGGTAGAAGTTCCGCCGCTGGATGGCCTGCAGCCGGTCGGCGATACCGTGCAGCGTCGCGTCGCTCGGGGCGTAGTCACGGATGCGTGGGGCCGCGCCCTTGGCGTGGGACCAGTAGCCCTCGAAGGACGCTTTATGCGGTGCTCTGCATAAGGCCTGTTATGCCGAGCGACGGATTATGCGGAGCGGTCAGGTCATCATACTGTAAACGCGAGGATTTTCGACAATCCGCTCCGCATAACGACGCACGGATTCAGGTCAGCGTGTTTTTCCTTCCGGTCATCAGCATCGCAATCAACGCATCCGGAGCCTTGAACTTTCCGCGACGCAGCTCGGGCGGGATGGCCGCCTCTACAGCCTCGAGCTTTTGGGCCGCATCAACGCGCAGATAGGTCTCGGTCGTTCGGATGTCCGCGTGTCCCAGCCACAGCGCGACCTTTCGGATGTCGCGGGTCGCTTCCAGCATGATCACGGCGCAACTATGCCTGAGCTGGTGGGGCGACACTGAACGCCCCGCCAATGATGGGCAGTGCTGAGAAGCTTTCACGACGTGTTTTTCGAGCACATACTCGAACCCGGATCGCGTCATCGCTCTCCCTTCGGCATTGACGAAGATCTCCGGTGTAGGCGCAAGCCCCCGCACGGCAAGCCAAGCCCGCATGTCTGAGGCTGTCGTCTTCCAGAGTGGAAAGTGCCGATGCTTTCGCCCTTTTCCTCGAACCAGCAGGCTTGGAGCCTGGCCTAGAACCAGATCGGTCAAGGCAGCCCCTACGAGTTCGGACACGCGCAGCCCTCCCGCAAAACAAAGGTGCATCATGGCGCGATCCCTGGCACCCAAGCGCGTCGTGACATCGGGAGCATTCAGAACTGCCTGCACCTCGTCCTTGGACAGGTGCTGGACCAGCTTGTTCGCGCAACGTTTTGTCGGGATCGCCCGGATTTGCGCGACTTGAGCCAGGAGGGCTGGATACTGGTATTCAACGAACCGCATGAACGACTTGATGGCCGCGAGCCGTGCATTTCGCGAAGTGGCGCCATTTCCTCGATCAGTCTCGAGATGATCCAGAAAGGCCAGGATCAATGGTGCGTCCAGCTGCTCGATACTGAGCTGCGACGGGCCGGATCCGACACGCCTCGCCGCGAACTGGAACAGCAGTTTGAAGGCATGCGCATAGGTTTCGCTGCTGTGGGCGCTGAACCCGCGCTGCCGAGGCAGGTAATCCTGCATGAACTGCGTAATGACCGGCGCAAGGGCTGTCATGAGCCGCCCTCCGTCAAAAGTTCCTCGGCTGCGGCAGAGATTTCGGCCAGAAGTTCGGGCGTCCGATGCAGATACCAGTACGTGTATCTGAGGTTGGAATGCCCCATGTAGGTCATCAGCGCGACAGCATTGCGCGCGATCGCGTCGCGCCCGGCTCCAGATTTTTCCAGCACCCGTGTCGCGAAGGTGTGGCGCAGATCATGGATGCGAGGGCGCCTGGACCGACCGGGCGCAATCGCCGCGATGGCAAGGATTTCGTGGAACGCCCTTTGCGGGACAGAGTAATAGATCTTCCTCTTTCCTTCGGAAAGGAAGAGGTGATCGTCGTTGGCCGCGACGGCCAGCCTCAGCTCCATATACCGGTCGAGAATGGGCATCACGCTCGGGTGTAGCGGCACCATCCGGCTCTTGCCGAACTTGGTCTTTCGGATGTGCAAGATGCCATCCGGCAGAACATCAGTCAGGGTCAGGTTCAAAGCCTCCGATATCCGTAAGCCTGTCGATGCGATCAGACCAAACAGGACGGCATAGATTTCGCGCCGAACTGGAGAGCTTTCGTCCTGTTGCCTGACTCGAGCTGCAATGATGAACTTCGCCACTTCATCATCCGTGAAGATGTAAGGGATGAACTTGGTCCGATGCGCCTTGAAGACGCCTCCCGGCGGAATCTCATGTGCAGCGTCTTCTGCGTGCAGAAAGGTTGCCAACCGGATGACATCCGTGATGCGGCGATACCGAGTGTCTGGCGTCGACGCACCTTCAGCCCAGGCGACCGCTGTTGCCGTCCTGACGTGTCGCTCACCTCTGGCTTCGACGAACTGGCCGAACGAAGCCAAGTTCTTGGCTGTCTCCTTGAGCTTGAAGCCAAGCGACCTTCGCAATGCGACGTAACGATTGATTTCCTCGGTCAGCATGCGGCCTCCCCCGCCCAGGGCTGGGCAATTTCGCGGAGCAGAGCGAAGTCAACCTTCGCATATTGCATGGTGGTGGTCAGCGAGCGGTGCCGCAGGACCGCTCCGACCCCGGCAAGGTTGACCCCATGCCGAAGCATCGCTGTCGCCGCCGAATGACGAAGCAGATGGGAACCGCGTCGACCACTCTGGATGCCCGCCCGGTCAAGAGCCGCCTGAACCAGACAGTTGACAGCAAACCTCGACATCGGACGCATCGGATTTTGCGCTGTGACGAACACGCGCGGCGTGGCCAATGACGGCCGTCCCCTGTCCAGATAGGCCAGCAGCGCTTCGCCGACTTCTTGAGGAAGAGGCAGCCATTCTTCACGACGGGACTTGCCACCCCTGATGGCAATGCGACCATTCCGCCAGTCGATGTGATCGAACTCAAGGTTTGCAACTTCGCTGGCGCGTAAGCCGAGTCGGACAAGGAACAGAATGACCGCGCGATCGCGCAGGCGGGCCTCGCCGCTGCAAGCAGCCACGATCCTCGTGATGTCAGCGTCGTTGAGGAAGTCTGGTACTGGTGCCAATTGCCAGCCCGCAAAATTCGGGATGGCCTGATCACGGCCGGCCGGGCAACGTCCAGTTGCGATCAGGAAGCGCAGGAATGCGCGAGTGGCGGTCACCGTCATCCTTGCATGAGCAACGCCGTGCATGCCCGCGCGTCCCAGCACAAACTCCCTGATGGCATGGGCGCTATAAGCCTCAGGCGCGTCGCCAAGGACGAGGAACATGTGAACAAGGATGTTCTGATAGGTGTCGAGGCTGCTGTCCAACACCCCACGATTTCGGAGCATCCAATCCCGGAACTCGCCGAGGATCGGCCACTGTTCACTTGGGGAAAGCGGCTTCGGCAGTGGATCGACGATGCATTGCTCTTCAAGAAAGAGAACGAAGAGGGCACCTGATCGCAGTCGCATAGAGTAATTCGGCATGGCCCTGAAGGCCGGTACGGATGCTGCGTAGCCGCTGTGGATGGTACTGAGATCATAGCCGGCGTCGTGCATCCAATCCGTCCAATGCCCCAAGTAGATGGTCAGCATCGAAATCGTTGTCTTGGTGTAATTCCGTCCCTGAAGCCAACGGACATAGCCCTCGAAGTAAGGGCCGGCGAAATGAAGCCTTGAAAGCGTGAGATACCGCGGAGTGTTCCGCCTTTTCTTGGGGGTGCTGGACATTCGATCTCCTGACATGGGTTCAATGCCGGAAAATGCCGGCGAACCACTTCTCGCCCAAAAGAACCCGCGACGGCACAAGCCCGTCGTTATGCGGAGCGGATTGTCGAAAATCCCTCGCGTTTACAGCGTGATGACCTGACCGCTCCGCATAATCCGTCGCTCGGCATAACAGGCCCCGTCGCCCTGGCTCCAGAACCCTGAAAACCAGATGCAGGGCTTGGCCCGCGTCCCGCCGCCCATAAGGCGGATGGGGGTGGTTTTCAGGCGGATGCCGAGGATATCGCAGACCATCTCGAAATCCTCATAGACCGCATCCCACCAGTCGTCGTGCGGGCCGAGTTCGCGATACCAGCTGCGCGCCTTTTCCTTGGCCGCATCCGAGAGTTCGGGGAACTGGTAGACCGTGGTGCAGATCACCTCAGGCATCGACATCCTCCCCATTCAACGCAGCGGCCAGCCATTCTTGCGTGCTGGTCCAGCCGATGGACTTGCGGGCACCAAGATCGATGACATGCGCGCCACCGCCGAAGGCGTCGAGGCGCGGACGGGAACAGGTCAGACCATACTGGAACCCCCAGAGGCCGGTGAGGTCGAGCTCCTCCGCAAGGCGCAGAACGAAGCGGATGACGGCTTCGACATCGCCGTGGTCGTCATCGTGGATCCAGAGGGCGCTACCCTCGGGCGGGTTCCGTCGCAAAGTTTTTCTGAATGCGGAATAGCTCAGCCGCAGGGCAGACTTATGCTGCGAGCCCGGCGAAGATCTGGAAAGCAGTTTCCCCGTTGGCCAGAATCTGCCCCTTGCGGATCATGT
>Ga0209958_1001536_pt1 | contig 16749 bp, 20 predicted proteins | sample ThiBio_inoc_plan_FD_183942 | JGI IMG/M metagenome (GOLD analysis project Ga0209958, IMG submission 183942) | Wastewater bioreactor microbial communities from Cape Town, South Africa - Thiocy_inoc_plan (SPAdes) | ecosystem: Engineered > Bioremediation > Thiocyanate > Unclassified | place: South... | reverse complement strand
GAGTGAGTGCAACGGGAACGTGGTTTTTATCATGCCTTCCCTGCTGCTGCGAGGTCTGAGTCCGGTGACGCAAGCTGCTTGTGAAATGACCGTCGCAGCGTGCGAGCTGGCCCGGCAAGCAAACATCATGAGTGTGTCAAGAGTATGGTAACACATTGCTGTCACTGTGCTAACAGTGTGTAAGCTGTGTGGTGCAATTTGCGGGAAAAATGTGGTGACACTGTGGCTATACGATGTGCGCAATGTGGCGCTATGGTGGTGACAGTGTGGTTAGATGGTGGCGGAATGGTGGTTGTTGCCTTGCTTCGATCCGAGCATGGCGTTCGCTTGCCGGGGATCATGCGATGTGTGTGCGAAGACGCACATTTTTCTAACCGTCCGCGATTCAGTTCCGATGCTTCGCTTGACGCACATTTGGCGGAGTGGTAGGCGCGTGGTTTCTGGCGGTCACTATGACGGCGGCGATCCGCATCACGCGGATCGCCGAATGCACCAATCGCCCTCTGGTTGGGCGGTGTTAGTGTTTCATCGCAGTTCGCTGGGGTTCTGGCCGTTGCTGTTGCGGTTCCACTCGGCTGCCGCATCCAGAAGGCGCTGGCCGGGGGTTGCAAGATCGCGGTTCGCGTTCCTTTCAGGTACTGCTGCAACCGACTCGGGGGATGGGCGAAACGACACCTTCATCCACCCGCTCAGTTTTTTTCCGTAATGACTCTTCGCGGTGGCCGTGCTGCTGTGCCCGAACATGGCGGCGATCTCCCGGTCGGACAGGCCCGAGTGCTTCGCATTGGCGACTGCTTGGTGTCGCGTGCTGTAGGTTGTCGGCAGTTGATTCTTTGGGTGCCCCATCCGTTTCAGTGCGTGGGTCATCGTCTGCTGCAAGGGCTTGAAGAACGCCTTGGCGATGGCGCTTCGTGGTGTGTCAGCCGCGAACTTCGATGCGAAGCTCTGCGCGATCTCGCGGAAGTGCATCAGTGCTGCCAAATCACTGTCGCTGATCCCATGCAGGAGGATTTCCCGGTGATCGCCGTTGCCGCGTCCGTGGGTTGTCTTTGCGTTCTCGACGCGCAATGCGATGGTTGATTGCACTCTCCCCGCACCCGTTCGGCTGTAGTGCCCCTCCTTCTCGCGGTGCAAGTAGTTCATGAATTCCGCCCCGAACCACTCTGCCGGGCGCAAGCCTACAAGCAGGTTGGCGCGGAGAAAGGCGACCAGTGTCCCGGCGTGCTTGGCCTGCGGGGTGTTTGCCGCGTACTCCGAGAGGCTTTCCAGCGTCGCCTTCGGGAAGAACTTGAGCTTGGTGCTTGATGTTTTCTCGGTTCGCGTTGGTAGCTCTCGGGTCGGCAGTTCCCGGATCGTCTTGTAAGCAGCTTCGTACTCACTCAGGTTTCCGCCCTGAGCGAGTACGTTCTGCGCTTCCTCTGCGATCCAGAAGATCGCAGCCGCCTTCAAGGAACGGGCGGTTGACTGGGCTACTCGCTTCTTGGCGACAAGCTCTTGCAGGTGAGAAACAAGGCTGGCCGGGGTTAGAGCGCCCCGTCCAGCCTTCTCGATCTGGTTCGCGATCATCCCCATCTTGCGGGCGTAGTCTTCTCGCGTGCGCTGGGCCAATCCTTCGCCGACACCATCTTCGGTGTTGATGCGTTCGATCAGTGAGTCCGAGGCGCGAGCGCCGTCGATTCGTGTTGTTGCCATAACCTTTTCTCCTATGCGGGCAAATGTGCTATCTGCCCACAATCCTTACCACTTTGTTGCCACATTCCTCGCCAACCGCATTCCGTGACCAAGCCCGTCCGGGCGCGGGCCTGTGGCCCCAACTCGCGGCTGTGCCGCCAAGCCGTTATCAGTTCCTGCGGTCTTGCTCGGCTGTGCCGACAAATCCGTTCCCAACTCTGCAAGATGCCCTCAAGCAGCTTTAGATGATCGCAATAGCCGTTGGCTGGTCACATGCCCCGTTACTCCCTACACCGGCTTGCGTGCATCCATGATGTGCGGCACGTACATGCCGCACATGTTTTGTTTGGGCGCATGAAAGAACACGCGATGTCAAGTATAAACCTGCGTGCCTTCCGCGTCATCTAAACGTACATTCCAACAAGGCATGACGTTAGCAGACGATTTGCACTGTACATGTCGCGCCCAAATGTGATGCGGGAGTAACGGGGCATAAGCCTGCGTGTGACCAATGTAGGAACCGGCAAATAGCCTAAACTGCCGCGCCGGTTCCGGGGGCTGTGCGATCAGCGATGGGGGGTGTGAGGGCAACCGCCCGGTGTCGGGCGGCTCTAACGCAGCGTGGCGTCAGTGTGGTGATATGGTGGCGACATTGTGATTATTGTGTGGCGGCATGGTGTTAGAAAGGGTGGCGACATGGTGTTACATTAGGCGGGGAATGTGTAATCTGTTTCGGTGAAGTGTGCTAATAATGTGGCTGGTAATGTGGCGACAGTGTGCTAAGATTGTGGCGCATGGCGAGCGCCCAACTGCCGTGAAGCGGCCAAAGTGCTATGGCATGGAGTGTGGGAACAGTGTGCAACGATTGTGGTAAGATGGTGGCACGCTGCTGCGAATCAGGTATGATCGCATTTGCTCGTGGCAGTGAGCGGGCGAGGCCGCCATGCAGGCGCAAGGTGGCAGAGCGTGGCGGTGCTGTCAAAAACGGCTTAGCATCGCTGTTCTGTAGTGTTGTGCAGAAACCAGACGTTTGGAGTTCTTAACATGAAAGGTAAAGCAAAGATGGGTTCGATCACGAAGAAAGGTCTTGTGCTGGCTCTGGCTGCGGTAGCTCTTGCGGGCTGCGCGACCTCGCCGGTTCCGACCACCAAGGACACGGAGGCGTTTGCCAGTCGGCTGATCGCGGACAAGGTGGCGGTGGCCGCTGATGCCCAGCGCGAATACGTCGCACTGGTCAACGAAGACAAGTCGGTGCTCTCCCGTAAGCAGGCGGCGATGGAGACGGACGAAGTGGATGTCGATTACATCGGCAAGCCGCAGGAACTGTTGCAGACCTTCGCCTACCGCTACGGCTATCGCTACATCGAGAGCGGCAAGCGGGTCGATCTGCGCACCATCAACGTGCGGGTGCAGAAGACGCCGCCCATCGAGGTGCTGCGCAATATTGGCTATCAGGTGGATGCGGCTGCGGATGTCGTGCTCGACAAGAATGCCAAGACCCTGCGCCTGATCTACAAGAACCTGCCTGCCAACAAGGGGTAAGACTATGGCTATGGACATGCCCCCGATGACGCTCGAAGAGGCGCAGCGCCTCTACGACCGTCCGGCATACGTGCAGTCGGCGGGGTCGCAAGATGCGGCAACGCTCACCGACGCGATGAAAGCCCAGAAGAACGAGGCTGCCAAGGCGCGATCTCAGGCGATTCTCGACACCGCCCTCGGGCTGGGCGTGAAGGCCGGGATGGCGTGGCAACTGCGCAACATCGACGAGGCCGTCAAGCGTCGTCAGCGTGAGTTCGATACCGTTTACGACTTCGGTCATCTGATGATTCAGGATCGCGTCGTTCCCCCCGTCATCACGGAGGCACGCGATCTCTACAACCAAGACGGCGACTACGCTCTGCGCCTGTCGGGTGCTTACTACAAGATCGAGTACCAAGCCCGTTTCTCTTCTGTCGCTCCCAACTGGCGGGAGTATCTGACGTTTCCAAAGCCTGATGTGGATCGAGCCGCCCTGATGGCGGCATTGCTGCCTCGTGACTCCGAGGAAAAGCGCGTCTGGGAACTGGCTGTCGCTGATGGATGGAAGCAGGGGGTCGAGCAAGCCAACCTGATGCTCCAGTACGGACTGGACAGGATGAACCGGGATTACACCGGAATGCTGCGCTTCCACTCCTTCGTGATGCAAGGCAAGTTGACCATGCCTGCCATTGCAAGCGAGTCCATCGCCGTGACCCACAACGGACAGACGATGGCGGTAGATGAAACCCTGCTGCGCATCACGACCCTGCCGGAGTTCAACGGGAAGATGGCGAATTGGACGAGTGCCATCAAGTCGTCCTCCTACGCGGCTCCCACGGTGCAGGTTGCTGTCCCGCTGCCGACGCCGAAGGCTGAGCCGGAGAAGGGTGCGATCACGTACCCGGCACCGTCTCCGGCCTCCGAGGTGAAGTCCTTGCTGGACGCCGAGAGGAAAGAGTAGATGCAACAGGATGCTCATGATGCACTCAGCGTCGTGCCGGGTGCTTTGCTGCCACGGGCAAAGCACCTCACGAGCTACAAAGACCCGTTCCGGTTCGACAATCCCGCGATGTTCAAGGCGCTGATGCTGGAATCGCTCATGCACAACGCGAGCGACATCTTCATCCAGCCCGGCCTGCCGATTTGTGCCCGCATCAACGGCACGATGATGGCGCTAACGAACCGTCCCCTTGACGATGGGGAGGTCAAGCACATCCTCAAGTGGGCTGCCGGACGAGACACTGCCGAAACCGACATCGTGTCAGGCAGGGCAGTGAACGCCCGCTACGAGCTTTTCGACCCCGAGCAGAAGGATGCACGCGGGGCGCGAATCCGCTACGGCTACCGGGTGAATGCGTCGCCTATCCAGTGCTGGGGTGGTACTTCGGCCCAGATTGTCATGCGGGCGATCCCGACCGATCCACCGAAGTACCACGAGCTTGGGCTGAGCGAGGATATTGTGAGAGCGGCCACGCCGCGAGACGGGATTGTCTATGTCGCAGGCGCAACCGGCTCAGGCAAGACCACGACCTTTGCGGCCATCATCAGGTACATCCTTGAGAACGAAACGCCGATCTCGGGCAATCTGATTACGCACGAAGAGCCTATCGAATTCACATTCGAGTCGGTGCAAAGCCGCCACTCGATCATCGTGCAGTCTCAAGTCCCCACTCATTTCGAGAACTTCTACGTCGCGAACCGCGAGGGGATGCGCCGCAAGCCGGGCCTCATCATGATCGGTGAAATGCGCGACGAAGAGACGATTCGCGCCTCTATCGAGGCGTCGCTGACGGGGCACCCGGTCTTCGGCACTGTTCACGCCATCAACGTCGCTGCGGTGATGCGCCGTTTGATCTCCCGTTTCCCCGAAAACGAACGCGCCACCGCGATTTTCGACATCGTGGAAACCGCCCGCTTCATCATGGCTCAGCGGCTGGTCAAGGGCACTAACGGCAAGCTGCTCGCCGCCCGCGAGTACCTCATCTTCGACGAAGAGTCTCGCGAGGCGCTGATCGAGCTTGACCAGATGGGCAAAGTCACCAGCAGGATCAAGGAGCTTGTCGAGGAAAAAGGGCATTCGTTCAGGAAGGAGGCGTTGCGTCTACGCGAGGCCGGGCTGATCGACGATCACGTCGCCCGCGACCTGATGCACACCTGAATGTGGCGACATTGTGCTATAGATTGTGTCATAATTGTGGTTACACTGTGGCGCAATGATGGCAAGAGTGGTAAGATTGTGGCACCAAGGTGGTAGAGATGGTGCTAACAAGGTGTGCTGCATTGTGGTAACATGGTGGCACTGGTTAAATTCCTTTCTGGAGGTTGATTTATGGCAACGGGTCGATACCACTGGAGCAACTGCGCCCCTCCGGCGCGGTTCTTCAAGATCAATGCGGCGGCGAGCTTGCCGTGGCTGGGCGTCATCCTGCATCCGAGTTGGATGACCTTCTATGTCGCCTTGGTGGTGACGGCCATTCTTCTGTACGTCGAGATCGTCAAGAAGATGTCCGTCACGGCCTTCATGCGAGCGATCAATGTCTGGCTGACGGGTCGCGTGAAGTCCACGAAGAATCTCATCAAAGAACTCGCCAGATAAGAACATGAAAGGGAAAAAAGGTATGAGCAAGCCGATCTACGTGGGCGTCGATGACGGCCACTACGCAATCAAAGTCGTCACCGAGTCCGGTGGCATGTTCACGATCCCGTCGCGTGCTCGCAGCGGACGGCATCTGATCTCGTGGCAGGAGCAGGAAGAAAACGGTGGTTTCTACCAGACCGAGGAAGGCGGTGCCTACACGGTCAATGAGCACCTGCAAAACTACGAGGACACCCGCTTCAAGGAATACCCGAAGTCGGCACTCAACCGGGTTCTGGTGCATCACGCGCTGCGCCAAGCCGGTTTCGGCGGCAAGAATGTCGTGATCGCGACGGGCCTGCCCGTTTCCTACTACTACCTTGCGAATGGCCGCAAGGATGACGCGCTGATCGCCGCCAAAGTGGCGAATCTCACGAGGGCGGTTACGTGCGGCACCAAGCCGGTCGCCAACATCGTGCGCAACATGGTGGCAACCGAGGCAATCGCCGCGTACTTCGATCAACTGATGGACATGGAGGGCAACCCCACGCCGCAGTTCGACTCGCTGGGCGAGGCGGTCGTCGGCGTGATCGACATCGGTGGCAAGACCACCGACTGCGCAGTGGTGTATCCCGGTGGTGAGCAAGTAGATGCGGATCGCTCCGGGTCGAGCGATACCGGCGTCCTGTTGCTCAATGACGCTGTTGAATCGCGCCTGCGCTCGCTGTTCGACCTCGACAACGTGCCCCCTCGCATGGTCGAGGCTGCCATCAGCAAGGGCGTCGTCAAGATCGCGGGTGAAGAAAAGGATGTCCGCGATACCGTGTCCGCCGAGAAGGAGCGCCTTGCCGAGCAGATCATGTCGGGCGTTCGCACCAAGATCGGCACCGGCAAGGATTTGGACTTCGTGCTGTTCGTCGGCGGCGGTGCCATCGTGATGCGCGACCAGCTTTCGCGCCATTTCCCGCATTGCCGCTTCCCGGAGCGTCCCGAGTTCGCCAATGCGCGAGGCATGTTCAAGATCGCCAAGTACGTCTTCGGCGGCGAGGAATAAGCCATGCGTGCAAGGCGCTTCATCCTGCTGCTCGATCCCCGGTATTCCGTGGAGCGGGAGGCGCTGAACACCATCAAGGCGGCCCCGGAGGGGGAGGGGGCTGCCTTCCTGCGGGCGCTCATGCTGATCGGGTTTGGCGAGATCAAAAAAGACAAGTCCCGTGAGCAATCCGCCTCGGTGCCCGCCGATGAGGCGGGCCACGGGGCACCTGCACAGGAAAAGACGGACGATGAAACTGGAACGACTTGAAGTCCGGCTGCGCCCCAAGAACCCCGCTGAGCAAGAGCTTATCGAGGCTCTGGAGGCGCAAGACGGCATTTACGGCGGCAAGAACGAGTTGATGCGCGAGTGCCTTCGTCGTGGCTATACCGCGCTCAAGCAGAAGATGGAGAGCCTGTCCGGCACCGGAGATGAGGTGGCAACGCTCGATGCGTTGGCGCAGACCTTCGCGAGTGGTGAGTATGGCTACCGGGTCGTCAAGACCTATCTCGATGCCCGCAACCAAGCGAAAGCTGGATCGGACGGTCATCCTGCGGACAAGGTGGTTGCGGCTTCGGTTGTCGCAGACCCTGTGCAGACGGTGGCCGAGCCGCCATCGACTGTACCCGTTGCGCCGGAGGTGCAGCAACAGGCCGCGCAAGCGGCGCTTGATGCTGTGGTCGCCGATGTGGCTCCTGCGCAGGCTCCCCAGCAGTCGGAGCAGGCCGAGCAACCGGCTGCTCCGGTGCCCGCTGACGGCGCAGGCGAGGGTGCTCCCAAGCGTAAGGTGGACTGGTCGCGGATGCGTGGGCTGGCCGGTTCTGGCGGCGGCGAGGGTGGTGAGTCATGAGCAAGCAGGGCGGAGAAAAGACCTTCACTTGGGATGACCCGGCGATTCTGCTGGGCATCTTCGCGACGATCTACTTCGCCTGCTGGGCGGCATGGTATTTCGCGCATACCGAAATCTCGATGGCTTACACGTACATCCGGTACGTGCAGCTATGGCTGCTCAACGCCTTGGGCAGCGTCGTTGATCTGCCGGGTGTCACCACGGTGCGGAACTGGGTGCAGGAGATGTGCCAGCCGGACGGGCTGGTCAGTCTCTGCCACCGCGACTTCTCGACGGTGAAGTGGAAGGACATCAGCAACTCGTCCATCGCGATGAACGTGTTTTGCCTGATCCTGATGGTGGTGATGTGCGTGCGGATGTTCCTCCGCACGAACGCAACCCATCCGAAGCTCAACTTCACCAAGACCCATAACATCAAGAGCTTCGTCAAGGAGAACAAGCGGCTTTACCCGCATCTGCGCCTGTTCTCCGAGATCGACCTGATCTCTCAGCCGCTCGATCACCCGGTATTCGGGATGTCGCTCACTTCCCGCCAGTTCGCCTACCGCCACCGCCTCATCAGTGGCTGGAAGGAAGAAACGGATGGAAGCTGGACGCCCACCCTTGACCGGGAGAAGGCGTTGCAGGTTTTCCGGGTGCAACTCGGCAGGCACTGGACGAAATCGACCGAGTTGTCCACGAGTGAGACGCTATTGGTGGCAATAGCGATGCCGCGTGTCGCTGCAACCGATCCGTCCTTGGATGAGGCCAAGTTCAAGGATGCGATGAAGGACAGCGAAGACCTCTTGAAGTGGTGCTGGGATCAGTTCAAACCCCCGGCCCCTGCGAAGAAGAAGAAAGGCGAGGCCGAGGCCAGCCCGCTGGCTTGGTTGCAGCCGGAAATCGACCTTGAGTATCCGCGTTCGATCATCCTCAAGCACATCGGGCATCCCGCCGTGCAGGTGCTGATCGAGCAGCACGCCTACAACCGAACCATCATCTTCGCGCTCTTCATGCAGGCGCGGCGACTGGGCGTGCTCCAGCCTGCCGAGATGCGTTGGATGCGCTTCTTTGACCGCGAACTGTGGTACGTGCTGGAGACGATTGGCCGTCAGGCTGGCTTCGCCGAAGCCGCCGCCGTGCTTTCACACTACCTGTATGAGTCCAAGTCGGGCGCGGCGCTCGCTGAGCCTCAACTGGACAAGGCCATCAACGGACTCGAACTTGCCATGACCACCTTCAAATTCACCAGTGCCGACAAAGAGCGGTACGAAAAGGAGGGTGCGGTCGCCAAATTACCCTCATGACAGATGCAATCATCACAAGTTTTTGATGCAGGAATGCCGCCATTTGTTAGAATATGGTCGTAACAGATTCCTAACTAGGAAAGAAAAAACGATGACGAAAGGTAAACTTATAGCAGCTTCGGTGGCTGCTTTGCTGGCTTTGATCGGCGGAGTGTTCGCCGTTCAGGCCAGCCAGAGCACCACACAAAAAGCCGTCGAGGCAGGGCAGCAGATGCCATCCGCAGCGCAGGGACTTGATCCTGCTGCGGTTGTTTCCCGGTACGGCAAGATCACGGATCGCCGTCCGGTTGGCGTCGGCGGCCTGACGGCGTGGACGGTTGAGAAGGGGGGCAGGAAGGTCGTCCTCTATACCACGGCGGACACCCAAGCCCTCTTCACGGGCGTGGTCTGGGATGCGGCGACGGGCCGCAACCTGTCCGATCAGTTTATTCCGGGGAATGCCACGGTCGCGGCGCAGCCGATGGCCGTCCCGCCCGTGGTTGCTGAGCAGCCGGGCGTGCGTGCCGCCGCCGCATTTGACGGCAAGTTCACCGGCACCATCCCTGAGTCCATGAAGACCGTGGATTCGCTTGCCGGGGTCAAAGAAGGGAAGGGCGGGATCGCCGATACGCTGTACATCATCGTCGATCCGCGCTGCCCGTACTGCCGCAAGGCGTACAACATCACCCGCGAGTACGTGAAGAAGGGATACACGATCAAGTGGATTCCAACCGTGGCGCTCGGCGATCCCGCCAATGGTCTGCCGCTGGCTGCCACGATCCTCCAGTCCAAGGACAAGGATGTGGTTGAACGTGTGCTGGGCAAGCACGAGCAGATCAGAACTCAGCCCACCAAGGAAACCGAAGAGGCGCTGCGTACCAGCCTTGCCTTCATGTTCGCCGCATTCGAGCAGAACGGCGGACAGCAGGCCGGTGTCCCGGTCGCGTTCTTCATCGACCGTCGCACAGGCAAGCCCCGCATGATGACCGGAGTCTCCGAGATGGTCGTGCTGGAAGACATCTTCGGGAAACTCTGAGGGGAACAACATGAAAGGTGATGCAATGGATAACTTCGCTCCCGAGCTTCGCATCTTCGGGAATGGCGATCAGCTTGTGGTCGCTTTCGATTCGCTGTCCGGGATGGATGTGAAGCGGGCTGCCCGCAGCATCCAGATTCCCGCCGCTTTCAAGCAGCTTTCGTTCGCGCTTGAAGGCTTCGACAAGGATTCCGCCACCGATGTCGGCGACCGCCGCACGGTGCTGGGCAAAATCAATCTTGTCACCACCGACGCAGGCGGGGAAACAGCGTCGCACGAACTCGCGGACTGCCAGTTCGTGCTGCCCGCCATCGGGAAGCCGAAGAATGGCGTGTTTCAGTTCGCTCCGGTGGAGCAGGTGGAATATGCCGTGCGTCAGGGCGTCTCGGACGCCCTCGTCGTCGCCCTCACGGACTTCTATGCCGTGCGTCCAGCAAGCAGCGATGCCGTTGCTGGGCATCAAGTCATCATGGCCCCAACGCGCAGCGGCATGGGCGCTACTCCGGCTGTGGCCGAGGCGTCCCGACGCCGCGCAGCGGCCAACGATGAACCCAAGGCGTTCCGCCGCAAGATGGCACTAGCCATCGTCGGCGCACCGCTGCTGATCTGGTTCTTGGCGTGGGGTGGCTCCAAGGTGCTCACCCCGTCCTCACCGATTGAGGACGCGGTGGCACGAGCGATGGCGCAAGACCCTGCCTCGGTGGCCTCGCAGGTCGAACTGACCAAACAGACCCTACAGCAGATGGGGCTTGACCCCGGTCAGAGCGGTGACATCGGATGTTTGGCTCCGCAGTGAAGAGAGAAGCCCCGGCCTTGACCGGGGATTTCTCGCTTATTCCTGTGGAAGAACGCTTGCAGTGGCGAGACGCACTGTCTCGCCACCTGCTTAACCAAATGCGCTCACCGAGCGGGTTCCCTTTGCCGGGATGGAAGATTGAGGAACAGGTGGTGCCGATGAATTTGGCGGTAGCTGGGCTGCTGGAACAGGGTGTGACCGAGCCGCAAGCAATTGAAGAACGGTTTGGCTCAGAAGGAACCATCAGGAGCGATTATGCGAGCGGCAAGTGAATTAAGAGAAAGCAAAGCAAAAGGCACCCTCGGCAAGCAGATTCTGGTTTTTGCGCAGGGGTTTCGTTCCCTGCTTGTGCCGTCCCCCGAGGTACTGGCGGAGACGGTTGTGATACTGCATCCTCTGGTCGCTTTGTCGGACAAGGTGCTGCCGTTGAAGTCCTACTTCAACATGGTGCAGCAGGTGCAGCGCACGACGCATCTTGCGTGGGCGCTCGCTCAGGCGCTGACCAAAGACCTTCCTGCTGGCACCCCGGCAGAGGCCAAGGCCAAGGCCGAGCGTGCCGCTGCGCTTGAGGTGGAGTTGCGGGCCAAGGGCGCGGTGTACCTCGCGGCGACTCTCGCCGAGGAAACCAAGAAGAGCACCCGCGTGACGGCGCAGGCGACCCCTGAGCAGCGGGCCGCCGTAGAGCGCGACCTGCTCCAGAAGCTCGATCAGGACGCGCAGCGCCGCCTCTGTACGGAGGATGTCTTCATGGTTGCGTGCTCGTTCCTTGAGGTCGAGATCGCCAAGCAGGGATCGGTCTACTACCTCAAGGGCGAGTCGCCGGACTTCAAGGAAACGAAGAAGAACCGGAACCCGCTGAACCTCTCCGATGAAGTGGTGCTCAAGACGCTCTCCAGCGGCCTTGCTCGGCCCGACGAAGAGCGTGGTGCGGTTGAGCGCGGGCAGATCGACAGCGGCTTCAATCACCTCGTCAGGCTCAACAAGCTGCATCTCACGATGACTGAGGTGGTGCGGTGGATCAAGGAAGGGGATCAGAAGAACACCCCTCGCCGCAAGATCGACGTGCGCAAGCACTTCGGCCTGTCGCACACCGACTATGAGCGGATCATGTCTATGGCTCGTCGCGAGGGGATGATCTCCTTCCGAAATCGGAAGAAAGACCCCTCCAACAGCTACGTGCTGCGGGCAAAGAATCATCAGCGTGTCGTCGAGTACGCCGAGAAGTTCGGCCACTCGCCGCAGAAGACCCTCAACAAGATTCTGGATGACTTCTTCGACCTGATTGAAAAGCGTCGTGAGAAGTCCACAGTGGGGAGTTGATATGGCAGGAAAGCAACAGAATGGCGGGGATGAAGGCCCGCAAATCAGCCCGGAAGAACGAGCCAGAATTGCGAAGTCGGCGCGGCAGGTTGCTGCCTATGCCAACTTCCTGCGCTGGACGGCCAACTTCCGGCGCGACGAGGTGGTCAAGCACCCCAACCATGACCGCGTGATGCTCCTGTCGCCGATGCAGAGTGGCAGATTCTCTTTCGCCATCGAGGGCGACACTCTTCTGCTCGGCGTGCAGGACTTCGAGGCTGCTTGGATGGCTGCCATGCCGTTCGATTGCGCCTATGTGTCCGACCGCCTGTACCTCTCAGTCGAGGGCGTGGCGTGCATGGACGCCAAGCTCCCGCCGCTCGCGCTGGGGATTTTTGTGGACGATCCGGTTAAGCGGGCAGCCATGTCCGCCGCTCGGTTCGTGCAGCCCACCCGAGTTCATGTTCGCGACGGCAGGATCGCGGAAGTTGGCCGGGCCTTCGGCCTTGGGTTCCCTGTGAAGCAGGGCGATGTCATCAAACAGCTTGTCGTGGCAGCAAAGGAAAAGCTCCGGCAGCAGGATATGGGCAGGTTCTTTTGATGCGCTCGAACCGCCTCGAACAGCAAGATATTCGTCATCAGAAGGAGAGATACATGAAAAAACACACCTTGCTGGCCGCAGTTGTCGCCAGCGGCAGCATCCTGTTGTCGGGCTGCGCAACAACCGACATGCAGGCCGCGATGGGGCAGATCAACGGCTCGCTCAGCGAGCTTGGAAAGGCGCTTGCCACGCCCGGAGCAGCAGGTACTGGCCCGACCATCAGTAGCGCCGGGCGAAGTGGAACCAGTCTGGCAACGACCAAGCTCATGGGTGCTCTTAGTCGCTCCCCCTCTACTGATGGTCGCGCTCCAGAATGGCCGAAGATTGCAATCACCAATTTGGTCGTGCCAGCGGAGCAGATCGCAAATATGCGCATCCAGCTTAAGCGCACTGATTGCATCAAGTTCGACGCTGTGCTTTGGCATGACGAGAAGCATAACGAGAAGTTTAATGATGTCACTCTTTGCTCCCTAGAGTTGCCAAAACGCTCAAACGATTTCGTGACTACATGGCAGGTATTCCCGATTGGCGGAAAAACATCCGGTCAGGTTCGCGGCGAAGGCCCGACGCCGCCGTACTCTAAGCTGCCAAGTGATGCCGCTACCGACCAGTGGATGTTGGGGGCGGGCAAACTCTTTGTTGGCTCGATGTTGACCATGATGGGTTATGACCCGAACTTCACAGTCGATACTCGTCGCTTCTGGATCAAAAATGTCGTCCGAGGTTGAAACAGTATCCGGGGCCAACGACGCTGAAACGCTGGGCGGGGATGGGGCTAAACGCGCCCTCTCGTACAACCAAGCGATAGAGGCAGGCTTAGACCCGCAAGCCTATGCGTGGGAAGGGGTGCCGGTGGGCGAGTGGGAGGCTGTGCTGGATTTCAAAATCTGGGGCAAGGCCACTAGCCTCGGCTGCTACTTCACGGCGAGAGATGGCCGGAAATACAAGTTGAATGCGTTTCCCCCAAAGGGGAAACGCTACATCTACACGCCGAAAGATGGCGGCTTCGACATGTCACAGCGAAATCTTGATGGCGGAGTTTTTGTGCTGACGGTTCATGAAACCGCCTCCGGCAAGGTTGCATGGCAGTCAGCAACGCTCGTACTCGATTGATTGTACGGCTCACGACCCTAAAAAAGCCGCCCTCGGGCGGCTTTTTGCTGTCTGGCAGTCTGCCCTGTTAGGGCGCGGGCGAGTTCCAGTCGTCGTCTGCGCTCAGGCCCACTTCATCCATGCGGCGAGCGTTGGCGCTCTGGAGCCACTGCTGGTCAAGATTGACCTCTTGTGCGGCGTTCTCGATTGCCAGTTCGCGGGTGATGATCGCTTCTTCCAACTGAGCAACGAGCTGCGGCTGCGGCTCGCGGTACTCGGCAAGCAAGTTGCGCGACACGTCTGGGGGCAACTGGTTGATGGCAGAGCGCACCTCACGACCGTAATCGGCCAACACGGGCTGTTTCGCGATAACGATCTCGGCGCTCTGGGAAGGGAACACAGAGGCCGTCACGCTTTGGAATTGTTGGGCTGATGCCATGCTGTATCTCCTTACATGTCAAAGTCGTCGCTGCGGTCGAGCGTGTCGTACCGCGACAGGATTGCGTCGGCATCTGCTTCCAGATAGGCCGTCTCGGCGCTCTTGAGTGCCGTTCCGACAAACTCGCTCTCGGTGGTCATGGCAAGTGCCTGATCGCGCAATAGGGACTTGAGTTGCCGTCTGTCCTGTGTAGAACCGGGCGTTTCCTCGATAGATCGGAACGCATCCATGTACTTGCCGTGCAGGGTCTGATGGGCCTGCGTGTTGCCCGCGCTCGCGTCATCAGCCAACTCCACCGTGGCTACCACGGCGGCGCTGATCGCGGTGAAGGTGCGCACTTCGGCCTCGCGGCTCTGCAACACGCGCTCGGTCTTGAGGACGTGCGGCGGAGTGCTGCGCATCCAGCCGGACTCCTGATCCGCCAGCGTCTCAATCGACAAGCGCAGCTTCTCGCCGTCTGCGCCTTCACGCAGCGCGGCCAGAGCCACGTTATCGAAGGTGATACCGGCATTGCCGGACGCTTCGATAGCCTTGGCTCGCATCATGGCGGCACCGATCACAAATCGGCTTGCTTCGCGTATTGATAGCTGCATGAGTATCACATCTCGGGAGCCGAGTTATCCTCGGCTCGACTCAATCGGGTTTCTAACAACGTCTTCACGTCCTCCAGTGCTTCGGCACCACCGGGCATCAGCCGGGTAGTGACGGAGCTTGCTATGTCCAACAGCACCCCATTCGGACTGTAGGGGTTGTCGATGAACAGGCGGGCATTGCCCGGCGTCATCGTGGTGTGGTCAAACATCTGCTGGATTTGGTCGGCATCCCGGCAGACTGGAACCAGAAAAGGCGCAAAACGCCCTTCATAGCACTCAACTATAGCATCGAAGACGTTTTGTTTCTCGCTGTTTAGAGCAATTTCCTCGATCTTCATGCGATTTCCGATATGTGCGGCTACGGCCAAGCGCACATCGGAATCCGGGTGCTCGACCAGAGGGGCAAGCACAGCCGGGCGGGTGCCCATGTTCACCGCAAGCGCACGCATGGCGTAAGCGTGCTGCGAACAATGCTCCACCAGTGCGAATTGGACTGCCTCGGGAATGTGTCGCTGTTGCGCAGCGGCAGTCGCCACTGCGCTAGAGTCCTTTCCCGCGATCAGCATTTCCACCTGTTCTTTGGCTGGAACGCCCCGGCTCTCGGCGTAAAAGAACTGGATGACCCTCTGCTGGTTGGCGTCGCTGAAATCAGCAAACCGGCGCTCCAGCGCCTCTTCCATGCGGTCGAAGGCGCTCTGCACGAGATCGTCCAGTCGCTTGCCTGCGTCTGCCACTGCGTCGATGTTCGCGTGCAGGACAACGCCGACGCGCTTCATGATGGGGCCAAGGCTTGCCCGCGTGGCAAGGAACTCCTGTGCTCTCAGAAACGACGGCTTCCTCTCCATGCGTCGCCTCCGTTCAGCTTGTCAGCAGCGTCGTCCCGGTGGCGTGAAGCACCGTAGATCGCACATCGGGGATAAAGACAATCACTTCCGCCTCGCCGTCGAGCGGGTAGTGAACCATGTCGGTTCCCGTGTCCTGTAGCTCTTTGGCGATGGCTGTGCCGATGGCTGTCAGGGCCAGCGGCGAGACGGAGCCGGGGCGTGTCATTGTGTCACTTACCCCGGCATCACTAGAATGCTTGCCCACATCATGCACATACAGCGTCTCAAGCGACACGCCGGGGAAGAGATCGGGGATGAGGAAAGTGGCGGAAGCCCTTGCTGGAAGGGCGCTGAGCGCATCGAAGGCACTTGTTAGGTCGTTCGCCGAGACTGCGCGGGCGAGATCGGCGGGGATGCGCTCTTGCACCCAGCTAACGGCCTTGTCAAAATTCTCGCGTAACATATTTTTGATTGTCCGGTAGTTTCTCGGTTAAAATCGCTTTAAGTTTATATCCTTGCCGTTTGATTGAAAAGGGGTGATCCACATGGCTCAAATGCCGTTTTCCCCGTGCGACGACGCCTCGGCCTGCACCGATGCGTCCGTTGACATGTTGCGGCGCATCTTCGGCGGGGTTGTCGATGCGTTAGTAACCGGGGCTGATCCTGACACCGTTGCTGCCAGCAGCAACATCCTTGCCACCATGTTCAGCTTCTTCAATAGTGGGATTCTCATTATTGGCAGCCTGATCGTCAGCTACGTCGCGGTCATGGGGACGCTGAATACCGCCAACGATGGCGAGGCAATGGGGCGCAACTGGTCGTCGCTCTGGACGCCCGTGCGGATCGTGGCCGGGGGCGCGGTACTGCTCCCAACCACAAGCGGCTTTAGCTTCATCCAGCTTGTCGTGATGATGTTCGCGCTATGGGGTGTGGGCTTCGCCAACGGCACCTACAAGACCGGGATGGCGATGGGTATCCTCTCGCCGGACGGGGTAGTGCAGGGCGTCAATCAGCCCGGCACCTACTATGGGATGCGTGACTTTGCGCGGCAGTATTTGGCGGCATCCTATTGCGCTAGGTCTGCAAACAGCATCTATGCCGATGGCGGGGTTTCGCCGCAAGTGCAGGCCAATCCTACTCAGGACAAGATCAAG
>Ga0209958_1001530_pt1:10000-16860 | contig 16860 bp, 9 predicted proteins | sample ThiBio_inoc_plan_FD_183942 | JGI IMG/M metagenome (GOLD analysis project Ga0209958, IMG submission 183942) | Wastewater bioreactor microbial communities from Cape Town, South Africa - Thiocy_inoc_plan (SPAdes) | ecosystem: Engineered > Bioremediation > Thiocyanate > Unclassified... | reverse complement strand
AAAATATGATCAACCTTTATATCAAGGAAAGTTGAAATTTTCTCCTTATCATGAAGAAATTGCTGAAATAGAACCTTTTGATAAAAAACAAAATAATTCACCAAATGGAGAAAAAATATTAAATCCATTTTTAAAAGATTTTATTTCAAAACCACTTTATACTGGTTGGGATGATAATTTAAGAAAATTTGTTATAACAAATAAATTATTACCTCGATCCGTTACTGGTTATGAAATGAATAGATCTCCAAATTGGGACACCAAATTTAGTCTTGAAAAATCAAATAAGTTAAAATTTAATGCAGGTAATTCAGAAACAATTTATTTTTCTGTTTGGCCGAAAATCAAAAATAATAAACTTCAAGAAAAAGTACCTTTTACTTTTTTATTTAGTAATAATACTCCAGATTCTGAAATTGACAAAATTGGAGAATATCAAGTTTACAATACCGTTCCATCTAATTTTGAAATTGTTCAAAAACTATCAAAACCAGATTCTGGGTTTAATTTTGTTGATTTAGCACCTAAACGAGGTGGTTTTATTTGGTCAGGAACTATTCCTTTTGATTTTAAAAATATTTTTAAATAATTGCTCATTCAGCTTTTTTATATTTTTCTATTAGTAATTATTTTGATAATTATTAACTTAGGTATTGAAGTTATGCACGAACGTAATGCTCACAACTTCCCATTAGACTTAGCTGTTGTTGATGCTCCATCTATCAATGGATAATTAAATATTTTGTATATTTTATTTTATAAAACCTATGCATAAATAAGTTGCTAATCTTGATAAATATTATTTATCAAGATTGGTAACTTTTTTTATTTTTTAATTTGAATTATTTAAATTCAAACCTGGACTTGAAAATAATTTATTTATAATATAATTATCAACTTTTTTTTGTTGAAAAAAACAGAACCTAATTTTTCGTGTTCTTGCCCTAATTTTTAATGTTTGAAAAAAATTATTTCTAATTTTAATATAAAAAAGGTTTGACTAATACTACTTTCTTTAGATAATTTTTTGGTTCAAAAAACGAAGTTTGGTCCTTTCCCAAAAACCCAGTTTTTCGAACCAAATTTCATTTGATTCAAATTCCAGTTCTTGTTCCAGTTGTTTTACAACTGGAACAAGAACTGGAACCAATTCCAGGCGGCATTTCCAGGTTTTCAACCTGGAAATGAACCCTGGAAAAGGAACTCCCTGGAAATGCCACCTGGAATTCCCTGGAATAGTTGAAAACCTGGAAACGGAAGAAAAGGATAGTTTCCAAAGTTTACTTTGGAATTTGGTTCATTTTACAAAAACAAAGTTTTTGTAAAATGAAAGAATTTGAATTAAAGAGTATCGATAGTTTCAAATTCGAATTTAATTTCTTTCCAAACTTCACAAGCAGCAGCTAATTCAGGACTCCATTTGCATGCAGCACGAATAACATCACCACCTTCACGAGCAAGATCACGACCTTCGTTACGAGCTTGTACACAAGCTTCAAGAGCAACACGGTTAGCAGCAGCACCAGGAGCATTGCCCCAAGGGTGTCCTAAAGTACCACCACCAAATTGTAAACAAGCGTCGTCACCAAAGATTTCAACAAGAGCAGGCATGTGCCATACGTGAATACCACCAGAAGCAACAGGCATAACACCAGGTAGTGAAACCCAATCTTGAGTGAAATAAATACCACGACTACGATCTTTTTCAATGTAATCGTCACGCATTAAATCAACAAAACCTAAAGTTACTTCACGTTCACCTTCAAGTTTACCTACAACAGTACCAGAATGTAAATGGTCACCACCAGATAAACGAAGAGCTTTGGCTAAAACACGGAAGTGAATACCATGGTTTCTTTGACGGTCAATAACAGCATGCATTGCACGGTGAATGTGTAAAAGAAGACCATGATCACGACAATAAGCAGATAAACTAGTATTTGCTGTAAAACCACCAGTTAAATAGTCGTGCATAATAATTGGTACACCAAGTTCTTTTGCACATTGAGCACGTTTTAGCATTTCTTCTGCAGTAGCGGCAGTTGCATTTAAATAGTGACCTTTAATTTCACCAGTTTCAGCTTGAGATTTATAAATAGCTTCAGCAACAAATAAGAAACGATCTCTCCAACGCATAAAAGGTTGAGAGTTTACGTTTTCGTCATCTTTTGTAAAGTCAAGACCACCACGTAAACATTCATAAACAGCACGACCATAGTTTTTAGCAGAAAGACCTAATTTAGGTTTAATTGTACAACCTAAAAGAGCACGACCGTATTTGTTAAGTTTATCACGTTCAACTTGAATACCATGTGGAGGCCCTTGGAATGTTTTTACATATGCTGGTGGAATACGAAGATCTTCTAAACGTAATGCACGAAGTGCTTTGAAACCAAAAACGTTACCTACAATTGAAGTAAATAAGTTAGTTACAGAACCTTCTTCAAAAAGATCTAAAGGGTAAGCAACATATGCAATATATTGATTTTCTTCACCAGGAACTGGTTCAATATCATAGCAACGACCTTTATAACGATCTAAACTAGTTAAACCGTCTGTCCATACAGTAGTCCAAGTACCTGTTGAAGATTCTGCTGCTACTGCGGCACCGCATTCTTCAGGTGGTACACCTGGTTGTGGTGTCATACGGAATGCTGCAAGAATATCAGTTTCTTTTGGTTGATAGTCAGGAGTATAATATGTTAAACGATAATCTTTAACACCTGCTTTAAATCCAGCACCTGCTCTAGTTTCTGTTTGTGGAGCCATTCTAAAAAAAAGAAATTTATATGGTTTACGATATTACAATCTGCCCGTTCACTTTCCTTTTTTTTTCCTTTTCTAAAAACTTTGTTTTTAGAAAAGGAAAAAAAAGGAAAGTGAAAGTGAATAAGTAATCTTTTTCTTTGTTTTCTTTCATTTTTTACGTTTATTTATACAACGTAAAAAATGAAAGTGCAAAAGAAAAAAAAAGAAAAGAAATTATTACAAAAACAATATGTTTTGTCATACAAAAGTATATCACAATTTTTTTTTTTTGCAATAGTCATTTCCTTTTTCAGTTGTTGGTTTAGGTTCCTTTTCTTTCCTTTTCAAAAATGAAAAGAAAAGGAAAAATTTTTTACCAACTAGCTTTTACAACACCAGGTAATAATCCTTGTGAAGCGTATTCACGTAATACATGTCGAGAAAGACCAAAATCTCGAAAATAGCCACGAGGGCGACCAGTCACAGTACATCGATTATGTAATCGAACCGGAGCACTATTTCGAGGCAAATTTTGCAATTTTCTATGTAATGAAAGTTTTTCTTCAAGAGAAGATGCTTGATTTATAGAAATTTTTAAATTTTCACGTTTGGTAGCATATTTTTTTACTAACAACTGTCGTTTTCTTTCACGTTCAATCATACTTTTTTTTGCCATATACTAAGACCTCAATTGCTTTTGTCAGGCTTTTTTGTTCTATATTTTTTTATTAAAAAAATATAGAACAAAAAAGATAACAGAATTTTTCTTTTTTCGTTTCTTTTTCCTTTTCCGTTTCCAGGTTTTACCTGGAATTACCTGGAATAGTTTTCAGTTTCCTTTTCTTTCCTTTTCAAAAAACTATGTTTTTTGAATCAAATGAAATTTGGTTACAAAAACCCAGTTTTTTAAAAAAGACCAAACGAACTTTTTTTGAACCAACTTTGTTGGTTTCCAGAAAGGAAAAGGAAGAAACGTAGTTTTTCGAACTCAACACTTTCATTTTTTACGTGAATTTTTTACATTTGTTCCTTTTCCAAAAACTTTGTTTTTGGAACCAAGTTTGGTGTTCTTTTTCAAAAAACTGGGTTTGGTTCCAAAAACCCAGTTTTTGGAAAAGAAAAAAGAAAAGGAAATACGTTATTTTTTATTTTTTTTTTTTTTTAAAGACAACAAAAATAAAAAACAAAAATGAATGTAAAAAATTCACGTAAAAAAAGACAAAAATTGAAATTTAACAATATACTATACTAATTTTTTAGAAAAATCAACTAATTGCATTTTTTTGCATTTATTTTTTTGCTAAAATATAAATAGTGCATCCGTGGCAGAGTGGTCGATTGCACCGCACTCATAATGCGGCTCCGAAAGGACATCGTTGGTTCAAGTCCAACCGGATGCAATTTTTTTCCTGTGAGTTTTATTCAGTTTCCGTTTCCAGGTAATTCCAGGTTTTACCTGGAATTACCTGGAATAGTTTTCAGTTTCCTTTTCAAAAAAGGAAGTTTTTTGAACCAACGAAGTTGGTTTCTTTTCCAAAAACTGGGTTTTTGGAACTGAGTTCCTTTTACAGTTCTTGTTCTTTCCAGTTCCAAAAACTTTGTTTTTGGAAAAAGAATAAAATATTGAATAAACTCGCACTAGGTTATCTTCCCGGAGGGCCTCCCCTCAAGTATTTTCACCCTTCTAGCGTTTCACTTCTAAGTTCGGGATGGAATATTAGGTGGTTCCACTAGAACGAGAGCACGAGTTTATCTTTCTGTGTTGGTTCCAGTTCTTTTCCAAAAAGAAAGTTTTTGGAAAAGAACTGAAACCAACACAGAAAGCATTTATTGTTTTTTGTATTTTTGTTCCAATATCACGTTCCTTTTCCTTTTCTAAAAACAAAGGAAAAGGAACGTGATATGGCACCGGTCAAATTCGATCAGCCTATTAGTACACCTCGGCTAAACACGTTACCGTGCGTACACCTGGTGCCTATCAACCGGGTTGTCTTCCCGTGGCTTAATGGAGAGTACTCATCTTGGGCTAAGCTTCCCACTTAGATGCTTTCAGCGGTTATCATTTCCACACTTGGCTACTCGGCGTTTACCCTTGGCAGAATAACCGATACACCAGAGGTGTGTTCATCCAGGTCCTCTCGTACTATGGATGAGTGCCCTCAATACTCTAACGCCTACACCGGATATGGACCGAACTGTCTCACGACGTTCTGAACCCAGCTCACGTACCGCTTTCATGGGCGAACAGCCCAACCCTTGGGACGTACTACCGCCCCAGGTTGCGATGAGCCGACATCGAGGTGCCAAACCTTCCCGTCGATGTGAACTCTTGGGGAAGATCAGCCTGTTATCCCTAGAGTAACTTTTATCCGTTGAGCGACGGCCCTTCCACACGGAACCGTCGGATCACTAAGGCCGGCTTTCGCCCCTGCTCGACTTGTAGGTCTTGCAGTCAAGCTCCCTTCTGCCTTTACACTCTACGGCTGATTTCCGTCCAGCCTGAGGGAACCTTTGCACGCCTCCGTTACCTTTTAGGAGGCGACCGCCCCAGTCAAACTGCCCACCTGAAACTGTCAAGTGTCCTGCTTCAAGGAACACCATTAGAATTCTAGCTCCTCCAGAGTGGTCTCTCACTGTTGGCTCCAGTTTCCCCAAGAAGAAACTTTCAACGCCTCCCACCTAGTCTGCGCAAGAAGAACCCGAACCCAATTTCAGGCTACAGTCAAGCTTCATAGGGTCTTTCTGTCCAGGTGCAGGTAGTCCGCATCTTCACAGACATGTCTATTTCACCGAGTCTCTCTCCGAGACAGCGCCCAGATCGTTACGCCTTTCGTGCGGGTCGGAACTTACCCGACAAGGAATTTCGCTACCTTAGGACCGTTATAGTTACGGCCGCCGTTCACCGGGGCTTCGGTCGTTAGCTTTTTCTTTATAAAGAATAACCAACTTCCTTAACCTTCCGGCACTGGGCAGGCGTCAGCCCCCATATGTTGTCTTACGACTTTGCGGAGACCTGTGTTTTTGGTAAACAGTCGCCTGGGCCTGGTCACTGCGGCCAAGTTTTTACTTGGCACCCCTTCTCCCGAAGTTACGGGGTCATTTTGCCGAGTTCCTTAGAGAGAGTTGTCTCGCGCCCCTTGGTATTCTCTACCAACCTACCTGTGTCGGTTTTCGGTACAGGTACTTTTTGTCTTGCCAGTAGTGCGAGCTTTTCTTGGAAGTATGACAGCCAGTAGATTTCAAAAACAAAGTTTTTGAAACGTATCACTTCTTAGCTTAAGATAGTTTTTCTTCTATCTCTCAACGCCTTGAAAGTTTCCACCGAAATCCAAATCCGGCCTACCTCTGCCTGCTCCGTCCCTCGATACCAACAAAAAGTAGTACAGGAATATTAACCTGTTTTCCATCGGCTACGCCTTTCGGCCTGGCCTTAGGTCCTGACTCACCCTCCATGGACGAACCTAGTGGAGGAATCCTTAGGTTTACGGGGCATTGGATTCTCACCAATGTTTGCGTTACTCAAGCCGACATTCTCACTTCCGCTTCGTCCACATTAACTTACATCAATGCTTCACCCTACAGCAGAACGCTCCCCTACCGATACTTTATTTTTTTTCATTTTTGTTCCTTTTCCTTTTCTTTTCAAAAACCCAGTTTTGGACCAAATGAAATTTTTGAAAAGGAACCAAGTGAATTAAGTATCCCACAGCTTCGGCAGGTCGTTTAGTCCCGGACATTTTCGGCGCAAGAACGCTCCACCAGTGAGCTATTACGCACTCTTTAAAGGGTGGCTGCTTCTAAGCAAACCTCCTGGTTGTTTCAGCATTCTCACCTCCTTTGCCACTTAACGACCATTTTGGGGCCTTAGCTGGTGATCTGGGCTGTTTCCCTCTTGACGATGAAGCTTATCCCCCACCGTCTCACTGGCTCATGAATAGCATATCTAGTATTCAGAGTTTGCCACGATTTGGTACCGCTTTCGCAGCCCGCACCGAAACAGTGCTTTACCCCTAGACAGCCTCATAAACCGCTGCGCCTCAACGCATTTCGGGGAGAACCAGCTAGCTCCGAGTTCGATTGGTATTTCACCGCTAACCACAACTCATCCGCCG
>Ga0209958_1001530_pt1:0-5000 | contig 16860 bp, 9 predicted proteins | sample ThiBio_inoc_plan_FD_183942 | JGI IMG/M metagenome (GOLD analysis project Ga0209958, IMG submission 183942) | Wastewater bioreactor microbial communities from Cape Town, South Africa - Thiocy_inoc_plan (SPAdes) | ecosystem: Engineered > Bioremediation > Thiocyanate > Unclassified | place... | reverse complement strand
CCTCGATTACAATAGTCATAACCCAAGTTTTAAAAGATCTTAAGATAGTTTCTTGATAAACATATATTAAAATCCCAACAACAAAAAGTAATCTTATGAAAATTAAAAATTTTACACCGATTTTTGGAAAAAATTTATAAAGAGTCTTAATAAAACCCAGTTAACCAAGGACTATATATTTTACAATATATTCAAGAAATACCAGGGTTATCTAATTAGCTCCGAATTTCAGATTTTTTAAATTTTAAAAATTAAGTATATCAAAATTAGTAAAATCTATAAATTATTTTTTTATGGATGGTAAACTATATAAGAAATTTACATAATTAACAGTTAATCCAACTACCTTTAATCCAACTACCTTTCTTTTTTTTATTTTCTTTTTAGCAAGTATTTGCTAAAAAGAAAATAAAAAAGATAATAAACTAATATTAAAAATAATAAAAAATTATAAAGAAAACGACAACATTAGGAAAGGAAGGGATTCGAACCCTTGATGGTTTTAATCACCATATAGACGTTCCAGGTCTAAACCATAAACCACTCGGACACCTTTCCGTTTTGTTTTTTTTCTAAAAATAAAATTGATTACTTTTTCAGTTCTTTTTCCAAAAATTTTGTTTTTAGAACCAACAAAATTTTTGGAAAAAGAACTGAAAAAGTAAAAGTAAAAGAAAAAAGAAAAGCAATCTGTTTAGTTTTTAAAATTTGTTTTTAGAACCCAAATTATTAAAAATAAATAGCGTGTTATTTTTTTAATTTTGGTCTTTAAACACCAAAAAATAACTAATAATAAATTAAGGTTATTATTTAAACTTTTCTTGAATAATATTCAACTACTAATAATTCATTAATATTAAGCCCAACCATATCACGAGATATTGAATTGGTAACAACAGCACTTAATTTTTCTTGATTTAAATTTAAAAATAATGGAACTTTAGGTAAACCTAAACTATTTAAAGATTTAGTAATTAGAGGACGTGACGTTTCACATACACTAATTACATCATTAATTTTACAAATATAACTAGGAATATTTATTTTTTGTTGATTAACTAAAATATGACCATGAGCAACCAATTGGCGGGCTGCTGCAATAGTAGGAGCAAATCCAAGGCGAAAAATAACATTATCTAAACGCGTTTCTAATAATTGTAATAATACTTCACCTGTGGAACCTTTTCGTCTACGTGCTTCACGAATATATTTAAGCAACTGACGTTCATTAATTCCATAATTAAATCGCAACTTTTGTTTTTCTTTTAAACGTATAGCATATTGCGATTCTTTAGCTTTTTGGCTTCCCGTTAACTTCTTTTTTGGACCATGTTGACCTGGTGGAAAATTTCTTACACACACTTTTTGAGTTAAACCGGGTAATTCACCTAAGCGACGTACAATACGTAATTTGGGCCCTCGATATCGAGACATAATAAAATTTTAATGTTTTTTATATAACAATGTAATATTTTTAATTGTATCTTTTAGTAAAAAAAAAATACTAAAAAAACTTATATAGTATTCTCTAAATTATATCTTCCAAAACCGAAAGGTTATCTTGTTTTAAATGTAAAAAATAAAAGATAACCTTTCTTTAAGAATATAAAAAAATACAAATATAAGATAAAATAAATTAGTTTTAAATTTTAATTAAAAGACTAATTTAAAAAGAAATAAAAAAATCTTATTTCAAAGTTAATTGCTTAACAACTTGATAACGAGCACGAGCTCTTTTAAAAACAACAGTAGCTTCTACACGTTGCTTTTCTCCTTGTGCTTGTTCTAACTTTTCTTTAGCTTGTTGAAAAGCAAGTTCTGCTTGTTCTGGTTCAATAGTTTTAACTGATTCTGCTTCATTAACTAAAATAGTTACTTGATTTTGTTTTATCAAAGCAAAACCGCCCATTAAAGCTACGGGGATCCATTCTGATTTAGATCTAATTAAAGTCACACCTATATCTAAAGCAGTAATTAAAGGTGCATGATTTGATAGAACACCCATTTGACCTGTATTGGTAGGAAGAATAATTTCTTCTGCCTGATCATTCCAAAAAATTCGATCAGGTGTCATTATACAAACTTGTAATGTCATAATTTTTCTCAATTATAGAGATTTTTTTTTATAGAATTATGCATTTTTTTCACTTTCATTTCTGTTCCAAAAAGTTTGTAAACAAACTTTTTGGAACAGAAATGAAATTAACCACAAAATATGAAAAATACACTTTTTACATTGTATTAATTTTTTTTTTGCAGTAGTACAAAAATGGAAAGAATAAGTAAATTAAAAATCTAATTAAATTTCAATTCCTTTTCCTTTTGCTTCTACAAAAACTTCATTTTTGGAACCAACAAAATTTTTATAACACAAAATTGAAAACTATTCCAGGTAATTCCAGGTAAAACCTGGAATTACCTGGAAAAGGAAAAAAAAAGGAAACAAAAATTTTTGATAATTAAGATTGAAGTGTAGCAGCTTTTGAAATAGCTTCGTCAATATTTCCAACTAAGTAAAAAGATTGTTCTGGAAGCTCATCAAGTTCCCCAGTTAAAATAAGATTAAACCCTTGAATAGTATCAGCTAAACTTACATATTTTCCAGGTGAACCAGTGAAAACTTCTGCTACGAAAAATGGTTGTGATAAGAAACGTTCAATTTTACGAGCTCTTGCTACGATTAAACGATCTTCTTCAGATAGTTCGTCAAGACCTAAAATTGCAATAATATCTTGCAATTCTTTATAACGTTGTAATGTTTGTTTAACGTTTTGTGCACATTGATAATGCGTATCGCCAACAATCCAAGGTTGTAACATTGTAGAAGTAGAATCTAAAGGATCAACCGCAGGATAAATACCTTTTGAAGCTAAACCACGAGAAAGTACAGTTGTAGCATCTAAATGTGCAAATGTTGTAGCTGGAGCAGGATCGGTTAAGTCATCCGCTGGTACATAAACAGCTTGAATTGATGTAATACTTCCATCTTTTGTAGATGTAATACGTTCTTGTAAACCACCCATTTCTGTAGCCAAAGTTGGTTGATATCCAACCGCAGAGGGCATACGACCTAAAAGAGCAGATACTTCAGAACCTGCTTGCACAAAACGGAAAATATTATCAATAAATAAAAGAACGTCTTGTTTATTTATATCACGAAAATATTCAGCCATTGTTAAAGCAGTTAAACCAACACGCATACGAGCTCCAGGAGGTTCATTCATTTGCCCGTATACTAAGGCTACTTTTGATGCCGAAATATTATCTTCATCAATAACTCGTGATTCTTTCATCTCCATATAAAGATCATTTCCTTCACGAGTACGTTCACCAACTCCACCAAAAACAGAAACACCACCATGGGCTTTAGCAATATTATTAATAAGCTCCATAATAAGTACAGTTTTACCTACACCAGCACCACCAAATAAACCAATTTTACCACCTCGGCGATATGGTGCTAATAAATCTACAACTTTGATACCTGTTTCAAAAATAGAAAGTTTTGTATCTAAGTCAACAAAAGCTGGCGCTGAACGGTGAATTGGTAGTTGTTCTTTATTATTAACAGGACCTAAATTATCTACCGGTTCACCAAGAACATTAAAGATACGACCTAATGTTGCTTGGCCAACTGGAACACTTAAAGGTTTACCAGTATCGATTACATCCATTCCTCGCATTAAACCATCAGTTGCACTCATAGCAACTGCACGTACACAATGGTCACCTAATAACTGTTGAACTTCACATGTCACAGAAATATCTTGACCAGCTTGATTTTTACCTTGAACAACTAATGCATTATAAATGTTTGGCATTTTTCCAGGAGGAAAAGAAGCATCTAATACCGGACCAATAATTTGTGTAATACGGCCAACTGTTTTTGTTTCTGTAGAAACGCTCATATTTTAAAAAATTTTTGATAATTTTTTTGTTTTGCCTTTTTGTTTATTTTTTTATGATAAAAAAAACAAAAATTCTATCTATTATAGATAGAACCAACACATAAACTAAAACATTAAAAATACTTAATTTAAGAAAAAATCTATAAATTTTAATTTTGAGTAACATTATATAAATATAATATAATATTATCATAAAAAATTAAATTATTCAATAATTTATTAACAAAAATTTAGTAATTAAAGAAAATTTTGTTTAGAACTCGAACATTATATAAAACGTAATAGAGAAAAAATCTTAGAAGGAATAGTAAAAGAAATACATTGATTTTATAAATCAAAAAAATTTTTTAAAAATTAATTCTCACATATACTACAATTTTTATATTATTTAAATTTTTAATATTATTTTTTATTTTAAAAAATTTTTCTCTTTCTGAGAATTTTTACTTCTCAGAAAAAGAAAATTCAAACAGATTAAATTTAAGAATGTTTTTAAAAATGTTCTATTTATAAAAATTAAAGATTTTCATAAATAGAACATTAAATATTATAGAATTAACCAAATTTACCACTTGTACTTGCAATTAAAAACGCAGCATAAGTTAAAACATATCCAACAGAGAAATGTGTTAAACCTACAAGACGCGCTTGTACAATACTAAGTGCTACTGGTTTATCACGCCAACGCACAAGATTTGCTAATGGAGTACGTTCATGAGCCCAAGCTAAAGTTTCAATAAGCTCTTGCCAGTAACCACGCCATGAAATAAGGAACATGAAACCTGTAGCATATACAAGGTGACCAAAAAGAAACATCCATGCCCATACAGAAAGACTATTCATCCCAAATGGGTTATAGCCGTTGATTAATTGAGATGAATTTAACCATAAATAATCACGAAGCCATCCCATAAGATAAGTTGACGATTCATTAAATTGGTTGACATTTCCTTGCCAAATACCTAAGTGTTTCCAATGGAAATAAAAAGTAACCCAACCAATAGTATTTAACATCCAAAAAACAGCAAGGTAGAAAGCATCCCAAGCTGAAATATCACAAGTACCACCACGGCCTGGACCATCACAAGGGAA
>Ga0209958_1001521_pt1 | contig 17003 bp, 12 predicted proteins | sample ThiBio_inoc_plan_FD_183942 | JGI IMG/M metagenome (GOLD analysis project Ga0209958, IMG submission 183942) | Wastewater bioreactor microbial communities from Cape Town, South Africa - Thiocy_inoc_plan (SPAdes) | ecosystem: Engineered > Bioremediation > Thiocyanate > Unclassified | place: South... | reverse complement strand
TGCGCCGGATGCGCCTGGAGCAGCACCTACGTTGGACCAGATGGATGCCGCGCTGGGTGGCGTTCTGCCCCCTGCCGAACCTTCCGCCACTGAACCCTTGCCCGACCAGCCCGCGCCGGTCGAACCGCCGACCGACGTCGAGCGCATCGCCGCGGCCGAGGAGCGCCTCGCATTCGTGCAGCAGCAGGCGCAAGCCAATGGATGGGACAAGCGCTTGATCGGCGCGCGCGACGCGGCCCAGGCTGAGCTCGATGCACTGCGCCCGGCGCCCGAAGTCAGCGCAGAAGCGCCCGCCATAGACCAGCGCCCGCTCTCGCAGCAAATGGGCATCGACCGCACGGCAGGACCTCTTTCGGCGGCTGCGGCCACGGCGGTGGATACGGGCGCGACCCCTGTGCAGTTCCTTGGCGCCACTGGCCGCGCACTTCAGACGCGCCAGACTGGGCCAGGCGTCACGAACGAGAGCAACGTTATCGACGTGCAGGGCCGCGTGGTGGAAGACCGCGCCATCGGTACGCCGCGCCGGTTGATTGATGCCGCCCAATCTGGAGTGAGTCAGCAGCCAGCAGGACGCCAAGCCCTGCCAGCGCCCACCAATCTGCGGGAAGCGCTGGACCGCATCCGGCAGCAACGCGCCGAAGGAGAACGCCTTGCCAACCCATCACCTACCCCTGGAGCCGCAGTACCAGCACTGGGTGGACCAGTGGGTGATGACCGAGCCCGAAGCCCATCACTTGCAATTCCTGATGGAAGCGGCGCAAATAAATCAAACGCTGGACGTTCCACCGCAGTTGGAGCGGGCGGTGCAAAACCTGGCGCTGCACAGCCTCGTGGACGAGGAAACGGCAATGCGCCACTGAGAACGCCAACCAGTTTGCGCGAGGGCCTGGAGCGCATCCGCGCCAAGCGCCAGGAGGCCGCCAATGCCCAAGCTGCCACGCAACAAGCTGCCGCTCCCGCCCAAACCCTTCCCGCAGCCCGAGCCAGTGCCTTGGAAGCCGCTGGGCCTGCGCCCGTTTCCCCCACCACCACAGGAGTGACCAATGGCCCTGAAGCCGCCCAAGCCCAGCAAGGCATCGCGCAATCAACGCAAGCAGGAGGCCAGGCGCGCCCAGCAGCAACCGCTGCGCCCAGCACCGCGCCGGCTGGAGGAAGTGGCCTACAAGCGGGTGGGCTGACCAATGCCGCCACGGCTCAGAACGATGGAGCGCAAGGCACGCCAACGGCAGGCGCGCAAGCTGCGCCGCAAAGACTGCCCCAAGGCGCAAGACTAGAGACCGCTGACAGGGGCATGGTGCAAGGCATGGTGCGCTACGTTGACGGCGCTGGCCTGCCGTTGAGCGACTGGGCGGAAGATGAAGCGGATGCGCTGGCGCAAGCGATCCAGCGTGGCCGTGGCGCGCTCGCAGAAAAGTTGCTGCGCGATCACTTTGTCGCAGCCGCCAGGGCCGATACAGCTATGCAAGGCAACGATGCTGCGCAAATGCTGCGCATGGCGCAAGAGCGCGAAGCGCTGGTCAATCAGTTGGTCGATGCAGGTTACACGCAGGCGGAAATCGGCGCCAATTCTCTTGGATTGCCGCTGGAGGAGTTCAATCGACTGGTCAAAGAGGGCATTTACAGCCGTGAGCGCGGAGCACCGGACAGCCTGTTTCCAAAAAGAAGTAACAGCCGGAAGGCCGCAGCAGGCCCAGCCCAGCAAGGCAGCGTGCAATCCGGTGGCAAACAGTCCGCAGCGGCAGGCGCGCAAGGACAAGCGCCGCAAACCGCAGTAGCCCGCCCGGATGGCTGGCGCAAGAGCATGCTCAAGGCTGGCCCGGTGGCCAAGGCCATGGGCATCGAGACGCGCGGCAAGCGGCTGGCGCAAGTGGTGGCTGAGATTGATGCGGCGGATGCGCAGCGCGCCGGCGTGCAGCAGGATGGCGCCGACCTGTCTGCCGGGAAGATCGACCGCGAGTGGAGCGCCTTCGCCCCAGAGACGGGGACCCTGGGCGTGCCGCGCGCCGAGATGCCGCAGATCCGGGCCGCGCACCGGGGCGCCCTGGTGAACTTCCTCAAGGCCCGAGGCATCGACAGCCGCGCCGGCGAGATGCCGGCGAACGACCTCAAGCCCACGCAGGCGGAGTTCTCGCCGGCCAAGGTGGAGAAGGCCCGTGCCTTCCCGGGCGGCGACCGCTCCATCTTGGTGTCGTCGGACGGCTATGTGGTGGACGGGCATCACCAGTGGCTGGCCAGGCGTGCCAACGGCGAGCCGGTGAAGGTGATCCGCCTGCAGGCTCCGATCCGCGAAGTGCTGGCGCAGGCGGCAGAGTTTCCAAGCGTCGCCGCCGCCAGCGGTGCGCAATCGACCCAAGGAGCGCCCGATGCTGCATCCCCACGAAATCTACGGCTGGCAGATGAGCGCGCACCAGGCGCTGCTGATCCTGCGCAGGACGGGGCAGGCGGACCGGGTGCAGGCGCGGCACCTGCTGTCGGTACTGGACAGCGGGCAGGAGGCGGTACCGCAAAGCCTGGCGCCGCTGTGCGAACGGCTGTACCTGATGCAGGTGGCGCCGGGGAATCGGCTGGCGGTGTAGTTGGTGAGGGCGCGGATCGTCCGGCAAAGGCAGCAGCTACAGAACCTGTAGCGCAACCCATAACCCGCGCAGACGTAGAGGACGCCCAGCAGCAGGCCCGCGCAGACAACCGCAAGAAGGTAAAGCAAGGGGCTTCAGAGGCATCGCCCATCGAAGACGCTGGCGAGAAAATCGGAGGCGCACGCAAAGACCGATGGAAAGAGCGTGGCCTGAATCTGGACGACCTGGACGCCATGACCGAAGCCGAAGGCGCCGAGTTGGCAACCAAGGCCAATGTGTGGAAGCCGGACTACGAGGCGCTGTCTGCCGCAGCCGAGCCGGTGACGGCGGCCATGGTCAAGACGATCTACGACCAGTTGGCCGCCAAGCCGAAGAAGAACACCCCCGAGGGTCGGCGCCAGTACGTGCAGATGATGCGGATCGTGCGCGATGTTTACACCGAGGCCAATGGGCCGGAGGCGGTGAAGAATGCGTACCTGGAGATTCGCAAGCGTGCTGGCCTGAATACGGCAGACCCGCTGGCCAAGTCGATTGCGCGCGAGCTGCTGTTCTCTGTGTACAAGGGCCGCAGCGATCCGTTTGTGTTGGGCTACACGGAAATGTCCAAGGCGAAGAAGCTGGTGGAGGATGGATTCCCCGCCAAGGCCGATCCGTGGAAGTCTCGCCTGTCGGTCAGTCGCATGGACGGTGGGCCAGGCACCACCGAGCGCGGCATTGAAATGTACATGGAGCGCTCCGCCGAAGCGGGTACGCCGCTGACCCGCGAGCAGATCGAGGCCGGGTTCTTCCGGGTGAATACCAAGGACAACAAGACGGTTGCCTACGCTCCCACTAAGGCAGATGCCGAGGCGGCAGCGGCCACGGTGTACGAGCGCGACATGAAGGGCAAGAAGGACGGCAAGCCTGAGCCTGTGCGCCCGAACCTGGATGAACTCAAGCGCGAAAACCTGCCCCAGCGCATCGACCGCGATGTGACGTCCGAGGATTTCGTGCGCGATTTAGGGTTCCGGGGCGTGGAATTTGGCAACTGGTCCGCCCAGGACGAGCGCCAGCGCATCCTGAACATGGCCTATGACGGCTTGATGGACCTGGCCGAGATCATGGGCGTGCCACCCAAGGCCATGAGCTTGAACGGCACGCTTGGCATGGCCTTCGGCGCCCGTGGTGGCGGCAGGTTCGCCGCCCACTACGAGCCCGGCAAACTGGTCATCAACATGACCAAGATTCGCGGTGGCGGGTCGATGGCCCATGAGTGGGCGCACGCCATGGATCACTACTTTGGCGAACTGGATAAGGCCGATGCCTACACAACGCAGGCGCGCGGCGCGTCTGGCTGGTACTCCGAAGACCAGTACAACGGTGTGCCGCGCACGCGCCATGAGCGAGTCGGCAACGAGTGGAAGGCCGTCGAGAAAAGGCGTCTGGACAACCTGCGCCCGGAGATGGCGGCGGCGTTTGACGAGGTGATGCGCGCGTTGTTCCAAAAGCAGATCACCAAGGCCGAGATGGTGCGCAGCCAAGAGCTTGATTTGGAGCGCACTGAAGCGCTGGCACGCGGCGAGCAGGACGCAGAGATGAAGGCCATGTACCAGAACATGGTGCAAAACAAGCGTGAGGCCCTGAACGAACTGCGCAACGATCCCGAGGGCAAGCTGTACGCAGGACGCGGGCGCAGCGACTACGCCAGCCAGGCGCAGGCGCTGTCTGGCAAGTCCGTGGACGGATACTGGGTTCGCCCCACGGAGATGTTCGCCCGTGCCTTTGAGAGCTGGGTATTTGATCGCGTGACCGCAATGGGCGCCCGGTCGGATTACCTGGTCCACGGCGTGGAGGAAGACCGCTTTGCTGGTGGCGGCTACAAGGGCAACCCTTACCCCACGGGAGAGGAACGCGCACGCATCAATGCGGCGTTTGACAAGCTGGCGAGCACCATCAAGACCAAGCAGACGGATAAGGGTATGGCCATGTTCAGCCGCTCGCCCGCCAAAGCGCGTGCCCAGCCGAAGATGTCCCCCGAGTTGGCTCAGGACTTGGTGAGCATTCGGCCGCGCGCACGCGCCACCAAAGATTCGGTGCGCGCGGCGGTGCGCGAGGTCGTCAACGGCCTCGGGCTGCTGCCCAATGGCCTCGGGCGCATCGTGGTGGCAACGTCCGCCGAGATCAAGCAGGACTGGGAGCCGCTGATCGGCGGCGTTTCGATGGAGGCCGGTGGCGAGGCCGGCAATGCGCTGGGCTTCTTTGACCCGAAAACCAAGACCGTCTTCCTGATTGCCGACCACATCCGCGCCGGTGACGAGCTCGGCGTGGTGGTGCACGAGCTGATGCACAAGCACGGCCAGGCGGTGCTGGGCGAAGCGGGCTGGAACCAGCTGCATGGCGCCATTGGCAAGTGGGCCAGCGCGCCAGAGGGCAGCATGGAGCGCTTTGTGCACGACGAGGCGGCGGCGCGTGTGCGCAAGTCGCGGCCGGCGGGGGAGGCCAGGAAGGAGTATTCCAGCCAGGAGCTGTTCCCCTACGCGGTGCAGGTGGCGCTGGAAGAGGGTGTTCGCCCGAACATGCTGGCCAAGCCGGGCACGGTGGCGCGCTGGTTCGCGCAGGTGCGCGCGATGCTGCGCCAGGTGTGGAACAAACTCAGCACCAAGCCAGACCTGTTCGACACGCAGGATCTGGTGAATCTGGCGTTCGGCATCGCGCAGCGCGAGAACCCGGAGCACGCGGGGGCGCTGGATGGGGTGACCTCCGATGCTGGCAATGCCCTGGCGGCGCTCAGTCGCGTGGATGAGCTGTTCCAGATCCCGAAGTCGCAAGGCAAAACTGTGGCGGAAATTGCCGCCGACGTGGACCCGGCCATCAAGGTGCGGCGCGTGCCCGGCCTGCCGGGCCGGCAGGACTACAAGCTCACGATGGCCAACGGCAAGACCGTATCGCTCATGGTGGCGCCCACGGGCCTGAGCCGCTACCAGTTCGACTACGTGGACGGAGAGGCCACGGACAGCCTGATCAAGCGGCCGGGAGAGAACCCCGAGGATGTGCCAGAGGGCACCGGCGACGTGTGGATCGACGTCTCGGCGCTCGAGAGCGGGGAGGGCGGGCGCGAGGTCTATGCCATCGCCGCCAATTTCGCGCACAACAACGGCATGATCTTCATTGGCGACCCGGCCGGCTTCAGCGACGATGCGATGACGCGCCGGCCTGAGCAGATGCTCTCGAGCGCGCTCAAGTTCGGCACCACGGCGCACCTGGCGCCGCACCCGAGACAGGTATCGGGCGACAAGCGCCTGGGCATCCCGCCGCTCAAGTGGGTCTATGGAGACGACTTGGGCAATATCCGCCGCCTCATTGACCTGAACCTGAAGGCCTTGGACAATGCGGGGTATGGCGATGACTCGATCCGAATTGATCCAGATGGCGGAGCGTTTAGAGATGCAAGCGGAAGCACGCTCGACCGTGAAGCGATCAGGGCCATCTCGGAGGCGGGTTTCGGCAGAAGAAGCCGAGCAGGGGGCTCTACGCTTGCGCGACGAGCTGTCCTCGCATCCCTTGTACGCAGCGAAGGCCAAGCGCAACGAGGAGCTGACGGGCGACCCGATGGACTTCTGGAGGATCTGCTTCGGCTCGCAGATCAATCGCTACCATCGGTCAAAGGACTCTTCTACAGCCGCAGCGTAGCGGAGGGCGACGCCGCCCAGCGCGCGGGCGATGCCATCAAGGCGGTATCCGCCACCAACCTCAAGCAGCGCGCCGACTGGAAGGCGACAGATTACCTGGGCCTGGGCCTCCAAACCCTGGGCCGGCGCCAGATCGTGGATATCTACGGCGACGCGCTGCCGCTCGCGCAGTACAACAAGCTGGCCGCCCAGATGGAGGCGGACAAGAACGAGGTCGGCGCCAATGCCGACAAGCTGGCCACCGCCTGGGGCAAGCTCAAGGACGAACGCCAGCTTGCCGAGCTGATGCACGATGCCACGCTGGCGCAGATGGACCCGGCCAAGGAGCATGTGCCCGGCGACGACCAGATGCGCTACAAGATGCTGCGCGCGCGCTTCAATGCGCTGACGCCAGAAGCTAAACAGGTCTACCTCGATGCCCGCAGCGCCTACCAGACGCACCACGCCAACGTGCGCCAGGCCATCAAGGACCGGATCGAGCGCAGCGAGTTGAAGGGCGAGCGCAAGGCGGCGCTGCTCAAGCAGATGGACGATGAGTTCTTCAAGGCGGTGAAGGGGGTGTACTTCCCGCTGGCGCGCTTTGGCCAATACGTGGTGGTGGTCAAGGACGCTGACGGCAAGGTGGCGAGTGTCAACCGCGCCGAAACCATGGCCGAGGCACAGGCGCTGCGGACGAGCCTGCTCAAGGCGTTCCCTGCGGGCAGCGGGCACACGGTGGCGCGGCCGATTCTTGGCAAGGAGTTCATCGCCGGCCGGGATGCCGTGGGCCGGGGCTTCATGACCGAGCTGTACGCGGTGCTGGACAAGCAGGACATGGACGCGGCGGCCCGCGCGGAGTTGGAGGACACGCTGGGGCAGTTGTACCTGTCTTCGCTGCCTGATCTCTCCTGGGCCAAGCACGGCATCCACAGGAAGGGCACGCCGGGCTTCAGCCAGGATGCGCGCCGGGCCTTTGCGCAAAATATGTTCCACGGCGCACGGTATCTGGCCAAGCTGCGCTACTCGGACCTGATGCAGGACGAGCTGAACGCCATGCAGCAGCACGTGGACGACTGGAAAGAAGTGGAGGACTTCGACCAGCCCAAGGCGCAGCGCGTGGTGGACGAGATGAACAAGCGCCACGAATCGCTGATGAACCCCAAGAGCAACCCGCTGTCCACGGCGCTGACCAGCTTCGGCTTCATCTTCCACCTGGGTTTGTCGCCTGCTTCGGCGATGGTGAACCTGAGCCAGACGGCGCTTGTGGCCTACCCGATCATGGGAGCCAAGTGGGGCTTCGGTAAAGCGAGCGCGGCGCTGCTCAAGGCGAGCGGCGAGGCGGCGCGCGGCAGGAACGACATCACAGGCGCGCTGACGGCGCAGGAGCGCCAGGCCTACGATGAGGCGGTTCGCACCGGTGTGATCGACGTGACCATGGCGCACGACCTGGCCGGGATTTCGCAGGGCGAGGATGCCGGGGTGATGTGGAAGCTGCGCCCGGTGATGAAGTGGGCCAGCTTCATGTTCCACCATGCCGAGCGCTTCAACCGGCAAGTGACGTTTGTGGCCGCCTACCGGCTGGCGCGCGAAGCTGGAGCGAGCCACCAAAGCGCCTACGAGCAGGCGGCGGATGCCACCTACAAGGGGCACTTTGATTACTCGGCTAGCAACCGCGCCCGCATCATGCAGGGCAACACGGCGCGCGTGCTCCTGCTGTTCAAGCAGTACAGCCAGAACATGATCTACACCCTGGCGCGCAGCGCGCACCAGTCGCTCAAAGGGGCCACGCCCGAAGCCCGCGCCGAAGCCCGCAAGACGCTGGGCGGGCTGCTGACCATGCACGCGGCTGCCGCCGGTGTGCTGGGCCTGCCGATGGTGACGACTCTGCTGGCGGCAGCCTCGATGCTGGGCGGTGACGATGATGAACCTTGGGACGCCCAGGTGGCGCTGCAGAACCTGCTGGCCGATACCTTCGGGCAAAAGAGTGCCGAGGTGCTGGCGCATGGCCTCTCGCGCCTCACGCCGTGGGACGTGTCGGGCCGCGTCGGTCTCGACCGGCTCATCTTCCCCGACGTGCAGGAGGGGATGGAAGGACAGCGGCTGGCCGAATCGGCAATGACGGCCGCTCTCGGGCCGGTGGCCGGTATCGGTGTCAACGTGCTCAAGGGGGTCCAGGAGATGAGCCAGGGGCGCTATCTGCGTGGGCTCGAAGCGATGGCGCCAAGCGTGGCGCGCGGGCCACTCAAGGCCTGGCGCTACGAGAGCGAGGGGGTCAAGGACAAGACCGGCATCGTGGTGCAGGACGAGGTGGACGCCGCTGCGCTGTGGGGCCAGGTGGCAGGGTTCTCGCCGTCGGACGTGCGCCGCTCCTATGAGGGCAAGAGCGCCATCGTCCAGCACGACCGCGCGCTGCAGGCGCGGCGCAGTGCCCTGGTGGAGCAGTTCGCCATGGCGGCGATGGCCGGGGATGAGGCGGGCAAGACCGAGGCGCGGGAGGCGATTGCCAAGTTCAACGAGAAGAATCCGGCCCGACGCATCCTGCCGCTCAATCTGATGCAAAGCGTTGCCCAGCGGCAAAAACGCATCCGTGAGGCCAAGGAGGGCGTGTACCTGCCGGCCAAGCGCAGGGATGCGATGGAGCAGGGGCGGTTTGCACTGGCGCAGGGTGCCCCCGTATAGGGTTTGGCGCTGGAGTGGGGCCGGGGAACACTCCCCGGCATGGCAGCAAAAACCCAGCGCATCGGACCATTCCCATTCGGGATGGACAACCGCGCGCCCGATTTCAAGATGGCGCTGCCCAAGGACACGGGCGGACACCTCCTGCGCGATGCGTTCAACGTGGACGTGACGCCGCAGGGCACGCTGAAGTCGCGCGCGGGCTACGCGCTGGCGCTGGCGGGGGCGGATAGCCATTCGGCCTTCGACAGCGACGGGGTCGCGCTGTACTGCGACGCCGGCAACGTCTACCGCCTTGAGCTGTCGGGCGACCAGGTAGAGCGCTCCCTGGTGGCAAGCGGCTACGGCGCCCTCGCGCCGGTGCGCTACGCCCGGGTGAACGAGGCCATCTACTTCACCGACGGCGTGCGCGTCGGCTCCTACCACCCCGTCTCCGGGCCCACCCCCAGCTGGTCCGATGCTGCCGCCACGACGGTAGGCGACCAGGCCCTGGTGCCGATGCCGCCCGGCTCCTGCATCGCGCACCACGGCGCGCGGCTGCTGGTGGCGGTGGGCTCCGTGCTCGTCTACAGCGAGCCGTTCCTGCCGCATCTGCGCGACCCGGCGCGCGGCTTCGAAATGTTCCCGGCGCCCATCACCTGCATCGCCGCCGTCGAGGGCGGCGTGTTCGTGCTCGCCGACAAGACCTATTTCATCGCCGGTGGCTTCCCGGCCCAGGAGGTGCGCGCTGCGCTGCCCTACGGCGGCCCAGCCCAGCAGGCCGGCTACCGCGACGACGGCGGCGCGCACTGGATGAGCGCGCGCGGCCTGTGCTCCTGCGACAAGCAGGGCGCTCTCGTCAACCTGCAAGAGCAGCACGTCGCCATGGCCGTCACCGGCTCCGCCGCAACGCTGTTTCGCGAAGCGGACGGCATGCGCGCTGTCGTTGCCGCGCTCTCCGAACCAAGTTCATCCGCCGCAGGCGTCGGCTCCTACGCCCAAGCCCGAATCGTGAGGAAAGACCCATGACGATCAACCAAATCCCGTGTGGATTCGCCTACGACTTGACCGTGAAGGCCAAGAAGGACGGGCGCATCTTGTCCCTTGACCATGCGCTGAACCGCGTGCCGATCGAGGGGCTCAACGACATCGTGACCGCCTACTTCAAGGGCGGCGCCGGCCCGGCGGGCCTCTACATCGGCCTGTGGTCCGGGGCGCACGTCCCGGACGGCACCGAAACGGCCGCCACGCTCGCATCGCTCGTGACGGAAGTCACCAACTACAGCCAGGCCACGCGCCTCGCCCTGACCTTGGGGGCTGTCGCCAGCGGTGCGTGCTCCAACGCCGCTTCGCTCGCGCGCTTCGACATGACCGACACCGCCACGGTGAACGGCGCGTTCCTGAGTACCGCACAGGCGAAGGGGGCCGCGACCGGAAAGCTGCTCTCCGTCGTGCGCTTCGCCAACCCCCGCGCCGTCGATTCGACGGTCTACCTCGAAGTCCTGACGGGCTTCCAGTTCATCTCGCTCTAAAGAGGCACCACCATGACCATCCTCCAATCCACCGGCCTGCGCAACGGTTTGCTCGGCACCGGCTCGCTGAAAACCCTGCTGGCAGGCGGCTTCATCCACGTTTACGCCTCTGCGCTGGCGGATATTCCGGCCACTGCGGACGCCGCGATCGACGGCGCGAAGCACACCAAGCTGCTCACGGTCTACGGCGACGGTATTTCCGGGGGCCTGAACCTCGGTACGGCCGACGGCGGCGCCATTGGCAAGGCGGCGGGCGAAACCTGGTCGGGCACCATCCTGGTCTCCGGGAACGCAGCGTTCTTCCGCTTCGTGGGCAGCGCCGACACCGGCGCGGCGTCGACCACGCAGCCGCGCTTGCAGGGCCGGGTGGGCACCTCTGGGGCTGAGCTGAACCTGAGCTCGGTGGCGCTGACCTCGGGCGAAACCCAGGCCATCAACTACATCTCGCTCAGCCTGCCGGCGTAAGGGGGCGGGATGACGCTCGACCCGGATTTCAAGTATTTCCTCGTCGGGAAGGAGACGGCGCAGATACTCACGCACGCGCAAGCTGAATCGCTGGAGGGGATGGTTTCCGTCTTTACCTGTGACGACTTCAGCGGGTACTCGGGACCGCCTGGCTGGAGCATCCCCACGCACTGGCAGTTGCCGGTGTCCGCATACCCGGGCCCTACGCTGCCCAACTTCAACGCGGCATGGATGTTCGGTGAGTCAGGGGCCCACGAGAACGACCTGGCCCAGTTGGAGGTGATCACCAAATACACAACGCCCTCTGGGGCCTGGGCCGACATATCGGAAACTTCCGGCGGGCCGGCCAACAACACGGGGCTGTTTCTGGTCGGCGTCAAAGGCCCGGCGGCTGCGTCGATGATCGCCGAGTCCTATGGGGACTTCACCGACTTTATAGGGCCGACGGATCTTTCTGTTGGTTACGCCTACTCGAACACAGATGGCGGGCAGCGCATCTATGTGACTGCGTTCGGCTCGCCGTTCTTCGAGGCCTTGGTTCAACAGGTGCACGTTTACGCTGCCTACGACGCGCCGCCCCCAGCTGCCGCTTTCTGGACCGACTTTATCGGTTCGCGTGAGGTGCGCTGATGCTCATCACCGACAACTCCAAGGGCACGTCCGACGGCAAGGAGCGCGACCAGCTCCAGGCCATGGTGGCGGTCGGCTCGGAGTTCATCACCTACCAGGACCAAGAAAGCACGGTGCAGAAATCGGGCGAGTTCGTGCGCATCGAGAAGGAATCGGGCGAGGCCGCCCCGCGCTTCCTGCTGCTGCACGAAACCTCGCAGACCTACGACGAGAACTGGAACGCCCTGACCGGCAACGAGCTGCGCAGCGTGGCGCCGAACGTCAAGCTGCGCAAGCGCTCGCGCCTGTACGTTTCCGAGATCGACCCGACCAATGGAGATCTGCCGTTCCGGGAGATTGGAGGGTTCAAGGCCCAGACGCGGATTTCGCGATATCACTCTTTGGCCGAGACCCAACCCTACCGCTTCGAGGCTCTCACCGAGGCCAACTACACATCGCAGGCCGGCAAACGCCGTCTGTTCGCAGCGGGCGGTGGAAAAGTTTGGTTGGTGCGTGAGATCAACCTCCCGGGGGATGACCGTTTCTTCAACGATTCTGACCGCGCGCAGGACAGCCACGGGCACACGAAGAAGCGCGGCCTGCGCGCGGCGCGCGTGGAGGTCGTAGAAATCAACACAACGACCGGCTCCGTCAGCAAACCCATCCTTTCCTTCGATGTCCATAGCGGTCTAGGCGGGGGTTACCCTGGACATAAATTCATCTCTATCGGCGGTTCCGCCGATATGTGGGACAGCAATACGGTCTACGTCGGCCTGGCTGGCGTCCTGTTCGGATCTGCCGCGCAGATAGCGGACGTCCAGTACACACCCATCGGGGGGGACGCATCGGACACTTACGCTGTCGCCGAGCCGGCGGTGGCCAAGGCTGGCACCGGGGAGTACACGTCGATCGTAGCGGTGTACCCCGGGCCCGACGACGTGTACGACAGCCGCAGTTCCGGCCCCTACCGGCTGACCTGCAGGTACACCACGCCGCGCGGGGACATGGCGACCACCAAGATTACCTTCCCGGCAGTGGCAGCCTACCCGACGGCCTTGTATTGGGCGGCGCGTGGGATGTCTCTGCACCGGACAGGGCCTGCCACGCTGGTTCTCCGGGCGGACGTGCATGCTATGCGCTTCGGGGCATCGGCACCCGCGAGTGCATCACAGAGCGCCGCGATCTTCCTGTGGTCCTACGACAACGGGGCGACCTGGGGCGGCGCCAGCGCTGTCATCCTGGTGCCGTACGGGGGCGTGCTCGTCAAAGACAAGAACACCTTGCTGACGTTCTCCTGGGACAACTCCTCGCTATCTTCTGCCGCCATCGATGTAAGGCAGATCACAAGCGGTGGTTGGAGCAGTATTGCTTCCATCCCCCGGGGCGTGTTCAACCAGGGGCTGATGGCACCGTCCATAAGCGGCGGATATACCGTGCCTTACCTGCCACTGGGTTTCGGCGGTGCGACGTATAGAAAGGGCGCCGACGGCAAGAAGCACAAACGGCTGTGGATGCAGTTCGATCCGTACTGGACCTACTCGCAGAGCGACCCGCGCATGCTTGCTTACCCCGGCTCTCGCCCAATGCTCATGGTGTCCGACGACGGCGGAGCTACCTGGACGCGCCGCCTGTTGCCGGTGCCCTGGGCGTTCCGGGTAGGCTTTGTCGTGGCCGTTGGTGAGGGCGAACTCGCGGTGCCTGTCCTCGCCGCGCGCAAAGCCCGCGGAGACGCGGTGCCGACGACGATTTTTGTTTCTAGGGATGGGGGCGACTCGTGGAAAGCGACGTCGCACAAGTTCACGCTGCCAGGGGAAAGCTGGGCCGATGGCGGCATTGCCCCGGACGTCGTCTTCTACAACACTCGCGGCGAGATGATCTTGTCGCAAGACTTCAGCGACTCCTCCCACGCCTACAACCGTGGCGAGTTGCTACCCATGCTCACGCTGCGCGACAAGGAGGGCAACACGCTCCCCGCCAACCCCGCGCGCCCTTGGATGAACGACCACAAGATCAAGGAGCCCGACTATGCCTAACACCCTGATCAAGGAGCTGCTGCCGGCCGATGACGGCAGCGGTGGCGGTGGCGGCGGCGGGGGCAACGGCGGCGCTGGGGGCGGATCGAGCTTTCCGCCCGAGGGCTCCCCGTGCAGGACCGCCATGTACGAGGCCATCAAAAAGCTGTTCCCGGGCGCCCAGATCACCAACATCATCAAGCCGCCGGACGGTGGGCCGTGGCGCATTCAGGTTGGGCTCCCGGATATGGGCCTTTGGGAAATCACCGGGGCGACGTGCTCCGGGGGCAGTGTGTCGCTCCAGTACGTGCAAATCACGCCGGGCGGAATCCGCTCAACTTAGGAGCAACCATGGCACGCGAATACTGCAACTGGGTGTCGGTCACAGACCTCCGCTCCGGAGTGGACATCCGTTACTACTCAGAGTGGATGTGCTGGATGGTGGAGGATGACGACGACACCGAACGGCCGCCGACCGGTGGCGGTGGCGCATCTTCTGGTTTGGATGTTGGCGCAACGCAGCCGCCGGTCAACTTCATTCCCGACCCGTCGGGGGCGGGCGAAGTTGTGGTGGCCGTGCCCGGCGAGGTGACCCCGGAGGTGCAGGCCGGCATGGGATTCAACCCAGGCTGGAACAGCGGTGCACACAGCATCGAGAGCCTACCCGCCAGCTGGGCGGGTGCGATCACGTTCGACGTGCCCGATGTGCGCGGCGCGCGCCCGGGCGGTGTGGCTGTCGGCCTCACTCCAGTATCTGAGCTGCCCACACCCGGGCGCAACGGCTACAAACATCTGCGCTACGGCATCATCTTCACGGCAGACGCCGTGCGCGTTATCCATGAGGGGGTTGTGGTGCTCCAAGTCCCCTACGCCACGGTGCGCGCGGCCCGCGGGGTGGGGGGGAGCACCGATGCGGTTCAGGCGCTCATGTATGGGCACGCCATCAAGTGGGTGGTGAACGACCTCACGCTGTTCGCTGCCGCGTTCACCATGCCCGAGGACTACGCGCTCGACGCCACGCTCTACACCGCCTACGACGCCGTGGACAACCCGGTGTTCACCGCAGGGCTCGACTGGGGCGACGCCGAAGACGGCTCCATGACCGTGGTTCTGTCCGGGCTCGCCATGGAAGCGGACGGCGGCATCGAACCGACACTGGTGGCCGAGCTTCCGCGTCTCGCCATGCGATTGTCGGAGCTGAACGTGAGCGACATCACCGCCGAGCTGTCCGCCCTGCGGTTTGAATGCGGCGTGGGCGAAGGCATGGCCGGGACGATCGGCCCGCTGAACGCGCTTATGGCGGAATGGGACGACTACGCGGTGCTGATCGGAGCGATCGGTCCGCTCTCTTGCTGGATCGGCATGGGGGCTCCGGACCCGAGCGTGCGCTACTCGGTGATGGCCCCGACGCTCCCCCGGCTCAGGATGACGGCCAAGGGGCCGGCCTACGGCTCCATGGCTGCTGCGCTGCCGGGGTTCGTCATGCGGGCGTCGGCCGAGACGACCTATGCGGAGCTGGTCGCCGAGCTGCCCAGGGCGCGGTTCACCGCCTACAGCGGCGAGCTGACACCCCTCGTGAAGGTCATCGAATACGTGGCCGCAGGTGCTCCCGCGCTGCCGGCGGCGTACATCGCAATCTCCTTCATCGAGCGTGTGGACGGGAGCGCCACGGCGGCGGCCTATGCCACCGTGACAGCCGACGCCAGCGAAGAAATCACGGCCGAGGATGCCGCGTCCGCCGTGATGACCATGCTCGACTCGGTGATTGAGCAGCTGGGCGCCGGCGAGCGCCTGGTGACGGCGATGTTCCGCATCGACGGCGACGCGCCGGCGGACGAGGGCCCGGCCTGGGTGGTGAACACGGACAGCCGCGCGACGACGCGCTACGACGCCTACGGCTTCAACAGCTTCTTCGTTTTGGATGGCAAGCACTTCGGCGTGCGCCAGGACGGCGTGTACCTGCTGGAGGGCACCAGCGACGCTGGGCAGCCGATCGTCGCCGGCGTGGCGCTGGGCAAGCACGACTTCGGCACCCAGGCGCTCAAGGGCCTGGAGGCGGTGTACGCGGGGGTGTCGTCCGCCGGCAAGCTCTACCTGCGGGTGAGCGACGGCAAGAACACCTACACCTACGCCGCGCGCGCGGCCAACGAAACCCTGGAGGCGCAGCGCTTCGACGTGGGCCGCGGGCTGCGCGCGAACTACTTCACCTTTGAACTGGTGTCCGAGGGCGACGTGTTCGAGCTCGACAACATCACGTTCAACGTGCTGGCCAGCCAGCGGAGGATCTGACCATGCCCAACGGACGCGCGCTACCTTCGGCCCTGCTGTTCGACTGGCTGCTGGGCCGCGCCTGGAACATGGCGATGAACAGCTACGCCAACGCGGCGAATTTCAGCTCGCACAACATCGAGCAGCCCCATGAGTCCGGCGTGAGCACGGGCGGCGGCGGGCCGACCATCGAGAAGTTCCTGAGCCTGTACGCCGGCAACGAAGCAGCGGCCTTGGTGGGCGCCCACGACCGCGAGCTGCGTGGCCAGATGCAGGAGGTGGCGCAGCACTGGGCGACGCAGTTCGAGGCGGTGCTGACGAGCGTGGTGCCCATCGGCCCGGGCTTCCAGCAGGCCGTGGCCTGGCTGCGCGGCGTGGTCAACGGCGCCGACGGGCTAGGCTATCTCGGCCAGGACCAGCGGCTGGACCAGGCACGGGGCTACGCCGCGCAGCCTGTGAACCCCTACGGCCTGCCGCTGCCGGCCGGCGCGGCGGATGCGCTGCAGGGGGTGCAGACGCGCGCGGCGGCCCTGCATATTGATCGGCTGGCGATCGGAATGCAGGCAGACCGCCAGGCCGAGCGCCACAAGCTGCGTGTGGACGCGGCCGAGGCGCTGGTCAAGGCCTACAACGACGCGCTGGACGCGGTGATGGACCACCTCTTCACGCAGATGCACCTGATGTTCGACGTGTTTGGGCGCAACAACGACTACCTGACCCGCCTGCAGCGCAACGAGGCGGCCGTGAGGTCGCGCATGCAGGTCCGCTCGGCCGAGCTCGCCGAGTGGAATGAGCGCGTCATGATCTACGACGATTCGCACGAGGCGGTCATCAAGCGCATCGGAGCACAGGTGGAGCGGGCCAACACCCTGGCGCAGATGTCGGCCGAGGCGAACATCAAGCTGCTGCGGCGCTTCTCGTCGCGCGCGGCAGCCGCACTCAACAGCGCCGGGGTCAGCGTCAGCTCGACGGCCAGCGAATCCAACAACATCGACGCGGGGGCGTAGGCCATGGCAACGAGCACCGGAATTGCAGCCCAGGGCATCTCTGCGGCGATCGTCTACACCGCCATCGACCGCATTTCCGAGATGATCGGCACGGCCGACAACGCCATGCGCGCGGCCATCGGGACGGAAATCAACGCCGCCCTGGATAGCATCAGCACGCGGGCGCCGGCGGGACAGGTCAGCTACTCGCCGGGGCTGGACGCGGCGCAGGACGCCCTGGAGGACGCCACGC
>Ga0209958_1001519_pt1 | contig 17053 bp, 14 predicted proteins | sample ThiBio_inoc_plan_FD_183942 | JGI IMG/M metagenome (GOLD analysis project Ga0209958, IMG submission 183942) | Wastewater bioreactor microbial communities from Cape Town, South Africa - Thiocy_inoc_plan (SPAdes) | ecosystem: Engineered > Bioremediation > Thiocyanate > Unclassified | place: South... | reverse complement strand
AGCGGGGGCAGCGCGCAGGCCGGCAGCAGGACGGACAGCATGGCGATCAGGCCGGCGGTGGCGGCGCGGCGCAGGCGGGCGGGGCCAGGTGTCGCACGCACGTCGCTCAGGTCAGCAGCAGCGCGAGGGCGATGATGGCCACGCCGATGACCAGGTTGACCAGCACCCATTGGCGGATCGAGGCCATCGCCGCGCCGGCGGCCGGCCAGTCGCTGGCCGCCACGGCGCGCGACAGGCGCTTGAACAGGGCGAAACGGATGTGGCCGAAGATGGCGATCATCAGGATGCCCAGTGCGCCCATGAGGGTCCAGTCCAGCGGCATGGCGAAGTTCACGCCCGCCTGCACCGACTCCTTGGCCACGCGGCCGATCATCCACAGGCCGGTGACCAGCGCCAGCAGCGCGGCCACCAGCACGCCCCGGAAGAAGCGCTGCATCACCGCGTGCAGCAGGCGCAGGCGTTCGGGCGGCGGCAGCACCGTCACGGAAGGCCGCAGGCAGACGTGCGCGAAGGCCATGCCGCCGACCCAGAAGACGATGGCGAGCACGTGGAGGAGTTTGAGGACGGCGTAGAGCATGGCGATCGGGTGGAGAGGGGAAGAAAGCGGCCGGCGGTGGGCCCGGGGCATCGTAGCAAAGGGCGTTCGGCGCGGCGGCCCGGCCCGAGTCGGTGATATCGTGCGCGGCGCCGCCGTCACCCCTATCGTTCAGGAGACCCCAGCAGATGCCGTCGATCAGCCCCCTGTTGCGCAGGGCCATGGCCTTGCTCGCCCTTGGAAGCCTGGCCGCCTGCGGCGGCAACTCCTCTCCCTCACCAGGCCCGGCCCCCGCCCCCGCGCCCCCGCCCGCACCGGCGACCACGCTCAGCCTCAGCGTGTCGCAGCTGGCGCTGGCGGTGTCGGGCACCGCACGAACGCTCACCATCACCAATACCGGTGCCAACGCCGCGCTGAACCTGGCCCTGAACACCACGGGCCTGCCCGCGGGCACCAGCCAGATCTCGACCTGCGGCGCCACGCTGGCGGCGGGCGCCAGTTGCACCGCCACCGTCACGCCCGGCGCCACGCCCACGGCCGCACCAGGCAACGCCGCCCCGACGTCCGCCTTGCTCGAGGTGGAGGGCAGCAACACCAACAGCGTGAACGCGGCGCTCCAGGTGATCACCTTTGGCAGCTGGTACCAAGGCGGCTGGGTGTTCGACCTTGACGACACCACCGTCGCCAGCGGCAGCGTCGGCGGCAAGGTCGCCGCGCCCAGCGACGCCACGCCGATGGGCGACTGGGGCCCTGCCAGCCTCATGGGCGCCAGCAGCCTGACCGACGGCGCCAGCAACACCAACCAGATCGTCATGGCCGTGGGCGCCATCCCGTCCGCGGCGGGCCGTTGCCAGGACAGCGCTGCGAGCGGGTTCTCCGACTGGTACCTGCCCGCCATCTGCGAACTGGGCTACACCTTCGGTGGTGGCGTCTGCGGCACGCAGGCGGCGCCGCTGCTCGCGGGCAACATGCAGAGCCGCCTGAAGGAGAACGGCGACATCGGCGGCATCGCCGACAGCTGGTACTGGAGCTCCAGCGAGGCCGCGGCCTCGCCCACCACCTCCGCGCACCTGCACCGTTTCGACCCCACGCTGACGCAGCAGGCCATCGTCAACAAGGTGAACGTTTTCCCGGCCCGCTGCGCCCGCGCCCTCACCCCCTGAGCGGCCTCACACGTCGGCCGTCACCCCCGCCTGCCGCCGCTGCAGGCGGTAGGGTGGCAGGCCCTGCAGCATGCGCCGGCCATAGCCCTGGCGCAGCAGGCGGCCGTCGTAACAGACCACGGTGGCCTCGTCGGTCTCGGTGCGCAGCGCGCGCCCGGTCCACTGCAGCAGGCGCGCGCCGGTGGCGGGCACCACGAGTTCGCTGAACGGGTCGCGGCCCTGGCTCTTGAGCCATTCGGCGCGCGCCTGGCCCACCGGGTCGCTGGGCGAGGCGAAGGGCAGCTTGGTGATGAACACCCATTCGCACAGCTCGCCCGGCAGGTCCAGGCCTTCGCCGAAGGACTGCAGGCCGAACAGGATGGAGGCCTCGCCCTCGCCCACGCGCTGCGCGTGCCGCTTGAGCAGCACCGTGCGCGAGGCCTCGCCCTGCGCCAGCACGCGCTCGCGCAGGCGCGCGTGCTCGCCACGCTCCAGCAACTGCTGGGCCGATCGCATCTGCGCGCGCGAGGTGAACAGCACCAGCGCGCCGCGCTTCACCTCGCGCAGGTCGGCCAGCAGCAGGTCCAGCATCTCGCGCGTGTAGCCGTCCACGTCCTTGGGGTCGGCGCGGGTCTGCACCACCACCAGGCGGCCTTGTTTCGCGTGGTCGAAGGGGCTCTGCACCTCGCGCGTGGCCACGGCGGCGTCCCAGGCCAGACCGGCCTCGTGCAGGAAGTGGTCGAAGCCGCCGCAGGTGACCAGCGAGGCCGAGGTGACCACCGCGCCGCGCACCTGGCGCCACAGGTGGCCGCTGAGCAGGCTGCCCGGTTGCAAGGGACAGGCGTGCGCGCTCATGGCCACCATGCCGCGCTCCACGCGGGCCTCGATCCACTTGGCCTGCGGTGGCGCACCCTCGCTGGCCAGCAGCAGCCACTGGCTGGTGGTGTCGTGCAGGCTTTGCAGGCGCGGCGCGAAGCGGCCGATGCGCGCGTAGTGCTCGGCGCAGCGCGCGGCCTCGCCGGGGTTGTCGCGCGCGTTGGCGCGCAGCTGCGTGGCCAGGGCCTCGGCCAGCTTGAGCAGGCGCTGGGCGTGCCCCTGCAGTTGGGCCAGGGGCTCGGCCCAGCCGGCCGGCAGGGCGCCCGCGTCCAGGCGGTGCACCAGCGGCGGCGCTTCGGCCGGGTGTTCGCGCACGGCCGGGCCGAGCAGGTCCATGCCCAGGCGCGCCAGATCGGCCAGCGCCGCCTTGGCGCCGCGCGTGGCCTCGGCCAGGTCCAGGTCGTGGCGGTGCGCGATGGCGCGCGCGACCTCCTCGAAGGCCTTGGGCAGGGGGTCGAGCCAGCCGGTGCGCATCAGGTCCATCTGCGACGTGAACTGGCCCTGGGCCACCGAGGGCAGGTGGTGCGCTTCGTCCAGCACCAGGTAGCAGTCGGCCGGCGCGGGCAGCGCGTGCAGGCCCAGGGTGGACAGCAGCAGGTCGTGGTTGACCACGATCACCTGCGCCTGCGCCAGCCGGTTGCGCGACTGGTAGTAGCTGCAGCTGTTGTAGGCCGGGCAGTGGCGCGCGGTGCAAGTGTGGCGCTCGGCCGCCACCGGCGCCCAGAGGGCGGGATCGGGCGGTTCGTCGAGGCGGTCGCGGTCGCCGTTCCAGTCGCCTTGGTCGAGCGCGATGGTCCACTGCGCGTACTGGCGCGCGCGCTGCGCCCAGTCGTCCTTCGCGGCGCCGCTGGCTGGGCCGGCGCCCTCCTCGCCGAACAGGTCGGCGTCCTGCGCCTCGCCGCCGGCCAGCTGGTCCAGCTTGAGCCGGCAGACGTAGCGCCCGCGCCCCTTGGCCAGGGCGTAGGCAAAGGGCTGGGGCAGCAGCGCGGCCAGCGCGGGCAGGTCTTTGTTGATGAGCTGTTCTTGCAGCGCCACGGTGGCGGTGCTGATGAGCACGCGCTTTTGCTGCGCCAGTGCCAGCGGGATCACCGTGGCCGCGTAGGCCGCCGACTTGCCCACGCCGGTGCCGGCCTGCACCACGGCGATGCCGCGCTCGGGCGCGCCGGCCTCGCCCGAGACGCTGTCGTCGCCCAGCTTCACGCCGGCCAGGGTTTCGGCGATGAAGGCGGCCATCTCGCGCTGCCCGGGGCGCGCCCGGAAGCCCGGCGCGTGCGAGACCACGTGGTCGAAAGCGGCCAGCGCGATCGCCTCGCGCGCCAGCGCCCCGTGGGGGGCGTTCGCTGGGTCTTCGCGGTGCTCGGCGTTCATCATGGAGCCCGGCATTGTCGCCGAGCCCGGGAATGGCCCCGGATTCATGCTGCAGTGCAACAATGGGCCATGAGCAAGCCCGCCGTCCCCGCCAACAAAACCCCGATCGACCTCGCGCTGCAAGGCGGCGGCTCGCACGGCGCCTTCACCTGGGGCGTGCTGGACCGCCTGCTGGAGGACCCCTCCCTGCGCCTCACCGGCATCAGTGGCACCAGCGCGGGCGCGATGAACGCCGTCGCCCTGGCCAGCGGCCTGATGGAAGGCGGGCGCGACGGCGCGCGCGCCGCGCTGCGGCGGTTCTGGACGCGCGTGGGCGAAATCAACCCCTTTGGCGGCCTGGAGTCGGCGCCGGCGGCGCCCTGGCTGGACCCCGACAGCCCCTGGGCCGCGCCCTGGCTGGGGCCGGTGCGCTCCTACGCGCAGTGGCTCAGCACCCAGGCCTCGCCCTACCAGCTCAACCCGCTCAACCTCAACCCGCTGCGCGACATCCTGCGCGACACGGTGGACTTCGACCGCGTGCGCGCCTGCCACCGCACCCAGCTCTTCATCGCCGCCACGCGGGTGAAGACCGGCGAGCTGCGCATCTTCCGCCAGCACGAGCTCTCGGCCGACGTGATCCTGGCCTCGGCCTGCCTGCCGCTGCTGTTCCAGGCGGTGGAGATCGACGGCGAGGCCTACTGGGACGGCGGCTACGCCGGCAACCCCTCGCTGCTGCCGCTGCTGGAAAGCCCGGGCGACGACCTGCTGCTGGTGCAGATCAACCCCGCCGCGCGCGAGGCGCTGCCGGTGCGCGCGAACGAGATCCTGGACCGCATCAACGAGGTCACTTTCAACGCCAGCCTGATCAAGGAGCTGCGCAGCATCGCGCTGCTCAAGGAGTTGCTGGCCGCCGAGGGCTGGGTCGCGCGGCAGCTGCGCAGCCCCGTGTTCCGCCGCATCGCCGCGCTGCGCCTGCACCGGGTGGACGGCGGCGCCGAACTGGCCGCCCTGGGCGCGGGCAGCAAGACGCGCACCGATCCGGCCTTCCTCGAGCGCCTGTTCCAGCAAGGCCGCGGCGCGGCCGAGACCTGGCTGGCGCGGCACCGCGCCGACCTGGGCGTGCGCGGCACGCTGGCGCTGGAACCGGACGCGGGCGGCGGCACCGGCCGAGCGGCCGTCCCCTGAGCGGGGTGGCGCGATCACCGTCGGGCTGCTAATGTGCCCGCCCAATGAGCGAACACCCGCCCGTTACGAGCACCGGACAGCGCCTGCACGCGCTGGACAACCTGCGCGCCCTGCTCATGTGGCTGGGCATCGTGTTGCACGTGGAGGCCATCTACGCCACCCAGCACCTGCCCAACGCCTGGCGCGACGAGCAGCGCACCCTGGTGGCCGACGTGGTGGTCTCGTCCATCCACGCCTTTCGCATGCCGGCCTTCTTCATCCTGGGCGGCTTCTTCGCGGCGCTGCTGGCGCGCTCGCGCGGCCCCGACGGCCTGCTGCGCCACCGCCTGCTGCGCCTGGGCCTGCCCTTCGCGCTGTTCTGGCCCCCGCTCTGGCTGGCCTCGGGCCTGGCGGCGCTGTTCTTCATGAACCGCATGGTGCTGCACCGCTGGGGGCTGGACCCCGGCGTGCTGCCGGAGCTGCCCATCCTGGGCGGCCCCAACACCATCCACCTGTGGTTCCTGTGGATGCTGCTGTGGCTGTGCGTCTTCACCGCCGCGCTGTGGCGCCTGCCGCGCGCCTGGTTCGCGCCGGCCGAGGCGGCGCTGGCCTGGCTGGCGCGCCAGCCCTGGGCCTGCGTGGCGCTGGCACTGCCGCTGCTGCTGGCCAGCGCGGCCTACCCGAACGCCGTCCTGCAGCCCGCCGGCGCCTTCCTGCCCGAGTGGAACGAATGGCTCTACTACGGCAGCTTCTTCGTCTTCGGGCTGATGCTGCACGGGCGGCAGGCCGAGCTGTTCGCGCGGTTCCAGCGCCACTGGGCGGGCTACGCGGTGGCGGGCCTGGCCTGCTACCTCATCGCCTTCGCCGTGGCGCTGCGCCAGGGCCCGGCGCTGCTGATCGGGTACAGCTACCACTGCATCGCCTGGCTCTGGAGCTTCGCCGCCATCGGCCTGGCCCTGCGCTGGCTGTCCTCGCGCCAGGCGGTGCTGGGCTACCTCGCGGACAGCGCCTACTGGGTCTACCTGGTGCACTACCCGCTCACCATCCTGTTCGGCGCCCTGCTGTTCGAGCAGCCCCTGCCGGCCGCGGCCAAGATTGCGCTCAACATCACCGCCACCACGCTGGTCTGCCTGGGCAGCTACGCGCTGTTCGTGCGCCACGGCTGGATCAGCCAGCTGCTCAACGGCAAGCGCCACCCGCGGCGCCCGCGCGGACCCGCGCGCGAACCGGCATGAGCCGAAGCATGCGCATTTCGGCTTCGCTCACCCACGCACCGGGCCAGCACCAGGTGGTTCTGCGCACAGGCGACGCCGAACACACGCTGCCCGTCGCGCCCAAGGCCGTGGGCGGCGGCTCGGCCACCAACGGCGGCGAGTTCCTCATGCTGGCCCTGGCCACCTGCTACTGCAACGACCTGTACCGCGAGGCCGCGCGCCTGGGCGTGGTGCTGGAGCGGGTGGAGGTGCAGGCCGAGGCCGAATTCGCCGGCATCGGCCTGGCCGCGCGCGACGTGCGCTACCGGGCGCGGGTACAGTCGCCCGCGCCACCGGACACCATTGCCCGGCTGCTGCGCGAAACCGATGCGGTGGCGGAGGTGCACAACACGCTGCGGCAAGGGGTGCCTGTCCAATGGATCGACGGCGGCCCACCTGAAACAACCCTTCCCATGACCCATTCCATCGAACACCAGGAAGCCGGCAGCACCGGCGCCTTCTTCATCCAGCAGGCCGGCGAGCGCCTCGCCGAGATGACCTACAGCCGCACCAACCCCACGCTGATCATCATCGACCACACCCAGGTCGACGAGCGTCTCAAGGGCCAGGGCGCGGGGCGCCAGCTGCTCGACGCGCTGGTGGCCTGGGCGCGCGAGACCAAGACCCGGGTCGTCGCGCTGTGCCCCTTCGCCAAGGCCCAGTTCGACAAGGACCCGTCGATCCGCGACGTGCTGGTCTGAGCCCGCTCAGAGGCTGCTCATCAGCCCACGCACCAGCTCGCTCACGCCGTCCCACACGATCTGCACGCCCAGGCACAGCAGGATGAAGGCCGACAGGCGCAGGAAGATGATCGCGCCGGCCTCGCCCAGCGGGCGCAGCAGGTGCTCGGCGTAGCGGAACGCCAGGTACAGCAGCAGGCCGATGGCCAGCAGCGCGAGCACGCCGCCGCCGATGTTGGCCAGCGCCAGGCCCATGCGGTCGTTGCTCAGCGACACGCCCACGGTGATGGCCGCGGCGATGGAGCCCGGGCCGCAGCTGATCGGAAAGGTCAGCGGGTAGAAGGCCTGGCGGCGCGCCATCTCGGGCGTGAAGGCGTCGGCCAGTTCGGTGCGGCTGTCCGCCGTGGACTGCGTGGCGGTGAGCAGGCGCCAGGCGGTGGCCGCCAGGATCAGCCCACCACCCACGCGCACGATAGGCAGCGAGATACCGAAGAAGGCCAGCACGTGCGAGCCCACCAGCATGCTGCCCACCATTAGCGCGAACATGTTGCGCGCGATCTTGCGCGCCAGCATGGCGCGCGTGCGCTCGGACGCGCCCTCGGTGAGGCCGAGGAAGATCGGCGCCGTGGCCGCCGGGTTGAGGATGGGCAGCAGCGCGGCGAAGACGAACAGGAAACTCTTGCCGAACGCCAGGCTCAGTTCGACGCTCATGGCCCCCTCACCCCGTTCCCTCCCTGAGGCGGCTCCACCATCTCCCGCATGCGCCGGCGCAGCGCTCGCTCGCGGCGGTTCTCCTCGGCCCAGTCGTCGCGCACGCCACGCCACAGCGCGACGGCCATCAGCACGATCACCACCGCGAACGGCACCGCGAACACGATGGTGGCCGTCTGCACGGCCTTGAGGCCCCCGGCCAGCAGCAGCGAGATCGCGATGCCCGAGATCAGCGCGCCCCAGATGAGCTTGACCCGCGCGCGCGGGTTCTCGTCGCCGCCCGTGCTCATCATGCTCAGCACCAGCGTGGCCGAATCGCCCGAGGTGACGAAGAACACCACCACCAGCACCGTGGCCACCACGCTCATGACGCTGCCCAACGGCAAGGCCTCGAACATCGCGAACAGCGCCGTGGACACGTCGGCGCTCACCGCCTCGGACAAGGGCACGCCGCGCATCACCTCAAGCGTGAGCGCCGTGCCGCCGAACACCGAGAACCACAGGAAGCCGGCCAGCGTGGGCGCCAGCACCGTGCCGAGCACGAACTCGCGCACGCTGCGCCCGCGCGAGACGCGCGCGATGAACAGGCCCACGAACGGCGACCAGCTCACCCACCAGGCCCAGTAGAAGATCGTCCAGCCGCCCACCCAGCCGCTGTCGCGGAACGGGGTCATGCGCAGGCTCATGCGCACGAACTCGCTGACGTAGCTGCCCAGCGTGGTGGTGAAGGTGTCGATGATGGCCACCGTGGGGCCGAGCACGAAGAGCGTGAGCGCCAGCAGCGCCGCCAGCAGCAGGTTGGCGTTGGACAGCCACTTGATGCCGCGCCCCACGCCCGACACCGACGAGCCCACGAACAGCACCGTGGTGACGGCGATGATGCCGACCTGCCAGGCCGGGCCCACCGGCATGCCGGTCAGCGCGGCCAGGCCGCTGTTGATCTGCAAGGCCCCCATGCCGAGCGAGGCCGCCACGCCGAAGGCGGTGGCAATGACGGCCAGCACATTGACCAGCGGCCCGAGGCGCCGGGCAAAACCCCAGGGCAGCGATTCGATCGCCGTGCTCACCTGCGCCGAACCGCCCTTGCGGAACTGGAAGAAAGCGATGGCCAGCGCCACCACGCTGTACACCGCCCAGGGGTGCAGGCCCCAGTGGAAGAAGCTGTAGCGCATGGCGGCGTTGGCGGCCTCGGGCGTCTGGGGCGCGATGCCGGGCGGCGGGTTGCCGTAGTGCGAGATCGGTTCGGCCACGCCCCAGAACACCAGGCCGATGCCCATGCCGGCGGCGAACAGCATGGCGAACCAGGAGCCGAGCGAGAACTCGGGCTCCTCGTCCTCGCCGCCGAGCTTGAGGTCGCCGTAGCGGCTGAATGCGAGCACCAGGGCCATGACCACGAGGCCCAGCACCACCCACAGGTAGAGCCAGCCGAAATCGCGCGTGATGACGGCCAGCAACGTGTCGAACACCGCGCCCAGCGAGGCCGGCGACAGCACGCCCCAGAGCACGATGGCCAGGATCAGTCCGACCGAGACGATGAGTTGCATGGGGTCTTCTCCTCCAGATCGAGGCCACACCATACACGCCAGCACGCTGGAAAACTCTTTTCCAGGGGGCCCGCGCCGCGCCACCGGGGCGATTCTGGCGGTCCAATCCCGCATCGGCCAGGCCGCGACGCCGGCCTCTGCGAATCAGACCCGAGGAGAAACAGTGAAGGAACTGCAAGACGCCCAGCGCGTGGGCGCGACGATGGCCGTGGACGTGCTCATCGCGGGCGCCGGCCCCTGCGGCCTCATGCTCGCCAACGAACTGGGCCTGCGCGGCATCCGCTGCCTGGTGGTGGACCCGAAGGCCACCACGGCCTTCAACCCGCAGGCCAATGCCACGCAGGCGCGCACCATGGAGCACTTCCGGCGCATCGGCATCGCGCAGGAGATCCGCGCCATGGGCCTGCCGGGCGACCACCCGACCGACATCGCTTACTTCACGCGCTTCGCCACGCACGAGCTGGCGCGGCTGCGCCTGCCCACGGCGGCGCAGGCCAGCGAGCACGTGCGCGGCCTGCGCGGCGCCTGGAACGCGGCCGAGCTGCCGCACCGCGTGTCGCAGAAGTTCGTGGAAGCGGTGCTGCGCCGCCACGCCGAGGCGCGCACCGGCCGGCCCGTGGGCTTTGGCTGGCGGCTGGTGGAATTCGAGCAGGACGCCGAGGGCGTGGACGCACTCGTGGCCCCGGCCGACGGCAGCGGCACCGCTGTGCCCGTGCGCGCGCGCTACCTGGTGGGCGCCGACGGCGCGCGCAGCGTGGTGCGCCAGGCCCTGGGCATCGCCTACGGCGGCGCCACCGGCGTGCAGCGCGAGTTCATGGGCGGGCGCATGTTCGCGGTCTACCTGCGCGCGCCCACGTTCTATGAACAGCTGCCGCACGACGTGGCCTGGATGTACGTGAGCGTGAACCACGAGCGGCGCGTGTTCATGGCCTCGGTGGACGGCCAGGGCGAGTTCGCCTTCCACGCGGCCGTGCACGCGCACGAAGACCCGTCGGACTGGACGCACGAGGACGCGAAGCGCCTGTTCGCGCAGGCCAGCGGCATGGACTTGCCCGTCGAGGTGTTGTCCACCGGCACCTGGATCGCGGGCCACTCGCTGGTGGCCGACCGCTACCAGCAGGGCCGCGTGTTCCTGGCCGGCGACGCGGTGCACCTGTTCACGCCCACCGGCGGCCTGGGCTACAACACCGCCGTGGGCGACGCGGTGAACCTGGGCTGGAAGCTGGCGTCGGTGCTGAAAGGGCTCTCGGCCCCCGCGCTGCTGGACAGCTACGAGACCGAGCGCCGCCCCATCGGCCTGCGCAACACGAACTACGCGCGCGGCTTCGCCGATTCCATCGGCCTGTTCCAGACCACGGCCGCGCTCGAGGCCGCCGGTGCCGAGGGCGAGGCCCTGCGCGAACACGCCAGCGCGGTGCTCAACGAGCACGTGCGGCGCGAGTTCAACATCCCCGGCGTGACCTTCGGCGAGCGGTATGACGCCTCGCCGATCGTCTTCAGCGACCCCGGCCGCATCCCGCCCGACGCGGCCAACCACTACGAGCCTTCCAACAACCCCGGGGGCCGCCTGCCGCACGCCTGGCTGGGCGGCGAGCGCTCGCTGTTCGACGAACTGGGGTTCGAGTGGACCGTGCTCGCGCCGCCCGCGCTGCAGGCCGACGGACAGGCGCTGGCCGAGGCCGGTCGGGCGCGCGGCCTGGACGTGGCGCTGCGCTGCCCTTCGGAAGCCGAGGCCGCGCCCGTGCTGGACGGGCAGCTGCTGCTGGTGCGACCCGATCAGGTGGTGGCCTGGCGCGGCCGCGAGGCGACCGAGGCGGCGGCGGTGTGGGGCCGCGTGGCCGGCACCTGAGGTTAAATGCCACCCCATTCATGGTGCGCTCTGGGGACGACCCGACATGCTGATGACCCAATGTGTCCGCGCCGCCTGTCTGGCAGGGGCGATCGTCACGGCGGCTTGGGCGCAGCCGGCGCAATGGCACGACCTGCGAAAGGAGGTTGAAGCGCTGGTGGACGCGCACCGGTATTCGGACGCCACCGCCGCGGCGCAACGGCTCGACACCCTGTCGGAACAGCTGCTGCCGCCCATCAGCCATCCACGGGTGGTGAGCCTCGTGTCGTTGGCGCAGGCCTACCGGGCGCAAGGGCTGTATGCGAAGGCCGAACGCCCCATGCAGCAGGCGATTGCGGTGCTGCGCCAGCTGCCCCCGGCGCCCCCCGCCCTCATGGCGGCCTATCTGGGCGTCCTCGCTGGCCTCCAAGAGCGGCAAGGCCACCTGGCCGAAGCCGATGCGCACTACCAACAGGCCTTGGACGTTCTCGCCGATCCCGCCGACGCAGAGCGCGACCTCGCCGCCCAGCTGCAGCTCGCGCACGGCCGTCTTCTGTGGAGCCGGCAGCAGCCGCAGCGCGCACAGGCCTTGCTGGAGTCGTCCTTGCGAAACAGCGAAGCGGCACTGGGCCCCTCGAGCGAGATGACCGCCATGGTTCTGCAAACGCAGGCCGAACACCATTTGGCCTTGGGGGACGCCGACCGGGCCGAGAAGACCGTGCGCCGCCTCATCGCCATCGTCGAAGCCAACCCAGCCCATGCCAGGCTGCGGCCGAACGCCTACAACACCCTGGCGTCCAGCCTATTGAGCCAGGCCCGACTCGATGAGGCACAGGCCGTACTGCAAGAGGCCATGCGCCGCTGGACCGAGCACCAGGCATCCGGCGCAGTCATCGCGAATGGCCAGTTCACTCTGGCTCGCATACTGGATCGAAAGGGCTCATCCGAAGCGGCCGCCAGCTGGGCAAGGAAGGCCCTCGATGAGGCCATGCGCCTACCGGGAGCGCCCACGCCATGGGAGCGCCCCATCGTCGACTGGTTGCGTGACCAGGCAGAGCGTGTGGGGGACCAGGACGCCACCGCCCGCTACGCCGCGCAGGCACAGGCCCTCGCGCAAGACGAGCAAAGAATGGAGCAGCGGCGGGCCGTGACGAAGCCGGCCGCGCGGACCACGGTCCCGCCGGCCTACCCGGCCGCCGCGCGTCGGCACGGACACACCGGCGTCGTGAGCGTGCGCGTGCGCATCGGGGCGGACGGTGTCCCGCTGCGCCCAGCCGTCGCGTCCAGTTCCGGCTACGCCAGCCTCGATCAGGCCGCACTGGACAGCGTGTCCGCCTCGCGCTTTCACCCTGCCAGGGACCGCGACGGCCTGGAAACGGAGTCCACGGTGCGGATCCCGTTCCGATTCGTTCTGGATCCCTGACAGCCCCACCATGCCGGACAGCGGTTGGTTCGTGAGCGGACGGGGACGCGCGATCGGGCTTTGTCCACGTTCGACGCGCCGTCCACCAGGGCCCCGCCTCAGTCCCTGCGCCCCCGCCGCTGCCAGTCGTCCCACACCGGCACCAGCGCCACCACCGTGAGCGCAACCGCCAGTGGCACCGTGAAGCCGTAGCCCAGGCGCTTGAAGCCGTAGGCGCCCACCACCCCGCCGCCCACGAAGGCGCCCAGCAGGCCGCCCAGCACGCGCATGCGGTCGCGGTCGGCGCGCACCACGGGCTGGGGCCCTTCGGCGCGGTTCCAGTACAGCAGCTTGCCGAGCTCGATGCCCAGGTCGGTCACCACGCCCGTCATGTGCGTGGTGCGGATGACCGCGTTCGACAGCTTGGTCACCACCGCGTTCTGCAGGCCCATGATGAAGCACAGCAGGGCCACGGTGGCCGGGATCAACAGGCCCTCGAAGCGCGCCAGCCAGGCGCCCATCAGCCCGAAGCACAGGATGAGCAGGGCCTCCAGCAGCAGCGGCAAGGCGTACTCGCTGGCCATGGCGCGCCGGCGCGCGAAATTGACCATCACCGCGCAGCACATGGCGCCCAGCAGGAAAGCCAGCACCGCCGCCAGCGCCGAGGCCACCAGCGCGCCCTCGCCCAGCACCAGGTGGTCGGCCATGGACGAGACCAGCCCGGTCACGTGCGAGGTGTACTGCCGCACGGCCAAAAAACCGCCCGCGTTGATGGCCCCGGCGACGAAGGCCAGCAGCAGCCCCACCTGCCGGTTGGCCGCCAGCGTGCGCTCGCGGCCGACAAGGAATCGCGCGTATTGGATGGGCATGGGAACACTCCGGGATCGCTGTCGTGGCCCCGATTGTCCCGCGCCCCCCGGCGCGCCTTCAGTTCTCGTGGACCAGGCGGTACAGGCCGACGTCGACGCGCCCGGCCAGGAAGCCGGCCTCGCAGTAGCCGAGGTAGTACTCCCACAGGCGCTTGAAGCGCGCGTCGAAGCCCTGGGCCTCGATGGCCGGCCACTCGGCCTGGAAGCGCCGCCGCCAATCGGCCAGCGTGCGCGCGTAGCTGTGGCCAAAGCGCAGTTCGGTGCTCAGACGCAGCCCCGCCTGGCGCGCCTGCTGCGCCATCCGCTCGGGCGAAGGCAGCATGCCGCCGGGAAAGATGCAGCGCTGGATGAAGTCCGGGTTGTCGCGGTAGCCCTCGAAACGGCGCTCGTCGATGGTGATCGCCTGCAACACGGCCACGCCGCCGGGCTTGAGCCGCTCGCGCAGCGTGGCGAAGTAGACCGGCCAATAGGCCTCGCCCACGGCCTCGATCATTTCGATGGAGACCACGCGGTCGTAGCGGCCCTCGACGTCGCGGTAGTCCTGCAGCCGCAGATCGACCCGATCGGCCACGCCCCAGGCGGCGGCGCGCTCGCGCGCGAAGGCCAGCTGCTCGGTCGAGAGCGTGACGCCCACCACCTCGGCGCCGCGCCGCGCCAGCGTGGCGGCCAGCGTGCCCCAGCCGCAGCCGATTTCGAGCACGCGCTGGCCCGGCCGCACGTCCAGCAGCCCGAGGATGCGCTCCAGCCGGCGCGCCTGCGCGGCCTCCAGCGAGTCCGCCGGCCCGTCGTACAGCGCGCTCGAGTACAGCATGCTGCCGTCCAGCCAGCGCTCATAGAAGCGGTTGCCCAGGTCGTAGTGGGCGGCGATGTTGTGGCGGCTGCCGCGCCGCGTATTGGCGTTGAGGCGGTGCAGCAGCCGCGCGAGCCAGCGCGCCGGCGCGGGCGCGGAGATGGCGCCGTCCAGCGCGGCCTCGTTCGCCAGCCCGAAGGACAGCAGGGCCACCAGATCGGGCGTGCTCCAGTCGCCGTCGCGGTACGACCAGGCCAGGCCCAGGTCGCCCTGCTGCAGCAGGCGCAGCAAGGGGCGCCAGCGGTGCAGGCGCAGCTCCGCGCTCGGGCCCGGCGCGGCGCCCTGCGCCTGCAGGCGCGCGCCGTCGGGCAGGGTCAGGAGCAACCGGCCGGCGCGCACGCGCGACAGCAGCCGGCGCAGCGGCGCCTGGCGCAGGCCCGAGGCGTCGCCGCTCAGGGTGGCCGCCGGCGCCGCCGGGGCCGCGTGGTGGGGGACGGGCCGCAAGGAAGGGGTGTCGTGGGACATGGGTGCTCGCGTCAGGAGGAAGAAGAATCGCCGGAGCGCACGACGCTCATGGCCTGGGCCGGCGGGGCCGGGCGCGGCCGCAGCCGCGCGCCCTTGCGCCACAGGTGCAGCGCTTCCCAGTGGATGCCGACGATCACCTTGAGCGTCAGCAGCGGGTAGGCGAAGAAGGTCCGCCACAGCGCGCCATCGCTGAGCGGCCGGCGCCGGGCGTCCAGCCGCGCGTGCAGCACGGCGGCGCCGCCGTCGCGGCGGTGCACGCCGACGCCGATGGACAGGCGCTCGCCCGGCGGCTCGATGCGGAAGCGGTACGCCAGCTCCATGTCCAGGAACGGCGACACGAACAGGCGCTTGTCGCAGCCTTGCTCGATCAGGCGCGCGCCGCGCTGCGCCTCGGGCACCTCGATCAGGTAGCTGTGGCGCTCGCCAAAGGTGTTGTTGACCTCATAGACGATGGCCTGCAAGCGCCCGTCCGGCGCGTCGCAGAACCACACGCTCAGGGGGTTGAAGGCATAGCCGAGCACGCGCGGCAGGGCCAGCAGGCGAATGGCGCCGCCCACCGGCAGGCCGGCCTCGCGCAGGCGCGCGTCCAGCTGGGCGCGCAGGCCCGCGGCGTCGTGGGCGCTGCCGTCGCCATGGTCCGAGGGCCACAGGCTGAACAGGTTGAAGCGCCCGACGGAAAACCAGCGCAGGCGCGCGTGCAGCGACGCCAGCTCATCGATATCGAGCAGCAGCGAGAACATGCGGTACGCCAGGCGGTGCCGCACCGGGCCCGGCCGCTGGTGCACCACCCGCCCGTCGTACAGCGCCGAGCGCCACGCCGGGACCGGCGCGGCGGCGGCGGGCGGTGGCGCCGGCCGAGGCGTCGTCACGCCAAGGCCCCGGGCAGGTGGATGCGCGCGGACTCGCCGTCCACGGTCCAGGGCCGGCGCACGCCGCCCAGCGCCTCGGCCACCGCGAGCCCGGCCTGCAGGCCATCTTCGTGAAAGCCCGAGCCGAAGTAGGCCCCACAGAACCAGGTGTTGCGCTCGCCCTGCAGCGACCAGAGCTCACGCTGCGCCGCGATGGCCGCGGCGTCGAAGCTCGGGTGCTCGTAGACCTCGGTGCGGATCAGGTGCTCGCGCCGCGGCGCGGCCGCCGGGTTGAGGGAGACGAACAGCGGCGGCGCTTCCCGCCCCTGGGGCAGGTGCGGCTGCAGCCGGTTCATCCAGTAGGTCACCGTCGGCGCGGCCTGGGCGCCGCGCTCGGCCAGGTAGTTCCAGCTCGACCAGACCGCGCGGCGGCGCGGCATCAGGGCGGGGTCGCTGTGCAACACCGCGAGGTTGCGCGTGTAGCCGAAGGCGCCGAGCAGGCGGCGCTCGGCCTGCGTCGGCTCGGCCAGCAGGCGCAGCGACTGGTCCGCGTGGGTGGCCAGCACCACCTGATCGAAGGCCGGCGTCCAGCCGCCGTCGCGCAGGCGCAGCCGCACGCCCGCGGGCCCGCGCTCGACCGCGGTCACCGGCGCCTCGTGGTGGATGTGGCCGTCGAAGTCGCCCACCAGGCGGCGCACGTACTCGCGGCTGCCGCCGTCGACGGTGCGCCAGACCGGCCGGCCCGATACCTGGAGCAGGCCGTGGTTCTCGCAGAAGCGCACGAAGGCGGCCACCGGGTACTGGCCGATGCGCTCGGCCGAGCAAGACCAGATCGCCGCGCCCATGGGGTAGAGGTGGTCGTCGCGCAGGGCGCGGCCGTAGCCCCGGGCGTCCAGGTAGGCGTCCAGCGACAGCCCGCCGCAGGCCGCCGCGTCGCGCGGGGCCTCGCGGTAGAAGCGCCAGAGCTCGGCCAGCATGCGCCAGAAGCGTGGGCGCAGCAGGTTGGCGCGCTGCGCGAACAGGCCGCCGAGGTCGGTGCCGGCGTACTCCAGGCCGCCCCGGTCCAGGCTCACCGCGAACGACATGTCCGAGGCCCGGGTCGGCACCCGCAGGTGGCGAAAGAGCGCGGTGAGATTGGGGTAGGCGGGCTCGTTATAGACGATGAAGCCGGTGTCCACCGGCACCTGCCGCGCGCCGCAGGGCGCGTCCACCGTGTGGCTGTGGCCGCCGGTCCGCGCCTCGGCCTCGAACAGCTCGACGGCGTGGCGGCGCGACAGCAGCCAGGCGCAGGACAGGCCGGCGATGCCGCCGCCGACGACGGCGATGCGCAGGCGGTCGCCGCCGGTTCGGGCACGCGGTGGCGTATCGAGGTCGGGGGAACGGCTCATGGAGGTGGCTTTCGGTCGGTGAGGCCCAGCTTGTACGCAGGCCAGGCGGTTTTGGATTCCCCGCCGCGCCATCCCGGACTGGGCGATGATCCAATCCCCCGCGCGCCGCGTAGAAGGGCCATGGGCCAAGCTCGACGCGACGAATCCTCCA
>Ga0209958_1001518_pt1 | contig 17057 bp, 15 predicted proteins | sample ThiBio_inoc_plan_FD_183942 | JGI IMG/M metagenome (GOLD analysis project Ga0209958, IMG submission 183942) | Wastewater bioreactor microbial communities from Cape Town, South Africa - Thiocy_inoc_plan (SPAdes) | ecosystem: Engineered > Bioremediation > Thiocyanate > Unclassified | place: South... | reverse complement strand
TGTGCTGGACAATGCGCGCGACGCATCGCCGCACTGGGTCGGCATGGCCGCCTGGCAGGACGCGCAAGCCCTGCACATCCGCGTGCGCGACCGGGGGCCGGGCTTCGCACCCGCCATCCTGGCGCAGTTGGGCCAGCCCTACCAGTCCACCAAGGGCCGCCCCGGCGGTGGCCTGGGCCTGTTCCTGGCGATGAACGTGGCCCGCACCCTGGGCGGCAGCGTGCAGGCGCGCAACCACCCCGAGGGCGGCGCGCAGGTCACCATCACGCTGCCGCTGGCCGCGGTTGCACTGGCTGATACGGGTTTGCCTTCAACCGTATAACTAGGCGGGAAGCCTACGATCAGTGCTGTAGCACGGCAAGGCGAACCAACGACGTTAGACGGTTGAAGGCAAATCCGTATGAAACATGACAAGCATCCCCCCTGACAATGACCGCTGGCTGCTGATCGTGGAGGACGACGAAGCCTTCGCGCGCACGCTCGCGCGCTCGTTCGAGCGGCGCGGCTACCGCGTGCTGCACGCCGACAGCCTCGCACGCGCCGAAGAACTGCTGGCGCAGCACACGCCCGGCTACGCCGTGGTCGACCTCAAGCTCAAGGGCGAGGCCACGGGCCTGGCCTGCGTGCGCGCGCTGCATGCGCACAGCGCAGCGATGCTCATCGTCGTGCTCACGGGCTACGCCAGCATCGCCACCGCCGTGGAGGCGGTGAAACTCGGCGCCTGCCACTACCTGGCCAAGCCGTCGAACACCGACGACATCGAGTCCGCCTTCGGCCTCGCCGAAGGCAATGCCGACGTGGAGCTGACCAACCGCGCCAGCTCCATCAAGACACTGGAGTGGGAGCGCATCCACGAGGTGCTGGCCGAAACGGGCTTCAACATCTCCGAGGCCGCGCGCCGCCTGGGCATGCACCGGCGCACGCTCACGCGCAAGCTGGACAAGCGGCAGGTGAAGTAGGCAAGCTAGGCCGCCACCCGCGGCGGCTGCGCCGACCACACGCTGTCCGCCGGGCCGTGCCCCACCCGCCGCGCAGTGGCCCGCGCCATCCAGGCAAGGCACAGCGCACCGATGAAGGCCACCGCATCCACGCCGATGGCCGCCGCGCTGCCATGCGCCCACAGGCCCAGCGCCGGGAACAGCAGTGCCGCGAGCGTCGTCAGCGGGATCGCTAACGTCGCGGCGGCGCACAGCCGCAGCAGATGCACCGCCGAGCGCGCCGCGCCCCAGGCGAAGGCCCACACGACCGAGCCGAGGAACACGGCGTAGTAGATCAACCCATGCCAATGGTTCAGGTCGGCAACCCGGCCGTGCAGCCACTTGGCTGCGACGATGGTGATGGAAAGCCCGGCCACGCAGCCCAGGCACACGCCCACGGTCGCGCTGCCCAGAAGGCGCGCCGAACGCGGCTGCCCGGCCCCGCCGCCCTGGCGGGCCTTCTTTCGCCGCGTCTCTATCCACAGCAGGTTGCCCGAGTAAAACAGCCATGCGCCCGAGAGTCCGAGGAAGAAATAGGCCCAGGTGATCGTGGACCCGCCGTATTCCCCGGTGTGCAGGGCAAGGATCGTTGTTCCGACTCGCCGGTCGGGGTCCTGGCGCGATGCGCGGTTGTCCTTGAGAAGCTGGCCGGTGACGGCGCTGAGGATGACGCCGCCAAAACGGGTATCCCCGACATAGCCGTGCTCGGCGCCTGCGAACTTCACGGCAGCGGCTTTGTCTCCGAAATTCCGCAAGACCATGACCTTGGGTTCAAAGTTGGGTACTTGGTCTCTCAGGCGTTGGAGCAACTGCGCTGGCGGCATCATTTCGCCCGCTTCCCCGGTTGGCTTGGGTGCGCGCCATCGCTCAAGATCGCGGGCCATCGCGATCTTTTGCTTGCCGCCGAAGATCACGCTCTCCTGCGCGGACCAGAGCGGGCCGCCAAAGCCCCAGGCCGTCGCGGTCACCGCAATCACAAGGTGAAACGGGAGCGCCGCCACCCCGACGACGTTGTGCGCATCCAGCCACATGCGCTTGAGGTTGTGGCCGACACGCAGCGCCAGGAAATCCTTGGCGAGCGAGGGCAGCAGCACGATCACCCCGGCGATCAGCGCCACGCCGTAGAGCAGGGAGACCATGCCCATGAAATAGAACCCCCACGGCTTGGGAATGCCGACGCGCATGTGAATGTCGTTGATGAACTCCGCCAGTTTGGACGGCTCCTCCTGCTTGGCCAGCAGGGCGCCATCGGGTTGGAGCGTGGCCCACCAGTGCACATGCCCATGCGGCTTGCCCGCCTCGTGCGGCTCGTCTTCCTCCCACGTCACCCGCGCGGGCTCGTTCTCATGGCCTCGCAGATGCAGCGTGATGCCTTCTTCCCGCGCTTCGGGATGGGCGACGGCGACCAGTTCGAGGAGACGGGGCACGTCATCCAAGGAAACCGCTGCCACACCCACAGCGGGCGGCGCCGCCCAGCGCGCAATCTGCTCCTGGAACATGGTGAGCGCGCCCGCATAGAAGGCAATGAACAGGGCAAAGCCGCAGGTGATGCCCGTCCATGTGTGAACGGTCTTGTAGGTCTTGACGATATCGGCGCGGATCATGCAGCCCTCACGCAAAAAAATGGAAGCGGCAGGCGAACAGCACCGCGAACGCGATCAAGTTCGCCGCGCCCAGCCATACCCAGGCGGAACGACCGCTGCGAAATAGGAAGCACAAGCCGAACACCGCGATCCAGACAAACGCCTCCAGATGGCGCATCAGCGCGTAGCGCCCACCCGGCGCATCGATACCGCCCGGGCCCAGGTAGGCATAGAGGCCAACCAACGAGAGCGCCAAGCCCAGGCCCAGGATGGCGCCGGCACTGGCTTTGCTCCACCAGTCGGGACGGATTTGCCTGGCCATGTCAGCCCCTGCGCCGTGCTGCGCGAAGCGCGGCGACATAAGGAAAGATGGCCAGGCACAGCATCGCGACATGCAGTGTCACGAACACGCCGCTGAGCGGCCGCCACGCTGCGATGAATGCGGTGAGGCCGCCCGCCAACAGCACTCCCGCGGCCACGGCGAGCGGCCTTCCAGGTGGGGCCTGTTCCTGCCATTTCTGATGGGGGCTAGCGAGGTAAAGGCACATGCAACCGGCGATGGTCAGTGCCAGAGCCAGGATTACGACCATGGCTCAAAAATCGAACGTGGCAGAGAGCCGGAAGGTGCGCGGATCGCTTCGCCAAGCCTGGCCGACAACGTGCATGACCTTCCAGTAGCTCTTGTCAAAGACGTTATCGATGCCGAAGCGAATGGTGACGGGCTTGCTGTTCCACGGTGACCTGGTCACATAGCGCGCCCCCAGATCCACCTGCGTCCACGATGGAACCGCCAGATCCGGCCGGGAATTGGCTACCACCACTTTGTCGGTGTAGGTGAGCCGCCCGGTCAGCGTCAAGCCTTGGACGAATGGCGTATCCCACTCGCCGCCGACCACCGCCCGGAGTCTCGGCGCGCCCGCGGCTCTCTGGCCGTCATAGGCGCCATTGCGCGTCTTGGTCTGGATGGCATCGAGATAGGTCAGGCCGCCCAGCAGCCGCACGCCCTTGGCCAGTTCGCCGAAGGCGTTCAGCTCGATACCGCGGTTGCGCTGCTCGCCATCGAGCGTCAAGGTCGGGAGTCCGCCAGACGTGGAGGCCACGGGGATCGCGCTGGGTTGCGCGATCTGGAACAGCGCCAGCGTGGTGACGACGCTGCCCCAATCGACCTTGACACCCGTTTCGTACTGCTTGCTCTTGTAGGGCGGGAACGCTTGACCGGCATTGGCATAAATGCTGGCGGCGACCGAGCCCGGCTGCAAATTCTCGATATAGCTGCCGTAGAGAGACACGCGTTCCCATGGCTTGACGACCAGCGCAAGGGATGGCGACCATGCGGAAGTGTCTGCGGTTGCCGTCAAGGACCTGCTGCCAAGCCCTTCCGACTTCACCCGCTGGCGGCGCACCCCGGCAGTGAATTGAACGCGGTCGTCCAGGATGGACAGGGTGTCCGCGATGGCAACGCTCGACGCAACGACGCGGCTTTGGTACTCGAATGTGCCGGGATCGTTCGTCAGTTCGGCCGCTGGAAACACCGGGTCATAGAGCGATCCGGCAGGAACCAAAGGGCCAGCGCCGCTACAGGCTCTGCAAGTGTTGGGCGTCAGGCCGAACTTCCACTCGACCCGTGACAGGTTCAGGTTGAACGCATGCGCAACAGGCCCCGTCACCGCCTTGCCCCGCAGGCCGCCCTGCATCGACCGGGTGTCGTAGCGCTCGCTGTAAATCGATGACCGCAGGGTGATCGCTCCCGCGCTGTCGGCCAGGTCCACCCGGGGGGCATTGCTGTCGGACTCATACCGTTGCGTACCCATGGCGGCATAGGCGGTCAGGTTGTCATGGACATCGACCTCGCCCTGCACCATGCCCAGCGTGATCTTGTGGTTGACCCACGCCCACGAGGGCAGCAAGGGGGTGCTGTTGTCCGGGGCCTTGGGAACCGCTTTCAAACCGGTCAGCACGTTGCCCAGCCCGAGTGCGCTGGAGGGGGCCGTGAGCTCCGACGACTGATGCGCCAGATCGACCGACAGCCGGGCGCGCTCGCCGCGATAGTCGAGGTTCAGCGCCGCCGTGCGGAACTTGGCGTGCTGGGTGTCCACCGGCGTATCACCGCCATCGGCGGCGCCATTGAGCCGGATGCCGAATTCCTTGTTGTCACCGAAGCGGCGCCCAAGATCGACATGGGCACCGACCTGGGAATCCGACACATAGCGCAGTTCCGCCCGCGTCAGCGGGTCATCACCCGCCTTCTTGGTCACCAGATTGACCGTGCCGCCCAGCGCGGCTTGCCCCGCCAGGCTCGCGCCCTTCAACAGGGCACTCGGCCCCCGCAGCACCTCCACGCGCTCGATGTAATCGGTGGAGGCAAAGTTCAGCGGTGCCATGCTGGACAAGCCGTTCAGGCTGTTGCCGCCCGACAATGCCTGCGACATGAAGCCGCGGTATTCCATGAATTCGTTGCTCCCGCCGCTCTTGGAGCCCGTGATGATGGACGGTTCATTCGCCAGAACGTCATGCAGCGACCGCGCCTGCTGATCCTCGATGGTCTTGCTGGTGTAGTTGGTCTGGCTGAACGGCAGGTCCATGATGTCCTTGTTGCCGAGCATCCCGGCCTGGCCGCCGCGCGCAACCTGGCCGCCGGCGTAAGGCGCAGGCAGGCCAACGGCGCGTTCGGCCTTGCTTGTCACCATGACCTCTCCCAGCGTCGCCGCGCCGGACGGCGCCGCCGACGTGGACGCTGCCAGCCTGAGCGTGAACGCGCCGGTGCGCGCCGTCGCGATTTCCAGGCCCGTGCCAGCCAGCAGGCGCTCCAGCGCCTCGCGCGGCGTATGGCTGCCCGACACAGCCGATGCCTGGCGGCCCGTGACCAGGTTTTCGTCGAACAGCACCTGGAACTGGGTCTGCCGCCCGAAGTCGCGCAATGCCGCCAGCAGGGGCTGCGCCGCGATGTTCACGGGCACCCGGTTTTCCTGCGCGCTGAGCTGCTGCTGTGCCCGCACGGTCTGCGGGGCGGCGATGGCGGCCAGCGCGCCCGCCACCAGCACCGCCATCGCCAGCGGCCGGGGCCTGCCGCCCGCCGCATTCCCGTCCCGCCCCTTCGCCTGCCCGCGCCCTGCGGCGGCGCTGCCGCCGTGTCGTGCCTGCTCTGCCATTTCTGCCACTCGTTTCTTTGCTTGTTGGGCGCGCTCCACCGCACGCCGAATGGCGCGCAGCGCGAGCAGGCGGCACTGGGGCCTGGAATGCCCCCCGTGCCCGGCCTGCGCGCAGGGCGCACCGCTGGGTTGCGGCCGTTGGCTAGGGTGAAGGAGCGCAAGCGCCCTTTAGCCCCGTGGCTGGCAGCCGGAGCCGGGCGAAATGCCCGGCGCTACCGATGTAAAACGGAGATTCGCGGAAACATGGAACCCGCAGCGGGCGGGGCAATTGAAACAAAATGCAACAAAATTTCAGTGCACCGAGATACGCCAGCCGCCGTCCGGCTCGCGCTGCACGCGCACGGGCGCCACGTCGGGCAGGGAGCGGATGAAGTTCTCGGGGGCCTGCACGGCCAGGAAGCCGGAGACCGGCACGGCGGCCAGGTGGTCATCCGCCACGGTGACAGGTTTGCCCAGGTAGCGGGACAGTTCCTGCGCCACGTCCGCCAGGGGCGTGCGGCTGAAATGGATTTGCCCGCTGCGCCAGTCGCCCACGTCTTCGGCGGCCACGGGCAGGCTCTGGTGGCTGCCGGTGGCCGGGTCGATGCCGACGCCCGCGCCCGGCCCCAGGACCAGCACGGGGGGCGCGGTGCGGCCGGGCCGCACTTCCACGCGGCCTTCGCTGACCTTGACAACGAGCCGGGGCGGCGCGGCGCGCACGTTGAAGGCGGTGCCAACCACGCGCACCTGGCTGGCGCCGCTGTCCACGGTAAAGGGCCTGGCGCCGTCCGCCGCGACGCGGAAGAAGGCTTCGCCCCGGTCCAGCACGGTTTCGCGGCGGCGCGGGTAGTAGCGCACCTGGAGCGTGCTGTCGATGTTGAGCGCGATGCGCGTGCCGTCGGGCAGATCGAGTTCGCGGGTTTCGCCCGCGCCGGTGGTCACGTCGAGGGTGTAGCTGGCGGTGGTGTCCCAGCGGTACCAGCCGCCGGTGGCGATCACGGCGCAGGCTGCGATCAGGGCGGGCACGAGCCACCGGCGGCGCTGGGGCGCCCGTGGCGCGGGGGCCGCCGGGCGCGCCGATGGCGGCGCGGCGTCGGCAGGCTGGCGGCCATAGACCTGGGGCCGGTAGGTCTTGAGCTGTTCGGCGTGCAGCCAGGTGCTGGCAAGGCCGTCCATGATCTCGCGGTGCAGGGGGTCGGCGTCGAGCCAGGCGTTCATCGCGCGTTCGTCGGCGCTGCTCCAGTCCGTCTGCTGGCGGCGGATGTGCCAGTCGGCGGCGGTTTCGTGCAGTGCCAGGATGGATTCCGGGGTCTGGCCCGTGGGGAGGGGCTTCATCATGGTTGTTGTTCGTCGGCGGGGGCCTCAGTGTCGCTGTCCTGGGCATGCAACTGCCGCATCTGCCCGAGGCTGGCATACATGATGCGGACCTGGCAGTAGGCCAGGCCCCGCGCAAGGTGCTTAACGGCCATGCGCGTGGAGATGCCCATGTGCGCTGCGGTTTCTTCCACCGTGTGGCCTTCGATGCGGTGGAGCATGAAGGCTTCGCGCTGGCGCGCGGGCAGTTCCTGCACGGCCTGGTCGAGGCGCGCGACGAACTGGTTGCGCTCGGCCTGCTCCAGGGTGGCGTCGGCGCCCGCCAGCGCTGCGGGGTCATGCAGGGCGGTGTCGAGCGGCACCAGTTCGATGCCGCCCCGCGCCGCGCTCTTGCGCCAGTGGTCGATGGCAATGTGGCGCGCGGCCTGGCCCAGGTAGGGTTGTTCTTCGTCCCGGGTGACGGCCTTGCCCGCCGAGGCCATGCGGGCAAAGACTTCCTGGGCGGCCTCTTCCGCCTCGGCCGGTGTGCCAAGAAACCGGCGCAGCATGTGCATCAGCGGCCTGCGCCAGCGGCCGTACATGTCGGCCAATTGCTGCTCGATGCCGCCGTCTTGGGCGGCGCGCCCGGCTTTGGGAAGGGAATCACGCGTCATGGTGCGCTGGCGAACGGCAAGGGACGCTGGCCGCGCGCTGACATCAAATAGGAATGAGAACCAAATCCATTGTACTGAGAGCCATCACCACCGCCGTGGAGCCGGCCAAGCACCCGGCTGGGTCAAATTGAACAAAAACCATAGCTGGCAGCGCATGCCCCATGGTGTTATCCAGCCAGTTTTATCTGAAAACCAATGAATACAAGCGCAAGCAGCTATCAAATTTGATAAAAACGCCACTACCCGGCAGGTAGCGCAGTTGGACAAGCGCAGGGTTTAAGCAACGACCATGTGGCCGCCCAGCAGCAGCAGCCCCACCATCAGGCAGCGGCGGAACCACAGCGGCGACAGCCGCTGGCGCAGCCGCCCGCCCAGCGCCATGCCCAGCAGCGCGGGTGCCAGCATCAGCAATGACCAGCCCAGCGCGGCGCCTGAAAAGCTCGCGTTGCCCGCCAGCCCCACGGCCAGCGCCAGGGTGGAGACGGTGAAGCTCAGCCCCATCGCCTGCACGAACGCATCGCGCTGCAGCCCCAGCGCCTGCAGATAGGGCACCGCCGGCACCACGAACACGCCGGTGGCGGCCGTCACCAGCCCGGTGGCCGCACCCACCAGCGGCCCCAGCCAGCGCTGCACGCGCGGCGGTGCCTGCAGCACCGCCCCGGCCAGCGACCACAGCGCATAGATGATCAGCGCCGCGCCCAACGCCACGCGCGCCCATGCCCCGGCGGGCGCGCCCAGCAGCCAGGCGCCCAGCCACGTGCCCGCGCACACGCCCAGCAGCAGGCCCGCAAGCCGCCGCGCCAGCGGCGCCAACGTGCCCCAGGGCCGCGTCTGCCACACGTTGGTGACCAGCGAGGGCACGACCAGCAGCGCCGCCGCCTCGGCCGGCGGCAGGCGCAGCGCCAGCAGGCCCATGGCCACCGTGGGCAGGCCCAGCCCCACCACGCCCTTGACCAGCCCGGCCAGCACGAAGATGGCCAGGGCCACGGGCAGCCAGGAAGGCAGCGATGCGAGCGTCATGCGGGAATCCTTTCCATGAAGATGCGGCCGATTGTTCCGCCCCGGCGCACGCATGCCAATGCGGCATTGGCGCACCCGGCCTTCGCCCCGGCCGAAGGCTGCTAAGGTGGCACGATGCACTTCGACCTGACCGACCTGCGCCTGTTCGTGCACGTGCACGAGGCCGGCTCCATCACCGGCGGCGCGCAGCGCAGCCACCTTGCGCTGGCCTCGGCCAGCGAGCGCATCCGTGCCATGGAGGCCGGCCTGGGCGCGCCGCTGCTGGTGCGCGGCCCGCGCGGCGTGCAGCCCACGGCGGCCGGCCACACGCTGCTGCACCACGCGCGCCAGATGCTGCGGCAGATGGAGCACCTGCGCGGCGACATGGCAGGCCACGGCGCGGGCCTCGCGGGCCACGTGCGCCTGCTGTGCAACACCTCGGCGCTGGGCGAGCACCTGCCGCCGCTGCTGCCCGCCTTCCTCGCCACGCATCCGCGCGTGTCGGTGGAGCTGCAGGAGTGCGGCAGCCAGGACATCGCCGACGCCGTGCGCAGCGGGCTGGCCGGGCTGGGCGTGGCGTCCGACGCAGTGGATCTGCAGGGCCTGGCCACCCTGCCCTTCCGCCCCGACCCGCTGGTGCTGGCCGTGCCCGCCGCGCACGCGCTGGCCGGCGCGCGCACCGTGCACCTGGAGCAAGTGCTCCATGAAGACTTCATCGGCCTCCCGCACGGCAGCGCGCTGCAGGCCATGGTGAGCACCCAGGCGCGCCGCCTGGGCCGGCGCCTGGACTACCGTGCCCGGCTGGGCCACCTGGAGGCCGTGTGCCGCCTCGTGGGCCTGGGCGCGGGCGTGGCCGTGGTGCCGCAGGCGGCGGCGCGGCGGCACGCGCGGGCGCTGCGCATCCGCCCCGTGCCGCTGGCCGACGGCTGGGCCCGGCGCTCGCTGGTGCTGTGCATGCAGGACCTGGCGGCGCTGCCCCCGTTCACGCGGCGGCTGGTGGAGCACCTGCGCGCGGGTTCATAGCATTTTTCGCCTCCAGCGCTTATGCAGCAAGCGCAAGCAGCTATTGTTTTGGAAGCAAAAATTACCCGCGCGGCCCGCCCCGCCATGGCGCATCGGCGAAAATTCCGCCCCATGACCCTGAAAGCCCCCGAACTGCTGCTGCCTGCCGGCTCGCTCGACAAGATGCGCGCGGCGTACGACTTCGGCGCCGATGCCGTCTACGCCGGCCAGCCGCGCTACAGCCTGCGCGCGCGCAACAACGAATTCCGCCTGGAGCAGATCGCCCAGGGCATCGCCGAGGCGCACGCGCGCGGCAAGAAGTTCTTCGTCACCAGCAACCTGATCGCGCACAACGACAAGGTGCGCACCTACCTGCGCGACATCGAGCCGGTGATCGAGTGCAAGCCCGACGCCTTCATCATGGCCGACCCGGGCCTGATCATGATGGTCAAGGAGAAGTGGCCGGAGACCGAGGTGCACCTCTCGGTGCAGGCCAACACCACCAACTGGGCCACGGTGAAGTTCTGGCAGAAGGCGGGCGTGTCGCGCATCATCCTGTCGCGCGAGCTGAGCCTGGACGAAGTGGAGAAGATCCGCCAGGAATGCCCCGACATGGAGCTGGAGGTGTTCGTGCACGGCGCGCTGTGCATCGCCTACTCGGGCCGCTGCCTGCTCTCGGGCTATTTCAACCGGCGCGACCCCAACCAGGGCACCTGCACCAACGCCTGCCGCTGGGAATACAAGACGCACGACGCGGCCGTGGACCCCAACACCGGCGAGGCGCTGGCGCAGGCGATGGAGAACGGCTTCGACTTCGCGCAGGCGCGCGACGAGGCCGACCAGCAGTTCACCAGCACCTGCGGCGGTGGCCAGCGCCACCCCAAGGCCGACCAGGTCTACCTGATCGAGGAAAAGGGCCGCCCCGGCGAGCTGATGCCCATCATGGAGGACGAGCACGGCACCTACATCATGAACAGCAAGGACCTGCGCGCCGTGGAGCACGTGGAGCGGCTGGTGAAGATCGGCGTCGATTCGCTCAAGATCGAGGGCCGCACCAAGAGCCTGTACTACGTGGCGCGCACCGCGCAGGTGTACCGCCGCGCCATCGACGACGCGGTGGCCGGCCGCCCGTTCAACCCGCACCTCATCACCGAACTGGAGGGCCTGGCGAACCGCGGCTACACCGGCGGCCTGCTGGAGCGCCGCCCGGCCAACGACTACCAGAACTACGAGACCGGCAACAGCGTGCTGCAGCGCGCCCACTTCGTCGGCGAAGTGCGCGGTTATGAAGATGGCATGGCCGAGGTGGAGACCAAGAACCGCTTCCAGGTCGGCGACACGCTGGAGATCATCCACCCGCAGGGCAACCGCCAGGTGCGGCTGGAGACCATGTTCAACCTCGACGGCGAGCCCGTGCAGGTGGCCCAGGGCAGCCCGGTGCGCGTGCGCATCCCGCTCGAAGGGCCGGTGGAGGGCGCGCTGATCGCGCGGCTGCTCTGAACCGGCCATCTCTCCCAACCAACCCGCCGCTGGCGGGTTTTTTTGCGCCTGCGCCGCCAGCGCCGCCGCAGCCTTTTAAATCAATATATTTGCACACTAGCGCGATACGAAGGACCACCGGCCAGCAAGCTCCGCCCTCCATAAATTCCCTATATCACCAGGGTTAACCATGATCCCATCGCAACGCCCCACCCTTGCGGAGCATGCCTATTGCCTCTAGAATTTTAGTAAACATATTTACTTAATTCGCCGCACACCATGCGGCATCACCGGCCCACGCGGCCCTCCTGGCAAACCATGGGATATGCAATGAAACGCTTTGAAGACAAGACAGTGATCGTGACCGGCGGCGGCGGCGGCATTGGCGGAGCCACCTGCCAGCGCCTGGCGGCCGAGGGCGCGCGCGTCGCGGTGTTCGACCGCGACCTGGCCGCCGCCGAGCGCACCGTGGCGGCCATTGCCGCCGCTGGCGGACAGGCGGCGGCCTTCGCCTGCGACATCACCGACCGCGCGCAGGTGGATGCCGCCGTGGCCGCTGCCGAGGCACGGCTCGGCCCGGTGGCCGCGCTGGTCAACAACGCGGGCTGGGACGTGTTCAAGCCCTTCCTCAAGACGAACCCCGGCGAGTGGGAGAAGCTGATCACCATCAACCTGACGGGCGCGCTGCACATGCTGCACGCCGTGCTGCCGGGCATGGTGCAGCGCGGCTATGGCCGGGTGGTGAACGTGGCGTCGGACGCGGCGCGCGGCGGCTCCTCGGGCGAGGCGGTGTATTCGGCCTGCAAGGGCGGGCTGGTGGCACTCTCGAAGACGCTGGCGCGCGAGCATGCGCGCCATGGCATCACGGTGAATGCGGTGTGCCCCGGCCCCACCGACACCGCCCTGCTCGCGGGCGTGGCCGAGGGCGCGCGCGACCCGGCCAAGCTGATCGAGGCGTTCAAGAGCGCCATTCCCATGGGCCGCCTGGGCCAGGGCGACGACCTGGCCTCGGCCATCGCCTTCTTCGCCAGCGACGACGCGGGCTTCGTCACCGGCCAGGTGCTGAGCGTGTCGGGCGGCCTGACCATGCACGGCTGACCCGGCGCATCCATTCATCCAAGGAGAAAACACCATGAACTTTGAAGACATCCTGTACGAAGTGAAGAACGGCGTGGCCTGGATCACGATCAACCGGCCGGAGAAGATGAACGCCTTTCGCGGCCAGACCTGCGACGAGATCATCCGCGCGCTGAACAAGGCGGGCTACGACCGCGCGGTGGGCGCCATCGTGCTGGCGGGCGCCGGCGACCGGGCCTTCTGCACCGGCGGCGACCAGTCGGCGCACAACGGCAACTACGACGGGCGCGGCACCATCGGCCTGCCGATGGAGGAACTGCACACCGCCATCCGCGACGTGCCCAAGCCGGTGATCGCGCGGGTGCAGGGCTTCGCCATCGGTGGCGGCAACGTGCTGGCGACGATCTGCGATTTGACGATCTGCTCCGACAAGGCGCAGTTCGGCCAGGTCGGGCCGAAGATGGGCTCGGTCGATCCGGGCTACGGCACGGCGTTCCTGGCGCGCGTGGTGGGCGAGAAGAAGGCGCGCGAGATCTGGTACCTGAACCGCCGCTACAGCGGCGCCGAGGCGGTGGCCATGGGCCTGGCGAATTTCTGCGTGCCGCACGACCAGCTCGATGCCGAGGTGCAGAAGATCGGCGAGGAGCTGTGCGAGCGCAGCCCCACGGCCCTGGCCATCGCCAAGCGCAGCTTCAACATGGATACCGCCCACCAGGCCGGCATCGCCGGGCTGGGCATGTATGCGCTCAAGCTCTACTACGACACCGATGAGTCGCGCGAAGGCGTCAATGCGCTCAAGGAAAAGCGCAAGCCCGAGTTCCGCAAGTTCGCCAAATAAGTCCTGGAGCGCAGCGCATGGCACTCGACGCCGAATCCTTTAACCTCCTGCTGGCCACCATCCAGCGCTTCGTGCGCGAGCGCCTGGTGCCGGCGGAGAACCACCTCGAAGAACACGACGAGGTTCCCCCCGGCATCGTCCAGGACATGAAGGAGCTGGGCCTGTTCGGCCTCACCGTGCCGGAGGAATACGGCGGCATCGGCCTCTCGGTCAGCCAGGAGGTGCTGGTGAACTACGAGCTCGGGCGCACCGCGCCCGCCTTCCGCTCGGTGTTCGGCACCAACATCGGCATCGGCTCGCAGGGCATCCTCATGGACGGCACGCCGCAGCAGAAGGCCGAGTACCTGCCCCGGGTGGCCAGCGGCGAGCTGGTCATGTCCTTCGCGCTGACCGAGCCCGACGCCGGCACCGACGCCGCCTCGCTCAAGACGCGCGCCGCGCTCGATGGCGACCACTACGTGCTCAACGGCACCAAGCGCTTCATCACCAACGCCCCGCGCGCCGGCGCCTTCACGCTCATGGCGCGCACCGGCGGGGAAGGCGCGGGCGGCGTGTCCGCGTTCATCGTCCCGGCGGACACGCCGGGCCTGAAGCTGGGCCGGAACGACCGGAAAATGGGCCAGCGCGGCACCAAGACCTGCGACGTGATCCTGGAAAACGCGCGCGTGCCGGCCGCGAACATCATCGGCGGCGTGCCCGGGCAGGGCTTCAAGACCGCCATGAAGGTGCTCGACCGCGGGCGCCTGAACATCTCGGCCGTCTCCTGCGGCCTGGCGTCGCGCATCCTGGACGAATCGCGCCGCTACGCCCGCGAGCGCAGGCAGTTCGGCAAGCCCATCGGGGAATTCCAGCTCATCCAGGCCATGCTGGCCGACAGCCAGGCCGAGCTGCTCGCCGGCTGGGCCCTGGTGCGCGAGGTGGCCCAGCGCTTCGACGGCAAGCCGGCCCACGTGTCCGACCCGGACGTTTCCATGCGCGTTTCCTGCGCCAAGCTCTTCGCCACCGAAATGGTGGGGCGCGTGGCCGACCGCGGCGTGCAGATCCATGGCGGCGCGGGCTACATCAACGAGTACCCCGTGGAGCGCTTCTACCGCGACGCGCGCCTGCTGCGGCTGTACGAAGGCACGACGCAGGTCCAGCAGCTCATCGTCGGGCGCGAGCTGCTACGCCAAGACTGAAGCACGCCCCCCTTTCCTCTTTTCGACGCAATTCACCACCATGGCCAACCACCACAACGCCTTCCGCTGGGACGATCCGTTCCTGCTCGACCAGCAACTCACCGCCGACGAGCGCGCCATCCGCGACGCCGCCGCCGCCTACTGCCAGGACCAGCTCGCCCCGCGCGTGCAGGACATGTTCCGCCATGAAAAAACCGACGTTTCCATCTTCCGCGAGATGGGCGCCCTGGGCCTGCTCGGGCCCACCATTCCCGAGGCCTACGGCGGCGCGGGCCTGAATTACGTCAGCTACGGCCTCATCGCGCGCGAGATCGAGCGCGTGGATTCGGGCTACCGCTCCATGGCCAGCGTGCAGTCGTCTCTGGTGATGGTGCCGATCCATGCCTTCGGCACCGAGGCGCAGAAGCAGAAGTACCTGCCCAAGCTGGCCAGCGGCGAATTCATCGGCTGCTTCGGCCTGACCGAGCCCGACCATGGCTCGGACCCCGGCTCCATGGCCACGCGGGCCACCAAGGTGGCTGGCGGCTACAAGCTCCGCGGGGCAAAGATGTGGATCACCAATTCGCCGGTGGCGGATGTGTTCGTGGTCTGGGCCAAGGAGGTGAGCGAGAGCGGCGCGGTGGGCCCGATCCGCGGCTTCATTCTGGACAAGGGCATGAAGGGCCTGAGCGCTCCCGCCATCCACGGCAAGGTGGGGCTGCGCGCTTCCATCACCGGCGAGATCGTCATGGACGATGTGTTCGTGCCCGAGGAGAACGCCTTCCCCGAGGTGCGCGGCCTCAAGGGGCCGTTCACCTGCCTGAACAGCGCGCGCTTCGGCATTGCCTGGGGTGCCATGGGCGCGGCCGAGTTCTGCTGGCATACGGCGCGCCAGTACACGCTGGACCGCCAGCAGTTCGGCCGCCCGCTGGCGGCCAACCAGCTCGTGCAGAAGAAGCTGGCCGATATGCAGACCGAGATCACCCTGGGCCTGCAGGCCGCGCTGCGCGTGGGCCGCATGAAGGATGAGCACCAGAACGTGGTGGAGATTACTTCGCTCATCAAGCGCAACAACTGCGGCAAGGCGCTGGACATCGCCCGCCTGGCGCGCGACATGCTCGGCGGCAACGGCATCAGCGACGAGTTCGGCGTGGCGCGCCATCTGGTCAACCTGGAGGTGGTCAACACCTACGAGGGCACGCACGATGTGCATGCGCTCATCCTGGGGCGCGCGCAGACGGGCATCCCGGCCTTCGCCAACTGAAACTATCAAAACAATAGCTGCTTACGCTTGATGGACAAGCGCTGGAGGCCGATTTGACCATGACCCATTCCCCAGGCACCCACGGCGCGGCCCCGCCTTGCGACACGGCGCAGGCCGATGCGCTGCACCACCTGGCCCGCGCGGAGCGCGAGGCCACGCACGCCCCCGCCGCGGAGCAGGCCACGCCCCGGCCGCTGCAGACCCTCGCCGTGATCGGTGCCGGCACCATGGGGGCGGGCATCGCCATCGCGGCGCTGAATGCCGGGCTGGAGGTCATCCTGCTCGAACAAAACGCCGAGGCGCTGCGCGCCGGGCGGCAGCGCGTGGCCAGCCACTACCAGGGCCGCGTGGAGGCAGGCAAGCTCAAGGCCTCCCAGGCCGCCGCCGCCGAGGCCCGGCTGACCGCCTCGTGCGACTGGCCCGACGTGGGCCGCGCCGACCTGGTTATCGAAGCGGTCTTCGAAGACCTCGCCGTGAAGCAGGCGGTGTTCCGCCAGATCGACCAGCATGCGCGCCCCGGCGCGGTGCTGGCCACCAACACCTCGTACCTGGACGTGGACGCCATCGCCAGCGCCACCGCGCGGCCGCAAGACGTGCTGGGCCTGCACTTCTTCAGCCCGGCGCACGTCATGAAGCTGCTGGAAGTGGTGCAGGCCACGCAGACGGCGGCGGACGTGCTCGCCACCGGCATGCAGCTGGGCCAGCGCCTGGGCAAGCTGCCCGTGGCGTGCCGCAACGCCTTCGGCTTCATCGGCAACCGCATCTACAACGCCTACCGCCGCCAGTGCGAATTCATGCTGGAGGACGGCGCCTGGCCCGAGGACGTGGACCGCGCCATGCAGGACTTCGGCATGGCCATGGGGCCGTTTGCCGTGGCCGACCTCTCCGGCCTGGACATCGCCTGGCGCATGCGCAAGGCCCAGGCCGCCACGCGCGACCCGCGCGAGCGCTACGTGGACATCCTCGACCGGCTGTGCGAGCAGGGCCGCCTGGGCCGCAAGACCGGCGCGGGCTACTACGCCTACACCGGCGGCCGCCAGGCCCCGGCCAGCGACGCCACCGTGCGCGCGCTGATCGCCGAGGCATCGGCGCGGCGCGGCATCGCGCGCCAGCCGCTGCAGGCCGCAGCCATCCAGCGCCGCGCCCTGCTCGCCATGGCCAACGAGGCCGCGCTGCTGCTGGCGCAGGGCGTGGCCCGGCGCCCCGGCGACATCGACGTGGTGCTGGCGAACGGCTACGGCTTCCCGCGCCGGGAAGGCGGCCCGGTGTTCTGGGCGCGCCAGCAAGGCCTGCCGGCCCTGAACCAGGAGCTCGGCGCGCTGGCCCGCGCCAGCGGCCACGGCTTCGCCGCTGGCGACCTGTCCATCCTGCTGCAACCCTGAATTTCCTTTCTTGCCCCATGCCCCAAGCCTTCATCTGCGACGCCATCCGCACCCCCTTCGGCCGCTACGGCGGCGCCCTCTCCAGCCTCCGCACCGACGACCTCGCCGCCCTGCCCCTCAAGGCCCTGCGCGCGCGCAACCCCGGCGTGGACTGGGCCGCCGTGGCCGATGTGCTCTACGGCTGCGCCAACCAGGCCGGCGAGG
>Ga0209958_1001516_pt1 | contig 17062 bp, 17 predicted proteins | sample ThiBio_inoc_plan_FD_183942 | JGI IMG/M metagenome (GOLD analysis project Ga0209958, IMG submission 183942) | Wastewater bioreactor microbial communities from Cape Town, South Africa - Thiocy_inoc_plan (SPAdes) | ecosystem: Engineered > Bioremediation > Thiocyanate > Unclassified | place: South... | reverse complement strand
ACCACCAGCCGCCACAAGCCGACCACCAGCCGCAGCGGCCCCGTGCTGCAGGTGACTGGTCTGAGCAAGCGCTATGGGGGACTGATGGCCAACAGCGACATCGACTTCACCGTCGATCACGGCGAGATCCGCGGGATCATCGGACCGAACGGCGCGGGCAAGAGCACCTTCTTCAAGATGCTCACCTGCGAGGTCACGCCGACCGCCGGCAAGATCGTGTTCGATGGGCGAGACATCACCAGCCTGGGCGTTACCGATGCCTGCCAGCTCGGGCTCACCAAGAGCTACCAGATCAACCAGCTCTTCGAGCGGCTGACCGTGCAGCAGAACCTCAGCATCGCCGCGCTCGGCGAGGTTCGCGGCAAATTCAGGCTGGACCTGTTCCGCAGCCTGTGGAAGGTGCCGGGCCTGGACGCGCTGGTGCACGACACCGCGGCGCTGGTTCATCTGAGCGACCGGCTCGACACGCCCGTGTCAGAGCTCGCCTATGGCGAGAAGCGGCGGCTTGAGATCGGGCTGGCACTGGCCACGTCCCCCAGCCTGCTGCTGTTGGACGAGCCGCTCGCCGGCATGAGTCCGCAGGAGCGCGTCGAGACCGTGGCGCTGCTCAAGTCGATCGCGTTGGGTCGCACGATGATCGTTATCGACCACGACATGGATTCGCTGTTCGAGCTGGTGCAGAAAGTCACTGTGCTGCAGGAAGGTCGCGTGCTGGTGGAAGGCACGGCCGATGAGATCAAGACCAACGTGAAGGTCCAGGAGGCCTACCTTGGCGGGCTGCATGCCCAGGAAGAGGCATTGAACGCATGAGACACCGATCCGCAGATCCGCAGAGGGCTTGCGCCGCCATCCCGAGGGCGGAGGGCACCTCATGAACTTGCTCGAAGTCACTGGGCTGAACAGCCACTACGGCGATAGCCACATCCTGTTCGATGTCGCGCTCCAGGTGAAAAAGCACGAGGTGGTGGCGCTGCTGGGCCGCAACGGCGCGGGCAAGTCCACCACGCTCAAGAGCCTCATGGGCGTGGTTCGGCCGACATCCGGGAGCGTCAGACTCGACGGCGCGGAGCTGGTCGGCCGGCCCGCGCACGACATTGCGCGGGGCGGCGTGCAGCTGGTTCACGAAGACCGCCGCATCTTCGGCAGCCTCAATGTCGAGGAGAACATCGTCCTTGCCGGGCTGACCGCCGACAGCCGATGGCCGCTGGAGCGCATCTACGACATGTTTCCACGGCTCAAGGAGCGACGCGCCAGCCGGGGCACCGACCTCTCGGGGGGCGAGCAGCAGATGCTGGCGATCGCGCGCGCGCTGGTGCGAAATCCGAAGATCGTGTTGCTCGACGAGCCGTTCGAGGGGCTCGCGCCGGTCATCGTGGAGGACCTGGTGCGCATCTGCCACGAACTGGCGCGGGCTGGGCAGACCATTGTGCTGGTCGAGCAGAACCTGGCCGCCACGCTGGCATTGGCTAACCGCGTGTACATCATCGGCAACGGCCACATCGTGCACGAAGCGCCCGCCGCCGAGCTCAAGGCACAGCCCGATCTTCTTCAGCGCTACCTCGGCGTCTAGGCCCAGAGGGGCCGCTGCCGCTGAGGCGCCGCAATGCCGATGGACGTGGGCTTGTTGCCTGGTGCGCGATTGTTTGGCACGCAAGGCGGTGGCGAAAGCGCCATGCGCCCCTCGCGCCTGGGTAGGATGCGCGTCTTCGTCGCTTCCTTGCCCGCCGACATGTCAGACGACACCACCGAACGCGCCAAGGCGCATTTTTTTGCCGGCAACGCGCACTTCGAAGCCGGCCGCCTGGACGCCGCGCGCGCCGACTACGAGGCGGCGCAGGCGCTCGTGCCGGGCCGGCCGTCGGTGCTGGCCAACCTGGGCGTCACGCTGTGCCGGCTGGGCCAATGGGACGCCGCCATCGAGCGCCTGGACGCCGCGCTGCTCGCCGACCCGACGCACCGCGACGCCTGGGCGGCCCTGGGCCTCAGCCGCGAAGCGCTGAACCAGTGGGCTGGTGCGGCGCACGCGCTGCGCCAGGCCATCGCGCTGGGTGCCCTCCTGCCGAGTCTGTACCTCGCGCTGTCGCATTGCGAGCTGCGCCAGGAGCGCTGGCGCGAGGCTCTGCAGGCGCTCGACGACGCGCTGGAGATCGACCCGCGCGAGCCCGAGGTTTGGAGCCAGCGCGGCCACTTGCTGCGCGAGAGCGGTCAGCTCAAGGAGGCCGCGCGCTCCTACGAACAGGCCCTGCAGCACGGTGCCGAGCCCGCGCTGCACCGCCACTACCTCGCTTCGGTGCAGGACCTGCGCGATCCGCCGCCCCCGCCGCCGGTGTACGCGGGCGCGCTGTTCGACCAGTACGCGGACGACTTTCAGGACCACCTGCTCGCGCAGCTGCGGTACGCCGCGCCCGATACCCTGCTCAAGCCGCTGCTGGCCGAGGGTCGGCGGATCGGCCTGGTGCTGGACCTGGGTTGCGGCACCGGCCTGTGCGGCCGCTTGATCGCGCCGATCGCCGACGCCGTCGAGGGCGTGGACGCCTCGCACGCCATGGTGGAACGCGCCCGCGCCAGCGGCGCGTACCGCGGGGTGGTGCACGGCGACCTGCTCGGCTTCCTGCGCGCCAGCAACGTCCCGGCCGATCTCATCGTCGCCGCCGACGTGTTCATCTACGTGGGGCCGCTCGACGCGGTCTTCGCCGCCGTCGCCGCCCGCCTGGCCAGTGGTGGCCGCTTTGCCTTCAGCGTTGAGCGAGCCGATCCCGGGCGCGACCTGCAGCTGCGCCCCAGCCTGCGCTACGCGCATTCGCGCGAACAGATCGAGCGCCTGGCCGCCGCTCACGGTTTCGCGGTGCAGGCCATCGAGGCCGGGCCGATACGGGAAGAGCAGGGCCGGCCCGTGATGGGCTGGTACGCCTGGCTGCGCCGCGCCGCCTAGCCCGCGCGGCGCCGCGCCACCCAGATCACCGCGCCGGCCTCGCCGTAGCGTTCGGCGTGCGGCACCTCGTGGCCCAGGGAGAAGGGCGCACCCGCCCGCAGGTGCTGCGTGTCTTCGCCGCAGGAGAGCCACATCTCGCCCTCGGCGACGAAGGCCTTCACCGAGAACGGGTGGGTGTGGGTGCCCAGCACCGTGTTCGGCGCCCAGCGGCGCTCCAACACCTCATCGAAGCCCTCGGCCAGGGCCTGGTCACGGAACGCATCGAACGGTGGGGTGTTCATGGCGGCGCATTGTGCGTCTAGGATGCGCGCTTTGCCTACCGGGAGAACACGCAGGTGTCTTACATGCTGCTCATCATCGAACCCGCCGGCCAGCGCGCCGAGCGCACCGAGGCGCAGGGCCGTGAGGTCTATGCCCGCATGCAGGCCTTCGGCGACGCGCTGCGCGCGCAGGGCAAGCTCAGGGCGGTGGAGTCGCTCGCCGGCCTGGGCGACGCGGTGCGCGTGAGCCAGGCGCCCGGTGCGGCGCGCCGGCTCGACGGACCCTTTGCCGAAGCCAAGGAAATGGTGGGCGGCTTCTTCCTGCTCGACGGCGTGACGCGCGAGGAGGCCATCGAGCTGGCCCGCCAGTGCCCGGCGGCCGAGTGGGCCACGGTCGAGGTGCGCGGCCTGGCGCCCTGCTTCGACGAGAGTCGAGCCTAGGGTTTTTACCTAGAGTCACCCCGTCGAAACCCGGGGCGATGAACCGTCGTGGGGATGAAGCGGGCGAAACGGTTGCCCGCGCCGTCCAGGAGAGTCCCATGCGATTCATGATCATCGTGCGCTCCATCCCCGAGTTCGAGGCCGAGACCACACCCAGCCCCGACCCCGCCGTGTTCGACGCCATGCTGCGCTTCCACGAGGAGCTGGCCCGGGCGGGTGTGCTGCTCGACGCCTCGGGCCTGCACCCCAGTCGCAAGGGCTGGCGGGTGCAGCACGGCCCCGGCGCGCCGCGCGTCGTCGACGGCCCCTTCGCCGAGGCCAAGGAGCTCATCGCCGGCTACACCCTGATCCAGGTGCGCAGCCGCGACGAGGCCATCGAGTGGTCGCGCCGCTTCCCCAACCCGGTGGGCGAAGGCAAGCCCGCCGTGGTCGAGGTGCGCCAGCTCATCGAGCTCGACGAAATCCAGGCCGACGGTCCCAGCGTGGAGGCTTTCCGCCAGATGTTGCAAGCCTGATCCCGCCGCCCCCACCATCCACCCCCGACCCAGGAGCCTCCCATGTCCCGCCAGATCTTCGTCAACCTGCCCGTCGCCGACCTGCCGCGCGCCCGCGCCTTCTACACCGGCCTGGGCTTCACGCTCAACCCGCAGTTCAGCAACGACCAGGGCGCCTGCATCGTCATCAGCGAACACGTCTACGTGATGCTGCTCGTGCGCCCCTACTTCCAGACCTTCACCCACCTGCCGGTGGCCGAGCCGGCCAAGGCCACGGCCGTGCTCAACGCGCTGTCGTGCGAGAACCGCGCCGAGGTCGAGTCCTTCGTCGCCAAGGCCCTGGCCGCCGGCGGCAGCACGCCCAACCCGGCCAAGGACCACGGCTTCATGTACCAGCACGGTTTCGCCGACCCGGACGGCCACCAGTGGGAGGTGTTCTACATGGACGAGGCTGCGTTCGCCCAGCAGGCGCAGCAGGCCTGAGGCGCGGCGACCGATGCACAGTGCCATCCACCAGCGCATCGCCGCCACCTGGCGACTGGAGTCGGCCCAGGTGGTGGCGGCCGTCATGCGCCGCGTGCGCGACCTCGGCGTGGCCGAGGACATCGCACAGGACGCGCTGGTGGCGGCCCTGGAGCACTGGCCGAAGGACGGCATCCCCGACAAGCCCGGGGCCTGGCTGATGCGCACCGCGCTCAACCGCGCGCTCGACCACCTGCGCCAGCGCGCCACGCGCGAGGGGCACGAGGCCGACATCGCCGCCGACCTGGTGGCCCTGCAGGCCGACCGCGCGCCCGACGTGGCCGAGCTGGTGGACGCCGCACGCCGCGACCCGATCGGCGACGACCTGCTGCGCCTGATCTTCACCGCCTGCCACCCCGTGCTCTCGGCCGACGCGCGTGTCGCGCTCACGCTCAAGCTGCTGGGCGGCCTGAGCACGCACGAGATCGCGCGCGCCGTGCTGCAGACCGAGTCCACCGTGGCGCAGCGCATCGTGCGCGCGCAGCGCACCCTGCGCGACGCGGGCGTGCCCTTCGAACTGCCGCACGGCCCCGCGCTGGCCGAGCGCCTGGGCTCGGTGCTGGAGGTCATCTACCTCATCTTCAACGAGGGCTACACGGCCACGCGGGGCAGCGACTGGATGCGCCCCGCGCTGTGCGACGAGGCGCTGCGCCTGGCGCGCGTGCTGGCCGATCTGATGCCGCGAGAGCCCGAGGTGCTGGGTCTGCAGGCGCTGCTGGAGATCCAGGCCTCGCGCAGCGCCGCGCGCACCGACGCGCAGGGCCGCCCCGTGCTGCTGGAGCAGCAGGACCGCGCGCGCTGGGACCGCCTGCTCATCCGCCGCGGGCTGGACGCGCTGTCGCGCGCCGACCTCATCACCGAATCGCCCGGCCCCTACCAGTTGCAGGCGGCCATCGCCGCCTGCCATGCGAGCGCCGCCTCGGTGGAGTCCACCGACTGGGCGCGCATGGCCGCGCTGTACGCCGAGCTGGCGCGCCTGGCGCCCTCGCCCGTGGTGGAGCTCAACCGCGCGGTGGCGGTGTCGCGCCACGCTGGCCCGGCCGCTGGCCTGGCCGTGCTCGCGCCGCTGTTGCAAGAGCCCGCGCTGGCGCGCTACCCCTGGCTCAGCGCGGTGTGCGGCGACCTGCTGCAACAGCTGGGTCGCCGGGCGCAAGCGCGCGAGGCCTTCGAGCGCGCCGCCAGCCTCACCCAGAACGAGGCCGACCAGGCCCTGATGCGCGAGCGCGCCGAGGCGCTGCGCGACACCCCGGCACAACCGCCCCGAGCCGACCGCGCTTAACGCGCTTAACGCGCCTGTCATCTGCGCGCCGCACAGTGCGCGGATGGCCGACCAGACGCTTCCCTTCGCGCCCGCCAGCCCCTGGCTGCGGGTCGACATCTGGCTGTTCCGCCGCCTCGGCGCGGGGCGCGGCCCGGTCGCCGCGCTGGTGCTGGCGCGGCTGGTCGCGCGCTGGAGCTGGCTGCCGCTGCTGGCGCTCGTGGTGCTGGTGTCGCTGCCGCACCCGCTGGGGCCGGCCCTGGCCCTGCTGTGCCTGTCCTGGGCCGGGCTGGTGCAGCTGGCGGGCAAGCGCCTGGCGCGCCGCTGGCAGGCGCAGCGGCCCTTTGCATTGGGCTTGTGCCCCAACCACTTGGGCCACGGCGGCCGCGCGGGCTTCCCGAGCAGCCATGCCCTGGTGATGGGCGCCGTGTTGGGTGCGCTGCTGCCACACACCGGCAGCGGGGCGCTGATCACCGCCATGGCGGCCGTGGCCTTGGCCACCGGCTGGGCGCGCGTGCACACCGGCGCGCACTTCCCGCTCGACGTGCTCGCGGGCCTGGCCCTGGGCCTGGCGAGCGGCCTGGCCTTCGGGCTCGTGCTGCCGACGTGATGGCCCGCTCAGGCCGGTTCCCTGACCCCGATGCCGGGGCGGTGCTGGTGCTGGGTCCCGCTCGCTGGCCCTGGCGGCGCCTCGTCCGCCGGCCACCGTGACGGACGGGTGCCCCGGCCGGCCTGCGACCCATGGAGGATGGCCAGCAGGGCGATCAGCGCCTGGCGCCCGCCGGGCGGCGTGTCGAACGCGCTCAGCAGGGGAAGCTTCTCGACATCGTCGATGAAGCGCCGAAGGGCGCTGGGGGCGCCCGTGCCCTGGCGCAGCTGGTCTTCGATCAGCGGGCCGATCAGATCGTGCGCCGGGTCGGGTGAACCGCCGCACAGCGCGGGCAGCAGTTCCGGCAGGCGCTGCATCAGGGCGGGCAGGCGCTCGTCCAGCAGCAGCGCCAGGTGCAGGTCCATGCGGTGCAGGGCGAGGGCCTTCGACACTGGCGCCTGGCCAGCCTCGATCGCCCGGTCGCGCTCGGCGCTCACGGCGAAGGGCATGGCGTGGCGCGCGTAGCCCATCGGTTCGCCTTGCACCGACACGTGGCTGAGGGCGTCGTGGCAGTCCTGGCCTCCGCCGGCCACCGTGAAGGGGGCGGCGGCGAACAGCGTGGCGGGGCGCCCCAGCCAGACGGCCATGCTGGCGGCCAGGGCCGCGCCCATGCCGTGACCGGTGAAGAACAGGCGGCCAGGGTCCTGTCCCTGCCGCTGGGCCGACGCCACCACCGCGAGGCAGTGCGTTATCGCCTGGCGCCGCAGCTCAGTGCCGATCTCGACTCCTTGGCGGCCGAGCACCAGGCTCAGCCCCAGCAACAGCTCGGGCAAGTCCTGCCGCGCAGGGCCCGGCAGCGCCGAAGGCAAGTCCCGGCCTCGGTAGGCCACCACCATGTCCCCCGTGGACGGGTTGAGATACGCCCTGGCGCCGAAGCCGCCGCCGTGCAGGGCTTGCTCAGCCTGCGCCGCCAGGGGCGGCGCTTGCAAGGCCTTCCAGCCCGGCAGCAAGGGGGTGCGGTGCGCCCCCCCGGACAAGGGGCCGATGCCGACGGCCCACGCGAGATGGGCGCATTCAATGAGGGATGCCATACGTTGGTTTCTCCATGGGGGTGGGCCGCGGGGCCGGCCGGCGCCGGGCTGGGCACGATAGGGTGTGCACTGCGGCGGAGATACACGGGCGGGGTACAGGCGGCTCCCCCAGGTGGGGGAGGGCGGTGCGCGGTCCTTCGGGTGCCCGCCACGGGCGAACACCGATGGCGTGCGACGAAGCGCACCCTCACACTCGCGTCCACCATGACCGAGTCCGCCGCCCCCAACGATCGCCACGCTGTCCTCATCGTCGGTGCCGGGCCCGCGGGCCTGGCGGTGGCCGGCGGCCTTCGCCTGCTGGGGCGGGACGCCACGGTCATCGACGAGGCCGCGCAACTGGGCTCGTCCTGGCGCGAGCACTACGAGCGGCTGCACCTGCACACGGTCAAGTCGCACTCGGCCTTGCCGGGCCTGCCGTTCCCCGACGAGGCGCCGCGCTACGTGCCGCGCCAGGGGGTGGTGGACTACCTGGAGGCCTACGCCCGCCACCACCGCATCGAACCCGTGGGCGGGCAGACGGTGGTGCGCATCACCGCCGGCGCCGCCGCCGACCCCGGCGCGCGCTGGCGCGTGCACACCGCTGGCGGCCGGGTCCTGGACGCCGCGCAGCTGGTGCTGGCCACCGGCGCCAACCGGGAGCCGCGCAGGCCGGTGCTGCCGGGGCAGGACGCCTTCACCGGCCGCGTGCTGCACAGCCACGACTACCGCAACGCCCAGCCGTTCAAAGACCAGTGCGTGCTCGTGGTGGGCATGGGCAACACGGGCGCGGAGATCGCGCTGGACCTGGCCGAGCAGGGCGTGGCGGTGGCGCTGTCGGTGCGCTCGCCGGTCAACATCGTCAAGCGCGACGTGCTGGGCCGGCCCACGCAGCTCTCCAGCATCGCGCTGGCCCGCCTGCCCGAACCCATGGGCGACGCCTGCGCCACGCTGCTGCGCCGGCTCACCGTGGGCGACCTGTCGCGCTGGGGCCTGCGCACGCCGGCCGCCTCGCCGCTGCGCCAGTTGCGCCGCGAGGGCAAGACGCCGGTGATCGACGTCGGCACCCTCGCGCGCATCCGGCGCGGCGAGATCACCGTCTACCCCGGCATCGCCACGCTCATGCGCGGTGGCGTGCGCTTCACCGACGGACGGGGGCAGGGCTTCGACAGCATCGTGCTCGCCACCGGCTACCAGCCCCTGGTGCAGGGACTGTTCCCGAACCACCCGCTGCCGCTGGATGAACGCGGCCTGCCCACGGTGCTGCACGGTGAAGGCGCATTGGCGGGGCTGCACTTCGTGGGTTACGACATCCGCCAGCCGGGCGGGCTGCTGCGCACGATCGCGATGCAGGCCGAGCGGGTGGCCGGGCGCATCGCGGCTTCGCTGGCGCCGGCCTCAGGCACCGCCGGCCGGGTGGCCCAGTCAGGCTGATGGAAGACGGCGCATCAGCACGTCGCACAAAAACTCCGCTGGCGGCGACAGCGGCAGATCGGGTCGGCGCACCAGCACGATGGCGGGCGCCGGCAGGCGCTCGCGCACGGGGATGACGTCCAGCAGGTCACGCGTCATGACGAAGTCCAACCACTGCCGAGGCAACATGGCCAGCAGGTCGGTACGCACCAGGGCCACCTGCACCGACAGCGCGGAGTGCGCGCTCAGCATCACGCGCGGCGCGGCCCGACCGTGGGAGGCAAACAGCCGCGCCAGGTCCTGCTCGGCGTTGTGGTCGATGGTGGTGCTGGCCCACTCGGCGCCGGCCAGCGCCTTGAGGCTGCGCACGCGCGCCAGCGGGTGGCCTTTGCGGCAAACCACCACGCGCGTGTTGTCGCACAGGTGCCGCATCGCCAGGCCCGGCGCCAGCTTCTGCGATGGCGCAGCGCCAAGGTAGAACTCCAGCCCGCCGTCGCGCAATGCGCTTTCCACGCCGGGCATCAGGCTCTCGGTGATGTTGAGCCTGACCTTCGGATAGGCATGGCGGAACACCGGCAGCGCATCGGGCAGCATGCCCAGGTGGGGCATGATCGACAAGGCCACCGATACCGTTCCCTCGTAGGCCGGCCCCGGGTGCTGCACCTCTTCCCGCGCGCGCTGAGCCTCGCTGGTGATGACGCAGGCCCGGCGATGAAAGCGCACGCCTTCGGCGGTCAGGACCATGCCCGTGGTCTCCCGCGCAAACAAGCTCACACCCAGTTCCCGCTCCAGTGCCCGCACGCTGCGCGTCAGCGCGGGCTGGGGCATGTCCAAGCGCCTGGCGGCCGCGCGCAGGCTGCCGTGTTCGACGATGGCCATCAGGTGCTGTAGCTGATCGAGCTTCATGCCTTGACTTACCTGTTGTTCATTCGGGGAGATATCAGATTCGAATCACTTTTCGAATATTTCCATCTTATTTGAATCTTTAGGCCTGCCTACAGTCCGCCCCATCCCGCGCCGGGAACACAGACAACGAGACGGAGACACGCCATGAACCCCATTTCCAGAAGGCGCCTGCTGGCAGCGGCCTGTCTGCTGTCCACACTGGGCAGCGCCGCGGCACAGGACTGGCCCAGCCGGCCCGTGCGCATGATCGTTCCGGTGGGCGCGGGTTCTGCGCCAGACGTGATTGCGCGCATCGTTGGCGAGCGGCTTGCCAACGCCTGGGGCCAAGGCGTTGTGGTGGACAACCGCCCCGGTGCAGGCGGCATTCCAGGTATGTCGGCGCTGGTGCGCTCGGCGCCCGATGGCTACACCATTGGCTTCGTCCCGGCCGCCATGGGCACGATCACTCCGCTCGTGTTCAAGAACCCGCAGTTCAACCCGGACACCGACCTCGCCCCCGTGGCCACGGTGGGCATCAGCCCGCTGATGCTGGCGGTTCCGGCCAGCAGCGGCATCCGATCCATGGCGGACCTAGCCCAGCACGCCAAGGCCCATCCGGGCAAGGTGAACTTCGCCGCGCCGCAGCTCAACTCGCTGCCGCACCTGGCCGGCGAGATGGTCAGCAAGGCCGGGGGCATGGGCCTGTTCACCGTGCCCTACCGCACGCCGCCCGACGCGGTGGCGGCCGTGCTGGCGGGCGACGCCGTGCTCACGGTGGATGGTGTGCCGGGACTGCTGGAGCATGTGAAGTCGGGCCGCCTGCGCGCCGTGGGCGTCACCTCGGCGCAGCGCCTGCCCGGCATCGATGCGCCGCCGGTGGCGGACACCTATCCCGGTTACGAGGCCATCGGCTGGTTCCAGATCATCGCGCCGGCGGGCACACCGCCCGGCGTCATCGAACGCATCAACGCCGACGTCAACCGCATCACCGCCTCGTCCGAAGTCACCCGTCGGCTGGCCGACATGGGGGTGTACCCGCGACAGGACAGCGTGAGCGCCGCGCACGCGTTCTTCGTGCAGCAGCAAGGCGCAATGAGGCGCCTGGTGACCGCACTCGGCGTGCAGCCCCAGTAGCACTCGCCGCAACGTTTTCCAGACCCGATGGCGCCGGCGCAGCTGGCGCCCTGGGCCGACTCAAGCTTTCACAACCGAAACAGGAGCCTCCCAACATGACCCCCCGCAAGAAGGCCCTCGTCACCGGCGGTGGCACCGGCATCGGCCGCAGCGCCGTGCTGGCGCTGGCGAAAGCCGGCTACGACGTGGCCATCAACTACGCCTCGAGCGCCAAGGCCGCGCAAGCGGTGGCCGAAGAAGCCCGGACTCTGGGCGCCCAGACCCTGGTGCTGCCCTGCGACGTGAGCGACGACAGTGCCGTGCGCCAGATGCTGGCCGAGGTGGGTAGCGCCTTCGGCCACCTGGACGCGCTGGTCAACAACGCCGGCACCACCGCCACCTGGAAGGTGAAAGACCTCGACAGCCTGGACATGGACGCCTGGGACCGCACCTTCGCGGTCAACGTGCGCGGCAACTTCCAGGTGAGCCGCGCCTCGGTGCCGCTGCTGCGCAAGAGCAGGGCACAAGGAGGCGAGCCCTGCATCGTCAATACCGCGAGCATCGTGGGTCTGCGCCCCGGCCCGCAGCCGCCACCGTACGCGGCCAGCAAGGCCGCCGTGGTGAGCCTGACCAAGATGTTGGCCTGGAACCTGGGCCCGGACATCCGCGTGAACGCGGTGGCGCCGGGCTGGATGGAAGGCGACTGGATGCAGCGCATGCTGGGCGACAAGTACGAAACGCTCATGGGCGCGCGCGCCAAGGCCACGCCGCTGAAGCGCTGCGTCACCGCCGACGACGTGGCCGAGGTGATGCTCAACCTGATCCAGGGCATGCGCTTCGTCACCGGCGAGGTGGTCGTCATCGACGGCGGCTTCACGAGTTCGACCTGAGGCCGCGCCCGCGTTGCCCCATCCCCCTTGATCCTCCGGAGACTTCCCATGCTTGAAGGATTCGTTCCCTTTCCGCCCGACTGCGCCGCGCGCTACCGCGCCAAGGGCTACTGGCAGGACCGCTCGCTGGCGCAGGAGTTCGACGCCGTGTTCAAGCGCTTCGCGGACCGCGTCGCGCTGATTGACGGCGACGTGTCTTTCACCTACGCCGAACTCGACCGCGTCACCACCAACCTGGCGCTCAACCTGCTCGAGCTCGGCCTGCGCCCGCTGGACCGCGTGGTGCCCACGCTGCCCAACGTGCACGAGTTCGTGCTGCTGTACTTCGCACTGCAGAAGATCGGCTGCATCCCGATCGCTGCGCTGGTCACGCACCGTTACGCCGAGATCAGCCAGTTCGTTCGGCTCTCGGGCGCGACCACTTGTGTCTACCCCGGCACCGCAGGTGACTTCACTTTCGCGCCGATGATCGAACGCGTGCAGGCCGAGAACGCCTCGCTGAAATTTCGTCTGGTGCTGGGCAACGCGGGGCCGGGCGAGGTCTCACTGCGTGCGCTGATCGACACGCCGGCCAAGCTGCCGGCCTCGCGCCTGGCCGAGATCCGCATCGACCCCGAAGACCCCTGCATCTTCCAGCTCTCGGGTGGCACCACCGGCATCCCCAAGCTGATCCCGCGAACCAACAACGACTACGCCTACAACTCGAAGGTGGCCGCCGAGGTGACCGAGATCGACGCGGAATCGGTGCTGCTGCTGGTGCTGCCGATCGCCCACAACCTGCCGCTGGCCTGCCCGGGCATCCAGGGCTTTCTGTTCAAGGGAGCCAAGGTGGTCCTGCACGCCAACACGCGCCCGACGGACATGTTCGCGCTGATCCAGAAGCACCGGGTCACGCACCTCAAGGTGGTGCCCGCGCTGCTGATCCGCCTGATCAACGACGAGGCCGCCAGCGCCTACGACCTGTCCAGCCTCAGGCTGATCCAGAGCGGCGGACAACGCATGCAGCCCGAAGTGCGCGCGAAGACACGCGCGCTGATACCCGGCGTGTTCGTGCAGGAGAACTTCGGCATGTCGGAAGGCACCTTGATGTTCGTGCGCGCCAGCGACCCGGAGGACGTCAAGCTCGAGACCTGCGGCCGTCCCGTGTGCGAGGACGACGAGGTTCTGCTGCTCGACGACGAGGGCCGCGTGGTGCCCGACGGCGAGGTCGGCGAGTTCACCGTGCGCGGCCCCTACACCTTGCGCGGCTACTTCGGTGTGCCTGAGTACAACGCGCGCCAGTTCACGCCCGACGGGTTCTACCGTTCCGGCGACCTGATGCGCAAGCACCCCAGCGGCAACTACATCGTCGAGGGCCGCAAGAAAGACCTGATCAACCGCGGCGGCGAAAAGATCAGTGCCGAGGAGGTGGAAAACCTGATCCTGATGCACCCCGCGGTGCAGAACGTGGCTTGCGTGCCCATGCCCGACGCCAACCTGGGCGAGCGCATGTGCGCCTTCGTGATCCTCAAGGCCGGACACGAGTTGCACCTGAAGGAGCTCGTGGGTTTTCTGCTGACCAAGGAAATCGCCAAGTTCAAGTTGCCCGAGCGGCTGGAGGTCTTGCCGGACTTTCCCGTCTCCACCTTTGGCAAGGTATCCAAGAAGGCGCTGGGCGAACTCATCGGCCAGCGGCTGGCAGAAGAAGAGGCCGCGCGCCGCATCCCCCACTGACCGAACCCCCGAGAGACCCCATGCGCATCATCGACCTGCACTGCTACCCGGGTACGTCCACCTGGACCGATTCCCAGGGTCCCTATCCCGCCGAGCTCGCCCGCTACTGGAAGCGGGACTGGGTGGGCAAGAGCGAAGACGAGGTGATCGCCGAGTTCGCCGGCGCGGGCGTCGAGGCCTGCCTGGTGGCGCTGGACCTGGAGACCACCATTGCCGCGCCGCCCTGCACCAACGAGTACGTGCACGGCATGTGGAAGCGCCACCCGAAACGGATCATCCAGTGCTGGGGCGCGGTGGAGCCGGCCAAAGGCGAGATCGCCATGATCCAGGCCCGCAAGGCCGTGCGCGAGCTGGGCTTCATCGGCTTTCACTTCCACCCCATCATGCAGCACTTCGGTGTCAGCGACCGGCGCTACTACCCGCTGTTCGAGGAGATCGACGCCATGGGCGCCGCGGTGATGATCGACGTCGGCACCACCGGCATGGGCGCGGGCATGCCGGGTGGGCACGGTGCGGTGATCCGCCACGCCCACCCCCAACACATCGATCAGCTCGCGGCCGATTTCCCGACGCTGAAGATCATCATGGCCCACCCCGGCTGGCCCTGGGTGGACGAAACCACCGCCGTGGCCCTGCACAAGGGCAATGTGTTCTGGGAGATGTCGGGCTGGGCGCCCAAGCACTTCCCGGGCAACCTGAAGGTGGACATCCGCGGCCGCCTGCAGGACAAGATCATGTTCGGCAGCGACTACCCCAGCCTGCCCTATGAGCGCATCCTGCGGGAGTGGGACGGGCTCGGCTACACGCCGGAGATCATGGAAAAGATCATGCACGGCAACGCCGAGCGCGTGCTGGGGTTGTGAGCATGGACGCCTTCCTCTGCGACGGCGTGCGCACGCCGATCGGGCGCTACGGCGGCGCGCTCTCGGGCGTGCGCACCGACGACCTGGGCGCCATCCCGATCCGCGCGCTGATGGCGCGTCACCCCGGCCTCGAGCCGGCGCTGATCGACGAACTGGTCTTTGGCTGCGTGAACCAGGCCGGCGAGGACAACCGCAACGTGGCGCGCATGAGCGCGCTGCTGGCGGGGTTGCCGGTCGAGGTGCCGGCGCTCACCGTCAACCGGCTGTGCGGCTCGGGCCTTGAGGCCGTGGCCCAGGTGGCGCGCGCGCTGCACGCGGGCCAGGCGCAGATCGCCATCGCGGGGGGCGTGGAAAGCATGAGCCGCGCGCCGTTGGTGATGCCCAAGCCCACGGCGGCCTTCTCGCGCCACGCCGAGGTGCACGACAGCACCATCGGCTGGCGCTTCGTGAATCCGCGCATGGAAACGCTGCACGGCGTGGACAGCATGGGCGACACGGCGGAGAACGTGGCGCAGGAACACGGCATCTCGCGCGCCGACCAGGACGCCTTCGCCCTGCGCAGCCAGCAACGCGCGGCGGCCGCCGCGCGGGCCGGAGTGCTGGCGCAGGAGATCGTGCCCGTGGAGGTGCCGGGCCGCCGAGGCGCCGTCGTGCGGGTGAGCGAGGACGAGCACCCGCGCGCCGACGCCACGGCCCAGAGCCTGGCCGCGCTCAAACCGGCGTTTCGCCCGGGCGGCACGGTCACCGCCGGCAATTCATCGGGCGTGAACGATGGCGCCGCCGCACTGTTGCTGGCCAGCGAAGCCGGGGCGCAGCGCCACGGCCTGCGGCCCCTGGTCCGTGTGCTCGGCTACGCGAGCGCGGGCATAGCCCCGCGTGTGATGGGTTTCGGCCCGGTGCCGGCGGTGCGGCGCCTGCTGGCACACACCGGCCTGCGCATCGGCGACTTCGATGTCATCGAGCTCAACGAGGCCTTCGCGGCCCAGGGCCTGGCTGTGATGCGCGCGCTCGGCCTGAGTGACGACGCACCGCAGGTGAACCCCCACGGCGGGGCCATCGCCTTCGGTCACCCGCTGGGCATGAGCGGCGCGCGCCTGGTGCTGGCCGCCGCGCGGCAGCTGCAACGCAGCGGCGGGCGTTACGGCCTCGTGACGATGTGCGTGGGCGTGGGGCAGGGCGTGGCCATGGCCATCGAACGCGTGGGAGACCCCCGATGAGCGAACCCATCCTGATCGAGCGGCGCGGCCATGTCGCGCTGCTCACCCTCAACCGTCCCGACACCCGAAACGCCCTTAGCGGCGAAGCGATGTTCGCGGCCTTCGAACAGACCTTCGCCGCGCTCAACGCGGACCTCAACGTGCGCGTCGCCATCCTGACCGGCGCGGGAACAGCCTTTTGCTCCGGCGGCAACGTGGCCGAGATGCGCGAGCGCCGTGGCATGTTCGCTGGCACGCCCGAGCAGATCGCGCAGGCCTACCGCGACGGCATCCAGCGCATCCCACGCGCCTTCGAGGCGCTGCAAGTGCCCATCATCGCCGCGGTCAACGGCCCGGCCATCGGCGCCGGCAACGACCTGGCTTGCATGTGCGACCTGCGCATCGCCTCCCGCCAGGCGCGCTTCGCCGAGAGCTTCGTCAAGGTCGGCATCGTGCCCGGCGACGGAGGCTGCTGGCTGCTGCCGCGTGTTGTCGGCTACGCGCGCGCGGCCGAGATGGCGCTCACCGGCGATGCGATCGATGCCGAGGAGGCCCTGCGCATCGGCCTGGTCTCGCGGGTGGTGGCGCCCGAGGCGCTGCTCGACGAGGCCTTGCAACTGGCCGCCCGCATCGCGGCCAACCCGCCCCAGGTGCTTCGATGGACGCGCCAGCTGCTGCAGCAGGCACGCACCGCAACGCTGGACGAGGCTCTGGGCAGCGCGGGTCGCCTGCAGGGCCTGGCGCACCACACGGCCGACCACGCCGAAGCCGTTGCCGCCTTCTTCGAGAAACGCGCGCCGCGCTTTCAGGGCGCAGCCACATGAGCACCGCGAGCGACTGCTTGTTGCAGGCGAACCCCATGGATGGCGTGGCGCTGCTGCGCCTGAACCGCCCGGCCGTGCTCAATGCGCTCAACCTCGAGCTGCGCCATGCACTCGCCGAGGCCTTTCTGCGACTCGACGCCGACGACCGGGTTCGCGCCATCGTGCTGGCGGGCGGTGAGCGCGCGTTCTGCGCCGGGGCCGATCTCAACGAGTACGTGGACGCCACGCCGGCGCAGATCATGGCGCGCCAGATGGACCGGCTGTGGGGCGCCATCGCCAACTGCCGCAAACCGGTGATCGCCGCCGTGCGGGGCCACGCGCTTGGCGGAGGCTGTGAACTCTCGATGCACGCCGACATCCTCGTCGCGGGCCAGGGCGCGCGCTTCGGCCAACCGGAGGTGAAGCTCGGGATCATGCCCGGGGGTGGGGGCACGCAACGTCTCACCCAGGTGGTGGGCAAATTCGCTGCCATGCACATCCTGCTGCGGGGCGAACCCTTCGGCGCCGACGCGGCCCTGGCCATGGGCTTGGCCAGCGAAGTGGTGAACGACGACGAAGTGGAAGCGCGCGCGCTGCAGATCGCCTGCGAGCTGGCCGCACTG
>Ga0209958_1001515_pt1 | contig 17071 bp, 17 predicted proteins | sample ThiBio_inoc_plan_FD_183942 | JGI IMG/M metagenome (GOLD analysis project Ga0209958, IMG submission 183942) | Wastewater bioreactor microbial communities from Cape Town, South Africa - Thiocy_inoc_plan (SPAdes) | ecosystem: Engineered > Bioremediation > Thiocyanate > Unclassified | place: South... | reverse complement strand
TCGTTGAGGCCGTAGGCGACGGCGTTGAACCACTTGCCGCTCATGTTGAGCGCCATGCCGTGGGTGAGGTGGCCGCCTTCGGCCAGGCTCATGCCCATGATGGTGTCGCCGGGCTTGAGGAAGGCCATGAACACCGCCTGGTTGGCCTGCGAGCCGGAGTTGGGCTGCACGTTGGCCGCTTCGGCGCCGAACAGCGCCTTGACGCGGTCGATTGCCAGCTGCTCGGCGATGTCGACGTATTCGCAGCCGCCGTAGTAGCGCTTGCCGGGATAGCCCTCGGCGTACTTGTTGGTGAGCTGCGAGCCCTGTGCCTGCATCACCGCCGGGCTGGTGTAGTTTTCCGACGCGATCAGCTCGATGTGGTCCTGCTGGCGCTGGTCTTCTTTCAGGATCGCCGCCCACAGGTCGGGGTCGGTCTTGGCGAGGGTGTCTTGGCGGTTGAACATGGCAGTCGGGCTAGGCAGGAAAGGGGCGCATTTTAACACGCGGCGGTTTTTGCAGCGGCTCGTATAATCGGCCAAAACCGGAGCAAATCCATGCAAAGACGAGATTTCCTGGCGGGCGCGGGCGCGGCCGCCATGCTGCCGCTGGCCGCCGCGCAGGCGGCCCCGGCCGAATCCGGCCCGCTGCCGGCGATCCGCTGGCGGCTGGCGTCGAGCTTCCCCAAGAGCCTGGACATCCTCTACAGCGCGGCCGAAATGCTCAGCAAGCGGGTGGCCGCCCTGACCGGCGGCAAATTCCAGATCCGCGTGTTTGCCGGCGGCGAGCTCGTCCCCGGCCTGCAGGTGCTCGACGCAGTCGGCAACGGCACCGCCGAATGCGGGCATTCGGCGGGCTACTACTACGTCGGCAAGAACCTTGCCCTGGCCTTCGATTGCGCGGTGCCGTTCGGCCTCACGGCGCGCCAGCAGAACGCCTGGATGTACGCCGGCGGCGGCCTTTCTGCGCTGCGTGCGCTCTACGCCAAGTACAACGTGCTGCAGTTTCCCGGCGGCAACACCGGCACCCAGATGGGCGGCTGGTTCCGCAAGGAGATCAAGTCGCTGGCCGATCTGCGCGGCCTGAAAATGCGCATCCCTGGCCTCGGCGGCCAGATCATGGCGAAGCTCGGCGCGGTGCCGCAAACCCTGCCCGGCGGCGAAATCTACCCCGCGCTGGAACGCGGCGCGCTCGACGCCGCCGAGTGGGTGGGGCCGTACGACGACGAGAAGCTCGGCTTCCACAAGATCGCCCGGCATTACTACTACCCCGGCTGGTGGGAAGGCGGACCGCAGCTTTCCTTCTACGTCAACCAGGACAGCTGGAAAACGCTGCCCGAGCAGTACCGCCAGGCCTTCGAAACCGCCACCTTCGAAGCCAACCAGTTGATGCTGGCGCAATACGACGCCAGGAACCCGCCCGCGCTGCTGCGCCTGGTCGGGCAGGGCGTCAAGCTGCACCCCTACCCCAAGGACGTGATGCTGGCCGCCCGCCGCGCCACCTTTGCGATGTACGAGCAAGAGGCGAAAATCAATCCCGACTTCGCCGCCATCTACCGCTCGTGGAAGCAGTTCCGCGACACCGAGTTCCAGTGGTTCAAGGTCGCCGAAGCCGCGTACTCGAACTTCAATTACTACGTGAAATAGCCATGAACCGACTCGACCAGCTCATCACCACCTTCGATTTGGGTTTGCGTGCCGTCTTCGCCAGTCCGCATGCCGGCCGCCCCTATCCCGGCGCCGGCCCCGAGGCCGGGCTCTCCGAAGCGGAGAAAGCCCAGGCCGCCGCGCTGATGCGCGTCAACCACGTCGGCGAAGTCTGCGCCCAGGCGCTCTACGCCGGCCAGGCGCTCACCGCGAAGAACCAGCAGGTGCGCGCCGAGCTCGAACAGGCCGCGCGCGAGGAAACCGACCACCTCGCCTGGTGCGAGACCCGCATCGACGAACTCGGCGGCCGCAAAAGCCTGTTGAACCCCTTGTGGTTCGGCGGCGCGTTCGGCATCGGTGTGGTCGCCGGCCTGCTGGGCGACAAATGGAACCTCGGCTTCCTCGCCGAGACCGAGCGCCAGGTCGAGGCCCACCTCGCCGGCCACCTGCAGAAGCTGCCCGAAGCCGACACCAAAAGCCGCGCGGTGGTCGAGCAGATGAAGCTCGACGAAGCCCGGCACGCGCAGACCGCCGTCGACCACGGCGGCGCGCCGCTGCCGGCGCCGGTGAAGGTGGCGATGCGGTTCGCGGCGGATGTGATGCGGCAGACCGCCAGCAGGATTTGATTTGACGCGTGGCACGGCAGCCCGGTGGGGCTGCCCCTGTTTCCATGAAGCCCCGGGCTTCAGGAATAACGAATGAATGCCTGACGGGTGCAGCTTGATGCTGGATCGTTTTATCGGAGTGTTTAGACGCAAGGCCAAGCAGCGCAAGGAAATCGAGCGCGGCGGCCTGTTCGCGTCGCAAGCCCAGAAGGCGGCCTTCCGCAAGCTGGATGCCGTTGCGCCTTTGGTGAGCGAGGCGCACGCAGCGCCGGTCGAGGTGGTGACCCATTCGAGCACTCCGCTGGCACCGGCCAGCCATTCGATCGTGCGGCGCGAGGCCGTGCTGGGAAACGATCGGCGGGTGGCGGGGTACGCCTTCAGCCTGGTGTACCAGGCCAATCCGCGGGTGCTGGCCTCCAGCACCGGCATCCAGCGCCTGTACGACAAGGTGCTGTTGCGCAATCTGAGCGTCATGGGGGTTCAGCGCTTGCTGGAGCACCGGCTGGCTTTTGTCGAGGTGTCGGCAAGCTCCCTGGAAATGCCGTTTGTCGAAGAGATGGCGCCGCAGGGCACCGTCTACGTGATCGGCGCAAGCCCACGCCTCGCCGCGGGCCTCGAGTCCTGCCTGGGCCGCCTCAAGGCGCTGGGGTATCGCATTGGCCTGCGCGCCGCAGACACGGACACCCCGGACAGCCTACCTTTTTTGGGGCGGGTGGACTTCCTGTTTATCGACGTCGGCAACAGCGACATTCCTTTCATCAGAGATCGGATGGAGACTGCCCTCAGGCGGGCGCCGGCAATGAAATTCGTGGCGACCAATATCCAGACCCTGGAGGAATACCGCGTCTGCGCCCGGTTGCCATTCGCGTTCTATCAAGGCCCCTTCATCACCAGCCGGGAAAAGCTGGACGCCCCGGGGATGGATGCGGGGCGCATCAAGATCCTGGAGTTGTTGAACCGGCTGCGAAGCGACGCGGAGGTGGCCGAACTGGCCGCCCTGATCAGGCAGAATCTCGCCTTGGCCTACAAGCTGCTGCGCTACATCAATTCCCCGGGAATGGGGCAGGCGCAAAAGATCGTCACGCCGGAGCAGGCGCTGATGGTGCTGGGCCGGCAGAAGTTGTATCGCTGGCTCACCATTCTGCTGTTCACCAGCGGAAAAACACCGGGGCTCGATTGGGCGGTCATGGAGAACGCCCTGATCCGTGCGCGGCTTGCGGAACTGGCGGCGCGCGATACGCTGACGGCGGACGAACTGGATGAAGTCTTTGTGGCGGGCATGTTCTCCCTGCTGGATGTCGTGCTGTCCACCCCCATGGAGGCGGTGCTCAAGCAGGTCAACCTGCCCGCTCCGGTTAACGAGGCACTGCTCCATCAGCAGGGGAAATACGCACCCTATCTGACCCTGGCCATCGCCTGCGAGCAATCCGACGACGCCAATATTGCCGCGCTCGCGCAAGCCGCCGGACTGGATATCTGGCGGGTCAACAGCCTCCATGTCGACGCAATGCTCTGGGCCCGGCAGGCCGGGGAATAGGCGGCCCGGGGAAAGACGCAGCCGGGCGGGTTGTGCGTGATGACGGGGCGATGCATCATGGTCCCGATTCCCAAGGCCTCACGCCGCCCCCTGCATGGTTACCGCGACCTTCCGCTTTCATGAAGCGCTGAACGACTTCCTCGCGCCGCCCCGGCGCAAGCGGGAGTTCGCCGTTGCGTGCGCGCGGGCGGCGACCACCAAGCACATGATCGAGGCGCTGGGGGTGCCGCACACCGAGGTGGAGCTGATCCTGGTCAACGGCGAAGCGGCGGGATTCGGCCGCCTGATAGAAGACGGCGACCGGGTGGCGGTGTATCCGCGCTTCGCGGCGCTGGAGGTGGCGCCGCTGCTGCGGGTACGCGAACATCCCCTGCGCGAGACACGCTTCGTCGCCGACGCGCATCTCGGCGGACTGGCCCGCATGTTGCGCATGCTGGGCTTCGACACCCTGTATGACAATCACTTCGACGACGACGACATCGTGGACATCTGCGAGCACGACGGCCGCATCGTGCTGACGCGCGACCGCGAATTGCTGAAGCGCCGCGCAGTGACGCACGGCTGCTACGTGCATGCGCTGAAATCGGAAGCGCAGCTGCGCGAGCTCGTCGAGCGGCTCGACCTGGCGCGCAGCGTGCGGCCGTTCACGCTGTGCCTGCACTGCAACGCACCGCTGCGTGCGGTCGACAAGGCGAGCGTGCTCGACCGCCTGCCGCCCAGGGTGCGCGAGCATTACGAACGCTTCTCGACCTGCGACCAATGCGGACGCGTGTACTGGGAGGGCTCGCATTTTCGCAACATGCGGCGCCTGCTGGACGGTGTGCTGCCGAACAAGGGGTCAAGCGGAACTTAAGGCGCGACGTGCCCTCTCTCCTGTCTTCCCATACGAGAAAATCCCATGAAAAGCCTGAAATGGAAAATCTTCGCCACCCTGGTTGTCGGCCTCGGGCTGGCCGGCTGCGACGGCACGCCCCAGGCAGGGCAGGGCGAAACCGCCGAGGCGGCGGTCGAGCGCAGGCTCGACCCGGCGCAGGTGACGCGCGGCAAGGCGGTCTACGAGAAATACTGCCTCGAATGCCACGGCGTGGGCGGCCGTGGCCAGCCCGGCGACTGGCGCATCCGCGACGCCGATGGCCACTTCCCGCCGCCGCCGCTCGACGACAGCGCGCATGCCTGGCACCACCCCACTGCGGTGCTGCTGGAGGTCATCCGCGAGGGCAGCCCGCAAGGCCAGGGGAAAATGCCGGCGTGGAAGGACAAGCTTCCCGAAGCGGAAATGCAGGACGTGGTGGCCTACATCAAGTCGCTGTGGTCCGACGAGGTGTACCAGCTGTGGTGGAAAATGGAGCAGCAATCGCTGGAACCCTGATGAACTGCCGGTGCTGCCACGCCGAAGCAAGTAAAATGTCGCCATTCAAATCACCCAACCCAGGAGCAACAACATGAGCGAATACGGATTCGACACCCAGATCGGCGGCCCCTTCGACGCCGCCATTGACAAGGTCACCGCCGCCCTCAAGGCCGAGGGCTTCGGCGTGCTGACCGACATCGATGTGAAGAGCACCATGAAGGCCAAGCTCGACATCGACATGCGCCCCTATCGCATTCTCGGTGCCTGCAACCCGCCGCTGGCGAACCAGGCGATCAGCGCCGAACCCGACGTCGGCATGCTGCTGCCGTGCAACGTCGTGGTGCGCGAGGAAGCCGACGGCAAGGTGACGGTGTCCTTCCTCGACCCCGGCATCATGGTCAAGCTGGTCGCCAACACCGCAGTCCATGGCGTCGCGGCCGAAGCGCGCGCCCGTCTGCTGCGGGTGAAGGACAGCCTGGCCGCCTGAGCGGTTTGACGTACGCAAAAAAGCCCGCGATTGCGGGCTTTTTTGCGTGTGCACGCCATTTGTTACCTGTTGCCCTTGAAGCAAAACGAGGAGCGAGATTGAATATGGGACATGACCCCGAAGATCCCTTCCCCCCTCAAATGGCTAATCGATAAACGTGCTCGTCTCGTGGGGGAAATCAGGAAGACACGGTCTGCGCTGGCCACCGCGAAGCAGCTGATCGAAGAACTGTCGAAGCTCGAGGATGACCTCGCAGCCATTGACCGCAGCCTTGGACTACATGAGATTCAGATTCAAGTTGATTATATTCAACCGATACGCAGTCACTACGTCAGCGACGTCCGACGTCCCCCACGACTGCCTCGGCAGTCGTGGGCAATCTGCTTCCAGGTGACGCAGCTGTGTCGGTGAATTGAATCACCCCGAGTTTTGAGGAGGCTTCTTGCTCCGGGAAGATGGAGCCATGAAGAGTAAGAAGATCCCACCCCCAAGTATCCCCCGAAGTTCGCGAACGCGCTGTTCGCATGGTGCAGGAGCACCGTGTGAGTAGCCGCCCCGAACTGCTGCTTTGAGGGCTCGCAATGTTATTGCCTCAGCTTTGCCGGGGAATACTACTGTCGGCTAGGAGTACGGGCGCCATCCACGAACAACTGGACCACCGTCGTGAACTCTCGCTTTAGATCGAGTCGGCGGTCAGTGATCCAGCGCATCAGTGCACCAAAATATAGATGGTGAAAATAGATTGCCAACTGTTCGGCCGGATGCTCCGGATCGAGTTCGCCGCGCTGTTGTGCGGCGGCGATCAGCAGCGTCCACGCCTGCACCAAGTTACCTTTGCCGGTGGTTTCAGCGTTCGGTTCGAAGCTGGCGAACTTATAGCGGATATAGGGGAGCAGATAATCGGGATGGCGCTCGCACCAGGCAGCCGACTCCGCTAGCAGTTTAGAGATGTTGGCATGGAACGGAGTATTCAGGTCGAATTGGAAGCCGGGGTTAGCGAGATCGCGCGCCAGTTCACCCTCCAATAGATGCGCCAGCACTGCCTCCCTAACCGGAAAATACTTATACAGTGTGCGCTTGGAGACCTCTGCCGCCATCGCGATCTGCTCCATCGTCACAACCAGGTATCCATGGGCCTGAAATAGTTCACCAGCTGCAGCGGCTATGTGTTCCATCAGATGCACTTTTTTCAGCTTTCGCCGGTCGCTAACAGGCGCGTTGGCTTGGTTTTCCAGGTCGGTTAGGGAGGCCATAGCCGGGGGAGTGTAAAGGATGATAAGGTATACGACGTATACTTTTGAAAAGATCTTATGAAGCTGCTGATCCTTACCTACGGCACGGAAGGCGACACCCGGCCGCTCGTTGCCCTTGGCCACGAGCTACTCAGTTCCGGCCACGACGTACATCTGCTCGGCGACGCGCGCACTCTCAGCTCGGCAGAAGAACTCGGCCTAGCCAACTCAGCGCTGTCCGGCGACATCCGGCAGTTGTTCTCCACATGGAGTAGTCAAGGACCAAAAGGCGTGGCCAAGGCGCTGGTGCAACTCACCAATGCTAACACCCGCGCTTGGATGGTTGAAACCTTAGCAGCGGCTGAAGGCTGCGACGCCATCCTCACCTCCGGCTTGGCTGGCTTCATCGGCCTATCGGTTGCTGAACGCCTGAGCATACCAGCCATCGGCACCAGTATGATTCCGCTCACGCCTTCGCACGACTTTCCTTCACCCTTCCTGCCCCCTGGTCTAGTGCCGCATTGGCTCAATAACGCCAGCCTCAGACTGACCAACCAATTGGTTTGGTTTGCCTTCAGGAAAAGTTTGAATGAAGCGCGCCAGACAGTGCTCGGTCTATCGGCGCGCCAAGAACTGCCGACCAAACATCCCATGCTCTATGGAATTTCCTCGACGATCCTGCCACAGCCCGCCGATTGGCCAGTTCACGCCCGCGTGTGCGGCCAATGGCAGACGCCAGCCGGTGAATTCACGCCACCACCTGAACTGGCTGATTTTCTCCATGCTGGCCCGCTGCCAGTCTACGTCGGCTTTGGCAGTATGGCGGGGATAGATGGGCCGCTCTTGGCCAAGACACTGGTTGCCGCCTTGGCGGGCCGCCGTGCATTGTTCTACCCAGGCTGGAGCGGCATGGATGACATCGAGCTGCCTAACAATATTCTGCGCATCGGCACCACCCCGCACGACTGGTTGCTCCCGCGCACGACCGCCGTCATTCACCATGGCGGCTCCGGGACTGCCCATTCCGCCACCCGTGCTGGCAAGCCATCGGTCGTCATCCCATTTGCAGGCGACCAAGCCTTCTGGGCCGAACGACTTTATCGTTTAGGCATTGCGCCGCCAGCGCTCAATGGAGCGAAGCTAGACGCGGGCTCATTGGGGAAGGCAATCAGCTTTGTTGAAGGTTTCGAAGTCCAGAAGCGGGCTGCAGAGCTTGGCAAGCAGATGGAGCAGGAAAAAGGGCTGGTGACTGCTGTGAGGGAGATTGAGAAGCTATGCTATCGTGTAAAACCGCCGTTTTAACGACAGCTACCAAGCTGGGGCGAGTTCTGCCGGTCAGCACTAGTGAGCCGGTCAACCGTAACCGGCACAGGTGGTTAGTTCAACCGTAATGCGCACAATTTTCACATTTGACGCCTGGGCTGCTGCCGGTTTCGTAGACACGCCTTTAAGCTTTTGAAGCTTCCTCGAACTGTACCGGACTGACGTAACCGAGTGTTGAATGCCGGCGCGTCGGGTTGTAGAAGCGCTCGATGTAGTCGAACACATCGGCACGGGCCTGCTCCCGAGTGCGATACGTCTTTCGGCTGATTCGCTCCGTCTTCATTGAACTGAAGAAGCTCTCCATTGCCGAGTTGTCCCACACTTCACCAGCGCGGCTCATCGAGCAGGTATGCCGTTCTCCCTCAGCAATCCCTGGAAGTGCTCGCTGGTGTACTGGCTGTCCTGGTCCGAGTGGTGCAGCAGTTCCTGCGGCCTGCCACGACGCCAGATGGCCATCATCAAGGCATCGGCCACAAGCTGCGAAGTCATGCTCTCCTGCATCGACCAGCCCACGATGCGACGGGCATACAGGTCCAGAACCACGGCAACATACAGCCAGCCTTCGGCCGTCCAGATATAAGTGAAGTCGGCCAGCCACTTCTGCTTGGGCGCCTCCGCCTGAAACTGGCGGTCCAGCAGTTATCGGCGATGACGCTGCGCGAGCCCTTGTCCTGCGGCAGGCCGCGCCGTCTCGGTCTGGCCCGCAAGGCCTGTTCGTGCATCAGGCGCTCGATGCGGTGCAGGCCGCACTGCAAACCCACCGCCAGCATATCGTGCCAGACACGCCGCGCACCGTAGGTGCGGTCGCTAAGGATGAAGCTCTGGCGCACCTGCGCACCCAGCACTTCGTCGTCCCGCTGGCGCTGGCTCGGCGGGCGCACCAGCCAGGCAACGATATCGCTTGACCCGTTGCCTGACGAGTGGAAACGTTGAACAACATTGTCATGCATGGAGTCACGGAAATGCGGTCCAGACATGACAATGCCGAATTACTGAAGCGGTGGCGGATTTCGCCGGAATTTGTAGTTCTGCGGCTGGATATCCATTTGATAACTAATGATTTGTGCAACAGGTAGCAAATGGCGCGTGTGCATTCCAGGGTGCACGCTCAGCTTTCGATTTGCTTGACCACTTCCTGCACCAGCACCCATGGCGCCACCACCACTGCCCAGAACAGCGGCTGGCGCGCGTGCCAGTCTTCGGCGTCGGCGATCCCGGCGCGGGCGATGCGGCCTTCGGCCAGCCAGGCTTCAACGCTCGCCGTGTTGTTCTCGGCAATATGCAGGGCGGCGTCGACCAGGTCCACGCCAATGGCGACCTTGATGACGTCGCCACGCGCGAAGTGGCGTTCGAGTTCGGGCCAGCCGAGCTGGGCGGTTTCGAGATTGAGCTTGGCGCGGAGGATGTCGCTGGGGGTCACGGCAGATTCAAGAGGCAAGATTCAGGTTACAGGAGAATTCAGCGGGATTTGCCGCCGCCGCGGCGCTGGCTCAAGGGGTGCTTGGGTACTTGCGGCGGGCGGCCGCGACCGGCGGGGGCAGGCCTGCCCGATGCGGGTTTGCCTGCGCCTGGTTTGGCCGCATTCGGTTTGCTGGTGCCGGGTTTGGCGCGAGCGCCGGCTTCGGCGCGCGGCGTGCGCGCGCCTTCCGGCTGTCTGCCGGTGCCGGCGGGCTGATACAGCGGAATCAGGTGCTTCTTGCTGTTGCCGATGAGGTCTTCGCGGCCCATTTCCTTCAGCGCTTCGCGCAGCAGCGGCCAGTTGTCGGGGTCGTGGTAGCGCAGGAAGGCCTTGTGCAGACGGCGGGTGCGGCCCTGGCGCACCACCGGAACGGTCTCGGCCTTGCCGCCCAGCACCTTCTTCAGCGGGTTTTTTTCGGTGTGGTACATCGCCGTCGCCAGCGCCATCGGCGTGGGCAGGAAGGTCTGCACCTGGTCGAGGCGGAAATCGTGCTGCTTCAGCCACAGCGCCAGATTGAGCATGTCTTCGTCGGTGGTGCCGGGATGGGCGGCGATGAAATAGGGAATCAGGTACTGCTTCTTGCCGACTGCCCTGGAGGCGGCTTCGAACATCTCCTTGAAGCGGTCGTAGGCGCCCATGCCGGGCTTCATCATCTTCGACAGCGGGCCGGCTTCGGTGTGCTCGGGCGCGATCTTCAGGTAGCCGCCGACGTGGTGCTGCACCAGTTCCTTGACGTATTCCGGCGAGCGCACCGCGAGGTCGTATCTGAGGCCCGAGCTGATCTGGATTTTCTTGATCCCGGGAATCTGGCGCGCGCGGCGGTACAGGTGGATCAGCGGCGTGTGGTCGGTGTTGAGGTTGTCGCAGATGTCGGGGAACACGCAGGACAGCCGCCGGCATGATTGCTCGATCCGCTTCGACTTGCACGCCAGGCGGTACATGTTGGCGGTCGGTCCGCCGAGGTCGGAAATGACGCCGGTGAAGCCGGGGGTCTTGTCGCGGATCGCTTCGATCTCGCGGATCACCGAATCCTCGGAGCGGCTCTGGATGATGCGGCCCTCGTGCTCGGTGATCGAGCAGAAGGTGCAGCCGCCGAAACAGCCGCGCATGATGTTGATCGAGAAGCGGATCATCTCCCACGCCGGAATCCTGGCGTCGCCATAGCTCGGGTGCGGCGCGCGCGCGTAGGGCAGGTCGTACACCGCGTCCATCTCCTGCGTCGAAAGCGGGATCGGCGGCGGGTTCAGCCAGACGTCGCGCTCGCCGTGCGCCTGCCGCAGCGCGCGGGCGTTGCCGGGGTTGGATTCGAGGTGGAAGACCCTGGATGCATGGGCGTACAGCGCCGGGTTGTTCTTCACCTGGTCGTAGTCGGGCAGGCGGATCACCGTGCGCGCGCGCACTTCCTGGCGCGCGGCGAGCCGTTCGGCCTTGGGGACGAGGCGCACCGGCGCGGTGCCTTCAGGCGTCTGCGCGGTGGGGGCGCTGGGCGTCATCGCATAGGGATCGACGTGGGCGTCGATGGCGCCGGGGGTGTCGAGTTCGGTCGACAGCACCTCGATCCAGTTTGAGCCGCCTTCGATTCCCGCTTCCGGCGTGGGCGGTTTCCAGTCGCGCGGCACCATGAAGCCGGTGCCGCGCAGGTCGCGGATGTCGCCGATCTTCTCGCCGCGGGCGAGGCGATGGGTGAGGTCGAGCAGCGCACGCTCGGCGTTGCCGAAGATCAGGAGATCGGCTTTCGAGTCCGGCAGCACCGAGCGGCGCACGGTGTCGGACCAGTAGTCGTAATGCGCGATGCGGCGCAGGCTCGCCTCGATCGAGCCGATGATCACCGGGGTGCCGGGATAGGCCTCGCGGCAGCGCTGGGCGTACACCGTGACGGCGCGATCGGGGCGCTTGTTGGGTTCGGCATTGGCGGTGTAGGCGTCGTCGGAGCGGATCTTGCGGTCGGAGGTGTAGCGGTTGACCATCGAGTCCATGTTGCCCGCGGTGACGCCGAAGTACAGCGTCGGCTGGCCGAGCGCGCGAAAGGCGTCGGCCGAATGCCAGTCGGGCTGGCTGATGATGCCGACCCGGTAGCCCTGCGCTTCCAGCAGCCGCCCCACCAGCGCCATGCCGAAGCTGGGGTGGTCGATGTAGGCGTCGCCGGTGATCAGGATGACGTCGCACGCATCCCAGCCGAGCGCGGTCATTTCGGCGCGCGACATCGGCAGGAAGGGGGCGCTGCCGAAGCGCGCCGCCCAGTGCTTGCGGTGGGAGAACAGGGCGTGGGTCATGAAGAGCTATCCGCGAAGTACCACGAAGGAAAACCCTGACGCATTTCCTCGCGTTCCTTCGCGTCCTTAGCGGACAAAAAAGGTTTAGTTGACGCCCAGCAGTTCGACTTCGAACACCAGCGTGGCGTTCGGCGGAATCACGCCGCCGGCGCCGCGTGCGCCATAGCCCAGCTCGGGCGGAATGGTGAGCTTGCGCTTGCCGCCGATCTGCATGCCGGCCACGCCCTGGTCCCAGCCGGGGATGACCTGGCCGGCGCCGAGCTTGAATTCGAACGGATCGTTGCGGTCGAGGCTGGAGTCGAATTTCTTGCCGTCGGTAAGCCAGCCGGTGTAGTGCACCGACACGTACTGGCCGGCGCTGGCGGTGTCGCCGCTGCCGGTGACGAGGTCTTCGATGATGAGTTCGCTCATGGATTCGGTTCCTGGAGTGTTGAAGTTTGCGATTGACGCACATCCGACAAACGATGCGCGAAGTCGTTCATTTTCTCACGTTTCCCGCCATCGGCGGCAGGCCGGTTTCAACGCCACTCGGCCGGCAGGTAATAGGCGTCGGGATCGACGTCGACGGGGATGTCGGTGACGCTGCTGGCGTCGGCAGGCGCATCGCGCAGCACCACCTGGGGAAAGCCCAGCACCACGGCGACCATGACGAGCTGAATGATCAGGAAGGGAATTGCGCCCCAGTAGATGTCGGCGGTGCGGATCGCCTTCGGCGCCACGCTCTTCAGGTAGAACAGCGCGAAGCCGAAGGGCGGGTGCATGAAGGCGGTCTGCATGTTGACCGCGAGCATCACGCCGAACCAGATCGGGTCGATGCCGAGTTTGGCGGCAACGGGGGCCAGCAGCGGCACGGCGATGAAGGCGATCTCGAAGAAGTCGAGGAAGAACGCCAGCACGAACACCAGCAGGTTGACCGCGATGAGGAAGCCGAGCACGCCGCCGGGCAGCTGGCTGAACAGGTGCTCGACCCACACGTCCCCATCCAGTCCGCGGAACGCCAGGGTGAAGATCGTCGAACCGATAAGGATGAAAATGACGAAGGTGGTGAGTTTGGTGGTGCTGTCCATCGCCTGCGTCAGCTGCAAACGGGAGAGCCGCCCGCGCGCCAGCGCCAGCAGCAGCGCGCCTGCAGCGCCCATCGCGCCGCCCTCGGTGGGGGTGGCGACGCCGAGGAAGATGGTGCCGAGCACCAGGAAGATCAGCACCAGCGGCGGCAGCAGGGTGGTGAAGACGCGCAGCAGCAGGGCCGTACCGTGCAGGGTGCGCGCGGAAGCCGGCAGGGCGGGCGCGGCGTGCGGCCTCGTCAGCGTCACGAAAAACACGTAGGCCAGGTACAGCCCGATCAGCGCCAGGCCCGGGATGAGCGCGCCCTTGTACATGGCGCTGACCGGGGCGCCGAGCTGGTCGGCCAGCACGATCAGCACCAAGGACGGCGGCACGATCTGCGCCAGCGTGCCGGAGGCGGCGATGACGCCTGAGGCCAGCCGCTTGTCGTAGCCGTAGCGCAGCATCACGGGCAGCGAGATCAGTCCCATCGCGATGACGCTGGCGGCGACCACGCCGGTGGTGGCGGCCAGGAGGCCGCCGACCAGGATCACCGCGTAGGCGAGGCCGCCGCGCAGGGAACCGAACAGCTGGCCGATGGTGTCGAGCAGCTCCTCGGCCATGCCGGAGCGTTCGAGGATCAGCCCCATGAAGGCGAAGAAGGGAATCGCCAGCAGGGTGGGATTGGCGACGATGCCGTAGATGCGCTCGGGCAGGGCGTGCAGCAGCGACACGTCGAACAGCCCGGCCATGATGCCGATGCCGGCGAACAGCAGGCCGTTGGCGGCGAGCGCGAACGCCACCGGATAGCCCAGCAGCAGGAAGGCCACCAGGCCTGCGAACATCAGTGGCGCCAGGATTCCGGCTTCCATCAGACTTCCTCTTCGGGTGTTTCGCGGGGGAGGGCGAGATGGCCGGACAGCACGCCGATGCGTTTGATGACTTCGGCCACCCCCTGCAGGGCGAGCAGGGCAAAACCCAGCGGCAGCAGCAGCTTCACCGGCCAGCGCAAGAGGCCGCCGGCGTCGGGCGAGTGTTCCTGCGTCTGCCAGGCTTCGTAAAACATCGGCCAGGCCAGCCAGGCCAGCAGCAGCGCCATCGGCAGCAGGAACAGCAGGCCGCCGGCGAGGTCGATCCAGGCCTGCCCGCGCGACCCCAGCCGGCTGTAAAAAATGTCGATGCGCACGTGGCCGTTGTGCTTCAGCGTGTAGCCCGCCGCCAGCAGGAACATCGCGCCGAACAGGTACCACTGGATTTCCAGCCAGGCGTTGGAGCTTTCGCCGAGCAGATAACGGGCGAGCGCGTTGCCAGCTGAAATGAGGGTGGCGGCGAGTACCAGCCAGATGACGAGACGGCCGATGCGCTCGGTCAGCGCGTCGATCAGGCGGGCCAGGACGAGCAGGGGCCTCATGCTGAAAAGCTTTTTCTATCCGCGAAGTACGCGAAGGGGCGCGAAGTGGAAAAGGCGGGATGGTTGTTTTTCCTGGTTTTTCTTCGCATCACTTCGCGTCCTTTATGCCCTTCAGGGTATTCGCGGATGAAGGGTTTTTGATTCACAAGGCTCCCGCCTCGCGCAGCAATGCATTCAGCCGTTCGGCGACCACGCGGTAACCGGCGGCGTTGGCGTGGATCGGGTCGGACTTGAGCCGGTTGTCCTTCAGCACCTCGTTGAAGGCCTCGTCTTCCAGCGGCAGCCGCATCTCCTCGGCGACGCGGGCATAAAAATCCGGCGCGCCGCCGAACAGTTTCGGTTCGGGCACGCCGATCAGCACCACCTCGGCGCCACTGGAGCGGATCGTCTTCGCCAGCAGGCGCAGGTTGTTCTCGGTGGCGGCCTCGGGCTGCTTTCTCAGCATGTCGTTGCCGCCCAGGCACAGCAGCACCAGGCGTGGCTTGTATTCATCCAGTACGGAGGGCAGGCGCTGCAGGCCCGTGCCTGTGGTGTCGCCGGGCACCCCGGCGTTGATCACGGTGCGGCCGGTGAGCGCCGCCAGCACGGCGGGATAGGCGGTGTCGCTGCTCGCCCCGGTGCCGTGGGTGAGGCTGTCGCCGAAGGCGACGATGACGTCGTGCGGGCTGAGCTTCGGCAGCGTCGGCGCGCGGTCGCACGCGGCGAGCAGGACAGCAAGACAAACCGCGAAGAAAAGGCGGCTTGCGCGCTGCATGTCAGTTTCCTGCGACGGTCATCTTGTCGATCAGGATGGAGCCGACCTGCTTGGAGCCGCGCTTCTCGATGTCGCGGCCGATGGCGACGATGCCCTTGAACATCTCGGCGAGGTTGCCGGCGATGGTGATTTCCTCGACCGGGTACTGGATTTCGCCGTTCTCCACCCAGAAGCCGGCGGCGCCGCGCGAATAGTCGCCGGTGACCATGTTGGCGCCGTGGCCGAGCAGCTCGGTGACCAGCAGCCCGGTGCCCATCTGCTTCAAGAGGCCGTCGAGGTCGTGCTCGCCGGGGGTGACGATGAGGTTGTGGCTGCCGCCGGCGTTGCCGGTGGTCGTCATGCCGAGTTTCTTCGCCGAGTAGGTCGACAGGAAATAGCCCTGCAGCACGCCGTCCCTGACGACGTCGCGATCCATGCAGGCGACGCCTTCGCTGTCGAAGGGCGCGCTGCCGAGGCCGCCGGGAATGAAGGGCTGCTCGCGGATGGTGACCAGCGGGGCGAACACCGGCTTGCCGAGGCTGTCGAGCAGGAACGACGACTTGCGGTAGAGGCTGCCGCCGGAGACCGCGGCGACGAAGTTGCCGATCAGGCCGGTGGCGATCGGCGCCTCGAAGATTACGGGGCAGGTGCGGGTGTCGAGCTTGCGGCCGTTGAGCCGGCGCACCGTGCGGGTGCCGGCGATGCGGCCGACGCTTTCGGCGGAATCGAGGTCGTTGGCATTGCGGGCGCTGCTGTACCAGTAGTCGCGCTGCATCGCACCCTTGTCTTCGCCGATCACCGCCACCGAGATGCCGTGGCGCGAACCGGCGTAGCCGTTGCAGAAGCCGAGGCTGTTGGCATAGATGAAATGCGAGGCGTGCAGGCTGACGCCGGCGCCTTCCGAGTTGGTCAGCCGCTTGTCCACCGCCAGCGCCGCCGCCTCGCAGGCGCGGGCGCGTTCGGCCGCCTCTTCCACGCTGAGATCCCACGGGTGGTAGAGGTCGAGGTCGGGTACGTTCTGTGCCAGGCGGTCGGCGTCGGGCAGGCCGGCCGCTGCGTCCTCGGCGGTGTAGCGGGCGATGGTCAGCGCCTTCTCGACGGCGCTTTTCAGTGCCGCTTCCGACAGGTCCGAGGTCGAGGCGTGGCCGCGCCGCTGGCCGAGGTAGACGGTGACGCCGGCGCCCTTGTCCTTGTTGTACTCGATGGTCTCGATTTCGCCCTGGCGCACGCTGACGTTCTGCCCGACGCCTTCGGAGATCTCGGTGTCGGCGGCGGTGGCGCCCTGTTTGGCGGCATGCTCGATGACGATCCGGGACAGGGCCATGAGCTGGTCGCGGGTGTAGCTGAATTGGGAGCGGGACATGTCGGAATTTACAAAAGGAAATGGGGGACGCGAATACGTTTTGTATGGGCTGAAACTACAATGACGATAATAACAGCAACCGAAAGCCCCACCGTGCGCCTGATCGACCCCGATGCCGAACTGGAATTCGACCCCGACGAGGTCTACGACGGCCCCAGCAAGAGCCATAAGAAACGCGAAGTCGAAGCCCTGCAAGCGCTGGGTGAAATTCTGGTCAAGCTGCCCGATGCGCAATTCAAGCGCATCGAACTGCCGGAAGAGCTGCGCGAGGCGGTGGCCGCCTGCCGCAAGATCACCCAGAACGGCGCGCTGCGGCGGCAAAAGCAATACATCGGCAAACTGATGCGGGCGGTCGACCCGGCGCCGATCCAGGCGCAGATCGACGCCTTCAACGGCGTCTCCGCGGCGGAAAACGCCAAGCTGCACCAGGCCGAGAAATGGCGCGAGAAGCTCATCGCCGACAACGAGGCGCTGACGCTGTTTCTCGACAATTACCCCGGCACCGACGCCACGCACCTGCGGCAAATCATCCGCAATGCGCGCGACGAAGCGGCGCGCAACAAGCCGCCGAAGGCGTTTCGTGAATTGTTCCGGACGGTTCGCGAGGCCATGCAGGAAAAGTAAGCGA
>Ga0209958_1001509_pt1 | contig 17217 bp, 14 predicted proteins | sample ThiBio_inoc_plan_FD_183942 | JGI IMG/M metagenome (GOLD analysis project Ga0209958, IMG submission 183942) | Wastewater bioreactor microbial communities from Cape Town, South Africa - Thiocy_inoc_plan (SPAdes) | ecosystem: Engineered > Bioremediation > Thiocyanate > Unclassified | place: South... | reverse complement strand
GCCGTCGAGCGCCTTGCGCAGCATGTCGAGCACCAGGTCGGCCATGTACTTGACCTCGGTGAAGCGCGGCAGGCTGATGCGCTCGGACTGGTGGATCAGCCGGGACATGCGCGCGATCTTGGCGGCTTCGTCACCGATGCGTTCGAGGTCGGTGATGGTCTTCACCACCATCATCACCATGCGCAGATCGGACGCGGTGGGCTGGCGGCGCGCGATGATGTGGGTGCAGTCTTCGTCGATGGCGACTTCCAGCGCATTGACGTTGTGGTCGTTGGCCTCCACCTGGTTGGCCAGTTTCATGTCGCCCTTGGTGAGCGCTTCGATCGCATTGATGATCTGTTCTTCGACCAGGCCGCCCATCTTCAGCACATTGGCGCGCACGGCTTCCAGCTCGGCGTCAAACTGCTTGTAAGTGTGTTCAGTTAGCATCGTGTTGCCCTCTCCCGTAATCCGCGTTTGATTATATGCCCCGTATTGTGACCATTGCATGCACGGCAGGTTTCACCGGGCGCTGAAGGGCAGCACATAACGCGTCCCGTCGATATCAAGAAACAGCACCCAGTCGCGGCGTCCGCTGACGCACGCAGGCAAGGTCACGGTTGCGCCAAACGCGCCGTCCGGGGCGGGGCGCAGGTCATAGCGGTTAAAGCCCATGTCCATGTCGCTCATCTGCAGTTCCGCGCTGATCCGGCCGGCGCCCGGCGCGCGGACGCTCAGCTCGAAAGCCTCCAGCGGCGCCGGCTGCGACGAAAAGCGCAGGCGTGCGGCTGTGCCGCGGTGGTCGAACGTGCAGCCGGTCAGCGGGTCGGCGCAGCTCACCGCCACCGCAGTAGCCGGACGCTTCAGCCAATAGCCGGTCGCTGCGATGGCCGCCAGCACGACCAGCGGCAACAGCAGCCGCATGGCGTATACCGTCCGCCGTTTATGCCTTTCAGGGCGCAGCGCCCGCTTCATGTCCAGGCGCCCCGCAGCAGCGCCACGCCGTGCGCGCCGTGCGACTGGGCCAGCGCCACGTCGTGGCGTTCCAGTCCGCCCAACCCGTACACCGGGATCGGGCTGGCGGCGGCCAGTTCGGCGAACCGGCCCCAGCCGAGCGTGGCCGCGCCCGGATGGGTGAGCGTGGGCAGTACCGGCGACAGCAGCGCAAAATCGGCCCCGATCGCGGCGGCATGCGCCAGCTCGGCAGCGTCGTGGCACGACACCCCTAGCCATGCGCAATCGGGGCGCGCGGTCAATGCGGCGGCGGCGGCCGAGTCCAGATGCACGCCGTCGGCGCCCGCCGCGCGCGCCAGTTCCGGGCTGCCGTTGACCAGCACGCGCGCGCCATGCGGACGGGCGCGGCGCACGGTCGCCTGCGCGAGTTGCAGGCGCGTGTCTTGCGGCAGCGTCTTGTCGCGCAGCTGGATCAGCCGCAGGCCGTTATGCAGGGCGACATCCAGCCGCGCCAGGAAGGTATCGACGCCGAGCGACTCGGCGTGAGAAATCCCCAGCAGCGGCGGCAGCGACAGCGCCTTCAGGATCGGAAAATTGGCCGGCAAGAGCGGCGTCACCTCGACCGCGTCGGGCAGCTGCCAGGAAAAAACCTGCCCTTCGCGCGGGTGCGGCTCGCCCTGCCATTCGAACACGCGAAAGAAGTTCAGCCGTACCGTGGCATGCGGGTATGCGAACACCCGGGTGATCCAGCGGCAGGCGCGGGAAACGACGATGCCGAGCTCCTCGTGCAGTTCGCGCGCCAGCGATTCGCCCAGCGATTCGCCCGCCTCCACCTTGCCGCCGGGGAATTCCCAGTGGCCCGCATAGACCTTGCCCGGCGGCCGCTGCGCCAGCAGCACCCGGCCGTCGGGCCGGGTCAGCACGGCCGCCACGACTTCCGTGATGGGCGGCGGGCTCATTGCTTCCCCGCCCAGTCGCGCGCGAACTGCCACGCCACCCGGCCGTTGCGTGCGCCGCGTCCGAGCGACCACTGCAGGGCGGCGCGCCCGAACGCTTCGTCCGGCGTTGCGCCAAGGCGCTCGGCCCAGTGCCGGGCGATCGCCAGATAGGTTTCCTGGTCCATGCCGTGGAACGCTACCCACAGTCCGAAGCGGTCGGACAGCGAAACCTTTTCCTCGGTCGCCTCGCCCGGATGCACCTCGCCGCCGAGGTGTTTCGTTTCCAGGTTTTCCGCCATGTATTCCGGCATCAGGTGGCGGCGGTTGCTGGTGGCGTAGATCAGCACGTTGTCGGAGGGGCCCGCCAGCGAGCCGTCGAGCGCGGCCTTCAGGCTGGCGTAGCCGGCTTCGTGCTCGGCGAAAGTCAGGTCGTCGATGAAGATGATGAAGCGATAGTCGGCATCCGCCAGCAGTTCGAACAGGTCCGGCAGGCTCGGCAGCCCGGCCTTGTCGACCTCGATCAGGCGCAGTCCCTTCGCCGCGTATTTGGCGTGCACGGCCTTCACCAGCGAGGACTTGCCGCAGCCGCGCGCGCCGGTCAGCAGCACGTTGTTGGCGGGTTTGCCGGCGACGAACTGGCGCGTGTTGGCGTCCACCCGCCGCTTCTGCTCGTCGATCGCCAGCAGGTCTTTCAACGCCGCCCGCTGCGGGTGCAGGATCGGCTTCAGTCCGCCCGCCTGCGCCGACCAGCGCGCGGCGCGCACGTTTTTCCAGTCCAGCCCCGGTGCGGCGGCGGGGGTATCGAGGCGGTCGAGCAGGCGTTCGATGCGTGGCAGGAGGGCGGCGAAATCGGTCATGCGGGGATTCTAGCCGCTTGGGGAAAAATTTAGGTTTTCGCCAGCAAAGACTTATCCGCGGATGCCCGGCAATCCGCCCAAGCTGCCGGTCGTTCGGCGCATCGCGCGTCCCGCAACGAAACAGGAGCGCATTGCCATGAAGCTCCCCTTGAAAATCGCCGGCGCGCTGACGGTGCTGCTCGCGCCCGGCCGCGCCGACGTTGATCGACAGCGACCCTGCGGGAAGGCGGCCCGTTCGGTGCTGAGCCGGATGCTCGTGGCATCAGGTGCGGTATTCCGCGTTGATCTTCACGTAGTCGTACGAAAAATCGCAGGTCCACACCGTGGCGTCCGCGTGGCCGCGGTTCAGCACCACGCGCACGACGATGTCGGCTTCCTTCATCACGGCGGCGCCCTGCGCTTCGGTATAGCTTGCCGCGCGGCCGCCCTGCTCCGCCACCAGCACGTCGCCCAGGTAAACCTGCAAGGCGTTGACGTCGAGGTCGGTCACGCCGGCATAGCCGATGGCGGCGAGGATGCGCCCGAGATTGGGGTCGCTGGCGAAAAAGGCGGTCTTGACCAGCGGCGAACGCGCGATGGCGTAGGCGATCTGCTTGCATTCGGCACGGTCGCGGCCGCCTTCGACCGCCACGGTGATGAACTTGGTCGCGCCCTCGCCGTCGCGTGCCATCGCCTGCGCCAAACCGATGGCCACCTCGCTCAAGGCGGCTTTCAGCGCGGCGTAGTCGGCGCCAGCCGGGTCGGCGATTTCGGCATTGCCTGCCTGGCCAGTGGCGATCAGGATGAAGCTGTCGTTGGTCGAGGTGTCGCCGTCGACGGTGACGCAGTTGAACGACACGTCGGCCACTTCCTTCACCAGTTGCGGCATCAGGCCGGGCGCGATCGCCGCGTCGGTCGCCACGTAGCCGAGCATGGTCGCCATATTGGGGTGGATCATGCCGGAGCCCTTGGCAATGCCGGTCACCGTCACCGTCTTGCCGCCGACCCGCGCCTGGCGCGACGCGCCCTTGGCGACGATGTCGGTGGTCATGATCGCGTGCGCGGCCTCGCACCAGTGGTCCGGCGCGAGGTCGGCCTGGGCGGCGGGCAGTGCGGGCAGGATCTTGTCGACCGGCAGTGGTTCCAGGATCACCCCGGTGGAAAACGGCAGCACGTTTTCGGCCGCACATCCCATCAACCGCGCCACCGCCTCGCAAGTCCGGCGCGCGCGCGCGAGCCCTTCCTCGCCGGTCCCGGCGTTGGCGTTGCCGGTGTTGATCACCAGCGCGCGGATGGCGCCGGCAGCGAGATGCTGTTTACAGACGGCGACCGGTGCAGCACAGAAGCGGTTTTGCGTGAACACCCCGGCCACCCGGGAGCCGGGCGCCAGTTCGATCAGCGTGATGTCGCGGCGTCCGGGTTTCTTGATACCGGCGGACGCAATGCCGAGGCGGACGCCGGCAATAGGCAGCAGGGAGGCAGGATCGGGGGCGGTGAGGTTGACGGGCATGGCGGCAGACCGGAACGGAAAGCCGCCATTTTATGCCGCACGGGCGGCAAATGGAGGGTGCGGATTTACTGCGTACGCCCCAGCAGCCAGTTCATGGCGCGGCGAAATCCGGGCCGCCACGGCCACACCGGGTCGAACTCGATCGAACGCGCCAGTGCCGCCAGCGCAATCAGTGCAAACACGGAAAACAGCAGTTGCGAGATGAGTTGGCGCGGCGTGAGCATGCCGAGCGGCAGGTCCAGAAAGCCGGGAACATAAAACAGGCTGGCAAACGCCGCGAAAAGGAAAGCCGGGCCAAGATACATGATGTCCGCAGTTTGAGTCGTTGTGCAGGGACATTCAGCAATTGCTGTGCCAGATAAATAAAGGCCAGCAAAAACAATATGGAGGGATGTCTATCTCATCCGGCCGGCCACGCAATGTAAATTAATTCGACGGTTATTTGTCGAGCGGCGAGGCAGCGAACTTGCGCAGGATTTCATGCGACAGCGAATAAAACTGCGGCGTGGGACCGAGGTCTTCGTAGATCGGGTCGCCATAGTCGTCTTCGGCGATGATGCGGTTGCCGGGAATGTAGGGCATGGCCACTTCCAGCTCGTCGAGGGCGGCACGGATCAGGTCGGCCATCAACTGGGAGTCGCTGCGCCCAGGGTACATGACGTGCAGGGCTTCCACCCGTGCCGCGTCGCGTAACGGCAAATGGACGGCATAGGCACGCACGTCCGCACGCGCATGCCCCTCCTTACCCCAGCGTTGAATCAATTCGGCGATGCGCATGAGCTTTCCCCTGCCTACAGTGTTTTTAGTTATAGCAAAGCCACCCGCAAGACAAAGCCGGATTCAGCTTGTGCGCCGCCACACCAGGGTGCGATTGTTCGCCGGCATGGCGATATCCTGTTGCAGAATCAGGCCCTGGGCGCGCGCCAGCGCATCCACTGCCTCGAAGTCGCGCACTCCGGAAGCCGGGTCGCGCGCTTTCAGCCAGGCGTCGAAGCGGGCATTGCTCTCCGCGGTATAGGCGCCGTTGTAGTTGAACGGGCCGTATACCGCCATGACGCCGCCCGGTTCGAGCACGTCGCCGATGCCCTCGAAAAACTGTTCGACCTCGGGCCAGCCCATGATGTGCAGCGTATTGGCCGAGAACGCCGCATCGTAGCGGGCGTTGCGCCAGGCCGTCTGGCTGACGTCGAGCGCGATCGGCGGCAGCACGTTGGGCAGTGCCGCCCCGTCGAGCCATTGCCGGATGCCGGGATGATGCTGCGGCACATCGGCCGTCTGCCAGATGAGATGCGGCAGTTCGGCGCCGAAATACACTGCATGCTGGCCGGTGCCGCTGCCGATTTCCAGCACGCGGCGGCGGTCGGCAAATACCTCGCGCAGCACCGCCAGAATCGGCGCGCGGTTCTGCACGCAGGATTCGGCAAAGGGCTTGTCGGACATTTTCAGGTCTCCACTTGAATCAGCCGGCCGTCGGCCAGCAGCACGGCAGTATGCACCGGCCGGCCCGGATACAGCGCCACCAGCAGGGCACGATAGCCCGCCAGCTGTGGCCGATGGCGTTCGGCCAGCTGCGCGTCCGCCAGCATGCGGCTATCGTCGCCGGTTTTATAGTCGATCAGCCACACCGCATCGTCGAATTCCACCACGCGGTCGAGCCGCTGCACCCGGCCGTCGGCATCCAGCAACGCCAGCTCGCTGTGCGCGCGTCGGTACAGCGCGGGATCGAAGAAGCGCGCCAGGTGCGGCTGCGCCAGCAGGGTGCGGGCATCCGCCTCGATCCTGGCGAGCCCGGCCGCCACCCCCAGCTGCATCGCCAGTGCGGGCAGGTCGCGCGGCGTTCCCGGCGGGGCATGGTGTTCGAGGCAGGCATGGAACAGTTCGCCGCTGGCCGCCGCCGGGTTGGCGGGCGCAGGGGCAAGCCGCTGTCCGACGGCGGGGGCGACGATGCGCGGCGCCACCGCCGTCACGCGCGGCGCGTCGGTGCTGGCAGCCGGCGGCAGGTCGGCCGGCAGGGCCAGGTCTTGCCAGGCCGCCTCGACCCGCTGCAGCCAGGCGTTTTTGTCGGCGGCGCCGCTGACGATCAGCCCCTGCTCGGCGCGGGTGAGCGCTACATACAGCAGATTGTCGGACTCGCGCTGCGCCAGCGCCGCCTCCTCGGCAAACCAGTGTTCCCGCCAGGCGCCCCGCTCGCCCTGTTTGCCGAACAGCGAGAAATGCCCGGGCCGTGCGGCTTCGGGCGGCCACGGCGCCAGCACGCCATAGCTGTCGCTGCGCGTGTGGTCGCTGCCGCCGAGCAGCCAGACGATCGGCGCCTCCAGCCCCTTGGCGCCGTGGATGGTCAGCAGCCGCACCGCGTTTTCGCCGTCGGCGGCCAGTCCTTCGCCGGGTGCGGCGTCGGCGTCGTCGATCAGCGAGGCCAGTTCGCGGATGAAGCCGGCCAGCGTCGGGTAGCGGCCGGCATCCTGCGTCAAGGCCAGCTGCATGAAGGCGCGCAGATTGGCGGCAACCTGCGGACGCTGTGCGGGCGGCACGGCGGCGGCGTAACGCGCCTCGACATCGGCTTCGAAATAAATGCGGTCGAGCAGGTCGTGCACCGGCAGCATGCCGACGCAGGCGCGCCAGCCGGTCAGAAGCCGTGCAGCGCGCGCGAGTGCCGGCGGGCAGCCCGGCTGTGCGGCGAGTGCAAGCAGCTGTTCCCAGCCACGTGCTTCGTCTGGCAAAGGCGGCGCAAAGACGTGCAACAGCTCGGCATCGCTGCAGCTGAAAATCGGGCTCTTCAGCACGTGTGCCAGCTTCAGTTCGGCATGCGGCAGCAGCAGGGTTTCGAGCAGCGCAATCACATCCTGCGCTTCCAGCGCATGCAGCAGGCCGCCGCGGCGCGAGGTGATGAAGGGAATCCCTGCCGCTTCCAGCGCGCGTTCGTACACATGCAGATGGGTACGTTTGCGCACCAGGGCCATGACGTCGCCGGCACGCGCCGGCCGGGCGTTTTTCGTCTGTTTGTCGACCACGCCCCAGCGTCCCAGCACCTCATCGCGCAACACGCGGGCAAAGGTCTGCGCCTCGACGTGCACCGTGCGGTCGTCGGCCTCGGCCAGCGGCGTGGTGAGCGGATTGCGCAATCCGGCCGTGGCAGCGGCCGCGGCTTTTTCCGCGCTGACCGGCAGGCAGCGCAGCGCGCCCCGCCGCATGGCGTTGGCCGGTGCGTGGGTATGTGACGCAAATCCCGTCACCGCGGCAAATATCGGATTGATCGCCTGTACCACCGCAGGTGCCAGGCGCCGCGTCATGTCGGTGCTGAAGCGGGCGGCGCCGAAATGCGCCTGCAGGAAATCCGCCGCCGCGCTGAACACCCGTGCCTCGCCGCGGCGGAAGCGGTAGATCGCCTGCTTGGGGTCGCCCACCATGAACACCGTCATGCCGCTGTCGGCCGCGCCTGCCTCGGTCAGCCAGGTTGACAGCGCCTGCCATTGCAGCGGATTGGTGTCCTGGAATTCGTCCAGCAGCAGATGGCGGTAGCGCGCATCCAGCTTCAGCGCCAGTCCCGGTGCGTGCTCTTCGCTCTGCAGCAGGCGGCAGGCCAGCCATTCGGCGTCGGCGAAGTCGATCACACCCTGTTGTGACTTGGCTGCCTGGTACGCGGTGAGCAGTGCGTGGCCGAGCAGCAGGCCGTTGCGGTTGAGGTTCCAGATGCGGATGTCGGTCTGGATCGCGGTGATAGTTTCGAGTGCGGTTTCCAGTGCGTCGAGGTCGCGCAGGTAGGCGTCGAGCTCGGCGCCGAGTGCCTTTTCCAGCTCACGCGTGGCCTGCTTCTTGCGCCGCGCGCCGGCGGTCATCAGACGCATCATGAGGCAGGCATGGGCGCTTTCCGCATCCAGCACCGGGCTCCTCAGGATGTCCTCCGCGCGTTCGCGCTCGGTTTTCGAGCCCTTCTCCAGCGCGTAGCCCACCCGCTTCACCCGCGCCAGCATGAGCTCGTCGGCCCAGAAAGCCGCCACCGGATCGCTGTCGAGATCCGGGTGCAGCGCCGGCCGCAATTGTTCCAGCGCATACGCCACCGGGTTGGGCTGGCCGTCGGTATAGGCCCACCACTCCGCCCGCGCCTGCATAAAATGCGCAAGCTGGGCATGCAGGCCGTGCTCGCCGATCGCGCCCAGCAAGGCCAGTAGCGCAGCGCCCTCGGGCGAACCCGGCGCTGCAGCCCAGCGTGCTAACAACGCGTCGCGCACCTCATGCTGCAGCTGCTTTTCGCGCTCCAGCAGCGGCGCACCCCATGGCAATCCGGCTTCCAGCGGCGCACGCTTCAGCAGATCGAGAAACCAGCCGTGAAAGGTCGTCACCGTAGGCCCCGGTTGCGCTGTCAGCACCGTCTCCAGCAGGCCGCGCGCGCGCGGCAGCAGCGCCTCGATTTCGTGTTCCGGCACCGCACGCTCGCGCAGGAATGCGCGCACCGTCGCGTCGTCTTCCAGCGCGAGCAGCCGCAGCCACGTATGCAGGCGGTCGGTCATCTCCTGCGCCGCCTTGCGCGTGAAGGTGATCGCCAGCAGTTCCGAGGGCTCGGCGCCCGCCAGCAGCAGACGCAGCATGCGCGACACCAGCAGCCAGGTCTTGCCGCTGCCGGCGCAGGCTTCCACCACCGCAGAATGGCTGGGCGAGAGCGCCACGCTTACCGCCAGCGGCTCACTCATGCCACATCCCCTTGCGGCACAGCCCGCGCGCCTCGCAGTACTGGCAGACGGCGTCGATTCCCGATGCGGGAAGCGCTGCGCCTGCGGCGACGGCTTCGAGCAGTTGCGGCAGGCGGCGGCCGATGGCGTCGACGTCGGTTTCGCCATCCAGTTCGAGCGCGATGACGGGGGTTTCGTCGATCGGCAGGTAGGCGGCGGCGGCGTCGGCGAGCCAGGCGTAAAACGGCAGCTGGACGGCTTCAGCGGGATCCTTGAGTTTTTTCTTGAGACCTTGCGCAGCACTGGTCTTGTAGTCGATGACGGCATGCGCATCGCCTTTCCGATCGACACGGTCGATGCGGCCGTGCAGGGTGATTTCGCCGAGGCCGGCGACGCTGAACGGCATTTCGAACAGGGTTTCGCCGGACTGGTAATGCCAGCCCTGGGCGGCCCGGTTCAGCCAGGCATCGACGTAGGCGGGCTGGATTTTTTCCCAGCGGTTGCGCCAGGCGGCGGCGGTCCAGGCAGGCAGCGCGGAGAATTCGGCGGTGGAGATTTCCTGCAGCCGGGCCAGCGCGGCGTCGCGCTCGGGCGGCGGGGTGCTGTCGTGAAAGGTTTTGAGGATGCGGTGCAGCGCAGTGCCGTAATCGCTCTTGTCGAGCGCGTCGTCGGCCTCGTCGAGTTCCTGTATGCCGAGCACGTTTTTGACGAAAAACCGGTACGGGCAATCGAGCAGGGCCTGGTAGGCCGTAGGCGAATAGCGTCGCGGCAGCTGCGCGGGGGATACCGTGGGCGCAGGCTGTTCGCTGGCACCGGGCAACGGGCTGGGCCGGGCGGGCGGCTCGCCGCTGGCCTGTTCGGGCAGGGCGGCGCCCCATGCGGCCAGATGCAGGGCCTGCAGCCGCAATATCAGTTGTGAGGCGGGATTGGGTTCGTCGTTGTTCCATGCCTGCCAGCTCAGCAGTGCTGGCCCCTGCGTCAGCAGCGGGATCAGGTCGGAGGTGGCGGCTTCGGCCTCGATGGCGGCAGTGGACAGGCCGAGTTGCGCACGGGTGGCTTGGCTGAATAGGCCGGGTGCGGAGCGCGCGGGCAGGTGGCGGGCGTCGGCGCCGATCACTGCGACCGCATCGAACAGGCGCCCGCGCGCGGCAGGTAGAGAGGTCAGCACGATGGGGCTGGCGATGCGGGCATCGATGAAGCTGGCCGACTCCAGCGCCAGATTGAGCCAGCGCCGCCATTCGCTGAAGCCGTATTTTTCGCCGTCGCCTGCCAGTTCGCGGCGCAGGGTGTCGAGCGTGGCGAGCAGACTGGCGCCGGCGGCGTCCATCTGGAGCGGCGCGATGGCGTTCAGTTTGTCGAGGCTGTCGATGAGACGGGTGAGCCAGGCGGCTAGCGGCGCGCGGCTTTGGGGGAAGTCTCGCCGGGCGTTGAACAATGCGGCAAGCCAGGGCGGCAGTGCGCCGAATTGCGCATGCGCCAGCCGCTGGATATCGGCCATGCCTTGCGCCACTCCCTGCCGCCGCAGCGCGAGTTCGAGCTGCAGCACCTGGTCCTGCCGCGCCGCGAGCTCGCCCAGCAGAAAGGGCGACTTCAGCAGGTCGAGCAGTTCGATATGCGGGAAATCGTGCACGACGCATTCCAGCCAGCGGTCGATCACCGCGGCGGCGGCAGTGGTCGACAGCGTCCAGCCGGTTTCGTCGGCGACCAGCACGTCGGTGCGTTCGAGCAGCGCGCGCACCCGGCGTGCGGTTTCGCGGTCGAGCGCGATCAGCGCGATATCGCGCTTTCCAGCGTGCAATCGCGCCGTCACCCAGGTGGCGACGGCGCGCGCCTCGGCTTCCAGGTGCGGTGCCGGGCACAGCGTCAGGTGCGGGTGCACGGGAGAGCGGGGGTGAATGGCTGCCAGCATGGCGGCGCGTTCGCGCAGCGGCGGCGCGATTTTCTGCCAGGCCTGATGCAGGGTGAATGCCACGCCGTCGGCAGCATCGGCGGCGGGCTCGAACAGCGTGACGGGCGCATGCTCGGCACAGCGGTCGAGAAATTGCCGTTCGATGGCGGTCAGCGTTCCCAGCGCGTAGCCGTAAACGGGCTGCGGCGCGGACCGGCATTGCTCAAGCAGCCTGTCGAGCGCGCGCGCGTAATGAGCCTGCGGGTCGCTGCCATCGTTGTTGAGCGCCTGCCATACGGCCTCGATCAGTGCGGTTTCGCGGTCGGGCGCAGCGGCATGCAGCGCGCGGATGCGCGATCCGATGGTGGCGCCCAGCCGGGCGGCGGAGAGTTCGTCGGCCAGCTGCAGCAACTCGCTGGCGAGCGCCCATCGGTCGACCGCACCCAGCCAGCCGATAGTGCGCAGCACGCCGTGCAGCCGCGCCAGCCGCCGCGCATGCGGTTCGGCGCGGCCACCGGCCATGCTTGTGCCCTGCAGGGTGCTTGTGCCCTCCAGGGTACTTTCGGCCCAGGTTTTCAGCGGAGCGATGCGCGGCGGGATCAGCGCCGGCAGACCGGCAGCCTGTGCCAGCGCGCGGGCGAAATCCTGTCCGGCGCGGTGGTTGGGAACCAGCACCGTCAGCCCGGAGAGATCGGGCAGGCGGTCGGAGTGGTGGTCGAGCAGGGCACGGGCGGCGGCGTGCGCCATGGGCGGGCCGCCCATGAGAATCGTTGCGATGCCCACCGGAGTTAATCTAAAAACGGCGGTTGGGTGCGCCCGCCCGGCGGGTGGCGCGGGGAGCGGTCAACTGCAGTTGATCGGCTCAACGTTCCAGGTACTGGCGCTTGTCCTTGACGCCGGCCCATTCGTCGGCATCGGGCGGCGGGTCCTTGCGTTCGATGATGACTTTCCACTCTTTGGCAAGCTCGGCATTGAGCGCGATGTAGGCACGCTGGTCGTCCGGCACGTCGTCCTCGGCATAGATGGCCTCGACCGGGCATTCGGCCACGCACAGGGTGCAGTCGATGCACTCCTCGGGGTCGATGACGAGGAAATTGGGGCCTTCATGGAAGCAGTCCACCGGACAGACATCGACACAATCGGTGTATTTGCACTTCACACAGGCGTCGGCTACAACGTAGGTCATTCGTATTTACCCTGATGATTTGAGAAATGCCCGGATGCTTGCAGGCGGCAATTTTGATGTAGCATATCGCCACAAAACCGATTTTTCCAGCATTACCACCTTCCCAAACCGTCCAGGCCGCATCCGGCCCACCGCGTACTTCAAAATAGGAGCCTCACCGATGAGCGAGCATGTTCATTACATATCCGACGATTCCTTCGAACAGGAAGTCCTGCAGGCGGGCGTGCCCGTGCTGGTGGATTACTGGGCAGACTGGTGCGGCCCCTGCAAGATGATCTCGCCGATCCTCGACGAAGTGGCCAAGGAATATTCCGGCAAGCTCAAGGTGTGCAAGCTCAATATCGACGAGAACCAGGCCACTCCGCCCAAGTTCGGCATCCGTGGCATTCCTACCCTGATGATCTTCAAGAACGGCAATGTCGAGGCGACCAAGGTCGGCGCCTTGTCCAAGTCGCAACTCACCGCTTTCGTCGACAGCAACATCTAAACGTCCTACCGGACGGCGCACCCGCGCGCCGCCTTACCGCAGTGCCGTCCGGCTTCTCTCCCCCTTCGCGTCCGGCTCTTTCAAGCGAGCCCACTCAGGCCCTTTCCATGCATCTTTCCGAACTCAAGCAGAAACCCATCACCGAGCTTCTCGAAATCGCCGCCACCAACGGCATCGACAATGCCAACCGCTTTCGCAAGCAGGAACTGATCTTCACCATCCTGAAAACGCTGGCCAAGCGCGGTGAGAGCATCTACGGCGACGGCGTGCTGGAAGTGCTGCCGGACGGCTTCGGTTTCCTGCGATCGCCGGAGGCCTCGTATCTGGCCAATACCGACGACATCTACGTGTCGCCGTCGCAGATCCGCCGCTTCAACCTGCACACCGGCGACAAGATCGAGGGCGAGATCCGCACCCCCAAGGACGGCGAGCGCTATTCGGCGATGACCAAGCTCGACCTGATCAACGGCGAGCCGCCCGAAGCCAGCAAGAACAAGATCCTGTTCGAGAACCTGACCCCGCTGCATCCGGACAAGCCGCTCAAGCTGGAACGCGACATCAAGGCCGAGGAAAACATCACCAGCCGCGTGATCGACATCGTCGCGCCGATCGGCAAGGGCCAGCGCGGCCTGCTGGTGGCGCCGCCGAAGTCGGGCAAGACCGTGATGTTGCAGCACATCGCGCACGCCATCAGTTCCAACCATCCGGAAGTCGTGCTGTTCGTCCTGCTGATCGACGAACGCCCGGAGGAAGTCACCGAGATGAGCCGCACCGTGCGCGGCGAAGTCGTCGCCTCGACCTTCGACGAACCTGCCAGCCGCCACGTGCAGGTGGCGGAAATGGTGATCGAGCGCGCCAAGCGCCTGGTCGAGCACAAGAAGGACGTGGTGATCCTGCTCGATTCCATCACCCGCCTGGCGCGCGCCTACAACACCGTGCAACCGGCCTCCGGCAAGGTGCTCACCGGCGGCGTCGACGCCAACGCGCTGCAGAAGCCCAAGCGCTTCTTCGGCGCGGCGCGCAACATCGAGGAAGGCGGCAGCCTCACCATCCTCGCCACCACGCTGGTCGATACCGGCAGCCGCATGGACGATGTCATCTACGAGGAATTCAAGGGCACCGGCAACCTGGAAATCCACCTCGACCGCAAGATGGCCGAGAAGCGCCAGTACCCCGCGATCAACGTCAACCGTTCCGGCACCCGCCGCGAAGAGCTGCTGATGCCGCACGACATCCTGCAAAAGGTGTGGGTGCTCAGGAAGCTGCTGTACCCGATGGACGACATGGAAGCGATGGAATTCCTGCTCGACAAGATCCGTGCGACGAAGAACAACAACGAGTTCTTCGATTCGATGCGGCGCGGCTGATCCGGCAGCTTGCGCATCGCGCGCTGTTCCGCTACAATCCCGCGTTCTCCGAATTCAACCCGTTAAGGAATTGCCATGAAATCCGGCATTCACCCCGATTACAAGGAAGTCGCCGTGACCTGCTCCTGCGGCAGCACGTTCAAAACCCGCTCCACGCTGGGCAAGGAAGTCCTGCGCGTGGAAGTCTGCGCGGCCTGCCATCCTTTCTACACCGGCAAGCAGAAGATCGTCGACACCGCCGGCCGTGTCGAGAAGTTCCGCCAGCGCTATGGCATGAAGTAAGCCGGTCGGCACGGTGTGCATGATGCGACTGAAAGCGGCTTCGGCCGCTTTTTGCGTTCTGGCGGCGACACGACGGTATCATTGAACACTCCCCGATCAGGATGAGGCAAACGTGACTTCCCAAGCTTTCCGCCGTATCGCAATGACCGTTCTCGGCGCGCTGGCGCTGGCGCACTGCGCGCAGAATCCGGTGACGGGCGGCAAGGATTTCGTGCTGATGTCGGAGCAGCAGGAAGTCCAGATGGGTGCGCAGGCACACCAGGATGTGCTGAAGGAATACGCGGCACTGGACAATCCGGCGTTGCAGGCCTATGTCGACGAGGTCGGCCAGCGGCTGGCGAAACAGAGCCATCGGCCGAACCTGCCATGGCATTTCACCGTGGTCGACAGCCCCGACGTCAATGCCTTCGCCCTGCCGGGCGGCTATGTCTACATCACCCGCGGCATCATGGCCTATCTGAATTCCGAGGCCGAGCTGGCGGGGGTGGTGGGGCATGAAATCGGCCATGTCACCGCGCGCCACGGGGTGCGCCAGCAAAGCGCGTCCACCGCGGCAGGGCTGGGCGCGGTGCTGGGCTCGATTCTGGTGCCGGGGATGAACAGTCAGGCGGGCGCATCGCTGCTGCAAACGCTGGCGCAGGCCTGGACTGCCGGCTACGGGCGCGAGCACGAACTGGAATCCGACCGCCTCGGCGCCGAATACCTGGCCCGGACCGGCTACAACCCGCAGGCAATGATCGAGGTCATCGGCGTGCTGAAAAACCAGGAGCTGTTTGCCGCCGAACAGGCCAAGCGCGGCGGCCGCCAGCCGCGCACCTATCACGGCACTTTCGACACTCACCCGAGCAACGATGCGCGTCTCAAGCAGGTGGTGGGCGAGGCCGGCAAGTACACCGTCGCCAATCCGCGCGACGGCCGCAACGATTTCCTGCAGAAAATGGCCGGTGTGTATTTTGGCGACAGCCCCGACCAGGGCGTGATCCGCAACAATGCCCTGCTGCACGAAAAACTCGGGTTGGCGCTACAGTTTCCACCCGGCTGGCAGGTACGTAATCGCCCCGACCGGGTGGTGGCGACGAGCCCCCAGGGCGACGCGCTGGTCGAGCTGCAGCAGGGGCCGAAAAGCGACAAACCGCTGGAGACGCTGCAGAAAGGACTCAAGCTGGATGCCGGCGCGCGTTACGACAGCGGCAATCTTGGCGGCCATCCGGCCGCATTCGCGGCGGGCGCGCAGCAGGGCAAACCGGTGGTGGTGGCGGCCGTGGTGTTCAACGGCACGCAGTACCTGATCGCAGGCATGGCCAAGGACAAGCCCACGTACGAGCGCGAGCGCAGCGCCCTGCGCGCGGCGATCAACAGCTTCCACGCGCTCGGCGCGGCGGAGCGGCAGGCGGCGCGTCCCCATGTGCTGCGCCTGATGACGGCGCAATCCGGCACCACGATGGCGGCTCTGGCGCGGCAGTCGCCATTGGAAGGCGATGCCGAAAGCCAGTTGCGCCTGCTGAACGATCTCTACCCCGGCGGCGAGCCCAGACCGGGGCAGCTCCTTAAAATTGTTCAATAAACGCCTGATCACGCCTCAGCACCCGCAAGGGGTAGGCCGTGGTTGTAAAGGCGCTGAAGCGCCAACAACCACGCTCCACCCGCAAGGAGCACGCCGGTGGGTGCCCCGCTGCTGCGCAGCGACCCTCCCGCAGCTCGGGCTGTTGCTGCTGTGCGCGGCCTGGCTGGTGCCGGGGCTGGTGGGACATGCGCCGTGGAAAGGCGGCGACGGCGATCATTTCGTCCGGCTGTGGCTGCTGCTGCAAAGCGGGACTGCGCCCCAGGCCGCCCCGGCTACGCCGCCCCTGTATTACTGGGTCGCCGCCGCAACCGCCTGGCTCACTTCACCCGTCCTGGCTTTGGCCGATGGCGCCCGCCTGGCTTCGGGTCTGTTCATCGCACTGGCGCTGTTTTTTGTGGCGCGCACGGCGCGCGTGCTCTACGGCGCCGAGGCTGGCTGGGCTGCGGTGCTCACCTTGCTGGGCTGCGTGGGCCTGCTGGTGCGCGGCCACGAACTCAACGCCTATACCGCCCAGTTTGCCGCCGCTGCTGTGATGCTGTACGGCATCGCCGGCCTGCCGCAGAATGCCCGCAGCGGCTGGGTGCTGGGTGGCGGCGCGGTCTTGATGCTGCTGGCCGGCGGCGCGGCGGAAGCCTTGCTGTTTCTGTTGCTGGCGGCATTGATGCCGCTGTTGCTGGCGGCGTACCGTAGTCCGGCGACGCGCCGTTCGCTGGCCTGGGGCGTGGGCGGTGCACTGTTGTTCGGCGCAGCCTGGCTGGCCTTTTTGGCAACCCAGCATATTCCCTTGATGCGCGCATTCAATCTGCAGCGCTGGCTGGGCAGCAACAGCCTGCGGCCGGGCTATTACCCCGGCATCCTCGGCTGGTACGCCTGGCCGGCATGGCCGCTGGCAGCGTGGGCGGTATACCGGGAACGGCGGCAATGGCGTACGCCGGGCATGGTGCTGCCAGTCGCGGCGCTGGCAGGCTTGCTCGGCCTGTACGCCCTGGCGGCCGATCCCGACGAGGAGCAGGGTCTCATCCTGCTGCTGCCGCTGGCGCTACTGGGCGCCGCCGGACTGTTCACGCTGCGGCGTGGCGCGGCCAACGCCTTGCTGTGGTTTGCGGTCATGCTGTTCGGCTTTATCGGACTGCTGTTCTGGATCTACTGGAGCGCGCACGATCTCGGCAGTCCGGCGCGCTTGGCCGTACGGCTCGGCAAGCTGGGGATGACCCATGTTGGTGAGTTGCGTCCATGGGCGCTGGCGCTGGGCATCGCCGTTACCCTGGCCTGGATCGTCTTTCTGGCGCGCCTTCAGCGTTCGCCGCTGCGGCCCATGCTGGCATGGACCGCCGGCATGACCTTCATCTGGACGCTGTTGATGGCCTTGTTTCTGGCGCCGCTCGACCGCCGCCTGAGTTATGTCGGCGTGGGCGAAGCGCTGGCTGCGCGGGTGCCGGCTGCCGACTGTATCCAGGCTGACCAGGTGCGTCGCCAGCAGCGCGTGTTGCTGGCGTATCACAGCGGCCGCCAGTTGGCCCTCGAGAATGCCGCCTGCGGCTGGTTGCTGCTGGAAACCC
>Ga0209958_1001508_pt1 | contig 17227 bp, 21 predicted proteins | sample ThiBio_inoc_plan_FD_183942 | JGI IMG/M metagenome (GOLD analysis project Ga0209958, IMG submission 183942) | Wastewater bioreactor microbial communities from Cape Town, South Africa - Thiocy_inoc_plan (SPAdes) | ecosystem: Engineered > Bioremediation > Thiocyanate > Unclassified | place: South... | reverse complement strand
GTTAGGAAAATATGATTTCAACGATGAAATCAGGTTACAAGAGAACGGGCTACGAGCTTTGCGGCCGCCTGTCGATAAGCGTTAATTAGCAAACCGCTATTTTCCGTCCATTTGTAATGAAAACCTCCAATCCTATTATCACCTTTGTCGATGGTTACAAGTTTCGGTTAATTAGAATGCCATTTTGGGACAATATATACAACGCCCACTTGCAGAAGCGCGGAACATACATTCCAAAAAATCAAGAGGACTGGGAAGAGTTTATTGACAAAATAGAGGGCAGAAAACCCATTGAACCCCCAATGAGCGAACATTTTATGGATCGGGCAGACGGGGACTTGGTCAAAATAGATGGAAGTCAACAAATGAGACTTACTTAAATCGTGGCTTATTAAATAGCCATTCAAAAAAATCGACCGGCGTGCCGATTGATTGAGGCTCTTTTTCCTGGCTTAATAGCTCAGCTCTTTCGTTCATAAAAGTTTTGATCAGTGGATCAGTCCCATTACTGATTTGAGGGTTTGGATGGCTTTCCACAGCTACATACAAAGCTTCAACCTGTTGATCTTCTAAGCAGTCCTTCAACATTTGGCTGTATTGTAACCTAACGTTTGGTTTCAAGTTAAGGTCATCGGTTTTTGCCAGAAGCATTTGAAGGTGCTGTTCACGAAACGTTTCGCGTTCCTGCTCAGACTGAAAACGGAACATTGGTAACCTCCTGACAGTTACCCTGATTATACAATAAGAACGTTAAAAATATCATCTGGAGATTTATTGCTAATCTCCAGATATGTGCGACCAGGGTGGATTTATTCAGTATCAGTAATAGGGCCAAAAACTCTAAAAGTTTCTAGCCTATGTTGTGCCGAAAGATGTTCATAGCGCTGCTTTGCTTCTCCCAATGTGAGCCTTTCATTTGAATCCATTAGGAATAGGCCGGTTCTCCGATCCCAGGATTTAATAGGAACCCAATCATTATCATGTGGGTAATACCATTGAACTTGGTAATATTCAGACATACACCTTTAAAATTCTGGTTTGTTAAATCTATCATCCCGCTGTTTATCTTGGAAGCGCCGGTGCTCTGCGGTCGCTGATGTATCGTAAAATTTTGGACGTGCTTGGACAATTCCCGTTAGCTCTGATTTCAGTTTACTAATCCTGTCGGCCGGCGCATCTGTCCAACATTTATTCAAATCCTTGAAACCATCCCATAGAGGATTAAGGGTATAGACTTCATAGCCCTCTCCTAATTCATCACAAAAGGCCTGTGTCGAGCGCATTCCGGAATCATCATTGTCCTGATGTACATGCCAAACCTTGATCTCCTTCAAATCCGGGTTGCGTTTAATAGCTTTGGCTGCTTCAACGACTAAACTGTCTGAATTGGTAACAATTGATGGGTGAAAGGGCTGGTTTTCACCTACAATCTCCAACCGAGTTAGATAATCAAATTGCCCGTTAAAAAGGTGGCCTATTGTGGCCATCGGATGTCCAGGGTAGGTCGTAATACCCTTGGCTAGGAGGGACATTTTAAAATCACTATTTTGGCTAGCTGCTCGAATTTCCCATCCGCCATTGTCATTTTTGCTGCCTATTCCATAGCGGAAGCCGTTCATTTTATCCTCAAACTCGGCGTCTGTATCCCGGTAAGTTACAACATGCAGGTAGCGACTAGCCACTCGCAAACTGATTTTCCGGGTTCCTGAAATATAATCCAGATTAGCAGGGTGCGTCTTGGAAGATACCGGCGTCGCTTTCACAAAAACAAACCGTTCCCCATTAGATGTCCTCACACGCCCCGCAGCGCGTCTCTGAGCTGGCTGTATTGCCCTAGGTGCCACCGACGTACCAGAAAAACGCTCAAGCCACTCCACAGCCTTAAAAAAGGGCATAGCGTTCTTGTCCCCTTTTCCAAAAATGAGGCGGGTTAATTCGAGCACATCGCCAGACAATTCATCCTTGTTGCTATAATCAACAAAAACCTGTTCTAACGTATTGATTTTCAAGCTCGCTTTATCATCCCGCCTGTATGGCGCATGATACAGATACTCGCCTTTTGAAGCATTTCCGGATACAGCCCGAGCACCGGTTGATTCAATAACGTCTTTGATATCAACGCTTTGCTTAACCTTGTCGACCTTTTGCCGGAAATTTTCGCGAGAAAGTGCCATTTTTTCCAAAAAAATTTTGCCGCTGCGCGGCCAACAGTGAGAAAAGAAAATGAACCGCTCGTTTAACAAGCGTTACGATTTTAGCAGATACAGCTCAAATAACAATCAACTAAAAACTTAGTTGCCGGACAGCATTATTTCTTTTCTCATTGTGAGCCCCGCGCAGCGGTTAAAGAATGCTGTGAGCGTAGCGAACTCCGCTATGTGTTTTCAACAGAAAGCTTGAGCCTTAATTGTTATTATTAATTGTTATTAATTGTTTCGCCACCAAAGTGCACGTGATTTAAGACCTATTTTCCACCAAAGTGCACGTGATTGCTCCACCAAAGTGCACGTGGATAACACGCTAAAAATCATACTTTGTTAACATTCCACCAAAGTGCACGTGGGTAAATTTTTATTACTGATATTCAATTAGTTATATAGCAAACTCCACCAAAGTGCACGTGACTTTTATTTATCTTTTGGCGGCTTCTTTTTGACGTTTTTGTATCGGGCATTGCTAATGCCGTCCCATTGCCCGGTGGCTTCCCGAACGATCTGATTTGCCTTGCGATCCGACATGCTGTGTGGATCATGCTTCAAGTACAATTTATCAAATCCTTGGGAGTCGTGACTAAGAACGAGAGGCGGCCTCTCCTCCCCTTCCAATCCTGGAATTTTCGGTACAACAATTGAGGTTTTGGGCGGTACTGGTGCCGGGCTGTTTTTCAAAACAAACCCTCTGTTTTCGGTTTCTTCGATTTTTGCATCATGATACACAGCTTTAACCATTTGCAACGTATGCCGGAATACGGCTTTGAACTTATCCATACGAGCATATGACGGTCCAAATTGATCTTTGATCGCTTTCCATGAGATCAGAAGCGGCTTACTACTCGGAATATGGTGCAAGCGGTGGGCTAAAAATGCGTAGATATCGAGAGCCAGCGCATTGCCTGATAAGGCACTCAAAGCCCGCTTATCGACTGGAACCCCATGTTCCATGATATCATTGAAGTAGTCATCGCTGAACCGAATATAATTTCCCCAGAGATGTCGTTGATTTGTGTCCTTTGTCCACCACACATCAAACCCACGTATCAGATTTAAGCTGTCCTGGTACGTATGTCCTGGTTCTAGCTCGTATGTTCCGCTAATCAGCGATGTTGAGAGCCGTGCGAGTTGGTTTTTCACTTCATTGATTGTCCGGCCACCAGTATTCAGTCCCAAGTGATGGCCAACAAAAGCGGTAAGACTATCCCCGAGTTTAAGCTCAGGAGATTTTTGATTGAAAATAACTGTGTTTAGCAGGGCAAGCATAAAGCGCGGCTTCGGACCATACGGTAAACCGAAGCGTTCCGGTTTTCCCGTTCGAGGGTTAAATACCTGGGTCGCTTGAACGCTTAAATGAAAATTCCCATGCGACCGATACCAAAAATCAACATCATCACCGGGATTGGAATACGGCAAAAACACATGACACAATGGCGCGGATATATAGGCCACGTCACTACTGCTCAGGTCTTCAGTAGCCATGTCATAAGCCGTTTTAACAAGACGATCTGTAATAATCGTGTTCTTCTTGGCTTTGCCTTCTTTTTTTGTCATTGGTGCCATTATTTAATTAAATACTTAAATAAGTATATAAGTATTTAATTACTCCTGCAAGTAATGTGTTTTTACAAGTTCACGGACAACATCCTGTCCCTCTCTCGGGCGACCTTCTTTGAGTAGCTTCATTTTAAACTTCATGAACTCATCCGCCGGAAAATCAACAGACATCCGTATCCATTTACCTTCTTTTTTAATGGTTTTCCGTTTATCTGTCACTGCATGTAAGTTTTTGACAGCTTCATCGGTCTTTTCAATATCAATAGTGCTTTTCTTTATTGGCACTTTCTGTCCAAGGGAAAGCGTTGATTTTAAGCCTGTATCCTTCTTTGCCATGACTATTTTTTCTTGTTGAGTTTACGAATAATAGATTGTATCTCTTTGAATAAATCAGCCATTTCCTGTTTAGCCTTTTCATCCTTATACTCAAATACCCCTAGTCCCTTTATAACGGCCTCGCGATAGGCAATGCGACTTCGGATCGATGATTTAAAGACCGGGATATCTGTTTGCTCCAAGATTTCATGAACCTCTTTTGAAAGGTTCGTTGATTGGTTTTGATTAATCAGAAATTGAGCCGGGATCGTTGCTTCTTTTTGCTCGACAGCGTTATTGTAGCGCTCTAAAAATTTTTCAGTCGCCCATACATCGAGTCCGCTCGGCTGTATGGGTATTATCAGCAAATCGGCTAAAAGAATGATTTTGCTAGTGACCTGCGATAAAGATGGTGTACCATCAATAATCACAATTTCGTGATCTTCATTCAAATGCTTAACATTCTTCGCTAACCCAACATCATCATTAAGCGCAACGACTGGCACCGCTGGCAAACTTTCATCTCTTAACCCTGACCACCTCAATGCGCTTTGGTTAGTATCCACATCAACAATACAGATTTTGTAGCCCGCATGAGCAAAACAAACTGCAAGATTTTGAGCAATGGTTGACTTACCAACGCCCCCTTTAAGGCTTGTAACAGACAATATCATACTAAATTCCCTTATTTTCTGGCAATATACTTATTTAAGTATGTAAGTCAATACTTAAATAATCAAATAAGTATTTAAGTAAATGAGTATATAAGTATATACTCATTTAAGTATTTAATTGGTATAGTCGTCAGTAAGCGCCACATCAGAAATATTCACTTCAGCTGTTATTTTGTCAAATCATAACCCGCTCGACTTCATCAAGCGTAATTGCATCGTCGCGCCGGTCATATAGCTGGGTTGTGCGTGTGCTGCTGTGGTTGGCCATGGTCTTGGCTTTTTCCAGTGTGCCGCCGCCTTTCAAGTAAGCGGTGATCCCGGTCGCGCGCCAGCTGTGATTGCCGAGCTTTGTTTTAACGCCTGCATTCTGTGCCCGTCTGTTGACCATTGCCCAGGCGTTCGCTTGCGGCAATGCATTTCCAGATAGCTGGCCTGTGCCACGTTTGATTGTCCGGAACAAAGGGCTTCGCGGATCACCAGCAATGCCGGTGCCCTCCATATATTCATGAAGGTAGGTTTCTAAATTATGGTGACAGGGCATTTCATGCACTTTGCCGCCTTTCTCATTCAGCCGGAGCCATAGCCGCCGGTTTTGTGTAAACACATCTTCTACATTCATGCCGACAGCCGCGCCGATCCGCGCGAAGCTGTACACCATCAGGCCGATTAGCGCCCGGTCGCGCAGACCAATCGGCGTTGAGATATCAATTGCGTCCAGGATCTGCCGCGCTTCGGCTGGATCAAGAATAGGGGTCTTGCCCCGCTGGACCGAATGGCGCGGCCCCTTGACCGATGCAGCCGGGTTATGGGGGATCACCTGGCCGGTGACCAGCCAATCCAAAAGGTGCCGCACCGCGGCCAGACGTAGCTTAACAGTAGGGGAGGACATCGAACGGCAAAGCGTCTCAACCCAGGCGGCCACATGCAGCGGCATCACCTGGTCTATTGAGGTAATCCCGAGTTGCTCGCAGTAAGCCAGGAAATCCGCAGCCGCCCGGGCATAGGAACGCCGGGTATTCGGGTTCCGGATTGTGGCCGCAAAGAATTCCAGGAAGCGCATCGATGCGCGGTCTCCGGCACTAGCCACCAGAGCCGGGACGGGCAGGGAGGACACTTTAACAATCAGTTCGGTCATAATGATTACTCACGTTTAACGTGTGATAAAGGACGTTATCATATATAACAAATCCAACCAACAGGCACAATCTTAAAAAATTTACTTACACCGATAATTCACCCTCCGAAATTACCTACGGGCGGTAAGGCTGCAACTTTCCTTTTTTCTCGAGGCAATCTGCATAACCTTTGATGCATCAATGCTCGCACTGTCGAATGTATTTCGCTGTACCTGTGACACTTTCGCTTACCCATGTCGATAAGGACACCCTCACACTTGTCCCATCGACCTGGATATGCCTGCTTTAATTTAACACACATTATTTCTGACCTTTAACTAATGACAGCCATGGCCACGCAGGTATCAAACAATTCCGATCATATAAAAAAAGGAAAAATGGAATTTTTCGGCACTTCCATAGAAGGAGAGCATATTCCCAACAATGCATACCAAGGCTTCTTAGATCAATCAAAGCTGATCATAATTGCCGGGTCTGCAATTATGATCACACTGATAATCGTTTCTCCGACAGTGGGTGTATCGGTTCTAACAGCAGGCGTAAGTGCATTGCTGACCAGGTGGAGAATGTCCAAAAAATCGCAAAAACACCATACAAGCACAACTGACACTTGATGAAACGACGAACCCGATACTGAGGAAACGATGATATTTTACATGAAAAAATATGACTATATTGTCATCAACTATCTTCTATCATAAATGTTCGGGACTAAATCAAAACAGACTGAATGGAGCAACTCATTACAAGTATCTATCACCAATTGCAGGATTACCGCGCGGATGAGAAAAATCCCAATGTTCATATCACGCCAGACAGTATTATAACCTGGATTAAGCAGTTCGATAAAGCTCATCAAGCCCCAATTCTTCTCGAGGTGGATAAAATCATGAAGGCTAGATATCTATCAAAATCCAGGGTCACAGATTTCTTATCAAGCTTAGTTGATGTTTTTATAAACGACTTTAAGATTAAAGATCCTGTTGATTTTTTAAAAAATGCAAATTTTATAGATATTCAAGAGCCCGGTAAAAGCCAAAAGCTTATGCTTTCGTTATTTGACAGCATAATTCAAAACAAATACGGGATATCTCTCAATGAATGCGGCAGTATTTCAAAAAAATATTCCATTTATATAGATGACGTATTATGCACTGGCTCAAAAATGCTGAATGATACAACCAAATGGCTGGGACAAGATTTTGTTAAAGGGAAATTAAATAAAGAAGCGATAAATGATGGTTCAACTATTTTAATATATGCTTATGTATTTATTCACAATAGAAACTATTATAAGAAGGTGAAGCAAATGCGCCATAGCTCAAATGAGGTAGCTAATAAACATAAAATGTATCGCTTAGTAGAGATTGAAAACGAAATAAATACAAATTCAAAAATTGATATTATACATCCTATTGAAAATGGACAACCACAAATTGTTATTGACTATAAAAATGAAATAACGCACTTAGTTGATAAACATGCAAATGAGAAAAAATATAGAATTAACCCAGAAGAATTTTATAGACCATCAAATTTACCTTTAAAGGAGGAACTATTTACAAGCCCTCAAAATAGGATAATTGTCGAGAATGCATTCCTTCAAAAAGGAATTGAAATAATAAAAAATACAGGTACACCAACACCAAATATACGAGCACTGGGATATTCTCTGCCTTCACTTAAAGATTTTGGGTTCGGCGCCCTATGCTTCACCTGGCGAAATATCCCCAATAATACCCCTTTAGTTTTTTGGGGGATTGGTGGTGGTTTTAATCCACTTTTTAAGGTAAAAAGAGGTCTGAGCGCAGAAGCCATGTTTGCACAGTTCTTTAATAAATAATGGAAAAGCGAAAAGTAGAAAATAAAATATACAACGCCACTGATTGCTGTGTATTTAGAAAGACGAAAGAATTGTATGGAGGCCTTTCAAATATGGCATCTGGTTTTCCATTGGTAGTAAATAATATTCAAATTCCATCGTCTGAGGCTTTATATCAAGCTTGTAGATTTCCACATCTTCCTGATGTCCAAAAGAAAATAATTGGTGAAAGAAGTCCGATGACTGCAAAAATGGTCGGAAAACCTCATAGAAATAATTCAAGAGTTGACTGGCCTGATACTCGCATAAAAATTATGCGGTGGTGCCTGAGAGTTAAACTTGCCCAAAATTTTGTACAATTCGGGAAACTATTGGAAAGTACTTTTGATCGATCAATAGTTGAAGATAGTACCAAAGATGATTTCTGGGGAGCAATTAGAAGTAAACAAGATAAAAATATATTGACAGGCACAAATGCACTTGGTCGGTTATTAATGGAACTACGACAATTTTACAATGAAAAAAGATATAGCTATGAAAATTTTGTAGTTGAGCCACTCAATATACCTGATTTTAATCTGTACGGATATCCAATTCTGTATATAGACGAAAGAGAAAACTTTGTTTCATATATAAAAAATGAAATAAAATACTATGAGATAGAGGTAGCAAAAACGATACCAATAAAGGAGGAAACATCTTTCGATCCAGATATTAAGAAAATGAAAGTTAAGCCTAAAATTAGTTTAGAAATACCATCTTCCAAGGACGAAATAAATGATATAAAAAAAGGTAAATCAAAAGTATCTAAAACAAAAAAAGATGAAAGTCAAACAAAGTTATCTTTTTAAATTTGTTTATCTGGATACTTATAAACAGAAATGCCGAACGGTACAACGTGTTCAACCATAATTGAGGTGTAGTATTGAACGCCTCCAATAACCTCAAAGCGGTGTCCGAACTAATGGACTGATGCCTATTGATCAATGGTGAGAGCGTCTTACGTGTAACCCTCAATCTCTTTGCCGCATCGTGACGGTTAGTTCAAATAGGTCAAGATCATCCCATCCTCAAATGGAATATGATGTGGTAAAGTGTTATCAACAACTGGCTACTTCTTTGCTGCCAGTCTAATAATCACCGTTTGACCAAATCCGGCACTTCCGCTTAGTGTCAAGATGTTTGGCGCATCTAAGTAATATGCTGGATCGGCCGTATCTATTACTCGTTCTGAAAACTGATCCATTACCTTGGCAAATGCAGCCAGACTTTCGGTTGTAGCTAATCCATCTTTATTAAATCGAAGGGGGAAGGTACCATTCTCTTTGACGAATTGCCCTAATAGCAGTTTCCATTCCGTTTTTGTTAGCGACATAAAATGCCGTTCATGAAGAAATTTCGCCAGCATGGTCATTTTCTTTGGGCTGGTGTCTGATTCTCGTATGGGGTATAGGTTTATCAGCATAATGAGTGATCAACTTGCTTGTAATTTAGTATCGTCGATGAACTAGCTGGTAATCAAGTCTTTCGCTTATCATATACGTTTGAGGCAAAATCCCCACATTTTACAGTTTTGGGAGTTAGTTACCTTGGATACCCACAATATCGAAGGTTTGCTACAAATAGTACGAATTCGTTTTAAAAAATGCCTCTAATGGATCTAAGCACAGAATTAAAGAAACAATTATGAATTGGCTTTTTAAGGTTTTCAAAAAAAATCTTAAAATTTTCTAAAAGAAGTACCCTTGGGAAAATCCAATTTATTATTGCAAACAAATTAACCTTTTTGCAACGAACGTCGAGTTAACTTGGAGTTAACTTGGAGTTATAAGTTAACCCCAACTACGTTGTTATAATTTGACAAAAAAGTGATTTCTGCGACAAAAACAAATATTTAAGCGATATTTTTGAAATACTTTTAAAATATTTGCACAACCCAGAATAGCTCATTTTTTGCCCGCTGGCGCGTCCTGGTAAAATTATAATACCTAAGATCAAAAGAGCAGAGAAGTCTTCCCAGATCCAAAATTTCGCCGTAAGAATTAGGTTTTTTGACTATCTTTGAGATGATGATACACACGTCGGCTTAATCGCTGCTTAATATCATCTATGGAGATAACATGATCTCTATTCGAATGTGAAGCAAGGCTCCGTGATGGAGCAAGTGATAAGGATGAATATCACATCCGAAGATATAAAATTGATCCATGCTTAAAACGCAAAAAGCTCCATAGGTTAGCGCCCTACGAAGCCTTTACGTCTTAAAAATGGTTGGTATCAGATTGGACTTGGACCTCCAACTGGTACTCTGATGAATGCTGTTGTTTATAAACAAAGGTAAGAACGAGATTTTCTACTGCAAATTTCAACACCTTGTTTTTCAACTTCGTCACTGCCTCTATCAATTTTACGCTGAGCAGAGCATAGGTTTTATTGTACAACAAAAACGCATTTTAAGGCTAATTTAATTCATTGATAATCTATCAGTTACGTACTGATCTCCGGCCAGATCCTCACGATTGCGGACCTGGCTATGAATTAAATTTTTGTTTAACAGTAAACAACTTGTGTCATGCGCCTCAAACAAACGCGTATACATGACGTGAATATCTTTCTTCACGCACTTCCAGATGGAAGTAAATTCCAGATTTCTCTGACAGACATAGAACGCCACCATAAGGTGCTTTCAGCCCTTGGCTTCAGTTCACAGTTAAATCCGGGCGAAAGATTATTGCCCAGGCCAAGAGGTCCCGTATCACTTTTTAACTCCGAGGGCCGACAGGATCCGCAAAAGGATCAAAAAATGATACGATGCTACCGAGATGGCATGATCAAGGATTGGCATGGGCATTGGCACCATGTTGAAATCCCGTATAAACGCTATCCGCGTGTTACAATTCCTGCTCCTGGTGAAGAATTGACGGTAGATGTTAAGGATGGAAAAACAGTTGTCGTATCGCGAACATTGGAATATCGTCCGAATGATGCCAGGCAAAATGAAGCCATCAAGCATACGATCAACTTATTTCTAGAATTGTTTGGGGAATGTGACATTCTTTCAGACGAGCTACTACAAATTCACAAGTTCAAGATCGAGCGCAGGAACTGGCGTGTATTGCCAACCGGTGAGTATCCTTGGGAGAGAGCGAAAGATATTCTAAAAGATATCACCAAATCACTTTCCAATGCACAGCGTAGGCTAGTTGATTATCGTTTCAGGCATATTTCGGGGTTCAACCCAAGTAAGCTTATTATTGGTGAAGCTGGCTTTGATGGATACGTTATCTTCTGTTTCGAAGATCTCAACCTCTATCTCCTCGAAAGTAGGTTCACAGACAATGCGACATATGTATTTGGCGAAGATTGGGAATCCTTGTGTCAGCTGACAAAGGCTGAGATCTTGGATGAACATCTTCAAAAATACCGACTTGTGCATAGGGGCGGTTGGCCACAAAAAGTAGCTGGTTTGCTAAATCGTCGGCAAAAAGCAGCATAACATTTCAGCAGTTACGGGCTATCCCGTAACTGCTTTCATCCATCTTCAAATGTCAAATTATGGCTAAGAAAATAATATATCGGAGATCAGACAACGGGCAATTGACTACACGAGAATACGCAGAAAGTCACCCTAAGACCACAGAACGGGAACGGGTAAATGTGCCTAATAAGAATACAAAAAAGAGCTGATTAAATAGTATTGATTTGATTTAAAGCATGTTAGCATTGAAGCGCTAACATGCTTTTTTTATTCATCGTCTACTTCTTGATCATCCTTCATCTGACACGCACAATCCCCACAAATCAAATTCAGCCCAGGCTTTCCCCAAGCGGCCGCGTCACAGTCTGGACAGACATATTTTGTCTTGCTGGCCGCCTTCTTTTTGCGCAGTTTGGCCGTGGCTTCATCGTCGCCGGCACGATCATGATAAAGAATGCCGGCATTCACTTTCAGCCATTCCGCGCAAGCCAGCTCAAAGGCTCCGCTAGGTGCGATGTAGTGCGACATTTTTTGTCCGGTCTCTTTGCCACCAGGTGCGCCGGTGTCGCTCGGAATTAAACCGATCTCACGCATTTTTGCCGCCCATTGCTTGTCATGGTATGCTTTGCGCGGACGCTTGCCAAAACGGTGCTGCCATAGATGTGCCATTTCATGAACAAGGGTGGAAAGCGTTTCTTCCATCGAACGACCATTAAAGTGCGCCGGGTTCATGGCGATCTCGTCGGTGGTCTCGGTTGGGCTACCCACCTTGCCAAACCGGTCTCCGGAAAAATATCCGTAAGCACCCTTGTGACGCTGTACAGTGATCAAACAGTCCGAAAGCTGGCCGCCAAACAATGCAGCGTTGAAATGCGCATAGGCTCCTTCCAGGGTGCCGTAATTTTGACTGGTAGGACTGGTGTTCATAATAACTACTTAAATTGTATCGTACGATACAATTTACAATATTTCACAAACAATTGCAAGCAAAAAACAACAATAAAAAGCGTTAATCAGGGCAAGGGGTCACCGCAGGGGAAGGGGAATTAATTGAATTTTCCCCTGGAATGTGGTATTTTTGAGAAAAGGATCAGCGCCATGCAACAAACATTTCAGATAAACACCGGCAAGCTCAATGCTAATTTTATTGAATCTGTCCGCGCTATGTTCGGAGACAGGGAGATAAAAATTGTCATTGAGGACGTGGAAAAGACAGGCCCTGTCAGCCAAAAAGAGCTTTATAGAAAGTCTCTGCAGGTGATTGAACGCTTCAAAAACGTAAAAGTTGATCCGAAACTGGATTTGTCTGCTTTGGCCAATGAAGTGAATCTATGATTTACTTCGACACGGATGTTCTGATCAATATCTTGATCCCACAAGACCCAGAAAAACACCTACAAGCCAAAGCCTTATATCACACTGCTACCGATAACGAACAGTTTTTTATTTCATTTCTGTGCCTGCAGGAGACCGCTTTTGTCTTGCAAAGATTAGGGCAAACTCCAGATGACATTGATGCAATGCTCACTAGCTTTCTAAGCTATGAGCCTGCTTCGTATGGCATTGCTGAAATGAAACGCGGCATTGAACTGGCTAAGCGTATCGGCTTCCAAAGTATTAATGACTGTATTCACCTGGCCATCGCCGAAACGCATTGTACTGAGCTTGTGACTTATAACAAATCTGATTTTAAACGCCTCCAAAAACATACAAGATTGAAAATCAAAGTTTTGTAATTACCGATCATATCCCCCACGCTCACGGGATAATTCGCGCTGACGCGTTTTTTCAAGCTGTTCTTCATCCCATTCTCGCATTTTGCGATCAAGGCGTTCTTCTCTAGTTTCTTCTTTTAAGCCGTCAATCTTAACATTGACCAATTTATCATAGGCCGTATCCATATCCTTCGATTTGACACTTTCCTTTTCACGCTCCGGCTCATTCAAAAAGTCCTTCTGCTCTTGCCGATGACGCTTATCTAATGCGTCTCGGTCGCGTAGGTAGGCTTGTTCCAATCGTTCAAACTCTGGGGCATATTTGTTATCGCCATCAAAGTGTTCTTTTTGCATCCGTTTGAGCTGGTCACGGCTTTCCCTGTATTCAAAATTCAACTTGCTGGCCTCTCTGTCCTGCTGGGCTAACAATTCAGAATATAACATTTGATTTTGGGTTTATAGCTTGATACACTGTCACTTATGCAATATACGAACGATAACGACAAAGAGCGCGACGGGCTTTGCTATTATCCAACTCCCGTCGTTCTTGTTGCGGCGCAACTGGTCGAAAAATACGCACCCGTAGCCGCGCGACCACAGGGTTCTTCCGGTTGGTGGGTCTATACTAATGCGGTCGCATTTGCACTCGGTAATACCGAATTTCAGACAAAAAAAGAGAAAATAGAACGGGCGGCAAAATTCCTGAAAATCTCGCCCATGACCCTATATAATGACCCTATTCTAACGACTTAAATCAAGCCCTCTATTACGGTTTCGCTCTCGTTGGCGGATTTGCTCCTGTTCGTCCCACTCTTTCAAGCGTTGCGCAATCCGTTGCTGTTTCTCCCGTTCGGCCTGTTCCTCGCGCTGCTGTTCACTCAATCGGTGGGCGACTTGGGCTGCTTTGAAGGCCTCTGTATTAAAGGTGACTGCCACTTCCTGACGGTACGCTGTGGCCGTTCCAGTATCATCCTGACGAGTTGCTGCTGCTTTGGCTGTGGTGGGCTCTTCTGTGATTTTGTACGACCCTGACCGCACCTGATCAATTGTTGGCAAGTACTCGATCTGTTGCCCCAACAATTTTCTGACTTCAGCGGCCTTTAAACCAAGCTCCCGGCCGAACCCGAACACTTCGCCTTGCGTATCGATCAGCACGACACCCGCGCGATCGCCTTTTGCGATAGTGTAACCCTTTGCTGTCAACCGCTCCATAAATATCCCCAAATTTCCTGATTGATCTAGGTCAGCACGTAGTTGCTGCCGCCGTTCCGGAATTTTTTCCCCGAGCCTTTTAGCCTGTTGCTGCTCATCACGTGTATAGCTGTCACGACTAGGCTCTTGCGGGGTCTGTTCATGGCCAAATTCCAGCTCGAGACTACGGCCTATTTTCTGGCACCGGCGTTTATCAAACCGAAGATCAATCAACGTGCCCGTTTCCGTATTGGTCAGCTGATAAACTACATGCACATGCGACCGGTTATTTTTTCGGTGGCGTACTACTGCGCGTGGTTGACCTGAGAGTTCTTTAAATTCTTCCTCTAAGGCATCTAAAGAACGCTCCCATTGTTCCGGCGTCATGCTATCTGCTTCATGATCCCGTGGATTGATCGCGACACTAAACAACCCTGTTTTGCCACGCGTCAAATCTGTGGCACGTTGCATACTTCGCAAGCTGGCCGCTAGATCATCCGGCCTGGCTGTTCCCCGGATCTCCAACACGTCGACAATCTCGTTTTCATCCGCGCGTAAAAGGTGCCTGGCCAACATCCCGGCATGGCGTACACTTTTTACTTTAGTCGCTTTGTAGATCATCGTTTACAGGAAAAAAGCGCTCCACCTGCTTATGGGCTTCGGCAATCAGTTGTTTTAATTCGGCCATTTCAGTGCGAGTGATAAAGCCACTGCTGTTCACTTTGGCCGCAATCTGATTGACGTTGCCGCCGATGCGGTTGAGAGCTGTTTCGACCTGAACTAGTAAACGCCGGTCGGGTGTCCGTTCCTTCACCTTCCGTAGGGGCTTCGATCCCAGGCAGGTGACCCGGAAGTAATCCGGACCGGACAACCCAGCACGAGATGCGCGGGCATCGAACGCCTCCCGCTCCTGATCATTCAAACGGACCTGGAAGGGTGGCGCAATTCGCTGTCGCTTCTCGCTTTTTTTTCGCGCGGGCTTGGGTGCTTGCATAAAGGCTAGTCGAATTTGAAAGGGGGTTCCACAGGGGGAAAATGGGCCGAGCGGAGCCGGATTGTTTTCCCCCTTGGCAAGGTGACGGTCATACCGTCCACACCTTGCACCCTGTTATTACAGGGTCTCACCTGCTACCGCAAGATTAAATAAATTTTGATGAAGCGCAAGGCTTACACAGTGAGAAAATAAAATGGGTATATTGTATTTCCTCATTCTATCTCCCCCATGCTATCACTACTACGGATTATTGGATTATTTGTTGCTAGCTACCTTCCTACACTGTTATTGATAGGATTGTATCAGCATTTTAGTGGTTTATATGCATTAAATGAGACATATTTATTAGCAACAAGAACCCTTCCGCCTATTGCTGGTTTTATAGCTACGCTCTTATTTTTCCCAAAAGTTACTCCTAAAAAAATATCATCCAGAGCAGAAGGTGTACCCAAACATGTTAAGCCTACACGTCTAATTGCCTTAACTGCTTTTGTTACTAGCATAGCTTGGTATCAATGGGACAGTTTTAATCTAGCCATGTCTGTGGGCAGCATTCTTGGCTCTTTTTTAGAATTGTCTTTCATGATTTTCGATGATAAAGACGAATATATCTATGAGCCGGAGCCGGAACCTGTTGCACCGGAGCCTGCATACAAATATCCCCCAATGCCAAATTTTGACAAATTGGCGGTTACAACTCATGGATCAGCTCAATGGAACAACCCCCGATTATTAATTGATAGATTTTCTGATGGTGATGATCATATCGATAATGAAGGCTTTTATGTTGGTGCGTTCTTCAAAGTCAAAGCGCAAATGCATGGGATTTGTATTGCTGGATCAGGGCAAGGCAAAGGGGTCTGTATTATCTTGCCCAATCTATTATGCCGCCCAACAAATTCGTGGTTCGTCCTTGATCCGAAAGGTGAAAACGCCTTAATCACGGCGCGATGGCAAAAAGAAGCCGGACAGAAAGTGATTTTGCTTGATCCTTGGGGTGAACAAAAACGCTTAGGCGCAACACATAGAATTGAGCCCTCTGGTTTCAATCCTCTGTCTTTTATCAAAGGAAATCCGGATGAAATGCCCGAAAGCTGCAGTGTTATTGCTCAAATGCTAATTCCGGATTCCGCGAATTCCAAGGATCAGTATTGGAACAGTCGCGCACGGTCGTTGATAAAAACCTATCTCCTCCATTTAATAACAGACCGCCCTGTATCAGAACACCACCTGGGGACGCTGTATCGTTGGCTGCGCTTACCTGTTCGTGATCGGCAAAAGCTTTGGTTTGAGATGGAGGAAAACTTAGCCTGTGATGAATTGGTAAAATCCGGCATTGGTGAATTTGTAGGTTTAAGCACAGATACTGGTCCGCTGCCATCAATTATTTCAACCGCACAAGACAACACAACATTTTTGGAAAGCATAGCGCTACGGGCTTCACTTGAAAAAAATGACTTTGACCCCTATGAACTTACAAACGGGAGAACGACGGTCTATTTGTGCCTCCCTGAACGCTTTATAGATACCCATGCAAGGTGGTTACGCTTAGTCGTTGGCGTTTGCCTGAAAGCTTGTAATTACCGTCCTAATCGACGGGTTAATTTTCTATTAGATGAATTCGCAATTCTCGGCAAAATGCCTGACATACAACGAGCTTATGCATTTGCACGCGGTCAAAAAATAAATATTTATACATTTTTTCAGTCCTTAACTCAACTTATTGAAATATATGGAGAGAACGGCGCTAACACTTTTTTAGCAAATTCGCGGCTACGGCAATTTTTTGGCATTTATGATCTGCCTACACAAAAGTATCTATCTGAATATCTGGGTGATACAACAGTGCGATCACTTTCATATAGCATGTCATCATCTGGTAATAGTTCAAGCGCTTGGGCTGCTGGCAGTAATTCCACTAGCCATGGAACGGGCTACTCCGACGGCGTTAATATCTCATATATTGGGCGCAGACTATTAACGGCAGAAGAAGTCGGCAAGAGCAATCGAGGTTCTCGTTACAAATGGACGAAAAATAGCGGTTTGAAATTATTCATTGCTCTTAGCCAAATAATTATGCAAAGCATTGTTCATAAATAAGTCCAGATCGGATGCATTCTGGGATAACAACGTTT
>Ga0209958_1001493_pt1 | contig 17378 bp, 12 predicted proteins | sample ThiBio_inoc_plan_FD_183942 | JGI IMG/M metagenome (GOLD analysis project Ga0209958, IMG submission 183942) | Wastewater bioreactor microbial communities from Cape Town, South Africa - Thiocy_inoc_plan (SPAdes) | ecosystem: Engineered > Bioremediation > Thiocyanate > Unclassified | place: South... | reverse complement strand
CATAGACCAGGATGGGGTCGGCCGGCAGGGAGGGATCGACATCCTTCCAGGTCTTGGCGGTCTGATCCTTGCCGAAAGGCTTGGCCGCCAGCGCCTTGTAGACGATTTCGGGGGTGAGGTTCATCTCGATCCCGCCCTTGTCAGCGGCGAAAGCGATGCCGTCGAGGCCTACCTGGATTTCGATGATGTCCGTCACGCCATTGGCCTGGCAGGATTCGAATTCGGACTTCTTCATCCGGCGCGAAGCATTGGTGATGTCCGGTGTCGCCGCGCCCACGCCAGCGCAGAACAGCTTCATGCCGCCGCCGGTGCCGGTCGATTCAATGATCGGCGACTTGATGTCGTGATTCGAGCGGGCCAGCGATTCCGCAACGGCCTTGGCAAAGGGATAAACAGTGGAGGAGCCCACCGCGCGGATCGAGTCGCGGGTTGCGCCGCCGCCATTGCTGCCACAGCCGGAGAGCACCAGAGCGGCGGAAATCAGGGGGAGGGCGAGAAGTGCTTTGGTCTTCATGGTCATGTCCCGAGCTGTGAGGCTGGATGCCTCGTGGCTACTGCCCGCGCGATGTTTGAGTTATGTGACACATGTATGACATTCCTATCGATTCTGTTCGATAGTCGGTAATTTCACGGTCACAACTGTGCCTTCACCCTTCTTGCTGGTGATATCGAGGCGGCCCCGATGGCGCTCGACGATGTGCTTTACGATTGCCAAACCCAGGCCTGTTCCGCCCGCCGCGCGACTGCGGCCGGGATCGGTGCGATAGAAACGCCGGGTAAGGTGCGGAATATGTTCCGGATCAATGCCTTCGCCCCGGTCGGTGACGATCAGGACGGCGCGGTCGCCTTCCTCGGTTTTCAGCAGAACGTCCACTGGCTGATCCTGCGCGCCATATTTGAGGGCATTGTCCACCAGATTGCGGACGAGCTGCTCAAGCTGCTGGGTATCGCCTCTTACCGGCACTTCCTGCTCCGGCACGGTGAGGTTGACCCGGGCCTTATCCTTGGCCGCACCGGCATCGCGGGCGGCTTTGGCCACCAGCTTTGCCAGATCGAGCTGCTCGGCGGGCTGATCGTGCTTCTCCGCCTCGATACGGGAAAGCGACATGAGATCGCTCACCAGGCTTTGCAGCCGCCGGGCTTCGCGCAGGACGGTGTCGAGGAATTTGGCCGCCGTTGCCGGATCGACGGAATCGCCTTCCTCGGTCAGCGTTTCGACATAGCCGATGATCGAGGCGAGGGGAGTGCGCAACTCGTGGCTGGCATTGGCCACGAAATCCGTGTGAGCGCGGCTGATATCGGCCTCGGTCGTGCGATTATGCAATTCGATCACCCAATAGCGATCGTTGATCGCGTGCAGGGTGATCTTCCAGATGCTGCGCGGCGTGGTGAGGCCCTGGATCGTGGCGGACCCGTCGCGCTTGCGATCAAGCAGCGCAATGGCTTGCGGATGGCGGAGCGCAACGCGAGCGTCCTGGCCGACGATATGTTTGCCGAACACCGTCCGGGCAGCGGAATTGGCGATGATGATGCGGTTCCTGTCCAGCAGCAGCAGCGGCAGGCTGAACTGCTCGATCATGTCGCGCATCCCGTCGCGCGTCAGTTGCACCGAATCGGCCTGGGGCTGGACTATCCGTTCCGCGGGCCGGACGATCCATAAGGAGCAGATCCACAGGAGCAGCACAGCCGCCACAAGCCACAAATCGGCGCCTGCCACGGCCATGCCGATACCGGTGGCGATTGCGATGAATACGCCGGGCCAGGGTTGGGAACGCAATTCGCTCATCGCTGCGCGCTTAGCCCCGCTGGAGGTGTGCCGCCAAGCATGAACAGGAGCATGTCATATTTGCGGGCGCGGCGGGATGGGAAAATCCTCAACCGCGATGAAGGACCGGAGCGTCGGGCGTCACCACGAAGGAGGCGAGGGTGCTGATCTGCCCACCCGGGGTTTCGACCCGGTCCATCACTTTCACGTCCGTCTTCCATCTTTCCCGCGTGATATCGAAAAGCTGGTAACCCCTTCTGTCGGTATAGAGGCTGAAATGCGGGTTGTTCCTCATCATGTGATCGAGCCCTGCTTCCCCCTTGCCGTTCCCTTCCGAGGAGATGGAGGCTGCCTGAAATTCCACCGCGACCTTTTGGCCGTCCGGATTCTCATCGTTTTCCGGCACTGAACCGACGAGGTGGCGATGATGATCGCCCGTGGCGATCACGACGTTGGACAATTTGTGCCGTTGTATGCTCTCGATCAGGCGCTTGCGGGCGGGGCGATAGCCGTCCCACAGATCCGTGGCGAACTGGGCTTCCGTCGCGTCCGGCTCCCTGAAATCGACCGGCATCACGATGATCTGTTGAGCCAGCAGGTTCCAGGTCGTTCCGGCACTGCCTAACCCTTGATCGAGCCAGTTTTCCTGCGCATCGCCGAGCACGGTGGGCGCCATATGCGCTTCGGGCGGGCAGGGGTTCTTACGGAAATCGTCGCCGCAAGGCTGATCGGCGCGATGAGACCTGGTATCCAGCACATGCATTCGCATCAGGCGGCCGTAATCGAGCCGCCGGTAAGCGCTGAGCCCACCGGCGGTGGGGAATTGGGCCTTGCGGACGGGCATGTGCTCATACCATGCCTGTAGCGCTGCATATCGACGCAATGCGAAAATCTCGGGGCTGGTTCCGTCCTGATCGAAGTCGCTGACCCAATTGTTGTCGATCTCATGATCGTCGAAGGAGACGGCAAAGGCACAGGCCGCGTGGGCTGCCTGCAAATTGGCGTCGCTCTTATATTGGGCATAGCGGCGGCGATAATCGTCGATGCTGTAGATTTCGCCGCCGACATGCTGGCGCACCGCAGTCCATTTATCGGGCCGTGGGCCGAGCGGGGTTGTCCCGCCTTCGTAAATATAGTCGCCATAATGGAAGATCAGGTCGAGGTCCGGCTCGGCGGCCAGATGCTTCCATGCGTCGTAATATCCCATCTCGTAATGCTGGCACCCACCCACGCCGATCCGCAGCCGCTGGACCAGCGCATCGCGAGCGGGCGCGGTGCGCGCCATGCCGACAGGGCTGACGTCTGAACCTGCAACCGCGAACCTGTACCAATAGGGTCGATGTGGCTGTAGCCCATCGACTTCGACATGAACCGAATGTGCCAGTTCGGGCAGGGCAACGCTTTCCCCCTTGCGGACAACGCGGGAAAATCCCTCATCCTCGGCCACTTCCCAGCGGACCGGCACACGGGCGGCGGGCATGCCCCCATGTTCGTCCAGGGGGCGAGGGGCAAGCCGGGTCCAGATCACGAAGCCATCCGGCCAGGGATCGCCTGCCGCCACGCCCAGCGTGAAGGGGTTGGCGCCAAGTGGGGCTGCGAATAGCGCGGATCGGGAAAACCCCGTGATCAGGGCAATGCTGCCTGCAGTCTTGATGAGTTGGCGGCGATCCAGGTTCATGGTTCTTCCTGTTGAAGGAGCAGGGGCGGGGAGGGATGTTTGGGAGGCTTCCGCCGGCAGCTTTTCAGGGAAAGCTGCCGGCGGCCTTGCGCAGTCCGTCAGAACTTGAGCGTGTAGGACAGGCTGTAAGAGCGACCGACCAGATCGTAGACCGTACTGGCCGCGTAGATGCCCGGTTCCCCGAACGCCATGTAGGGCGGCATCTTGTTGGTCAGGTTGTTGACGGCGAGATTGATGACGTGACTGCCAAGGTCGAGGCGGGCCGACAGATCGAAATAGGTGCGCGAAGGCACACTATTGTCGTCATATTGTTCCGCAGTCGCCATCCGGTCGCCCTTGCCGCCGCTCTGGTAACGGGTGCTTAAGGCGAGGCCCAACCGGCCGATGTCATATGTTGTGGTCAGGTTCGCGCGGACCTTCGGGTAATTATACTGGCCCTCGTAGAAGATATCGCCCGCCGGAGCGCCCGGCGTAGTCTCGAACGTGTGCTCGATGAGGTAAGTGCCGGCGAATTTCAGGCCCAGGAGGCCCGGACCAGCCTTGACCGCATAATTCATGCCGACGTCGATGCCCCGGGCCTGCATGCGTGAGATGTTGCCCTGCTGCGCGTTGACGTAAAGCGGAGCCCCGGCCGGAAGCAGGACGCCTTGTTGGGCAGTCGGCACGTCCGGCGTCTGGTTTCGCCCCTGGGCCTTGCAATATTGGTTATCGATCGTGGGCAGATCGACACACAGATTGAGGATCTGCGTGTAGCTCAGTTGGTAGATGTAATCCTCGATATCGATGTTCCAGTAATCGACGGTCATGTCGAAGCCCGGCAGGAAGCTCGGCTGCCAGACGAGGCCGAGGGTAAAACTGTTCGAGATTTCGGGCTTCAGGTCGGGATTGCCGCCGGTGGTGATGTGGGGACCGGTCTTGATGTCCGGCAACGGCGTTACCACCCCCAGTGCGCGGCAATTGGCTTCGCGGGTCGGGGTTTTGTTGATGTCGCCGGCTTCGCATGGGTCGCTGATTGAGCCGGTGGTCGTGCTGGTGACCATGGGCTCATACAATTCGCCGAAGTTCGGGGTGCGCACGCTGCGTGAGCGGACACCGCGCAGGGCAAGACCCTCGAACGGTTCCCAGATCACGCCTGCCTTCCACGCGTCGGTCCCGCCCACGGTGCTATAGTCGGAATAGCGATAGGCCAGTTCGAGATCCAGACGGCGTGCAAACGGGGCATCGGCGAATACGGGCACCACCAGTTCCGCGAAGGCTTCCTTGACGTCCGCCTCGACATCCAGTTCCGAACGCTTGCCGGGGCCGCCGCCATAGACGAGCTCGCCGGACAGGGCCAAGGGGTCGTCCCTGTTGGCCAGCGTATCCTTGCGGTATTCCACGCCCAGCGCGAACTTCACATCGCCGGCGGGCAAGCGGAACAGCGAGCCGTTGATTTCGGCGCCGGCGGACTGCTGGGTGATCGTGCGATATTCGTCACGGTCGCCCATGACGTAATTGAGCAGTTCCTGGCTGGGGGCCGCCTTGCTGAAAATGTTCAGCGGCACGCAGCCGGCTGCCCGCGCAGCCACATCGCGGCAGACCGGCAAGCCGTTCGGCCCGGTAACCACGTCACGGGCAGCCAGCCAGTGCGAGCGGATGGGCACATTGCCTTCGATGGCGTGATCCTTGAACCGGCCATATTGATAGAAGGCGCTCCAGTTCAAGCTGTCGGACAGGCTTCCGGTAAGCTCCGTGCCGACGGTAATCGTCTCGCGCTTGTGCAATTCGTCGCGCACGGGGAAATTGCCGTAGGTGCGGTCGATATTGAGTGAAGTCAGGCCATATTTCTGCATCACCGCGCGGATGGAATCCGGCAGGAAAGGATTGTCGAGATAGGCCTTGGCGCTGCCTACGCCCATGAAAGTGGTGCGTGTGTCGTCCCGATAATAGGTGCCCGCGCCGTCATAATTGTTCCGCGCATAGCTGAAGTAGCCAGACCAGGTGACGTGATCGGTAAGGTCATATTCCACGCGGCCCAGCGTGGATATCGCATGCTCCGCCCCGCGGAACTGGGTCATGTCCGTCAGGTTTCGGCCATCCCCGCCGCTACCCAGCGCGAACTGGGTGGGCGCCTTGTCCATATAGACGTCATGCACCATCGGGCGGACCGTGCCGCCATCTTCGAGCATGAAGCGCTGGTTCACGGCCTGGCCGTTTACCGCGCCGAGCCAGAAATTGGGCTCATAGGCATAGTAATGCTGCCGGTAGTTCCAGACGTGGATGCGGTCGGGAATGCCATCGGACGTGCCGGTATTGGCCAGATTGGGCAGGAGCAGCGGCTGCTGGGTCCAATCGTACCGGTCATACATGAACAGAGAGTCGGTCCAGGAATAGGTGCCGCCGATGGAGACGCGGCCACGGCCATCGGCGAATTTGAAACCGGTCGAGACCGAAACCTGGGCATTGCCTGCATCGCCTCGTTCGGAGAGGCCGCCGGTGACGGAGATGGTCGTTTCGTCGATATTTTTCTTCGTGATGATGTTGACGGCGCCGGTCACTGCGTCCGCGCCATAAACTGCCGCTGCGCCGCCGGTGATGATTTCCACCCGGTCGATCATGCCCAGCGGGATTGTGCCGATATCGACGGCAGAAGAACGGGTGGAACCCGATACGCGGCGCTTGCCGTCGATCAGCGTCAGCGAGCGGTTCGTGCCGAGGTTGCGCAAATTGATGAAGCGCGCGCCGGAATCCCAACCGGTCGCACTGCTGTTGAGGCTGGCGCCACCGAAGCCGAGCGCAGGGTTCTGTTGCAGAACGCTGTAGATGTCGTTGCTGTTGAAACGCAGGGCATCGTCCATTTTGATGACGCCGACAGGCATGGGATTGACCAGGTCGGAGCGCGCGATGCGTGACCCTGTGACGATGATAGCTTCTTCCGTAGTCGGGATGGTTTCGCCGGTTTCAGCCCCCAGAACCGCAACGTCCCCGTCGAAGGAACGGACGGTCATGCCCGTGTCCGCAAGCAGCCGATCAAGTGCATCGCGGACATCCAGGCTGCCATCCACGGCATTCACTGTGCGACCGGTGGTTTCCTTGCCTGTTGCGATGACCTGAATTCCGGCCTGCTGCGCGAATTCCCTGATGCCTGTCGATGCGGATTGCGTGGGAATGTCGAAGCTGCGGCTTTGCGCCTGTGCTGTCGCTGGAAGGCAGATCGCTGCCGCAACGGCCGCCGTGGAAACGACGGAACGCAGGAAAATCGGATGCATTGAGAAGTCCCTCAGTTTGATGTCTTCAAACCTAATGACGGGACTGCACCTGATTTCGGTCAGCTTTGAGAAATATTAATTCGTATTTATATGCATTATTGCATTTTTATTACAATTTCATTCCCGCGGTGTTCCGTGGCTCCTCCGGCGAGAGCCGCGGCGGCCTCCGCGAACCGTTGGGGATCGTCCGTGCGAAACAGGCCGATAATCTCCGTATTGCCGATTTCCGGATCTGCGATGACGATCTTGGTTTTGTTGACGCGGTTGAAACGGGCGACGGCGGAGCGGATCGGCTCGCGGTCAAACGCGATTTGCGTAACCCTGGGTTGCGGGGAAGGGGCAGTGGCGGAATGTGCCACCTCAGGTTCCGGCACTCGTGGTTCCGCCTTGAGTGTCAATTCCTCTCCCGCGTGGAGCATGACCCCTTGATCGCGCCCGTCATGGGCCCAGACCAGGACGCTGCCTTCGCTTACCTTCACGGTTCCGCCTGTCTTGCCGAACCGGCTGACCGAATAGACTGTGCCGGTGGCCTGCGCATAGACATCGCCGGACTGCACGATAAAGGGGCGTGCCTTGTCATGGGCGACCTTGAAGGTGGCCGCGCCGCTGACCAGCGTGATCCGGCGATAATCGGGTGACAGCACCACCTCGATCCGCGCACCCTGGCCGAGCGTGGCGATCGACCCATCCTTCAGAGCCACGATCTGTTCGGCGGCGATAGGGTGCGTGGGCTGGAACTGCGACAGAACCGGAAGGCCAATCGCAACCAATGCCGCGACGGAAGCGGCCAGGGCAGCGCCCATGGCGAGCTTTCTTGCGCCGGATAGCCGGAAGCCTTGCCGCAAGGGCGGCAGAGCGCCGCTGTGCTTCCCAGAAACAATGGGAGATGGTTCGGGCATCGCAGTCGGGGCTTGAGCTCCGGCAACCACATCCTCTGCCATATACAATGCCGCGCGCGCACGCAGAAAGGCGCCGCGATGACGCCTGTCCGCCGCCAGCCATGTATTCAGTTCGGCGTGGTCTTCGGCGGTCATCTCGCCATATTCCGCCATCACTGCCCATTCAGCAGCTCGATCAGCGATAGCCTCAGGAGAAACAGAGCTTGCCAATCACTTCAACCTTTCTCGCTCTTTCTCTGTTTCTGGCGGGTCCGTATTCATATTCTGGGCTGCCAATGCCTGCAGTATCTTCCTGACGCCGCGAACAAGATGATTTCGTATGACATCCTCACTTACGCCCAGCCGCCTGGCAGCTTCTTTTTGTGGCACCTCCTCGACGCGCCTCAGCAGAATCGCTTCGCGGCAGATGTCGGAGAGTTGCGATAGAAGATGGTTTACCTGCTTGAGCTCCTGTTCCGCCTCCAGCACACGATTGACCAGGGGCTCATTATCCATGACGTTCCACCAGTCGATTTCGGTCAGGGGAATTATATTGGATTTGCTCGCCCGGCGCATTGTGTCCGCCACCACTGATTGAACAGTGCGGCGAAAATACCCGATAGGGTTATCGATATGGTCGACGCAGGCCAGGCTCGAGATGCGGCAATAGGCTTCCTGGATCACATCGTCGGGATCGACGATTCTGTGCCAGCGCCGGGAGAGCCATGTGTGGACGGCTTTTTCGTGGGGCAGGATTTCGCGCGCCACCCAGGCCGCAACAATGTCACGTTTACCGTCCATGCGACGCGACAGTTCATGTCCCCATTTGGATTGCCGTTCGCCGGTCGTGCGATTCGGTGGCCGACGAAACTTGCCCTCTCTGGGCCCGCGTCATGACATATTCGCGACAATGACCTGCCATTGCGGCCAGCATGAAGTCGCAGGGGCACGGTTCGGTCCGGTGCGCGCAAAATGACGAGAAGGCTGATGGTGACCCCTACGGGAATCGAACCCGTGTTTCAGCCGTGAGAGGGCCGCGTCCTGACCGCTAGACGAAGGGGCCGAATTGTCCGGCAATCCGAAGGCCAGCGATGCTTCGCAGGCATCGGTGGACATGATCTTAAATCATGCCCACCGTGGTGACCCCTACGGGAATCGAACCCGTGTTTCAGCCGTGAAAGGGCCGCGTCCTAACCGCTAGACGAAGGGGCCACGTCGGTGGCAGGACCGCGCACTTAGGGGTGCTTTCCGGTGCGGTCAAGCCTCTTAAACGCTTTTATCTCAATCAATCCAGGCGGCGTCCTCCACATGCAATTCCGCCTGCGGCCGGCTACCCCAATCGTCCAGCTTGGCACGACCCGCCAGCCATAGGCTGCGCCCGCGCGAACCGTGCAGGAGAGCTTGCCCAAGCTCGGTTTCCGCGGCTCTGAAGGCCATTGCCTTGAACGATCCGCCGTCTCGTCCGCTCACGATCATGCGCAGGTGATCCTTGCCGACAATATCCGCCTTCACGACCCGCACGGGCCCCACTGCGATGCGCGGGGCGGGCCAACCGACCCCGAAAGGCCCGGCGCTTTCCAAAGTTTCCACAAGATTCGGAGTGAGACCGCCTGGGGCGAGGGCCAGGTCGAGCAGCATGGAGCGTTCTTCCATGGCGCGCATCACTGCGGTGGCCAGGCGCTCGTCGAGCCAGTCTGCCAGCGAATCGACTTTGTCAGGCTCCACGGTGAGGCCCGCGGCCATGGCGTGCCCGCCCCCTGCCACGAGGAGGCCGTGTTCGCGCGCCGCGATAATGGCTGAGCCGAGATCCACTCCGCTGACAGACCGCCCCGATCCCTTGCCGCGTCCCTGTTCATCGGCGTCGAGCGCGATGACGAGGGCAGGCTTGCCGGACTTTTCCTTGATACGTCCGGCAACAATGCCGATCACGCCAGGGTGCCAGCCACTTCCCGCCAGCACGAGGACCGAGCGATTATGCTGTGCGGCGAGTTGTTCCTCGGCGGCTTCCTGAACGGCGGCCTCGATTGCGCGGCGTTCTTCATTGAGGGAAGAAAGCTGCGCGGCGATGGCGCGGGCTTCTTCCGGGTCTTCCGTGGTGAGCAGCCGTACTCCCAGGGTGGATTCGCCCACCCGGCCGCCCGCATTGATTCGCGGGCCGAGGGCAAAGCCCAGATCGCTGCAGGTTGGCGCACGGTTCAGGCGGCTCGCGTCGATCAGCGCGGCCATGCCGATATTTTCACGCCGGGCCATGACCTTGAGCCCCTGAGCCACCAGCGCGCGGTTGAGGCCGTGCAAGGCGGCCACATCTGCCACCGTGCCCAGCGCCACCAGATCGAGCAGGGCAAAAAGATCGGGCTCGCGCCGGCTTTCGAAATAGCCGCGCTCCCGCAAGGTGCGGATGGTGGCAATCGCCAGCAGGAAGGCGACGCCCACTGCCGCCAGATGGCCATGGGCCGCGCCTATATCGCCCTCGTCCAGGCGGTTGGGGTTCACCAATGCCGCCGCCACGGGCAATTCGGTGGAACATTTGTGGTGATCGACCACAATCACATCCACACCCGCATCATGCGCCATGGCCAGCGCCTGATGCGCCATGGCGCCGCAGTCGACGGTAACGATCAGGCTGGAGCCTTCTTCCCCCAGTCGAACCAGAGCTTCGCCGGAGGGGCCGTAGCCTTCAAGCAGGCGGTCGGGGATATAATAGCGCGCCTCATGCCCCAGGTCGCGCAGCAAGCGAACGAGCAGGGCGGCGCTGGTGGCGCCATCGACGTCATAATCCCCGTAGATCGTGATCGTCTCATTCCCCAGGATGGCTTCCGCCAGGCGCCGGGCGGCAGCATCCATGTCGCGAAATTCGCTCGGATCGGGGAGGAAGCCGCGCAGGGTCGGGCTGCGGTGCCGTTCTATATCGTCATGCGCGACGCCGCGGGCGAGCAGCAGCTGCGTGACCAGATCATGATCCAATCCCGCGGCTCCGGCATGACTGTCGCCAATGTCCATATTGCCGCCGCGCCAGCGCCAGTTGCGCCCCGCGAGCGAGCGTTCAACTCCGAAAACCGCCGATGTGCCGTGAGTAGCCATGCAGGCGGCCTACCCCGGACCCGGTGCGGTTGACAATGCCGCGCCATGCCGGATGCTGCCGCGATGGACGGGAATTCCGCATCGCTGCTCATCCTCTGGCACAGCCGCACCGGCGCGGCTCAGGCCATGGCTCAGGCTGCAGCCGAAGGGGCGAGGGGGAGCGCACGCCTGCTCCAGGCCGGTGACGCTGCCCCGGATGATCTTCTGGCAGCCTCTGCTTTTCTGTTCGTCTGCCCGGAAAATCTGGGAGGCATGACCGGCACGATGAAAGAGCTGTTCGACCGGTGTTATTACCCCCTGTTGGGTCGTGTCGAAGGGCGGGCCTATGCCACGCTGATCGCCGCCGGATCGGATGGTCAGGGGGCTCAGGCGCAGATCGACCGGATCGTGACCGGGTGGCGGCTGCGGCGCGTGGCGGATGGGCTGATCGTCAATCTGGGGGTCCAGACGCCCGAGGCCATCATGGCCCCCAAGGCTGTTCCCGAAGGCGATCTGGCGCGCTGCCGTGAGGTTGGCTCCCTGCTGGCGGAAGGCATCTCGCTCGGCATTTTCTGACGGAATCGTCCAATGTGGACGTGACTCGCCGGTCAGGGACTCGACGAAAAGAGCCCTTCGCGGCACAAGCCCGTCAGCTTGGGGGGACAGGCCATCACTTTGGAAGTTGCAACAGGCGGCAGGCATGCCGCACCGGTGCTTTCGCTTTTGTTCGACGCCGCCTCGCGTCCGGATGCCCGGGCCGTGCGCCCGCTTGCCGAGAGTGGGGATTTCATGATTACCTTTGACGGATCGGCTGGCCTGGGCGGGGCCCGGCAGGGTGACTGGATGGAACTGTCCGCCAAGGGGCTTACCTTCGATCTGCACGGCCTTGCTCCGGGTGATCCGGGGATGCTGCTGCTCCATCCGCGCCGCTTCGGCCTGTTGCCTTCGCTCACCCGTTGCGAGGCTGTGACGCTTGCTCCATCGCCGCATCTGATGGGCGGCGAGGGGACATTGCCGGTGCTCCGGGCCCAGCTTCTGTTGGGAGTATTGTTGTGCGATTTGCCGGGCCTGGCTGCAGTATGCTGGCTTCCGGCGCGTAGCCTGACTGGAACGGCGCTTTTCCGGGAGGCGACCCTGGGCTGGCTGGCGGGCCGCCCCGTGCCGGATTTCCTGCGGGAAGAAGTGCCCGCCTAGATTGCGGTCGGCAGGCCGACCTTTGCCGCCAGCTCGCGTTTGGCTGCCTCATATTGTTCAGCGAGTTTGGCCACGCGGACGGCCACCGGCTCCACCGCCTTTACCGCGCCGATCCCCTGGCCCGATCCCCAGATGTCTTTCCATGCCTTCGCCTCGCTGCCGGTGGCCTTGGTGAAGTCCATCGCGGTGGGGTCGCTTTCGGGCAGGTGATCCGGGTCCAGCCCGGCGCGCTGGATGGAGCTTTTCAGATAATTGCCGTGTACCCCGGTGAAGAGGTTGGAATAGACGATGTCGCTGGCCGCGCCTTCCACGATGGCCTGCTTGTAGGCATCGATGGCGTTGGCTTCCGGCGTGGCGATCCAGGGGGAGCCGATATAGGCAAGGTCCGCCCCCATGGCCTGCGCGGCCAGGATGGAGCGGCCATGGGCAATGGCTCCTGACAGGGCAATCGGCCCGTCGAACCATTCGCGCAGTTCCTGCATCAGGGCGAAGGGCGATTGCGCCCCGGCATGGCCACCTGCTCCGGCGGCGACGGCGATCAGCCCGTCCGCGCCCTTTTCGATGGCCTTGTGGGCGAAGCGCTGGTTGATGACGTCGTGCAGCACGATCCCGCCCCAGCCATGGACGCCCTTGTTGATGTCCTCGATCGCGCCGAGCGAAGTGATGACCAGCGGCACTTTCCACTTTGCCAGCACCATCGCATCCTCCTCCAGCCGGGGGTTTGAGCGGTGGACGATGAGGTTGCAGGCGAAGGGGGCTGAGGGGTGATCCGGATTGGCGCGGTTATGCGCGGCCAGTTCTTCCGTGATGCGGTGCAGCCACTCGTCCAGCATGCCGGAAGGGCGGGCGTTGAGCGTGGGGAAGCTGCCCACGATCCCGGCCTTGCACTGGGCGATCACCAAGTCTGGATTGGAGATGATGAACAGCGGGGAACCGATCACCGGCAGACGCAGATTGGCAAGCAGGGCGGGCAGAGGCATAGGTTTTTCCGTTCAGCTTCCGGCCGCTCCGACCGGGGGTGTTACACATGTTACACTATAAATCGCTTGGAAAGACCATCCCGCCGGGAGGGGGCGATGTGTCACCTTTCTGGGCAGGAAATTGCGCTTTCCCATGCAGGGTATGTTACGCCTGTCAGTGGCGGTTTCGAGACGTTTTTCGGCGTTTTGAGAATGAGGAATTGTAACCTTCCATTTTGGCTTTTCGTGCATGGCCGGGAGGACGTGGGGGGACCGATTACGCATGGACGGGCAATGCGCAGAAGGTGTGGGGGAGAACCTGTCCATAGCGGCTGATAAACGCCATTTCGGGGCGCGTAGGAAAGTGTTTTCTGGCACGCCGATAAGCCAGCAGGAAAGACTTGCCCCCACCGGCCCCCTGCGCAATCCTTGCGTCATGAAGGGGATCATTGTTGCGCTCGCCAGCGATGGCGAACATCGCTTTTCCAAGCAGCCGCGCAGCGTGTTGCATCTAGTTGCCGGGCTGGGCGTGGCGGGCGATGCACATGCCGGTTCCACCGTCCGTCATCGTTCCCGCGTTGCGAAGAATCCGGCTGCTCCCAATCTGCGGCAGCTTCATCTGATCCATGCGGAATTGCTGGATGAACTGGCCGGGAAAGGCTTCGGCGTAGAGCCGGGGCAGTTGGGGGAGAATGTGACGACGCGCGGCGTCGACCTGCTGGGCTTGTCTGCCGGAACGCGTTTGCTGCTCGGGCCTCAGGCGCTGATCGAGATCACCGGCCTGCGCAATCCCTGCCTCCAGATCGACCAAAATATCGCGCCGGGCGCCATGGCCGCCATGCTTGATCGCCGCGAGGATGGCTCGCTGGTGCGCAAGGCCGGAGTGATGGCGATCGTCCTGAAAGGAGGAGAGGTGCGAGCGGGTGATCCCGTGACGATGGAATGGGTGCCCGCGCATCCAGTTCCGCTGGGGCCGGTCTAGGCGGCGTGGTTCATTGGGGGAATGAAGGCAGCCGTGATTGCTCGATCAAGTTGACGGTGATGGGTGAGGACGGTCCCTTCGCACAACTTAAGGTGTCTAAAGTCGCTATTCCGGAAGTGACACCATTACTGCCTTCCCAAATCTCACAAATCTCCGTTCGTCCTGAGCTAGTCGAAGGACGCGGGAAACCGCCAGCCCCATATCCCCTTGTTGGGCAGCGTTGGCGCATGTCCTTCGACTAGCTCAGGACGAACGGGGGTGGGTGAATGGGATAGAGCTCTTACTCGATTACCTTCGTCATTCCCGCGAAAGCGGGAACCTAGTTCCACGGTTGCCGCTGGGTTCCCGCCTTCGCGGGAATGACGAATTGAGGCGCTGGCCGCTAACCACCGGATTTGGTCGAATTCTGCCATTCCGGATACGACAACATTGGGGACGTCCGCTAGACCGCGATCAGCTGGAAGCAAAAACCGCCATGCCTGAGAGACTCACCGAGCGATATGACGTTGAAAAGATCAGGCTTAGGCCCGACAGCAATGAACATGCTCTTCATTTAGTGGAAATCATTGAGAGCCTTCGTCCTGGAGGTCTGGTTTTCCATCTTCTCGCGCACACCCCATCGAGTGACAGCGAACTGTTTGTTGTGCTCATCGATGATCAATCGGTGCTTAGCTTCGAACTGCCGAAACCGGAAGGCGCTCCGGAGGATATAACGCACTATACTTTCGACGAATACCGCCGGGAAATTGGGCAAGGACGTAGCCGCATCCTATTGGATCGAGCGGCGCAGGCCGCACGTGATATTGCGTCAGCTTCCCGCTCCTAAGCTTTACGATAGCTGCCATTCCGGACACGACAACATTGCGGACATTGGAGGCCAACTATAAGCCACTCGCGATAGGGAGGGGAGAATGAGGCTCATCGAGTTGATTGCCGAGGCGTCGGGATGGGCCAATGATATTACGACGATCTATGTCGAGCAGCCTTGGTCCTGTGAGGCAAACGCAATCCTTGTGTCTCCTGCACCAGACACAACAGACCCCGTGAAGCGGGATGGCAGGCACTACGAATATTTCATTGAGACGTTCATTGCTCGCGACGTCATCGAAGGCCTCATCGGGTCCATCGAAGAGCGATGCCAACGGCTGATTAGCTACGCTCAAAACGAAGCCTGACTTAACGTCCGCTTCCTCCAACAATTCAGCCCTCGCGCGGCAAGGCCAATACGCCTGAAAGCGGACATCTTCCTTTATCGAGCGTCGCACGTCGCCTTTTAGCTAACCTATGCGAATTTGTATGATCAGCTTACAATTATTGTAGTTCATTATAACAAAATTACAATTTCCTTCTCCATAAAGCAAAAATCGTCTAATCTCTCGGAAATTGAGTCGCATGACGGGAGAGGGGCATAGCGATGCAATTGTTCGGCATATTGTTGCCTGGCTACGTGGGGCCAGTGGGGATCGCCATGCGGATCGATTGATCCGCCGGCCGGGCGGGCGCCCCATCTCCCCCCTCGCGCCCCCCGGCCGAACCATCCCGGCCATACTACCCTAGCCACACCATCCCCGGGCAGAACCTTTCCCAAACTTGATCCGCCGCACCGTTTTTTGCCCTTGGTCAATTCGTCCAGGGGGCAGCCAAGCTATCGCTTCATCTGACACGAGTTTCCTGAACTCATGCGGAGAGACGATGCGATGACACATTTTCCGAATAATCCGGGTTTCACCGGAACGCTTCGCCCCCTGCGCCTGCAAGGCGACATCCTCGACATGGAAGTGGAAGGCGAGATTCCGGCCGAACTGAACGGCGCGTTTCACCGGGTGCATCCCGATAACCAGTTCGCCCCGAAGTTCGAGGACGATCAGTTCTTCAATGGCGATGGCATGGTCAGCATGTTCCGCGTGCATGACGGCAAGGTCGATTTCAAACAGCGCTATGCCCATACGGACAAGTGGAAGCTGGAGAACCAGGCGGGCCGATCCCTGTTCGGCCATTACCGCAACCATTTGACCGACGATCCTTCCGTGGCGGGGCAGATCAGGGGCACGGCCAATACCAATGTGATGGTCCATGCGGGCAAGCTCTACGCCATGAAGGAAGACAGCCCCTGTCTCATCATGGACCCCAATTCGCTGGACAGCTTAGGTTACACCGATTTTGGCGGCAGGCTGGAGGCCAAGACCTTCTGCGCGCATCCCAAGATCGATCCGGCCACGGGCAATATGTGCGCCTTCTCCTACATGTCGAAAGGCCCGATGACCTATGACATGAGCTATTTCGAGATCAGCCCCTCGGGCGAGTTGTTGTTCGAAATTCCCTTCGAGAACAAATATCTGTGTATGATGCACGATTTCGGCATCACCCAGGATTACGCCGTGTGGAATGTGATGCCCTGCATCACCAATATGGAGCGTCTGGAAAAGCGGATGCCCTATTTCGGGTTCGACCATTCGCTGCCCACCTGGTTGGCGGTGCTGCCGCGCAAGGCTGGGGCGACGGCCAAGGATCTGCGCTGGTTCCGGGCGCCGGCCAACTGCTTCACCGGTCATGTGATGAATGCCTTCAACGATGGCACGAAGATCTATTTCGACCTGCCGATTGCGGCGAAGAACAGTTTCCCCTTCTTCCCCGATGTCACCGGCGCGCCTTTCGACCCGATTGGCGGCCTGTCCTACCTCACGCGCTGGACAGTCGATCTGTCGAGCAATGGGGAGGAATTCGAAGAGGTCGAGCAGATGACCAGCATTGCCGACGAATTCCCCCGTATCGACGATCGCTATGCAGGCCAGGCCTATCGCCATGGCTGGATGATCGCCTTCGATCCGCAGGCCCGGTATGAAGGCCCTCCGGGACCGTTCGTGGGCGCGCTCAACACATTGTGCCACATCGATCTTGCCACCGGCGATACCAAGAGCTGGTGGCCCGGCCCGACCAGCGGCATTCAGGAACCCTGCTTCATCCCCAAATCCGCCAATGCCGCCGAAGGGGAGGGCTACATCGTCGCTTTGGTGGACGATCATGTCGCCAATTATTCGGACCTGTGCTTCTTCGATGCGCAGCGTGTGAATGAAGGGCCGATTGCCCGCGCGAAAATGCCGGTGAAAATCCGGCAGGGGCTGCATGGTAACTGGTCCACGGCGAAACAACTCGGCGTGGGGTGAGTTTTTCAGAGGGCGTCAGGGTGTGAGGCTCCTGCCTTGGCAGGAGCTCACCACGGTGGATTGCCTATGTGAGTCCCTGCGCAGGCAGGGACCTCCCCCACCTCTGGAAAGCCTGCACCGATGGGCAGATTCTTCCGCGCCGCCGGGATTGTGCAGCCGCAGCAAATGCGTAGAAGGTATCCCTTGAAACCAGGCCGATAACAGGGGGCCCTTCGATGCGTCTGCTTTTCACTGCCACTGCGCTTGTCCTCTCGCTGCAGCCGCTGACGGCGCTTGCCCGCCCGGTGACGCCCGAGGATCAGGTGAAGGAGATTTTCGTTTCCGAACCCGACCTTTCGCCATTGGGCGATGCGGCGGTTTACACGGTCTCGGCTGCTGATCTCGATGCGGACCAGCCGGTTTCGCACATCTGGCTCGCCCCGTGGGATGGCAGCGGCCCGCGCCAGCTTA
>Ga0209958_1001492_pt1 | contig 17387 bp, 14 predicted proteins | sample ThiBio_inoc_plan_FD_183942 | JGI IMG/M metagenome (GOLD analysis project Ga0209958, IMG submission 183942) | Wastewater bioreactor microbial communities from Cape Town, South Africa - Thiocy_inoc_plan (SPAdes) | ecosystem: Engineered > Bioremediation > Thiocyanate > Unclassified | place: South... | reverse complement strand
CACCGCCGAGTCCGCCGTCCGCGTCGCCGCCCTGGGCTACTTCGACGAAGCGGGCGACGGGCTCGCCGAGGCCCACGAGGTCGGAATCTTCGACGCCGGCGGCACCCTCCTGGTCTCCGCGACGGTCCCCTCGGGCGCGGGCGGGAGCCTCGCGGACGGCTTCCGCTACGTCGCGATCGCGCCCTTCGTCCTGTCGGCCGGCACGTACACCATCGGCGGCGCGATCGGCGCCGCGGCGTCGGATCCGGTGGCCTACAACGTCTCGGGCCTGGCCTCCGCCTCACCGATCACCATACCGACCGGGGCCGGGCGCTACACCGAGGCCGGCGCCTATACGAGCCTTTCGTTCCCCGACCTGGTTTACCCGCCGCAGGCGCCCTACGACGGCTACTTCGGCCCGAACTTCCAATTCACCGCGGTCCCCGAGCCTTCGGGCCTCGCCCTGCTGGCCCTCGGAGCGGCGGGGGGCCTCGGCCTCCGATGGCGTCGCCGGGCCGCCGACGTCTGAGCCCGCGCCGCGATCGGCCCGCACGGATCGAGGCCGTCGCGAGATCGCCTACGACGCCTGGACGACCAGCGTCTTGCCGGTGTCGACGGTGGTCCTGGCACCGTCGGGGTCGGTGACGGAGACCAGGACGCGGTAGGTCCCGGCGGGGGTGCTCGGGTCGAGCTTCCGCGCGACGAGGTTCACGCGGGCCTGCCGGCCGGGCTTGAGCCGGACGTTGGTCGACGCCGTGGCGATCGTCACGCCGTCGGCCGCGCCGGCCGTCGGCGACAGGACCAGGTCGACCTTCGCCCTCTGGGAGACGGCCCCGTCGGCCGCGGCGAGGGAGACCGTCTGCTGGATCCGGGCCCGCTTGCCGGCGACGACCGCGGCGGGGAGGACGCCCCTCGCGGTCGGGGTCAGGTCGGAGGCGCTCGGGAGCGCCTGGGGCCGGATCGTCGTCGACCCCTGCGCGACGTGGACGACGAACGTCTCGGTCGCCGAGCCGCCGGCCGCGTCGTAGCCGACGACGGTGATCTTCGCCGTCCCGGCCGCGAGCGGCGTCACCACCAGCCTGTCCCCCTGGAGCGAGGCCGCGGCCACCTGGGGGGCGTCGCTCACGGCGGAGTACGCCTCGTCGGCCGTGGTCACGTCCTTGATGAGGACCAGGTTCGACGGCTGCACCGACGAGCCCGACTTGTAGTCCAGCAGCGGGATCGAGTCCAGCGGCGAGGCGTAGGGGCTCGGCGAAGGGACCGGCGCCGCCGAGATCGCGTCCATCACCGCCAGGCCGGACTGGCCCACCACCTTCCCGAACACGGTGAAGCCGCCGTTCTGCTTGTCCAGGTTCGCGGCGTTGGAGTCCGACTCGTTGAAGAAGAACTGGCTGGTCGCGCTGTTCGGGTCGCTGCCGAGCTTGGCCATCGCGATCGTCCCGCGCACGTTCGACGCGCCGAACTCGTTCTGCACGGGCGAATTCGCGGCGGTCTGCTGGATGCTCGGCGTGGAGGAGAGTTGGTAGCCGCCCGCCTGCCAGACGAAGCCGGGGACCGAACGATGCACGATCGAATTCGTGTACGCGCCTTGATTCACGTAGTTGAGGAAGTTGGCGACGGTCTTCGGCGTCGTCGACGGCGTCAGCAGGACCGGGATCGAGCCCAGCGTCGTGTTGAAGATCGCGAAGTCGTCCCGGCCGTCGGGGTCGTTGAAGTGGGCGCCCAGGTCGACCGTCGCCGCGGCGGAGCCGGCGGACGTGCTCACGTCCGGCAGCGGCGCCGTCACCCCGATGGTCAACAGGGCGCGGGTCTCCAGGCTCTCGACCCGGCCCAGCGTGCGTGGGCGACGGGCTCGCGACGACTTCTTCATCGGCCGCACTCCGGAATGCTCGGCGGCCTGGCGTGCGGTGCGGCGACGAGGGTGCGGATCCGGCCAGGGGCCCTCTGATCCATGATGGACGCGGGCCTGGACCATGCCGAGCGAAGGGACCGACCCCCGGCGTCCATGCCCGAGACGAGACGTGTCCCCCGTAGATACCGCCGATCGACGATCGGGGACAGGTCAAAATCCGTTTCGCCCCCGTCGAAGAGAAGGCATCGACCGCCGCCCCCTCGCCTCTCCGTTTTTTTTGCGCCTCTACCCAGGGTGGAGTCCGGCAAGACTCTCGATATCCCGAGCCCCATGGATGACCCGCAGGATTTCGACCCCGTCGGTCGCCGGACGGTAGAAGACGATGTACATCCGGAACCGTGAGATCGGCATGTACCGAACCTCGACGTCGTCTCGTCCGGGGAGATGGTATCGCGTGCCGAGCGATGGCATCTTCGCCAGCCTCTCGAACGTCGCCTCCGCCTGCGTGAGGAAGCCCCGGGCCGTCTTGAGGGTCTTCTTGCTCAGGTAGTAGTGGAAGACGTCGACGAGATCCCGCTCCGCGGCCCTTCGTTTGGAGATCCGGCCGTTCATCCGCGCCGCCGTTCTCGATCCATCCTTTCGAGGGCCTGACGCTCGATGCCCTCCCAATCCTCGCGCGTCATGGGCGTGGCCGGCCCTTCGTCCAGGGCCTCGATGAGCTTCGCATCGAGAACCCTCCGGGCGCGGCGGCGCTGGGCGTCGCGGACGAGCGACTGGAGGTAGGCGTCGGGCGACTCGAAGCCCCCCTCGGCGACCTCGCGGTCGACGGCCGCCTTCAGCTCCTCGCTCAGCGTCACATGGATCGTCGTCATGGCTCCCCCCCGGGTCGGTCGTCCCCTTGATTTATGCCCGGCGACGCGCCGCGAGGTCAAGCCTCGGAGGGGGGAGGATCGCGCTCCGCGAGCACGTCCCTCAGCACGATCGCGTCGTTGTGCTCCTCATCCCGGGCCGCGTAGACGAGCGTGACGGTCCCCGCCTTGGCCAGGGCGCGGAGCCGATCGAGCAGCGGGGCTTGCGCCCGAAGCTCGGCCCTGTAGCGGCGCTGGAATTCCGCCCAACGCCCGGGGTCGTGGCCGAACCACCGCCGCAGCTCCGCGCTCGGGGCGACGTCCTTCATCCACTCGTCGATGGCGGCGTCCGCCTTGCTCACCCCGCGGGGCCAGAGCCGATCGACGAGGATGCGCACGCCGTCCTCGGGCTCGGCCGGCTCGTAGGCTCGCTTCAGTCGCAGGTGCGAGGCGGGGAAGGACGGCTTCGTCATGGCAGGCGCCTCCGGCTCGGACGCGGATCAAGAGACCTTCGCCACCACCAGGGTCTGGTCGTCGTGCGGGGCGTGGCGGCCGGCGTGGGCCGCCACGGCGTCGATGATGGCGTCGACCATCGGCCGGGCGGCGAGCGAGCAACGGGCCAGCACCTCGTCCAGGCGCTCGGGCGTGAACTGGTCGCCCCGGTCGTTCATGGCCTCGGTGATCCCGTCGGTGTAGAGGACCAGGAAGTCGCCCGGGGCCAGCGTCACGGACGACTCGGCGTAGTCCAGCCCCGGGAACAGGCCCAGCGGCGGCCCGCCGACGTCCTCCAGCGCGATCACCTTCCCCTCGGAGCAGCGCCGGATGCGCGGGGGGTTGTGGCCGGCGCAAGCGTAGGTGAACGTCCGCGTGGCCGGGTCGAGGATGCCGTAGAACGCCGTGACGAACACCTCGTTCTCGGCCGTGTAACGCTCGGCGAGGCGGTCGTTGACGTGCTTCAGCAGGGCCCCCGGCGGGTCGGGGTGTCCGGGGTGGCCGTGCGAGAGGCTGTGGAGGATGGCCATCATCACGGCGGCGGGCGTGCCGTGGCCGCTGACGTCGGCGATCAGGAAGCCCCAGCGGCCGTCGGGCAGTTCGAAGAAGTCGTAGTAGTCGCCGCCGGCCCACTGCGACGTCCGGTAGAACGTCGCCAGCTCGACGCCCGGGATCTGGGGGAGCGACTTCGGCAGCAGCGAGCGCTGGATGTCGGCCACCACGCGCAGCTCGCGGTCGACCATCTCGTAAGCCTGCTTGAGCCGGTCGGTCAGGACGAGGCTCTGGGTGGCCCGGCCGAACAGGCCGCTGATCCAGAAGCGCTCGGGGAACTGCTCGGGCTCCCACGCGCCGGGGTCCTTGCGGAGCGAGACGACCATGTTCAGGCCGACGCCCTCGTCGTAGTGGGGGATGGCCATCAGCGAGCCCATCCCTTCGAACTGCTCCGCGGCCGGGTCGCCGGGCGATAGCTCCACGGCGAGGTCGTCGACGATCCGCGGTTGGTCGGCGTAGATCAATTCGGCGAGCAGGCCCCCTTCCAGGATGGGGAGCTTCTCGGGCTGCTTCCAGGGGTTGATCTCCTCGGACCAGAGGCTGGAGCGGGTGATGCGGTACTTCGGGAACTCCAGGCCGCGACGGCTGAGGGAGACCCAGCGGTCGGCGGGCATGATCTGGCGGATCCGCCGGCCGTACGCGCGGACCATCTCCTGCGGGTCGGTGTGCGTGCTCATCTCCCGCATCAGCTCCGCGACCTCCGCCAGCCGCTCCCGCCAGTCGCTCGCCCCCCAGGGTGGGGCCGGCGACTCCGCGGGGACCGATCCGGCGACGGTCGAACTGTCGATGGAAGCCATGGTGCGTGCTCGCTCCGGGCGACGTCTATCCTGGTGGACTCGCGAACATTCTACGGGGGACGTCGAGGGGACGGCGACTTCCCTGCCGCGGCACTTTCTACCGGGCGGCCGACGATCCAGAATGGATGGAGGCGATGAAGACGCCCCCAAGGCGACCTAGCTTCAGCGACTATCGAAGGTGATTCCGTGGCGATCCCCGACTATCAGACGATCATGCTGCCGATGCTTCAGATCCTCGCCGACGGGCGCACCTGGAGCATTCGGGAGTTGACGCACGCCGTATCCGACCACTTCGGATTGAGCCAGGAGGAACGCGAGCAACGGTTGCCGAGCGGCCAGCAGGAAGTCATCGTGAATCGCGTAGGTTGGGCGCGGATGTACTTGAAATTCGCGGCGCTTCTGACAACCCCATCTCGGGGGAACGTGTTGATTGCGGAGTTGGGACGATCGATTCTGGCGGAGAAGCCCAAGCGTATCGACGTCAAGTTTCTGAAGCGGTTTCCGTCCTTCTGCGAATTCATCGACGCGAAGTCGAAACCCAGCGTCGTCACCGCCGCACCGACCCCCGTCGTCGAGGAGGAACGAACGCCCCACGACCTCATTGAATCCGCCTATGAATCTCTCCTCCGCACCACCACCGAAGAAGTGTTAACCCGATTGAGATCCTGCTCGCCGGGGTTCTTCGAAAGCGTGGTCGTCCGCCTGCTGATGGCGATGGGCTACGGCGGAGTGGCGGGGCACGGGAGCGTGACGGGGAAGTCGGGGGACGGGGGGATCGACGGGGTGATCCGGCAGGACAAGCTGGGGCTCGACGTGGTCTGCATCCAGGCGAAGCGTTGGGACGGGCCGGTGGGGAGGCCCGTAGTCCAGCAGTTCGTCGGCAGCATGGATTACTACCGGGCGAAGAAGGGAGTCATCCTGACGACCTCCACCTTCACCAAGGACGGGGCCGACTTCCTCCGGCACATCGAGGGGAAGACCGTCGTCCTGGTCGACGGCGATCGGCTGGCCGAATTGATGGTCGAACACGGCCTGGGCGTGACCACGACCAGGACCTATGCTCTCAAGGAAGTCTCGAACGACTTCTTCGACGAGGGAGAGGGCTGAGGGCGCGAGGCACTCCGGGCTCGACGGATACGGCGTCCGATGGGATACAATGAAAACGAAGCTGCGAGCTGGATGAGTCGACGGCCCCTGGTTGCACCACCCCTCATCCGGCCCTTCGGGCCACCTTCTCCTTCAAGGGGAGAAGGATGCTTGGCGTCGGCCTTCCGTAAGTCATTCGAGAGCGGGGAGTCCTCGTCCATGCGGAGTCTTGTCGGCCGAATCGTCGGGCTCACCCTGATCGTCACGACGGCCGCGGCGCGGGCGGAGGCACCGCGCAAGCCCGAGGCGCTGCTGATGATCGACGGCGGGGCGCGGCTGCTGGTCGCGAACCGGGGGACGGGGACGGTCTCGGTCGTGGACGTGAAGGGGCGGCGGGTCGAGAAGGAGGTCGCGGTCGGGCGGGGGCTGTCGGACCTGCGCGCGACGGCCGACGCGGACGCCTGGCTGGCCGTCGACCGGGGGGCGGGCGAGGTCGTGCGGATCGGCCGCCGAGGGGGCGCGATCGTCCGGATCGACGCCGCCCGGGTGGACGACGCGGCCCGTGCGGCGGTGTACGGGGACGGCCGCCGCGCGATCGTCCTCTCGCCGGGGTCGCGCCAGGCGACTTTGCTGGCGTGGGACGGGGCCGAGGGCCTGCGGGCGGTCGGGTCGATCGACCTGCCGTTCGGCCCGCTCGACGCGGCCGTCCTGCCCGGCGGCTCGGAAGCCCTGGCGACCGACGCCCACGGCGGCCGGATCGCGCTGCTGGACCTGGAGGCGAAGGCCGTCCGCCGCACCTGGACGCTCCCGGACCACAACCTCCGCGCCCCGACGATCACGCCCGACGGCAAGGGGGTGGCGATCCTCGCCCAGAACGCCGCCCCCTACGCGATCTCCACCCGCGAGAGCGTCCAGTGGAGCCTCTTCATGCGGAGCTGGATCCGCATCGTCCGGATCGCCGACCTCCGCTCGCCCGACGTCACCGACGACGACCTGGTCGAGGACTCGCGCACGGTCCTGCTGGGCGTGGTGGGGAACGGCTCGGCCAACCCCTCCGGGCTCGCGTTCGGTCCCAAGGGCGAGGTCGCGGCGGCCGTCGCGGGGACCGATCACGTCGCCTCGGCGCTGGGGCTCGGCGAGCCCTACGACCGCATCCCCGTCGGCCGGTCGCCCGTCGCCGTGGCCATCGACCCGACGGCCGCCTTCGCCTACTCGGCCGACGCCTTCGACGACGCGGTGACGGTCCTGGACCTGGCGGCCGGCAAGCCCGCGGGGGTGATCGCGCTCTCGGCCGACGCCGGCAAGGACGGCCGCCGCCCGCCCGCGACGCTCGTCGAGGAGGGCGAGGCCCTCTTCAGCGACGCCCGCCTCTCCGAGGACGGCTGGATGAGCTGCCAGACCTGCCACGCCGACGGCCACACCTCGGGCGTCCTGGCCGACACCCTGGGCGACGGCTCCTACGGCGCGGCCAAGCGCACGCCGTCGCTCCTGGGCGTCGCCGACACCGCCCCGTACGGCTGGACCGGCGGCATGCGGAAGCTCGAAGATCAGGTCCGCAAGTCGATCGACACCACCATGCGCGGGCCCGAGCCGACGCCGAGGCAGGTGGAGGCCCTGACCGCCTACCTCCGCACCCTCGCGGCGCCGAAGCCCGCGCCGCCGGCCGACCCGCAGGCCGTCGCCCGGGGCCGCGAGGTCTTCGAGTCCGGCCGCTGCGACGCCTGCCACACCGAGCCCACTTACACCACGCCCATGACCTACGACGTCGGCCTGACCGACGCCGTGGGCAACCGCGCGTTCAACCCGCCCTCGCTCCTCGGCGTCGGCCTCCGCCCCGCCCTGCTCCACGACGCCGCGGCGACGTCCCTCGACGACCTGTTCCGCCGCGTCAAGCACCCGGACCAGGCCGACCTGACCGACCGGGAGATCGCCGACCTGACGGCCTTCCTCAAGTCGCTCTGAGCCGGGAGGGCCCGGCATGGCGAAGCTCGACGAGGTCCGCAAGGTCGTGGCGAGGAAGGCCCTGTCGCGCGGGATCTCCGCGACCGGTCGCGGCGGCTACGGACGCCACGTCCTGCTGTGCGTGGGCGCGAACTGCTGCGACGGCGGCGACTTTCGCGAGGTCGAGAAGCGGCTGAACAAGCGGCTCTCGAACCTCCAGAAGGAAGGGACCTACGTCTACCGGACCGTCGTCGGCTGCCTGAACTTCTGCCGCGGCGGCCCGCTGATGGTCGTCTATCCCGACGGCGTCTGGTACCACTCCGTCACGCCCGAGGTCGTCGACCGGATCGTCGACGAGCACCTCGTCGGCGGGAAGGTGATCGAGGATCACGCCTTCGCATGGAACCCGATGGCGGAGACCCCGCCGGCGAACCCGGCGGGGATGGGCGGCCGACTCACCGGCCGTTGATGGTCGGCAGCCTCGTGGAGAGCGACGGCACGCCGGCCCCCAGGATGGGGAGGGACGTCCCGAGGGCGGGGAGGTCCGCCGAGAGCGTCGGCACGCCCGCGGGGAGCGTCGGCACGCCCGCCGAGAGCGCCGGCATGCCGGCCGAGAGCGAGGGGGAGGATGGTGAAAGCCGAGGGACGGCGGGGTCGAGCCTGGGCAGATCCTGGATCACCCCGCCGAGCCGGTTGAAGGCGCCGGTCGTCTGCATGGGCATCGGCCCATAGGGGAGCGACTGGCCGCCGTAATACATCGATCCCCCGCCGTAATAGCCGCCGTCGACGGCGCTGGACGGCTGGTTGTAGATCGCGCCGTTGGAGTAGCCCGCGCCGTAATAGCCCGGCCCGTACCCGCCGTAGTTGCCGTAGTTGCCGTAGTTGCCGTACCCGCCGTAGTTGCCGTAAGCCGACCCGTACCCCGTGTACGAGTATCCGTTGAATCCCGTCCCGTAGAACACGCCCTGCGCGCGGGAGGCGGGCGTGGCCCCGGCCAGGGCCGCAAGCAGGAGGGCCGCCGCCGGGATCGTCGTGCGCATGAGTCTCATCGCGAGGGTCCTGGGAGCGTGTGCGGGGGCGTCGCCGCGACGCCCCCTTGTGCTACTCCTGATTGTAGCCCGCGCCGGGGCGATGTCGAAAACATTCTCTCGGGGCCGAATATCACGGATGCCACGTCATCGCCCGCCGGGCGGCGTCATCGCGGGGCGACGTACGTCGGCGCGTAGCCGGGGGCCGCGTAGGTCGGGTAGGCGTATCGCTGCGGCCGGACGATCGACCGCACCGCGTTCGCGACCGGGTTCGCGCGGGTCGCCTGCGGATAGCTGTACTGCATCGCCCGGGGCTGGACGTATCCGCTGTAGCCCGACTGATAGTACCTCGTGGTGTAGCCGGGCTGGGCCGCGGTGTAGGCGGGATAGGTCGACCGGGCGGGCGCGTAGCCCGGCTGGGCCGCGGTCCAGCCGCCGTAGCCCGGAGCGTAGTACGACGGGGCGGCCGGGGCGGCGGATTGGTACGGCATGCCGGCCGCGGGGTAGCCGTAGGGCGAAGCCGTCGCATATCCGTAGGGCGTCGCGTAGGCCGGCGTCGCCACCTGGCCGCCGCTCAGCACGTTCGCCGCGGCGTTGAGCGGCCGGGCCACGTTCGACGGGATGGTCTGCGCCTGCGCGGGGGCGATCGCGATCGAGAACAGCACGGCGGCCCCGATCCCCAGGGCCTTCGCGTGATGGATGATCATCGGGTTTGCTCCTCCTCACCTGTAGATCCTTCGCCCGCCGGCCGCGACGGCCGGAGACTGCGGGCGACGAAGGATCGACGGTCGCGAATCGCGTGCCGCCGAAGCACGGCTTGACCCCGCCCGGCCGGGGGCTCACAGTGGACGTGGCGGCGGGGAGGACTCGGGACCCGGCGGCGAGGGCGACCCATGGGCGCGGAAGCGACGTTGCGATTCACGGTCGACGGCCGCGAGCGGTCGGTCGCCACCGACCCCGACCGGACTCTGCTGGACGTCCTGCGCGAGGATTTGGGCCTCCGCGGGACCAAGTACGGCTGCGGCGAGGGCCAGTGCGGCGCGTGCTCCGTCCTGGTCGACGGCCGCCGCATGAACGCCTGCCGCACGACCGTCGCCAAGGTCGAGGGCCGATCCATCGTCACCGTCGAGGGCCTGGCGAAGGGGGAGGAACTCCACCCGGTCCAGCGGGCGTTCCTCGAAATCGGCGCGTACCAGTGCGGGTTCTGCACGGCGGGGATGATCGTCGCGGCCGTGGCGCTGCTGGACGTCAACCCCGCCCCCTCGGACGAGGAGATCGTCGCCGGCATGGACCGCAACCTCTGCCGCTGTTGCAGCCACCCGAAGATCGTGAAGGCCGTCCGCCGCGCCGCCGAGCTGGCCGGGGGAGGCGCGCGATGAGGCCCCGCGACGACTGGAAGGCCGCCGCCCTGCAGGCCGCCGGCGTCCCGGCCGACTACGACGAGCCCGTCGACCTGGTCCCCTACCGCTTCGACGACTCGGCCCCCTTCGAGCCCGGCCGTCGCGACGTGCTGAAGATGCTGGGCGCGGGGCTGATGATCGCCGTCGCGGCCGATTCGGCCCCGCCGAAGGCGAAGGGGGAGGAGCCGCCGCGGCGCCGGGGCGGCGGGCCGTTCGGCCGCGGGGCCGCGTCGATGGCCGCGCGGGTCCACCTGGGCGAAGACGGCTCCATCACCGTCCTGACCGGTAAGGTCGAGTGCGGCCAGGGCGCGCGCATGGAATTGGCCCAGGCCGCCGCCGAGGAGCTGCGCGTCCCGTTCGACGCCGTCCGCCTCGTGATGGGCGACACCGCCGCCGTGCCGGACGACGGCGGCACCTACGGCAGCCTCTCCACCCCGGCCACAGTCCCGGCGATCCGCCTCGGCTGCGCCGCCGCCCGCGAGCTGCTCGTCGCCAGGGCGGCGCAGGTCCTCGGCGTCGATCGCTCCGAGGTCGTCGTCGAGGGGGGGACGGCCCGCGGCAAGCCGGAGTCGAGCGAATCCGTCGCCTATTCCGACCTCGCCCGCGACCCCGAGGCCGCCCGCGCGATGGCCGCGGCGATCCCGGAGGGGGTCGAGCTGACCCCCGTCGCCGGCTGGAAGACGATGGGGGCGTCGATCCCCAAGCCCACCGGCCGCGACATCGTCACGGGCTCGCATGAATACCCGTCCGACGTCGTCCGCCCCGGCATGCTGTACGGCCGGGTCCTCCGCGGCCCGAGCTTCGGCGCGACGCTGAAGACGGTCGACCTGGCCCCCGCCCTCGCCATGCCCGGCGTGGTCGCCGTCCGCGACGGCTCGTTCGTCGGCGTCGCCGCCCCCTCCTCCGCGCAGGCGGCCGAGGCCCTGAAGGCGATCGAGAAGACGGCCGAGTGGGAATCGCCCCCGCCGAAGACGTCCAGCGACGCGCTCTTCGACCACCTCCGCGCCAACGCCCAGGGGGGCCTCCCCGACCGGCCCCTGCACCCGGAAGGGGCGAAGGCGCTGCGGGCGTCTTACGAGGTCGCCTACATCCAGCATTGCCCGATGGAGCCCCGCGCGGCGGTGGCCGAGTGGGAGGGCGGCAGGCTCACGGCTTGGGTCGGCACCCAGGTCCCGTTCAACGTCCGCGGCGAGACGGCGCGCGCCTTCGGCCTGCCCGAAGACCGCGTGCGGGTCGTCACGCCGGATTTCGGCGGCGGCTTCGGCGGCAAGCACTCCGGCGAGTACGCCGTCGAGGCCGCCCGGCTGGCGAAGGCCGCCGGGAAGCCCGTGCGCGTGGTCTGGACCCGCGCCGAGGAGTTCGCCTGGGCCCAGTTCCGCCCCGCTGGGGCGATCGAGATGGAGGCGTCGCTCGCCCCCGACGGCTCCGTCGCCACCTGGCGCCACATCAACGTCAACTCCGGCCCCGGCGCGTTGAAGCCCCCTTACCGCGTCGGCGAGATGGACTGCCGGTTCCTGCAATCCGACGCCCCGCTGCGGCACGGCTCGTACCGCGCCCTGGCCAGCACGGCGAACACCTTCGCCCGCGAGGCGTTCATGGACGAGTTGGCGGCCCTCGCCGGTTCCGACCCGCTGGCCTTCCGCCTGGGCCTGATCGCGGAGCCCCGCCTCCGCGACGCGCTGGCCGAGGCCGCCTCGCGGTTCGGCTGGGCGGAGAAGTCGAAGGCGAAGGAGGCCGGCAAAGGCGTGGGCCTGGCGTGCGGGACCGACAAGGGGGGCTTCGTCGCCTGCTGCGTCGCCGTCACGGTCGACGAGGCCGAGGGTGTCGTGACGGTCGACCACGTCTGCCAGGTCTACGACTGCGGCAAGATCATCAACCCGGACAACCTCCGCTCGCAGGTGGAGGGGGCGATCCTGATGGGCCTGGGCCCCGCGCTTCGCGAGGCGATCGAGTTCTCCGACGGCATGGTGACGAACGGGTCGTTCCGCGACTACCGCGTTCCCCGCTTCAATGACCTCCCCGCGCTCGACGTCCACCTGCTCGACCGCCCCGACGTCCCCCCCGCCGGCGCCGGGGAGACCCCCATCATCGCCATCGCCCCGGCCGTCGCCAACGCCGTCGCCGCCGCCACCGGCCGCCGCCATCGATCCATGCCGATCCGCGTGGGGGCTCAATCGGACAGGGCCGGCGCGCGGCGGTAGCGTTCGAGGCGGCGTCGGAAGCCCGGGACGGCCGCGCAACGGGCGTCGAAGCCGTCGCGGGCGAAGTTGTGGGCGAACTGGTCGAGGCGGTTGGCCTCCCGGATCCGGCCGACGAGGCGGTCGTCCAGGTCTTCGAACCGCAGCCGCCCCGGCGACGGCCGGCCCACGTTCCGGGGCGCGACGCGGCGGTCCAGCCGCCAGCCGAACGTCGAGGCGATCAGGACGACCGACTCGTCGAACCGCTCGGCCAGCCCCACCGCGGCGAAGTCGCACGCCAGCCGGGCGACGAGCGCGGCCTCGGGCTCCTCGGCCGGGGGAGGATCGCCCAGCAGGAAGGCGGCCTGCGCGTCGCGGGCCCAGGGATGGTCGAGGAAGCCCTCCAGCGTGGGGTGATCGGCGACGATCGCCCGGTGGGCCGGGAGGTCGGACGCGGCGACGTAGTTGTAGAGCGAGACCACCCGCCGGGCCGGGTCGCGGAGGATCGTGGCGTAGGCGGGCCGGGGCGGCAGCAAGGGCCGCAGGGACGGGTCCTCGTGCAGTCCGTAGGCGAAGTGGCCGATCACCGCCCGGATCCCGCCCCGCGAGGCCGCGAACCCCACGACGTCCCCCCGCGCCTCGGGCCAGCCGGGGTAGATCGCGCAATGGTCGTCGCGGTCGTACTCGCGCTCCACGAGCGCCAGGAGCGAGGTGCCCGCGGTCTTCGGGATGTGCATCAGGAAGGCGGCGGCCCCGGCGGACCTCCGCCCGAAGAACGGGAGCCTCCTCGTCGTGCAGCCCATCCCCATGACGGCGTCCCCTCCCCGCGCGCACCGCGACCCCGCCGGACGCATCCGCCGCCCGGCCGGCCCCGGCCGACTCCGTCGTCGACGCTGCGGGGCCCGTCTCCCGATCGCACGGGCCGCCCGGAAGCGCGCGGCCGCGAAAGGTTTTTTCATCGAAGGACTTGAGACGCCCGGCCCCGCGACGGATCGACGCACCTGAAATCGACGAAGGAATTGGCCGAATATCTTGACCGCGCCGATCGTCCCCCCGTATAGGATGGATGAACTTCGGGGGATCCTCGGCCGGTTCCGGCCCCCGCCCCGATCGACGGAGGCTCGAACATGATCGCCGCTTGGCTGCTCGGTGGCGCGTTGTGCATGGCGGCGGGCGACGACGGCGCGAAGCCCCCGGGCCCCGACCGCGCCGCCTACGACGCGGCCGTCGCGGCCGCCGGCCGCGACGCCGACGCGCAGGTCGACCTGGCCTTGTGGTGCGAGGCCCGCGGCCTGGCCGCCGAGAAGGCCAAACATCTCGCCCGCGCCGTCCTCCTCGACCCCGAGAACCCCCGCGCCCGCGGCCTCCTCGGCCAGGTCAAGCGCGACGGCCGCTGGCTCCGCGCCTCCGACGCCGCCCGCGGCGTCGAGGAATCCGCCGAGCGCAAGGCCCTCATGGCCGAGTATTTCGATCGGCGGTCGAAGACCGACGACGACGCCGACGGCCAGTACAAGCTGGCCCTCTGGTGCGAGGAGAAGGGCCTGAAGGAGCCGATGGTCGCCCACCTCCACCGCACCCTCCAGCTCGACCCCGGCCGCGAGGGCGCCTGGCGTCGCCTCGGCTTCAAGAAGGTCGGCAAGCGCTGGGTGAACCCCGAGATCGAGGCCGCCCTCAAGGCCGAGCAGGAAATCCAGGCCAAGGCCGATCGCGCCTGGAAGCCGAGGCTGGAGAAGCTCCGCGACGCCCTCGCCGACAAGGACGCGGCCAAGCAGGCCGAGGCCCGCGAGGCCCTGGCGTCGATCTCCGACCCCCGCGCCGTCCCGGCCCTCTTCCAGGTCTTCGCGAAGGGGGGCGCGGAGCCCCGCCAGGCGGTCGCCGTCGACGTCCTCAGCCGCATCGACGGCCCCGGCGCCTCGCTCGCGCTGGCGACCCTGGCCGTCTACAGCCCGCACGCCCCGATCCGCTCCGACGCCTCCGCCCTGCTCCAGCGCCGCGACCCCCGCGAGTTCGCCGGCTTCCTCGCCCTCCAGATCCGCGACGAGGTCAAGTACAAGGTCAAGCCCGTCGACGGCCCCGGCTCCCAGGGCGAGCTGCTCGTCGAAAGCAAGGACGCCAACATCCGCCGCATCTACCGGCCCTTGCAGTCCCCGGCGGTCCAGCCGGGCGACCGCGTCGAGACCGACGCGAACGGCACCGTGATCGTGACCCGGCCCGTCGGCACGCCCATCGTGGGCTCGCCGCTGTCGGCCCGAGCGCTCACGGCGATGGCCCTGGGGCTGCCCGCCTCATCGTTCAGCGCGGTCCCGCGCGACGGCCTGATCGCCGACCCGTTCGGGGTGACCGACCTGCCGATGGTTTCATGGGAACGCGGCTACACGGACGCGATGCTCCCGTGGACGTACATGCTCGACCGCCCTGCCGTGGCCTCGGCGGCGCTCCAGAAGGCGGGAGTCCCCGCCGGGCTGAGCGACACCGTCGTCGGCCGCATCCAGGAATCCAACAGCTTCGCCCGGAGCGCGGCGGCGGCCTTCGGGATCCTGTCGTTCAACAATGCCGCCGCGAACCAATTGACCATCCGTCCCGTGCTCCAAGACGCGGTCCAGTTCCCCCTGGAGCAGATGAGGGCCCAGGCGCAGACGTCCGCCCTCGTCGCCCGCGAGCACCTGGCGTCCGACGTCGCCAATATCGAGGCGTACAACGCCCCGGTCCGCGACGCCAACGAGCGGGCCATCGCCGTCCTCAAGGCGGTCAGCGGCGAGGACCTGGGCAAGGACCGCGTGAAGTGGATGGACTGGGTCGTCGACCTCCAGGGCTACGGCCAGCCGCTGCGGGCCCCCAGCGTCCCGCCGGCCGACGTCGTCGAGGAGGTCCCCATCGCCTACCAGCCGCAGACCGTCCCGGTCCCCACGACGGAGGTGACCGGCTTCCGGATGGGCCCCTCCTGCTTCGCCGGCGGGACCCTCGTCCGCACCCTCCAGGGGGACCGGCCCATCGAGACGATCCGCCCCGGCGACCTCGTCCTCAGCCAGGACGTGACGACGGGCAAGCTCGACTTCAAGCCGGTCGTCGAGGCCCTGCACAACCCGCCGAACTCGACGTACGCGGTCGACCTGGGCAAGGAGGTCGTCCACCCCACGGGCATCCACCGCTTCTGGAAGGCCGGCGAGGGCTGGGTCATGGCCCGCGACCTCAGGCCCGGCGACCGCCTCCGCACCGCCGGCGGCGCCGTCGAGGTCGCCTCGGTCGCGAAGGAGGAGGCCCGGCCGGTCTTCAACCTGCTCCTCGCCGGCGGCGACAGCTACCACGTCGGCTCGATCGGCCTGCTGGCCCACGACAACGGCCTCGTCGAGCCCGTCGCCGCCCCCTTCGACGCCGTCCCGCCCGACGCCAAGCTCGCCGCGGCGACCAACCCCTGAACCGCCCCATCGTCCGAAACGCTTCCCCTCTCCCGGAGGAGTCGGCCCAATGATCTCCGCGTGCTTGCTGGCGGTGGCGATGACGGCGGGGGCCCCCGACGAGTCGGCGATCGCCGACCGCGCCGCCTACGACGCGGCGGTCGCGGCCGCCGGCCGCGACGCCGACGCGCAGGTCGACCTGGCCTTGTGGTGCGAGGCCCGCGGCATGGCCGCCGAGAAGGCCAAACATCTCGCCCGCGCCGTCCTCCTCGACCCCGAGAACCCCCGCGCCCGCGGCCTCCTCGGCCAGGTCAAGCAGGACGGCCGATGGCGTCGTCCCGAGGACGTCGCCCGGTCGATCGAGGACTCCCCCGAGCAGCAGGCCCTCCTCCGCGAGTATTTCGAGCGCCGCGCCCGCTCCGCCGACAAGGCCGACGACCAGTACAAGCTGGCCCTCTGGTGCGAGGAGAAGGGCCTGAAGGAGCCGATGGTCGCCCACCTCCGCCGCACCCTCCAACTCGACCCCGGCCGCGAGGGCGCCTGGCGCCGCCTCGGCTTCAAGAAGTCCGGCGGCCGCTGGGTCGACCCCGAGGCCGTGGCGGCGCTGAAGGCGGCGCGCGAGGCCAGGGCACAGGCCGACAAGGAATGGTCGCCCCGCCTCGAGAAGATCCGCGACGGCCTGGCCTCCCGCGACGATTCGAAGCGGACCGATGCCCTCGCCGCGCTCGCGGCGATCGACGACCCCCGCGCCGTCGCGCCCGTCTGGAAGGTGTTCGCCCGGGGCGCCGTGGAGGCCCGCCAGCGGACCGCCGCGGAGGTCTTCGGCCGGATCGAGGGCGTGGAGGCGTCGGTCGCCCTGACCACCCTGGCGGTCTTCAGCCCGCACGCCGCCGTCCGCGCCGACGCGACGTCGTTGCTGCGTCGCCGCGACCCCCGCGAGTTCGCCGGCCTGCTCGCCTCGTTCCTCCGCGACGAGGTCAAGTACAAGGTCAAGCCCGTCGACGGCCCCGGCTCCCAGGGCGAGCTGCTCGTCGAGGGCAAGGACGCCAACGTCCGTCGCCGCTACACGCCCGCCCCGATTCCCGATCGAGTTCTTTGGAACCTCCCCGTCGACCCATCGGGCGATAGCGTCCTCCGCACCCCCGTCGGTTACACCTCGATGAGCGGGCCCATCTCGATGGCGAGCATGGCCGCCTCGGTGCGCCAAATGAATCCCACGAACGATTCGTCCGCCCTGGGGGCCCTGGCGTCGGCCAATCCCGCGATGGGCGAGTTGCTCAGGAGGGCGACGACCCCGCCGGGCGACTTCGACATCCCGCGCGACGCGACGTATCAGCCATGGGACGCCTTCTTCCTGCCGCAGCAACTGACCCGGGAGCTGGCGCGCGACCCGTCCTCTTCCAACATCGGGCGCCTGGGCGGGCCGAACGTCCGGGCCGTCGGCATCACCGATGTCATGACCGCCTACATCCCCGTCGGGCGGATGATCGCCGAGGCCAGGGCCTCGGCCATGGTCGCGCAAAGCCAGATCTCCGACGACGTGGAGGCGATCGAGGCGTACAACGCGCCGATCCGCGAGACCAACGAGCGAGCCGCCGTCGTCCTGAAGGATGTCGGCGAAGGGGCGGATTTCGGGACCGACCCGCGAAAGTGGGCCGACTGGGCGTTCGAACTGGAAGGCCGGGGCTACGCCTTGCAGAACGCCCTCAGCTCCCAGCCGACTCCTACGATCATCGAGGAGGTCCCCATCGCCTTCCAGCCCCAGGCCGCGCCCTACGTGGAGTTCTCTCGAACCGTCCAGGGCTACGTCCCCTCGGGCGCATCCTGCTTCGCCGGCGGG
>Ga0209958_1001491_pt1 | contig 17403 bp, 5 predicted proteins | sample ThiBio_inoc_plan_FD_183942 | JGI IMG/M metagenome (GOLD analysis project Ga0209958, IMG submission 183942) | Wastewater bioreactor microbial communities from Cape Town, South Africa - Thiocy_inoc_plan (SPAdes) | ecosystem: Engineered > Bioremediation > Thiocyanate > Unclassified | place: South... | reverse complement strand
CGCTGCGCACGCCGTTGGCTACATGCGTGAAATATCCGGGCTAGAACGGGTACCCGGCCGGCCGCGCCCGCGAGGGTGCGCAAGCAGCGGGTGGTGGCCAGACCGTCCAGTCCAGGCATGTTCACGTCCATGAGAATCGCGTCTGGCAGACAGCCGCCCCTCAGCAGGTCTAAGGCCTGTTCGCCGTGCTCGGCCTGCAAAACCTTCGCCCCTTTTTCCCTGAGCAAGGCCTCTGCGACCGACCGATTCAATGCCTGGTCATCGACCACCAACATCGTGCGTCCGCTCAGAACGCAGGACGTCGCTTCTGGTGGCTGCGGCCTTGTGGCATGCGTGGCCTTGAGCGCTGGAAACGACAGTGTGAACTCGGTAAAGCTGCCCAGTTCAGAGCGACATTCGATCGTCCCACCGAATTCGCTCATCACGCGTCGGCAAAAGGCCAGACCGAGGCCCGTGCCATTGGCCTTGCCAAGGGTCTCGAACTCACCGAACAGGTGAGGCAGAAGCGACGGGGCGATGCCAGGGCCTGTGTCGCGCACAACGACGCAGGGCTGGGGTTGGCGCCCGATCCGGACCCGCACCTCCAGGCCCGGATGCACCGGCAGGTAGTACAAGGCGTTCTTGAGCAGATTGAATAGCACCAGTTCGAATGCGGTCTGATCTCCCAGAAAACAGAAGTCCTCGTCGACCTGAAGGCGAACCCTTTCGCGGGACTCTGCCGATTCATGGGCGTACGAATTCAGGGTCTCGCTCACGCACCTGGCCGCCGACAACGGGATGAATTCGCTGGCATTCAAAGGCCTGCCATTGATCTGCTGGAGCGTGATCGATACGGCCTGCAAGCCTCGGCGAACCGCTCGCTGTCCCTGCATCAGCAATTGCGCAGCGTCGGATGTGGGGGGTAGCCGCGCTACGGCTTGGTTGATGGCATGCTGGATCTGGGCCAATGGCGTTCGCACCTCGTGGGCGATGGAGCCGGCGAGTCCGGCATACACGCGCCGCAAGCGCTCCAGTTCGGCACGTTTCTCCACGTGCTTGCCGATGCCGCCCCCAGCGACCAGCACGCCGCACACGGGGAACCACCACAGCAGAAAGTCCACAGGCCAGCGTGGGTCGGTCGCCGTGAACCAGTACGCCATGAAACTCAACGCATAGCCGAATGCCAGCATCACCAAGGTGTTGCGCCAGTCCGTCAGCAGAACGATGAGCACCACGCTGACTACCATGTTGACCGCCGAAGGTGCGGTGGCCTGGTTGTGCAGCAGCGTTAGCGGCAGCATGAAGGCCAGGCAATAGAGGACGGTGCCGTAGGAGAAAGGGTGGTAGCACCGCCGCCAGCGCTCGGGCCACCATCGGCGCAACGCCAGCAGGATGCAGCTACTGGTGGCCACCGCACGAAGAGCGAAATCGTCGTAGAGGGGTGGCATCTTGCCCGTGAACCGCAGCGCATACAGAAGCGGGAAGGCGATCGCACCAACCAAGCCGATCCATTCAAGCAGCGACTGGTTGGTGTCGTGATAGGAGCGATAGCCTTCCGAGAGACGCAGGACCAAGGCGCGCATGTGTTTCCCCTTTGTGGCCCGAAACGGTAGAGGCCGCGGAGGGTGCATACCCTCAGGGTGTTTCTTCCGTGGCCCCTTGCGCGCGTTCAGCCGATCGGCATGGCCCGACGCGAAGCCGCTGCGACGTGGGCCCGAGAAGCTGCCGGAGAAGGCCCGGGCATCAGCAGGTTCTTGGGCAGCTTGAGAGCCTTTGCCACGTCAACGGCGCGCCCCTGAACAACTTTGTATTCCGTTCCGCTGACGCCATGGATCGTAGCGGCCACCTGCATGCCGTAGCGCCTCCATAGCCGCGCCACAAGTGGCGTGGCGATGGCATAGAACTGTTTGACCGGGCGCATTCGGGTGATCTCCACCAGGGCGAGCGAGAAGCATTGCCCCAACATATCGGGATGCCGATCCTCCGGCGCCACCACGACCCGGCCCACTTCGCAGCTGTGTGGGGTGACGATGTCCTTTGGCAATGCCGCTCGATAAAGCAGACGTTCGAGTCCTGTCATGCCGTGCCCACTCGGCACAAAGCGCAGGGTGGCCACGAGACGGCGATCGCGCTCATAGGCCAAGACGGTGCCAATCTGGTCGCGCACGTTTTCGAACGGCGAAAGACCAAGGCCCAGGTCGTCCTCGACGCCGACAGGTGAGAGCCGGCGCAGTTCAGCAATAGACAGGCGTTGTTCCGACGTGTGCAGTACCCGCATGGACAGTTGAGGTCGTTCGTTGAGCCTGATGGCTTTTGGCAGGTCATTGGCGAGAGCGATGTGCATGGTTCCTCCTGAATGGACGTCGGACGTGGCGTGCCAGCTATTGGCACGCAACCATTGTTGGGCTCGATGTAGGGCGGGACCTTGATGTGCCGATGGCAGCGCTTTGAAGTCCCGCTGTTGGCGGCTACGAGGGAGTGATCCTTCAGGGAATCGTCATGATCGACGGAAGCGTTTCCGACGAATTGGCCCCGCAGAGGCCGTGTCGTGACCGGGGCGGTGGTGCGTTGGCGGCCTGCGTCAAGCGCGCGAGGTGATCCCGCCCCCACACACGACTCACTCTCTCGCCTACCCGGCGATCACCACCACGAAGGCCTGTGGCGTTCAGGGGTGCTTGACTTAGCGTGCGTAAAAACGTACGCTTTTCGTCTTGCTGGAGTCCCCATGAACGTCCTCACCGCATCCGCCGCGCGCGCCAACCTCTACCGCCTCATCGACCAGGCGACGGAGTCCCACCAACCCATCGTCATCGCGGGGAAGAACGCTTCCGCCGTCCTGGTGTCGGCCGAAGACTGGGCTGCGATCCAGGAAACGATGCACCTGCTGTCGGTGCCCGGGATGCGGGAGTCCATCCGCAAGGCCATGGCCGAGCCGCTGTCGAAGAGTGCCCGTGCGCTGAAATGGTGAAGTGGGAGCTGGCCTACTCGAAGCAGGCCCTGAAGGACGCGAAGAAGGTCAAGGCGGCCGGGCTCAAACCGAAAGTCGAAGAACTGCTGGCGATTCTCGAGGCGAATCCGTTCAAGAATCCGCCGGCCTTCGAGAAGCTGGTGGGAGACCTCGCCGGAGCCTACTCCCGGCGGATCAATATCCACAACCGGCTGGTCTACGAGGTGTTTGCGAAGGAGCGGGTGGTGCGCGTTCTTCGCCTTTGGACGCACTATGAGTGACGGCCCGCCCCCGGCACCACCCGCTCCCGCACCCACCCCGTCGTCATGTCGATGAACGCCCGTTTGGCCGGCCCGCTGGTGATCAGGTGGTCGGTGGTTTCCAGCAGTTCGAAGGACACCTTGGGCAGCCAGGCTTGCCCCGCGAACATGGCGGCGAACTGGCCGCGGTGGTTGAACCACTCGGGTTGCCCGCCGCAGTAGGCGAACAGCAGTTCCACGCCCTGGTTGGTGAGCCGGTCGACGCGGCCCATGAATTCGTCCTTCGGCGGCGACACCGACATCTCGCCCTTGGGCTTGGCCGGCGCGTCGTCGGGCGGCATCAGGCGCAGTTTTCGCAGCAGCATCACGCCGGCCTTCTGCGCCGAGCCCAGGAGCCCGGCGCGGCCGATCTTGAAGGCCAGCTTGCGCAGGCGCGACTGCAGCGTGGGGTAGGCGTACATGTCCCACAGCAGCACGGCGCGCATGCGTGGGTCTTCCAGCGCCACCAGGTGGCCGATGATGGCGCCCGAGCACAGGCCCACCATCACGAAGCGCGCGCAGCCGAATTGGGCCTGGGCGGCGTCCATCACCTCGCGCGTGTCGGCCACCCATTGCTCGGTGACGGAGCGGGTGCTGTCGCTGCGCTGGCTGTCGCCCAGGCCGCTCATGTCGAAGCGCACCGAGGGGATGCCCATGGCGGCGAACTCGCGCGCCAGCAGCACGTTGATGCGGTGCGGCCCGCCGCGCGGGATGACGCCGGAGTTGCTGAGCACGGCCACCACGGGCGGTGCCGCGCCGGGCGCGCCCTGGGCGGGGGTGAAGGTGGCGACGAGGTGGCCTTCGGCGCCGACGGTTCGGGTCTGCTCCTGCATGCGGGTCAATCGAGGGTGGCGAGCAGCACGCGCGGGATGTCGGGCGGCGCGATGGCGGTGCCCATGGCCTGGCTGGACATCCAGTCGGTGGGGTGCTCCACGGTGTGCAGCTTCAGGGCCGACAGGCCGGCGTGGGCGGCCAGCGGGTGGGGCTGGTCGCCGCGCACGGCGCAGGTGATGCGCAGGCCGCGGCGCAGCGCGGGCAGCACGTTCAGGTCGGGCAGGGCGCACAGGTCGGCGACCAGGCGCTCGCCGAAGTGAAAGCCCAGCACGTCGCCGGGCAGCGTGGGTTCGGCCACCTTGCCGCTGGCCGCGATCTGTTCCCAGGGCTGGGCGAACATCATGGCCAGCTCGGCCTTGTGGCCGGCGATCAGGGCCTGCAGGTAGCCCGGGCCGTTGAACACCGGCTCCCACAGCACCAGGTGGCGCGGCGGGTGCTTGGCCAGCAGCGCGGCGCGCAGGGCGATGACGGCGCCCAGGCCCATGCCGAACCAGTGCACGGGCGGCTCGCCGCCGCTGGCACCCTCGCCCAGGAGCTGCTCGTGCGCGGCCAGGGTGTCGCGCACCCAGTCGTCCAGCGACTGCGCGCCCTCGTCGCCGGGCGAGTCGCCGGTGCCGTGGTAGTCGAAGCGCAGGGATTCCACGCCCTCGCGCGAGAGCCGTTCGCCAGCCACGCGGAAGACGGCCGAGCTGCGCACGGCTTCCTGGCCCAGGGGGCGGCAGAGCAGGAAGCGCGCGCGCGGCCTGGCGCCGCCGTCGGCCGCCATGTGAATGCCCACCATCGGCCGGTCCCAGTGGCCGAAGTGCCGGATCGAGATCGTCATGGGTGGCGACGGTAACAGGCTTGGCTGTTCACCGCTTCAGGCGCCTTGCACCAGGCGACGCAGGCGCGACATCAGGCCGCCACCGTTCTTCGGCGGGAGGGACGGGGCATCGGTGTCGGGGGCGGTGGTGGCGCCGGCCGCCTGGCCGTCGTAGGCGGCGGCGAGCTGGGCCAGGGTTTCCGAGACGTAGCGGCGCGGGCTCACCTGTTTGCCCACGCGCTTCTCCAGCTTCTGGACCGCCTGCATGGCGCTCAGCGAGGTGCCGCCGAGGTCGAAGAAGTTGTCGTTGCGGCGGATGGCGGTGGTGCCCAGCAGTTCGCTCCAGACGAGGAAGATCTCGCGCTCGGTGGCCGTGCCCTGGAAGTGGTCGGCGGCCGAGGCGGCGCTGTCGCGGCGGCGCAGGCGCGAGGCGGTGGGCGCGAAGCGGCCCTCGGCGGTGGTGGCCAGGCGTTCGCAGCACAGCACCTGCAGGTGGGCGCGCGCGGCGGCGGGCAGGTGCTGGGCCAGGCGCTGGTCCACGCGCTGCAGCAGGGCGTCCAGGCCGGCGTCCTGCAGGCCGGTGTCGGGCTCCAGGCCCAGCAGCAGGCGGCGTTCGCCTTGCGGGCCGATCTGCAGCGCGGCGGCGGCGCGGGCCACCAGGGGCAGCTGGGCGATGTCCTGTTCGATGGCGTCGAGCGCCAGGCGCTGGCCGGCGATCACGGCGTGCGCGCCGTCTTCGCCGATGGCCTGCAGCACGCCGTCGGAGCGCCAGCGCGCGAGCGTGCCGGTGGCGCGCCAGGTGCCGTCGGCGCCGCGCGCCCACAGCGGCGCGGCCACGCCGATGGCGGCGGGCCGCTCGGCCGCGTCGCCGATGCGCAGGCTGTCGGGCAGCAGCGGCTTGCCGAAGCTGTTGTGGTCGGCCGGGCCGTGCGCCCAGCCCATGGCCAGGGGCAGGCCGGTGGCGGGGTCCAGGGCCAGGTTGAGCGCGCTGGCCTGGGTGTCGGCCAGGGCCTGCATGCCTTCGGGGCTGGCCTCGCGCACGTCCAGTGCGGCGATGAGCGAGAGCGCGCGCCCGGCGTTGGCCTGCAGCAGCGTGGCCCAGCCGTTGGCGTCGGCAAAGACCAGGGCGGTGTTGTCGGCGTGCAGGGCCTCCACGGCCTCGGGTGCGCCGGGGTCGTCGGCCAGCACCAGCTCCACGCCGTGGCGCAGCGCCAGGCCCAGCAGGGCCAGCCGCAGGCCGGGGTGGCCGCCGTGGGCGACGAGGCGGTCGCCGGGCAGCAGTTGCACCTGGGCGGCCAGGGCTTCCACGGTGTCGCTCCAGCGGCGGGCGTCGGTGTCGGCGCCGCCGGGCCAGCGCAGCGCGCGGTTCGCACCGAAGGCGGCGAGGGCGCTGGCCAGGGCCTCGACGGGGTCGGTGGATGCGATCTCCACGGCCCCGCTGCCGGTGCCCAGCCGCTCGCGCGCGGCGGCCACGCGGGCCTGCAGCGCGGCGCCGTCCAGGGCGCTGGCGCCGTGGCGCAGCAGCGGCGCGCCGTCGGTGCGGGCCAGGGCCTTGAGCAGGTCGTGGCCGGCCACCGGCGCGGCGTCGAGCGCGCGCAGGCGCTCGAGCTCGGCGGCGCCGGGCAGCAGGGCGTCGGCCACGCGGCGGTTCGGGTTGTCGGCCAGGCCCATCAGCGTGGCCAGGAAGCGCTCGCGCAGCAACTGCGCGGTGCTGGGCAGGAAGAGTTGGGTGTCGTACTGGATGCCGCCTTCGATGCCGCTGGGGATTTCCACCAGCCAGAAGTTCAGGTCCTCGGTGGCGCCGCGGTGTTTGAAGCGCGTGCGCTCATGCGTGAGCGGGCCCCAGTTGGCGGGACGCGCGCGCGCGTCCTGGAAGGTGAACAGGGCCTGGTAGAGGCGGCCGTGCTGGCCGGGCTGGGCGGTCTCCAGCGCGGCGGACAGGCGCTCGAAGGGCACGTCCTGGTTGGCGAAGGCGTCCACCATGGTGGCGCGCACGTGCTTGATCCACTCCAGCCAGCTCATCTCGGGCCGCACGGCCAAGCGCACCGGCAGCATGTTGTTGAAGAAGCCCATGATGGGCTCCAGGTCCGGGTGCGGGCGGCCGCGCACCGGCACGCCGATGGTGGGCTCGGGGTCGTGCAGCAGCTGCGAGGCCAGCACCGCGTACACGGCGAGGGCGACGATGCTCAGCGTGGAGCCGGTCTGCTTGGCGACCTCGCGCACGCGCTCGGCGTGGGCGGATTCGATGCGCATGTACTCGGTGCTGCCCACGCGCTGCGCGCCGGGCAGGCGCGGCAGGTCGGTCAGCGCGGCCGGTACGGGGCGCTTGAGGAACTGGCGCTGCCAGTGGTCGAGCTGGCTGGCGATTTCTTCGCCCTGCATCCATTCGTTGTGCCAGGCGGCGAAGTCCACGTACTGCAGCGGCATGGCGGGCAGCACGGGCTCGCGTTTCTCCAGCAGGGCCGAGTAGAACGCGCTCATGTTCTCGTACAGCAGGTCGAAGGACCAGCCGTCCCACACCACGTGGTGGGTCATGAAGAAGAAGATGTGGTGGCGCTCGTCCATGCGGATGAGCCGCGCGCGGAACAGCGGGGCCTGGTCCAGGGCGAAGGGCTGGGCCACCCAGGTGGCGACGAGGTCGGCCATGGCTTCCTCGCGCCGGGCCTCGGGCACGTGGCTCAGGTCTTCGACGGGCAGCAGCGAGCAGGGCACGCTGTCGAGCGTGCGCTGCACCCAGGTGTCGCCGTCGCGCACGACGATGGTCCGCAGCGAGGCCTGGCGCCGCACCATGGCCTGGAAGGCCTGGTCGAACAGGGCTTCGTCCATGGGGCCGCGCAGGCGGTGGGCCGAGGGCACGTTGTAGACCACGCGGCCGGGGTGCATCTCCTCGATGAAGCGGATGCGCTCCTGCATGAGCGTGAGCGGGGCCTGGCGCCGCTCGGGCTGGTGCACCAGCGGCGGGCGCTGCGGGGCCTTGCCGCCGCGCTGCTCGTCGATGGCGCGCGCCAGCTTCTGCACCGTGGGCGATTCGAAGAGCACGCGCAGGTTCAGCTGCAGGCCCAGGCCCTTGTTGAGCTGGCCCATGAGCTTGGCGGCGAGCAGCGAGTGGCCGCCGAGCGCGAAGAAGTCTTCGTCGGCGCCGATGGCGGGCAGCTTGAGCACGGCCTGCATGGCCTCCAGCACGGCGCGCTCGGTGTCGGTGGCGGCGGCGGTGAGCGGGCCGCTGGCGGCCGGGGCCATGGCCACGGGCTGCGGCAGGGCCTTGCGGTCGATCTTGCCGTTGGGCAGCAGGGGTAGGGCGTCGAGCAGCACCACCTGCTGGGGCAGCATGTAGTCGGGCAGGCCGCCGCGCAGGGCTTCGCGCAGCGCGGCGGGCTCGGGCGCAGCGCCGGCGGCCGGCACGGCGTAGGCGATCAGGCGCACGTCGCCAGGCGTGTCCTCGCGCGCCATGACCACCGTGCGCGCGACGCCGGGCAGCGCGGCCAGGCGGGCCTCGATTTCGCCGAGTTCGATGCGGTAGCCGCGGATCTTGACCTGGAAGTCCAGGCGGCCCAGGTGTTCCAGGGTGCCGTTGTCGAGCCAGCGGGCGAGGTCGCCGGTGCGGTACAGGCGCGCGCCCGGCACGGCGCTGAAGGGGTCGGCCACGAAGCGCTCGGCCGTGAGTTCGGGGCGGTTGAAGTAGCCGTTGGCCACGCCGGTGCCGCCGATGCACAGCTCGCCTTCCTGGCCGATGCCGCAGGGCCGGCCCTGTTCGTCGAGCACCCAGACCTGGGTGTTGGCGATGGGGTGGCCGATGCTGATCTTCTGCGTGGCGTCGGTGATGCGCTGCACCGTGGACCAGACCGTGGTTTCGGTCGGGCCGTACATGTTCCAGAGTTCGATCTTCTGGTCCAGCAGCTGGGCGGCGAGCGAGGGCGGCAGCGGCTCGCCGCCGCACAGGGCGCGGAAGTTCGCGGGCGCGCGCCAGCCGGCGTCCAGCAGCATGTGCCAGGTGGTGGGCGTGGCCTGCATCACGTTGATGCGCTGCTCGGCGATGAGGCGGCCCAGCACCTCGCCGTCCATGATCTCTTCGCGCTGCGCGAGCACGGTGCAGGCGCCGGTGGCCAGGGGCAGGTAGAGCTCCAGCACCGCGATGTCGAAGGACAGGGTGGTGACGGCGAGCAGGCGGTCGCTGGCCGTCAGCCCCGGCTCGCGCCGCATGGTCATGAGGAAGTTGCTGACCGCGCGCTGCGGCACCACCACGCCCTTGGGCTTGCCGGTGGAGCCGGAGGTGTAGATCACGTACATCGGCGCGTCGCCGCTGGGGTTCTGCGGCGCGGGCGGCTCGGTGTCGGGTGCGGCGTCGATCAGGGCCCGGTCGTCGTCGACGCGGATCTGCTGCTCGCGCGGCAGGCCGCTGAGCGCGGCGTGCGCCGATTCGGTGATGACCAGGCGCAGGCCCGCGTCCTCGGCCATGTAGCTCAGGCGGTCCTTGGGGAAGTTCGGGTCCAGCGGCACGTAGGCGGCGCCGGTCTTGAGGATGCCCAGCAGCGCGGGCACCAGCTCGGGGCCGCGCGCCATGCACACGCCCACCAGGTGGCCGGGGCCGACGCCGCGCTGCGCCAGCAGCTGGCCGAAGCGCCGGGCGCGCTGTTCGATCTGCGCGTAGGTGAGCGGGGCGCCGTGCGCGATCACCGCGATGGCGTCGGGCGTGGCCTGGGCCTGCTGGCGGATGGACGCCTCGACGCGCGTGGTGACGTCGAACGGCGTGTCGGTGGCGCGGTTCCAGGCGCTCAGGCGCGGGTCGACGGTGGGCGTGGCGGCGCTGGCCGGCGCCGCCGCGGCGGGCGACCTCGGCGTGGCGGGCGCGGCCATGGCGGGCGCGCCGTTGAGCCGGTCGATCTGCGCCAGCAGGCCGTCCACCAGGGATTGCGCGCGCTCCAGGCTGAAGAACTCGGCGCTGTGGTGCAGGTCCAGCGTGAGCGCGGCGTCCTGCTCGTAGAAGTTGAAGAACAGCTCGGCCAGCAGGCCTTGCTTGCGGCCTTCGTGCAGGGCGGCGCGCAGCGGCAGGTAGCCCGAGAGGTCGACCTTGGGGTTGAGGTTGAAGTAGATGCCGGTGAGCGGCGGGCGGTCGCCGCGGCTGGGCAGGCCCAGGGCGCGGGCCAGCGTGCCCTGCGTCATGACCGGGTACTCCAAGGCATCCATGAGGTGCGAGCGCACGCGCGTGAGCAGCGCCTCATCGGTGTCCTGTGGCGAGCACGACAGTCGCAGCGGCAGGTCGAGCACGCCGTCGGCCATGAGCGGGCCATGGCGCTGCAGCGCCTGGCTGGCGTAGGGGATGCTGACGACGAACTCCTCCTGGCCGCCGCGTTCCTGGATCAGGCGCGTGACGGCGGCGAGCAGCCACTGGAACAGGGTGGCGCCGCGCGCCTTGGCGCGCTGGCGCAGTTGCTCCAGCCGCGCGCCCTCGATGCGCACGCGCACGGTGTCGGCCGTGAACTGGCGGCGCCCGGCCGGGCTGCGGTCGCCCAGGTTCACCGGGGGGGGCGGCTGCTGCATCACGTCGGTCCAGAACGCCAGCGCTTCCCGGGCCTGCGCGCTGTCCTGGCGCGCCTGCTCGGCGGCGGCGAAGGCCAGCGGCGACTCGGCGGGTTTGGCGAAGGCCGGCGCCATGCCTTGGCGGCGCGCCTGGTAGGCCTCGGCGAGCTCGGCGTTGAAGACGCTGGAGGCCCAGCCGTCGAAGATCAGGTGGCTGGCGACCACGTGCACCACCACCCGGCCGTCGGACAGCTCGAGCAGGCTGAAGGCGGCCAGCGGGGCCTGGTCGAAGGGGAAGTCGCGCCGGCTGGCCTGGGTGCAGAAGGCGTCGAGCGCGGCCTCGGCGTCGGCCTCGTGGCGCAGGTCCACCTCGGCGATGGCCACGGGCTTCAACGGCTGCAGGCTCTGGCGCGGCTCGCTGGTGTCGAAGGCCAGGTGGAAGGCGGCGTGGCGCTGCGCCACGTCTTGCAGGGCCTGGCGCAGCGCGGCCTTGTCGGCGCCGCCCTGCAGGCTCACGCAGAAGGACTCGTTGAGCGCGCGGCGCGCGTTGTCGTCGAAGGCGCCGACCAGCCAGCGCTCGGTCTGGCCGGGCGAAAGGGCGGCCTCGGTGGGGGCCGCGGTGGCGGTGGTGGTCGCGGGCGCGGGCTCCACGGGCTGGCCGCCGCCGGGCGAGCCGCCGTCGCGGCGCGTGATGAAGCCCAGGGCCATCAGCTCGTCCAGGGCCTTCAGGATGGTGTCGGCGATGCGGTGGGTGATCTCCTCCGTCATGGCCTCGGTCACGAAGTGGCCGAACTGCTCGTAGACGTGCAGGCCCAGGTGGCGGATGAGGTAGTAGAAGAGGCTGACGTTCTTCTGCCCTTCGTCCCAGTGCAGGCGCCAGATGGAGGCGCAGTGCACCGCGTCGCAGGGCGCGCCGCGCTGCGCGAAGCCGGCGTTGAGGCGGTCGATCATGCGCTGGGTGCGCGCGTTGATCTCGGTGTAGAAGGCCGGGCCCGCGCGGTCGATGTGCTCCAGCGAGGCCTTGGCCGCGGCCAGGGCCAGCGGGTGGCGCACGAAGGTGCCGGCGAAGTAGGTGACGCCCGCTTCGGGGTAGGAGTGGTCGCCGTACTGCCAGTGGCCGCCGTCCAGGGCGTCCAGCCAGTTGGCGTTGCCGGCGATGGCCGCGAAGGGCAGGCCGCCGCCGATGACCTTGCCGAAGGTGGCGATGTCGGCGCGCACGCCGTAGAACTCCTGGGCGCCGCCGCGCGCCACGCGAAAACCGGTGACGACCTCGTCGAAGATCAGCGCGCAGCCGTTCTGGTCGGCGATCTCGCGCAGCGAGCGCACGAATTCGCGCGGGCGGATGTTGGGGTACTTGTTCTGGATCGGCTCGGTCATGATGGCCGCGAGCTGCGGCCCCTGCTCGCGCAGCACCTTGAGCGATTCCTCGCTGTTCCAGTCGAGCACCAGGATGTTCTCGACCGCGTTGGCCAGGATGCCCGGCGCGGCCGACAGCGAGCGCAGCTGTTTGGTGCCGCGCACGATGACCTCGTCGAAGATGCCGTGGTACGAGTTGCTGAAGATGGCGATCTTCTTGCGGCCGGTGACGGTGCGCGCGATGCGCATGGCGCCCATCACGGCCTCGGAGCCGGTGTTGCAGAAGCCCACGCGCTCCATGCCGGTGAACTGCGAGATGAGGCGCGCAACGTCGGCCGACAGCGGGTGCTGCGGGCCGACCTCCAGGCCCCGGTCGAGCTGCTGGTGCATGGCCTGCAGCAGGTAGTCGGGCTGGTAGCCCAGCATGTTGGCGCCGAAGCAGGAGAGCAGGTCGATGTACTCGTTGCCGTCCAGGTCCCACAGGCTCGCGCCCTTGGAGCGCTCGACCACGATGGGATAGACGAGGTCTTTCCACATCGGGTTGAAACCGGTGACCACGCGCGGGTCGGCCATGACCTTGCGGTTGTCCTGGCTGAAGGACTTGGATTTGCCGGTGCGCGCGTTGTACTTGGCGATGAAGTCGTCGATCCAGCGGTGCTGGGCGGGCGTGAAGTCCTGCCCGGCCTGCAGCGTGAGGCGCGGCGAGGCGCCGAAGGGCTTGTCGACCAGGGCCTTGATGGAGGGCTCGCTGCCGTCGGCGCTGGGGGTGTTGCCCCCGGCGGTGGGGGCGGGGGCGGGTGCACTGGCGCGGGCCACGGGCGCGGCCGCGCTGGCGGCGGCGCTGACAGGTGCGGCGAGCGGCGCGGGCATCGGCGCGGCCACGGCGGCCGGCGCCACCGGCGCGCCCGCGAGCAGCGCGAGCTGCTGCGACATGAGCTGCATCTGCTGCTGGATGAGCGTGTGCAGCGCACCGCCCTGGCCGGCGGCCAGCGGGGCGGCGTTGAAGGCGGGCAGGGCGACGGCTTGCGGCGCGGCCATGGGTGCGGCCAGGGCGACGGCATCGGCCACGGCCGGCGCGGCCACCGCGGCCGGCGCCGGCGGCGCGAAGCGCTCGGGCGGCATCTCGGCGTCGAGCAGGGCCGCCAGCTTGTGCGTGTTGTCCAGGTCTTCCAGCAGGCGGCGGAAGCGCAGCTTGACGCCGAACACGCGCTCGATCTCCAGCGTGGCCTGGGTCAGCGAGAGCGAGTCCAGGCCCTGGTCCACGAAGCTGGCTTCGGGCGCGATCTCGTCGGCGGGCAGGCCCGAGACATCGCTGAGGATGCGTTGCAGTTCGGCTTCGACGGCGGGGATGCGACTCATGGCAATAGGGGCCTGCTGGGGTGCCGGGGCACCGGTCGATGAAAGGGTGGGGGTGGCGGTGGGCGCGCGGCGCGTGAACCAGTGGCGTTCGCCGCCGAAGGGGTAGGTGGGCAGGGCCGCGCGGCGCGCGCTCGCGGCCACGGGCCAGGCGATGTCCACGCCCGTGCACCACAGCGCGCCGATGGTGGCGAGCGCGTGCGCGGCGGGCTCGCCGGGCTGGTTGGCGGGACCGAGCAGGGCCAGGCAACGCGGCGCCGCGTTCTGCGCGCCGCGGTGCTGGCGCACCAGCGCGGACAGCGCCTGGCCGGGGCCGACTTCCAGGAAGACGCACTCGCCCTGGGCGAGCTCGGCCTGCACGGCCTGGCTGAAACGCACGGGCGCGCGCACCTGGCGCGCCCAGTAGGCGGGGTCGGTGGCCTCGGCGGCGGTCAGGGGCGCGCCGCTGACGCAGGAGTACACCGGCAGGCGCGGCGCGCCCAGGTGGGCCTTGGCGAGCGCGGCTTGCACGCGCGGCAGCGCGCCGTCCATGCTGGCGCTGTGGAAGGCGTGCGAGACGCGCAGGCGGGTGCAGTGCACCTCGCTGCGTTCCAGGGCCTTGGCCAGCGACTCGATGGCCTCGAAGGGGCCCGCGACGACGGTGAGCGTGGGCGCGTTGATGCCGGCGATGTCGATGCCTTCGGGCAGGCGCGCGCGCAGTTCGTCGGCGCCCAGGCGCACGGCCAGCATGGCGCCGGGGGGCTGGTCGGCCATGGCCTGGCCGCGCGCGACCACGGCGGCCAGCGCGTTGTCCAGCGGCATCACGCCGGCGTGGCAGGCGGCGGCGTACTCGCCGATGCTGTGGCCGATGAGCGCCGCGGGTTTCAGGCCCAGGCTGTCGAGCCAGCTGGCCAGCGCGTAGGACATGGCGAACAGCGCCGGCTGCGCGTGGCGGGTGTCGGCCAACTGGGTCGCGATGGCCTCGTCGGCCGGATCGGCCTGAACCAGCCAGGGCAGCAGGTCGGTGCCGCCGAGCAGGGGCTTGAGCGCCTCGGTGCAGCGCCGCAGGGCCTCGCCGAAGGCCGGGGCCTCGTCGAACAGCTGGCGCGCCATGCCCGGGTGCTGCGAGCCCTGGCCAGGGAACAGGAAGACCAGGCGCGGCGCGGCCAGCGCGGTGGTGGGGGACTTGAGCCCGCGCAGCGCCGCCACGGCTTGCGCGGTGGAGGCCGCGACCACGCTCAGGCGCTGCGCCATGGCCCGGCGCCCGCGCATCAGCGTGGCGGCCACGGCGGGCAGCGGCAGCTCGGGATGGGCCTGCAGGTGGTCGGCCAGGGCGTGGGCGCGCGCCAGGGCCTCGTCGGCCGTGCGGGCGGACAGCGGCAGCACCCAGCGCTGGCCTTCGGCCTCGTTGCCGGGCGAAGGCGGCGCGGCGGGCGCGGCCTCGATGACCACGTGCGCGTTGGTGCCACCCACGCCGAAGGAGCTGACGGCGGCGCGGCGCGGGGTGTCGCCATGGCCCTCGGTCCAGGGCGTGTTGCGCGCCACCACCTGGAAGGGCGTGCGCTCGAAATCAATCTGCGGGTTGGGCTGGGTGTAGTGCAGCGTGGCCGGGATGACGCCGCGCTGCAGCGCCAGCGCGGCCTTGGCCAGGCCCACCACGCCGGCGCCAGCGGCCAGGTGGCCGATATTGCTTTTGACCGAGCCGATGGCGCAGAACTGCGTGTCCGGCGTGTCCTCGGCCCAGGCCTTGCTCAGCGCGCTGATCTCGATCGGGTCGCCGAGCGCGGTGGCGGTGCCGTGCGCTTCCACGTAGCCGATGCTGCGCGGGTCGACGCCGGCGTGCTCCAGCGCCATGCGGATGGCTTCCAACTGGCCGGTGACGCTGGGCGCGGTGAAGCTGGCCTTGTCGCCGCCGTCGTTGTTGAGGCCCACGCCGCGCACCACCGCGTAGATGGTGTCGCCGGCCGCAACGGCGTCGTCCAGGCGCTTGAGCACCACCATGCCGCCGCCGCTGGCGAACACGGTGCCGCTGGCCTGGGCGTCGAAGGGGCGGCAGTGGCCGTCGGCCGATTCCATGCCGCCTTCCACGTGCAGGTAGCCCGTGGCCTGCGGCACATGCACGTTGGCGCCGCCGGCCAGCGCGATGTCGCACTGCCCGCTGGCCAGCGCGTGCCAGGCCTGAGCCACGGCCACCAGGCTCGTGGAGCAGGCGGTGTGGATGCTGAGCGCCGGGCCCTTGAGGTTGAGGCGGTTGGCGATGCGCGTGGCGACGTAGTCCTTCTCGCTCGCCAGCATGGTGGCGAACTCGCCCACCTGGCGGATGAGCTCGGGGTTCTCCTGGCGCAGCGCGAGCGCATAGGCGTTGTTGCCGGTGCCCGCGTACACGCCCACGCGCTCGCTGGTGCGCGTGTGGTCGATGCCGGCGTGCTCCAGCGCGCTGATGCTGAGCTCCAGCATCAGGCGCTGCTGCGGGTCCAGCAGCACGGCCTCGCGGGCGGAGACGCCGAAGTGCGCGGCGTCGAAGCGGTCGGCGTGCTCCAGTGCGCCGTGCGCGGGCACGAAGTTCGGGCGCGCGCGCTGTTCTTCGGGCACCGCGGGATCGAGCTCGTCCGGGCGGAAATGGCGGATGCCCTCGCGGCCGTCCAGCAGGTTCTGCCAGAAGGACTCGAGGTCGGGCGAGCCTGGCACGCGCACGGCCATGCCCACGATGGCGATGCCGCCGCCGGCGTTGGCCGGGGCAGCGCGGCGCTGGCGGCGCGGCGCGCTGGCCGCGCCCGCCATGGCGGCGGCCATGCCGGCCAGGGTGGGGCGGTCGTACACGTCGGCCACGCCGAGGGTGGTGATGCCCGCCTCGCGCACCCGCGAGACGAAGCGCATCACCAGCAGCGATTTGGCGCCGATGTCGAAGATGTTTTGCTCGTCCGCAATGCGTTCGACCCCCAGCAGTTCGCACCACAGCCGGCGCGCCAGGGCCAGCGGGTCGCTGGCGTCCAGCGGGCTCGCGTCCATCGCGGGCAGGGGCAGGCTGCGGCGGTCGATCTTGCCGCTGGGGGTGACGGGCAGGCGGTCGAGCACCACGTAGCGCACCGGCACCATGTACTCGGGCATGCGCGCGCGCAGGTGCTGGCGCCACAGGGGCGACAGACCCGCCGCGTCGCCGGCCGCGCCGGGGTTCAGCACCACATGCGCCACCAGCTGGCGGCCCGCGCCGGGCAGCTCGGGCGCGGTCACCACGGCTTCCTTCACGCTCTCGTGCGCCATCAGGGCGAGCTCGATCTCGCCGGGCTCGATGCGAAAGCCATCGACCTTGACCTGCTGGTCCGCGCGGCCCAGGTAGGTGAGCACGCCGTGTTCGTCGCGGCGCACCAGGTCGCCGGTGAGGTACCAGGTCTGGCCACCGGGGCCGGGCTCGGGGCCGACGTCGGTGCGGAAGCGCTCGGCGCTCAGGTCGGCGCGACCCAGGTAGCCGTTGGCCAGGGTTTCACCGCCGAGCAGCAGTTCGCCCACGGTGAAGCCTTCGCCGTCGTCGTGCGCCTCGCGCAGGGCCACCTGCACATGCGGCAGGGCCTTGCCGATGGGGGGGATCTCGGGCCACTGCGCCGGGTCGCCGGTGAGGTCGTGCGCGGTGACGACGTGGCTTTCGGTGGGGCCGTAGTGGTTGTGCAGCTCGGCGCCGGGCAGGCGCTGGAACAGGGCGCGGATGGCCGGGCTCACCTGCAGCTGCTCGCCCGCGCTGACCACTTCGCGCAGGTGGCGCGGCGCCTCGTCGCGCGAGGCGTCGGCGATCATCTGCAGCGCCACGTAAGGCACGAAGAGGCGTTCCACGCGCAGGTCGATCAGCGCGCGGTGCAGCAGGGCCGGATCGCGGCGCTGGGCGTCGGGCACCAGCACCAGGGTACCGCCCGTGGCCACGGTGGAGAAGATCTCCTGGAAGTGCACGTCGAAGGACAGCGGCGCGAACTGGAGGGTGCGCGCGGCCTGGCCCAGGCGCGGGTGCGCCACGTGCCAGTGGATCAGGTGGCGCAGCGGACGCTCGCCCATGGCCACGCCCTTGGGCCGGCCGGTGGAGCCGGAGGTGAAGAGCACGTAGGCCAGGTCGGGTTCGGCCGCGTGCAGGCCCGAAGCGGTGGGGGCGGGCCGCTCCAGCGTGGGCAGCTCGCCCACGCGTTCGCGCAGCAGGGCCAGGGCCGATGCCTCGCCCACTACGGCGCGTGGGCGCGCGTCATCGAGCATGGCGGCCAGGCGTTCGGCGGGGTACGCCAGGTCGAGCGGCACATAGCCCACGTCCAGGTGAGCGGCGGTGAGGATGTGGACGATGGATTCGGGCGAGCGCG